>Ga0075419_10002882_pt1 | contig 11018 bp, 8 predicted proteins | sample SoiMetdeltSBSDD3_FD_76900 | JGI IMG/M metagenome (GOLD analysis project Ga0075419, IMG submission 76900) | Bulk soil microbial communities from a Populus tree surrounding site in Tennessee, USA - Soil MetaG P. deltoides SBSDD3 | ecosystem: Environmental > Terrestrial > Soil > Tree plantation... | reverse complement strand
AATTTTCCCATCGTCTGCCACGCAGTCTCGGCGAGCCCGATCAACTCGGGCAAAGAGTAACGATTGAGAACATGAAGGGGATAGTGGATGCCGATTTCTCCGGTAAACTGTTTTGTTGGGTTGGACATAGCGCCTCAGCTATCACGGCCCGCTAAACGAAGTCAAAGATCTTGCCGTGATTTAGAGAGATCCCTTTAGTGATTGCGGGAACCGGCCATGCATATAAATACTACCGAAGCCAAGGTCATCACCTGGCCGAGGCAGAAAGCCCAATAATAATTGCCGGTCCAATCATGAATCATGCCGCCCAGCCAAGGACCGATTCCCGCTCCCGCGCCGATAAACAGCGCGATGGCGCCGATGATCGAACCGAAGGACTTGCCGTGAAACAGATCCGCTGCGATGGTGGGATACAGCGACTGCCGGGACGAAAAACCGAAGGCGACAAAAGGCGGGAAGGCATAGAACAGCCAACTATTGCTCGCGTCAGTGATCATCATCAAGAGGAAGATGCCTAACATCAATGACGCTGAGCCGAGCAAGTAGGACCATTGGCGGCCGATCCGGTCGGCTAACAAGCCCATAAAGATCATCGCCGGTGCGGTGAAGAGCCCGATCAGTCCCAGGCCGAAGGCGGCCAGTTCTTTAGAAAATCCGGCGTCACTTACCGCGGCCACTTGATGAATTAACACCATGTGCAACGGGATCGCGCCGGCCAATACACCGAAAGCAAAGGCCCAAAAACGCCATCGTCGCAGTGCTTCCTTTAGACTCGGACCGTCGAGGCCCGCAGCCTTCATATGTCCCACCGATGGCCGCGCCGGCGAGTCGCCGAAATCGGCCTTGAGATTCATCTCCTCCGGTCTTTGGCGTTGAAAGAAATAATTCAAAGGAGCCACCACTATCGCCAATACACCGGCGAGGATGAAAAACGCCGCGCGCCAGCCATACATGGCGATCAACCGTTCAAGAACCAACGTCCCACCACCGAGGTGGGAAGAGGGTTGGTAGCGCTCGGGGTGACCTTGATCCCTGCGGGCTCCCCTCAAGGATCTCAGGTGTTAAGAGCAGATGAACATGGTGTTAAACGACTGGCGTAAAACTCACCTTCAAGCAAGCAATGACCACATTCTCCTTCTCGTAACCCAACTTATTGCCCGCAAGTCTTAGGATTAATCCAAAGGCCTGTCTTCACATCGCCTCCCTGGGACCCTCCCCTGACTTCACAAGAAGCTAACTTCTTCTTCATCCAGGCTTAGCAATTCCGACTGATATTATGCGTAAAAATATTGAAAACGTCGTTTTCGAGCGTAGCACAGCAACACGAAACCGATACGACGCCAATCAAGCAAAGGAGACTCAACTTTGAAGATTAACCAGCATCACTACATAGAACGGGATACGGGACAGGTGTGCTCGGAACGTCCCATCGGCGATTGGATTGTTAATTATCTTTATAGCAAGAAGCGCGAAGAGGTACCGTTTGTTTATCAACTGCTTGGAAGCCAGTGGTTCTCCGGATTTATTGGCTGGGTCAACTATGATTTTCCGTTGGGACAAAGCATCCCTGGCATACGGCGTTTCATGAAAAACTGTGCCATCAACTTGAACGAATGCCTCGATAAGCCGGAAAAACTGGATTCAGCGAGAAAAATTTTCGAGCGCCGCATTCGCTATTGGCAATGGCGGCCGATGAGCGCAGATCCGTCGGTGGTTGTTGCCCCCTCTGATTCGCGAGTTCTGATGGGCTCCTTCAAAGATACCTCTGCACTTTTTCTGAAGGGAAAATTTTTCGAGTACGAGGAACTCCTAGGTTCCACCAAGACTCCATGGCACCGCGCGTTTCACGGCAGTGATTTTGTCATCTGCAGACTCACTCCCGAGAAGTATCACTACAATCATACTCCCGTGGCGGGTGTCGTCTGCGACTTCTATGAGAACGAAGGGGACTACCACTCGTGTAACCCCGGGCCGGTCGTGAGCTTGGCGACTCCATATTCCAAGAACAAAAGAGTGGTGACCGTGATCGACACTGATGTCAGCGGCGGTACGGGTGTCGGATGGGTTGCGATGATAGAAGTCGTCGCCCTCATGGTCGGTGATATCGTCCAGTGCTACAGCCAATCGGAATACAAAGACCCGCACCCAGTTGAGATCGGGATGTTTCTCCAGCGCGGTTATCCCAAGAGTCTCTTCCGGCCCGGAAGCAGCACCACGGTATTGTTGTTTCAAAAGGACCGCGTGGAATTTTCCCAAGATCTCATTCGCAACTTGTATCGCACCGACGTTGAGAGCCGATACTCGGAGGGCCTTGGTAGACCGGTAGTCGAAACCGATATCAAGGTTCGCTCTACCATCGGCCATCGCAAACGATAAAAAGGAGGTTCCAATGATTTCTAGCGAAGCCTTTGTGCTATTGTTGGGCTTACTTCTGGGAAGCTTGGCTACCTGGGCGTTTAAACGTCTTCCGGATGAACGTTGGCAGTTTCTCGCCTCCGTCCCGATTATGAAAGACTCCAGCGGCCGCTGGCATGGACTCAATTTCACCTACTATGGTTTGCTCACGGCTAATGGGTTGGTCTTCGGTGTAGGTTTGCTCATCGTTCTGTTAGGCTCTTTGCATGTTTCGACGACCGTTACCCTAGCACTCATTCTTGCGGTACTGCTGCTTTGTTTGCCTGCCGCCAAATGGGTTGCGCGCCTCGTGGAAGGCAAATCCTGCACGTTCACGGTTGCAGGCGCCTTTTTTGTTGGGATTTTCGTGACTCCCGCAGTTCTTCATTGCTTTAACCTGGTGCTACCGGAGATAGGCTTGCGCCCCATGCCGATTGTGCCGGCGTTGACTGCGGTGATGATTGCCTACACTTTTGGCGAAGCTCTCGGTCGTTTGGCGTGCATCAGCTTCGGCTGCTGCTACGGCGTGTCGATTTCTAAAGCTCACCCGATTCTCCAAAAGGTTCTTGGTCGTCGGCACTTCGTCTTCTCGGGTAAGATGAAAAAGATTTCATACGCAAGCGGGATGGACGGCATGCAGGTAGTTCCCATCCAGGCGATGACGTCCCTAGTTTACATTTTGGCGGGTCTAGCAGCGACTTTTCTCTTCCTCCAAGGTAATTTTGGCGTTGCTTTCATAGCCACGATAGCCGTGACCCAGGGATGGCGTTCGCTATCGGAAACCCTACGGGCTGACTACCGTGGCGGCGGCCGGATATCGGCATATCAAGTCATGGGTGTCTTAGCGATTCTTCTCGCCCTTGCCTTGCTCTACCTCCTTCCAGCCGAAGGCGCTCCTACAGTCGACATCCCCGCCGGTATCGAGGCAGCCTGGCATCCGGCCGTCGTGCTCTTTCTCCAAGGGTTGTGGGCGCTAGTTTTTCTCCTCTTTGGAAAAAGCATGGTCACTGGGGCCGAGATTTCTTTTCACCTTCGCCACGATCGAATTTAGCATTCGGACCCATCTCCACACGCAAACTTATCACCTCGTCGACCTAATCTCTTTGGGTCGATTCTCCGCCGCTAGTGGCTCCAAACCGGCCCATTTATATCTGGCCGATGGAGGGGCGAGCTTCCACAGCGCGGCCAATATGCCTGTGTCTTCGACGGGCTTCGACAGTGAGATTGGCCAAATTGCTTTTTATACGTGCGAAGATTGGCTGTGGCTGGTAGAATATTGCCTTTAGGGCTCGATGCGAATCAACATCTGGAATTTTTTAGGGGCTCAGGACTACTCACCGCAAGCCAAAAAGAAGCTTGGAATCGTCGCCTTGCTCTACTTGGTTCAAGGGGCACCGGCGGCGATTCTCTGGGAGGTTCTGCCGGTCTATTTCCGGCTGCACGGTGTATCGCTCCGCGCCATCGGCGGACTGCGCCTGCTGGAGCTTCCCTATTCGTTGAAAGTGTTCTGGTCGCCGCTGGTGCACCGCTACGGCGACCGTCGGATGTGGATCTTGGGCTGCTTGCTGGGCATCGCGACAATCTTGTTTGCTCTGCCCTTCATTGATGTGGCCGCTGTTGGCTGGACCGTTCTTCTGCTCATTCTCTCCCTTACGACCCTATCGGCAACTCAAGATGTTGCCATTGATTCCTACTCGGTGGGTTTAGTCGCTCGTGAAGAAGAGGGAGTTGCAAACGGTGTCAGAGCGTCGGCCTATCGGTTGGCGCTCGTTGTGTTCGGCGGTGGAATGGTTTTCCTTGCAGCAGTGTTAGCGTGGAATCAACTCTTCTTCCTGGCGGGTATTGTTTTCACTCTGCTTGGATTGTCTCTATTCGTGATCCCGCGACTCGGCTTACCCGAGGAAGCGCGGGAGCATTGGCTTAAAGGATTTCTCGGTTGGGCCGGGACGTGGAAAGTGATTCCGCTCGTGCTGTTCGTCCTTACCTATAAGCTCGGCGAGTTTGCGATCGGGCCCATGGTGAAGCCTTTTTGGGTCGATTACGGCAAATCCATCTGGTCCCTGCAGGATGATCTGATGTTTCAGATCGGTCTTTTTCCTACGACGTTCGGCATCGTCCTCAGCATCCTCGGCGCTTTGCTCGGCGGAGCTTTCATATCTCGCTTCGGGATTTTTCATGCGATCTGGTTTCTGGGTTTACTCCAGGCCGTCTCCAATCTCGGCTATTCCTTTGTCGACTGGATGGATCTCGGCCGGTACGGGCTTTATGGAGCGTCGATGTTCGAATCTCTCAGCGGCGGTCTTGGCACGGCGGCCTTTTTGGCCTTCCTGATGAATATCTGCCAGAAAGAGCACGCGACCATTCAATATGCTTTTCTCTCATCGATCTTTTCTCTCACGGGTCGTTTAATCGGGGGCATCAGCGGCCTGGGAGCCGAGCGCTACGGCTACGGTAATTACTTTGCGATTACTTTCTTATTGTCGATGCCTGCCTATCTTTTGCTGCCGTGGGTGAAGCAGTGGATTCACGAAGAGCCGCGGAAATGAGGCGGTCGACCCAATCCAGTTTTCTGGCCAACGTCATGGAGCAAACTGCGCCACGCGTCGAGCTCGCGCTGGGGGTGGACTAGGTAGGACAGTCCTACGCAATGGCGTTTCAAGCGGCGGTAAAATTTCTTGTCGCTTTCGCTTTTGCGCAGCAACGCAGTGAGTCGTTGGGTGTTGCCAACGGGAAAATAACCGGGAAAGTTCTTGCCCAAAGTCCCCATCAAGCCGGGTATCTGGGAGGCCACAACCGGCACCGAGGAAGCCAGCGCTTCCGACAAGACATTGGAACTCCCTTCCATGCGTGACGTGATGACTGCGAGCTCGCTCCGCGCCAGGATCTGCCTCGTCTTCCAGTGGGGCCGCTCGCCGAGCCAGCGGTAGCGACGGTTGCGTGCCGCTTCCGCCCGCGCCTGTTTCTCCAGACGAGGATCCAGCGCGAGGCCGATATGCACGACCCGGATGCGGGATTCAGTTGGCAGGCGCCGCACCGCCAGGGCCGCGCGCAGCGGATCTTTTTCCTCTCGGAGATGGCCGATGAGGCAAACTTGAAAGATTGGTTTCTGCGGCCGTGAAGCCCGGCCTCGATAGGGCGCCGCCGACTGATAAATAATGCGCGTCTTTGAATGAAAACGCTTTGGCAGCTCAACCAACGCCATTTTTTGCAGCGCGACTAAACGAGTGGCGAGTTCAAGAGAGCGCTTGGCGTTACCATCGCTTCGGATGTCACGATAGAGATCCGTTCCGGTCAAAACGACAATCAACGGGAGTTCCGGATGAAGCCGGTGAAATTTTTCGATGGATGGATAACTGCGCCGGGCATGCAGCGCGATCAATAGATCACAACGCGCGCCGTCATAGGACTGCGGAACGTTAACCTTGTGACCCAGTTGACGTAAGATCCGTGCCCACCGGAGAGCGGTAATCTTGTTGCCGTTGTTAAGCCGCAACGGCGCGGGCGTGATGAGCTGTATTCGCACGTGCTTGATTACTTTGCGCAGGTCCGAAAACCGGCCCAGACGTCGCGGCGGTCCGGCGTATAAAAGTTTCTCCAAGTGTTACGAATCAGCAGGGAACGAGTAGTCCAGCAGCCGCCACGGAGGACCTTATGGGTGCCGAACCACGGCTTCGAGTATTCCTTGTAAGGATCTATAATAAACCCTGGATAAGGCGTGAAATTATCGGCCGTCCATTCCCATACATTGCCGATCATCTGGCGGCAGCCGAAGGCGCTATCACCGCTCGGGTGGGCGCCGACCTCCACAGGACCTGAGCGCCAGTCCAAGTTAGCGCGTTCGGGCGTGGGCGGATCATCGCCCCAAGGAAAATGACGCCGGCGGTCGCTCAAGCGGTCGCCCGCCGGCATTGGTTCGGCAGAGGCGGCGACTTCCCATTCCGCCTCCGTCGGCAGACGTCGATTAGCCCAATTGCAATAGGCCTCGGCTTCGTACCAGCTGACGTGAATGACCGGCAGATTTTCATTGAGCGGGACATATTGATCGAAGACCCGCTGGCGCCAGCGACCGGCGGCTTCGCGGCGCCAATAGACCGGGTGATCAAATCTTTCTTTAAAACTAGGCTGTTCCCGTGATTCACTGATGTTCTTGTTAAAAAACTTGGCGAAGGAGTTTTCCAGATCAGAAGACGCATCGCCATGTAACCAACGCCAACCCTCTCTGCTCCAGAACTGAGCTTTGCGGTAGCCGCCCTCTTCGACGAAGGCAAGAAATTCTCCATTGGTCACCGGCGCGCGAGCGATGCGAAAGGGTTTGATCTCGACGGGATGCGCCCATTTTTCGTTGTCGAAGGCAAAAGGAAAGTCCGGCGTCGCGCCGATAAGGAAAGTTCCCCCGGGAACCTCGGCATCGCCTGGGAAAGGACCGGCCGCATCCCTCCGGGCAGTCTGGCTAACTACGAAACGCGTCGCGGGGTAGCCGAGGGTTTGCCGCGTGTAGGCCAGCGCTTCGGCATGCATACCCTCGTGAAACGTGGCCAGCAAGTAAAAGTAAAATTCTTCCGAAGTGAGCTTGGAAGTTCCATCGATGGTCTCAATGCAACGATCGAGAATCTCGTCCATATAGCGGCGCGTGTTTTCGAGCGTGGGCAATACTAGTTCCCAGCGAGTGTCGTGGGCAACATCGGTGGAATTATAAAGCGGGTCCCCGTTTTCGATGATTGGCTGCTTTTTTCGCAGGTGGCGCAATATCCAGTATTCTGCAAACCAGGCGACGTGGCCGATTTCCCAGAGCGGTGGATTGACGATGGCTAACCGCGGGCCGATCAGCTGCTCGTCGTCGAGATCCACGACGAGATCGAGGGTGCGGGCGCGGAACTCGCGCATGATTGCGATCAGATCGCCGCTACTAATGGAGAAGAGTAGGCCGCCCGGTGCAGCCATGGCGGCCTGCGCGATATCCATGATAATTGCTTACGCCACTCTTCGAGGTCGATCAAGTAAGGTCTAATTCGGCAGAAATTGTGCGGCTCGTTTGTGAAACTCCTCCGCCGCATCCCATTGCACGAGGTGTTTGCAACTGTCGACGATATGGAGATTGAGCTGGGGATATTTTTCCTTGAGCAAGGTGGCGCGCTCGAACGCATTACCTCGATCATTTTTGCCGAACATCAGCAGCAAAGGGCAGGGGAGCTCGACGAGTCTCTGCCACATCGGTTTTGCGTCTTTTGCTCCACCGCCGCCCTGGCCCGCCCCGCTGCGTTTCAAAAAAGCCTCAAAGTTCTTGCCGACGCTCATGCGTTGGCGGACTTCAAGTACTTCCGGCGTGATCAAGCTGTGATTGAAGAGATTGTGCTCCAGCAACGCGCGGCTTTGTTCGACGGTCGGTTCGACGGCTGTGCCTTCTTCCCCCTCCGCCGGTCCCCTTGCTGCTTTTTGTCCTTCGGCCAAGGGCGGTAGGAGACTGCCAGTCCCAAGGATCATGATTTTAGAGATTCTCTTTGGATGTTCAAAGGCGTTCGCTACGGCCATGCTTCCTGCTTGGGAGTGACCCACCATGGCCGCGCTTTCGAGTCCCAGCGCGTTCGTGAACCTCATGATGAATCGGCGGCGATAGGCAACTGAATAGTCTGACGGATTATCGGTGAGACCGAAACCGGGCTGATCATAGGCGATGGCACGCACGCCCGCGCTGGCGAGTGGCTTGAGATTTCTTTCGAAAACATCGGCGGACGATCCTAGAGAAGCGCCGTGCAGCAGGAGAGCGGCGGGGCCCGTGCCGTCTTCGATGTAACGTGTTTTCAAACCGTCAACTTGAACGTATTTGTTTTCGTATCCCATACGACGACTCCTTCAACTCCATATTCCGATGACCCGTCATGTATCGCAAATCAGCTCGCATGACAATCCGCTTAGCGCTTTTTCAGCTCCCTCCGTAGGAGTTCTTGCCATGGGCGAATCTCTCGTGCCCATCGTTGCGAGCGATGTTTGCGGATGTAATCATCGGCGGATTTAAGTTCTCGGCGCTCGGGGGGCTTTAAGCACAATGGGCGCTTCGTCTTTTTTACGCGCTGGCTTTGTTCGCAAAATCTCCGCAGAGTGCGCCAGCTTGGGAGCGACTGAGCGCCGAAGAGCTCACGGACAATCTTCCTCCAGCTGGATTCCGGGTCGTAATGGGCCGGGTCGGCGGCGTAATCGAAGCAGGTTGCGAGAGGGATGAAGCTCAGATTTTCTTGCAGCAGCGGATTGCTGAGATAGCCGTAAACCACTCGAGGCAATTTTGGGTCACGGCCTTGGAGGGGCCCGAGGTGCAGTTCATCACGCATGGAGAGATCGTTGACCGGATAATTGTCCCAGAGCAACAAGCGGTGTCTGACACGTTTCGCAATCTTTTGAACGTGGGAAATGCTGATCTCCTTCGAAACCACCGACGGACCGGTCCAAAAACACGCGATTGTCGCTGGTAGATATTCCCCTAAAATCTCTAAAAAGTTGGGTTCGAATCGACCGAAGACCCGCGCCAGTAAAGGATCGGGGGTATAGTAGGAAGGACAGATCCACCATTCGACATCTTTCCACTGACCGGGTTGCTTTGCTTGAATCTCGTGCAGCCAGGTAGCCTCAGCCAGCGCCAAGCTGTTCCTAAAATTCTTGCGATCCGTGTTGAATTCGAGATGGGAAGGTATGTCGTCGAAGAGGACGGCAAACGTCCTTACGCCCGCATCGTAGAATCGACGAGCTTTCGCGACCAGAGTCCGGATTGGTGTTTTATCGGAAAAGCACAATCCTTTGCCGGGGTGAAAACCGTAAACGAAATCAATTCTCCGGTCCCGCGCGTGCCGGATTAACTGCAATAGCGCTTGCCACTGATTGCGTGGATATGGTTCGGTCCAGCGTTCCCGATGATAGGGGTCGTCTTTTGGCGCGTAGAGGTAGGTGTTCATGCCGCGAGCCGCGCCAAACTTAAACATGGCTTTGCGATGCGCCATGCTCCAGAGCGGTCCGAAGAATCCTTCAACGATACCGCGGCGCTCAAAACTGATTTTCATCAGAGTGTTGAAAAACTCTCTTTACAGGCTGGTCAAAAAGATCTCAGAGGCAAGGCGCGCGAAGATCGATGAGCGGAGGCGTACTCTTTTGTACGTTGACGCGAAATCGGTCGAGCGCAACGAAGCATATGAGTCTTTTTCAACAGCCTGTTCATGACTCGCAATCTGGCATATTGAGCAAAAGCTGACAAGATTCTCTTGCCAATAAAGAAACCTTTACGTACCATGCTTTGAAAATAGTTGAGAGCGGGATTTTCATGATCCTCCAGCGGGATTTTTTTGCAGCGAGTGTCGCAGCCTTTATCTTGTGCCAGTTATTGAGCAGCCAAATTCATGCCGCGGCTGACTCAAAGAGCAGCAGCGAGATGGTTCGCGTGCCCGGCGGGATATTTCTCATGGGCAATAGCGATGGGCCGGAGGATGAACGTCCGCAACATCAGATCAATGTCGCTGAATTCTTCATCGATCGGACGCCGGTGACAAACGCGCAATACGCGCAATTTCTGAACGCTAAGGGTACCCAGGCCGCTGGCGGACAACGTTGGTATGACATCGATGACAACGACGCCCGAATTCACCGGCGGACAGACAAATGGACTGCGGACGCAGGCTCTGAGAATTATCCGGTCGTCGAAGCCTCTTGGTTTGGCGCGGTGGCTTACTGTGCCTGGCTTGGAAAGCGTTTGCCTAGCGAAGCCGAGTGGGAAAAAGCGGCGCGGGGAACCGATGGTAGAAAATACCCGTGGGGAAACGAACCGCCGGATCGGAGTCGGGCGCACTTTGGCGCGGGGTGGAATGACCTCCGACCCGTCGGTGGCTTACTGAACGGGGCCAGTCCCTATGGTATTCTGGATCTTGCCGGAAATGGTTGGGAATGGGTCAGCAGCGCCTATCTCCCCTATCCGTATAACCCAAACGACGGACGCGAGGATCTGATTCGCCTTCAGGTACGGGTAACCCGAGGTGGTGGTCATGATTCTCCGCCGGACGAACTAACGACGACTCACCGCGGCCGACAGGTCTCGCGCAACCCCCGTGGCGGGCACCACAATATTGGATTTCGTTGTGCCCGTTAACATCTCAATCTGATAATCTCAACGAATGCCAATTGATCTCTTCTTACTGGGAATGATCATCGGACTTATGGTGGCGGTACCGGTTGGTCCTTTGGGTCTGTTGTGCGTCAATCGGGCCTTGTCGCGGGGGCCGCTCTACGGTTTGTTTTCCGGCATGGGAGTCGCCACGGCTGACGCTTTGGCGGCGGGGATCACGGCGCTTGGTATGACCCTAGTTTCTGACTTCTTGATCGATCATCAGATGTTCCTTCGCACAGTGGGCGGGCTTTTCCTCTGTTATCTCGGCATAAAAATCTACCGAACCAAACCGGTGACACAGGCGCCGGTGAGCGAAGGGGGCGGTCTGGCGCGAGCTTACGCAACGACTTTTCTTCTGACTGTCTCGAATCCGGTGACGATCCTATCTTTCGTTGCGATTTACGCAGGTTGGGGGATCAGGAGCTTGAGCGGACGCTACTTGGCCGCAGCGCTTTTAGCTGGCGGGGTTTTCTCCGGTTCAGTT
>Ga0075419_10002872_pt1 | contig 11035 bp, 12 predicted proteins | sample SoiMetdeltSBSDD3_FD_76900 | JGI IMG/M metagenome (GOLD analysis project Ga0075419, IMG submission 76900) | Bulk soil microbial communities from a Populus tree surrounding site in Tennessee, USA - Soil MetaG P. deltoides SBSDD3 | ecosystem: Environmental > Terrestrial > Soil > Tree plantation... | reverse complement strand
CTGCCGCAGCGCGGCCAGCTCGCTCTCCTTCATCGTGAAGCTGTGCTCGGCGTCGGGAAAGCGGCCTTCGCGAACGTCGCCGTCGAACGCGCGCAACGCGTCGACGACCGCGGTGCCGATCTCGCCGTAACGCTTGGCGAACTTCGGCTTGAAGTCCCCGTAGAGGCCGAGCACGTCGTGGAGCACGAGGACCTGGCCGTCGCAGTCGATGCCGGCGCCGATGCCGATGGTCGGGATGGAAAGCCGCTCGGTCACCATCGCGGCGACCGGTGCGGGGATGGACTCGAGCACGATGGAGAACGCTCCTGCCTCCTCAAGGGCGACCGCATCGTCGATGAGCGCACGCGCGGCGCGTGCGCTCTTTGCCTGTGTCTTGAAGCCGCCGAACTGCGCGACCCGCTGCGGCGTGAGACCGACGTGGGCCATGACGGCGATGCCGTTGTCGACCAGCGCCTTCACGATCGGCACGGTCTCGTGTCCGCCCTCGAGCTTCACCGCGTCCATGCCCGCCTCCTTGAGGAAGCGCGCGGCATTGCGGAGGGCGTCGGACGGACCGGTCTGGTACGAGCCGAACGGCATGTCGCCGATGAGCAGCGGTCGCGACGCGCCGCGCGACACGGCCGCGGCGTGGCGCACCATGTCGTCCATCGTGACCGGCACGGTGTTCGGGTAGCCGAGCACGACCATGCCGAGCGAATCGCCGACGAGGATGACGTCGATGCCGGCCGCCTCGACCAGTCGCGCGAACGCGGCATCGTAGGCGGTCATCATCGTGATGCGCTTGCCGTCGCGCTTCATGGCGACGACGTCGGGTACGGTGACCTTCTTCGCGATGTCCATTTGAACCTCCGTCCAGGCCGGCTGAGCCGGTCCCGGCGTGACCACCATCGTAGCGCGATGCGGGTACCTCGCAGGTTTCATTCCAGGGCGTCGACGACCTCAGGCAGCGACGAAAGGTCCGGAATGACACGCGTCGGCGAGGTCTCGAGCTTCTCCCCGTGGCGGTCGACGAAGACCGTCCGGTAACCAAGCGACGCCGCGGGGCGCATGTCGTGGTACTGGCTCGCGCCGACATGGACCGTCTCATCGGCGCTCGCATCACTCCGCTCGGCGAACATCCGCCAGTGACCGAACGCCGGTTTGTAGCTGCCGCAGTCCTGCGCCGTCACGACGAGGTCGGGCTCCAGCCCGAGCCGCGGTATGGAGGACGCGATGAGATCCCGATCGACGTTGGAGAGGATCGCGATCTTCCGTCCGCGCCGCCGCAGCTCCGCGAGGGCGGCGGGCACCTCCGCGAACGGACGCCATGCGGGGAGCGAGGCGGGAAGCGGCGACCGTGCGTCGACTCCCAGCGACGCGAGGACGCGGACGCCGGCCTCGTTCAGCACGTCGCGGTACGGGCGGTAAGCTCCGGCCTCGACCTGCGCTTCCATTCCGATGTAGCGGCGCGCGAGCTCATCGCGGTCGACGCCCTGGGGCAGGAGCGGCAGGAGCGCGTCGGTGATCCCCCGCTCCCAGTCGATGAGCGTGCCGTAGCAGTCGAACGTGACCCAGTTGATCGGTACGCGCGGAGGTTACCGCTTGGGGAAACGGGTCACGCGCTCGGGCCAGTGTCGCTGCGCCCAGCGGCTCAGAAAAGCGTGGATCCGCACGGAGCGGCGCGCGCGGGCCTCTTCGATCTTGGCGTCCGCCATCTTGGGCTGTGCCATTTCGGTGGTGCCTCCCTTCTTGAGTGTCGGGACAGCATCGGCCCGCCGACGGCGTTCGCACCATCCTCGTGCGTACGCTCCGAGCGCCAACTACGGCACGCCCGCAGCGTTGCGCAGCGTGCACCGCTAATGTCCGCGCGATGCGCCTGCCCGAGCTCGCGGCTCTCATGCAGCGGACCGAGGGTGCGCTGATCGCGCGGTACCTCACCGCGGATCCGCGACTGGCGAAGCGGAGCGGCGTCCGAGTGAGCCACGCCGGCGGGCTCATCAGCTGGACGATGGGTTCGACCGATAACGGCTTCCTCAATCGCGCTCTCGGCTTCGGCACGATGTCCGACGCGACGCCCACCGTGCTCGATCGACTCGAGCGCCGCTTCGCGGCGGCGTATCGCACGCCTCGCATCGCGGTCGCGCAGGGTCCGACGCCGCGCGCCGCACTCCGTTTGCTCGAACGGCGCGGCTACACGCCGGAAGAAGGCACCGAGGAGCACATCTACTGCTACGACCGGGCATCCCTGCCGCGCGCGCGTCCCGTCAGCGGCCTCACGATCGAGCGCGTGTCCTCGGACGGCGCGAAGGAATACGCGCGGTTGGCTTTTGCCAGCTTCCGCGAACGCGGTCCGTGGTTCCGCGACATCCTGGAGACGCTGGTCCGTGCGCACGGACGATCGCTCAACGCTTACCTCGGGCGGGTCGACGGCGTCGCGGCAGCGACGGGGATGCTGTTCGCACTGCGCCCGGTCGCAGGCCTTGGGAACGCCAGCGTGGTCGACAAGTTCCGTGGCCGCGGGATCCAGAGCGCGATGATCGACCACCGCATGCGCGCAGGCTGGGCGCGACGTCTGCGGATCTTCTTCGCCCAGACGGACAATCCCGTCTCGGCGCACAACCTCGAGGGCCTTGGATGGCGACGGCTCTACACCGAAGTGGACTGGGTGCGCTCAGCGCGCTAAACGCTCCGCGAGCTTCGTCACCAGCCGCCGCGCGACTTCCGTCTTCGCCAGCAGTGGCAGCGCCTCGACGCCGTCGGCGCTGACGAACGTGACGCGGTCCGTATCCGAGCCGAAGACGGAGCCCGGATCGCTCACGTCGTTCGCGACCACCAGGTCGAGCTTCTTCTCGCGCAGCATGCGCTCGGCCTCGGCGGTCGCGTCGCCGGTCTCCGCCTTGAAGCCGACGACGATCGCGCCCGGACGGCGCGCGGACACGATCGCTTTCAGGATGTCGGGGTTCTCGGTCATCCGCAGGTCCAGCTCCTTGCCGGCGTCGCGCTTCTTGATCTTCCGCTCCTTCGTTTCGATCGGCCGGTAGTCAGCGACCGCGGCGGCCATGATCACGGCGTCGGCGCTCGGTAGTAGCCCGAGGACCGCATCGCGCATCTGCTCGGCCGACTCGATCGGCACGAGCTGCGCTCCAGCCGGCGCGCGCAGCGCCGTCGGACCCGAGACCAGGAACACCTCCGCGCCGGCGTCGGCTGCCGCGGCGGCGATCGCGTAGCCCATCTTGCCGCTCGAGCGATTCGACACGAAGCGCACGGGGTCGATCGGCTCGAGCGTCGGGCCCGCGGTGACCACGACGCGACGGCCGGCGAGCGCGCTCGAGACGCTCAGCACGTCCGCGATCGCCGCCTCGATGCGCTCCAGTGCCGCGAGTCGGCCGGGCCCGACGTCACCGGACGCGAGCGGTCCCGACTCCGGCTCGACGATGTGCGCGCCGCGCGCCCGCAGCGTCGCGACGTTCGCCTGTGTCGCGGCGTTCCGCCACATGTGCGTTTCCATCGCGGGCGCGAGGACGATCGGCGCGCTGGTCGCGAGCACGGTCGTGGCGATGAGGTCGTCGGAGAACCCATTCGCGAGCCGCGCCAGAACGTGCGCGGTGGCCGGCGCGATCACCACGACGTCGGCCTGCCGGCCCATCGCGACGTGACCCGCGGCGCGCTCGTCCTGGATCTGGAACATCTCGACCTCGACCGGCCGGTACGTGAGCGCCTGGAAGGTGAGCGGCCGCACGAACTCGGTCGCGGACCGCGACATGACGACCTGGACGGTCGCCCCCGCCTGCGTGAGACGGCGTGCGAGCTCGACCGTCTTGTACGCGGCGATCGAGCCGGTCACCCCGAGCACGATGAAGCGCCCGCGCAGTGCGTCCATCAGGCGTTCAGCTCGTAGAGGAGCCGCAGGCCCTCGAGCGTGAGGTCGTCGTCGACCTTCTCGATCCCCTTCGCGAGCGGCGCGATCGTCGTCGCAAGTCCTCCGGTCGCGATGACCGTCGGCTTCATGGGGAGCTCCGCGACGAGGCGCGCGAGCAGGCCCTCGACCAGGCCGACGTAGCCGAACACGAGCCCCGAGCGCAGGCAGTCGGTGGTGTTCTTCCCGATCGCGGTGGCCGGCGGCGTGAGCGGCACGCGGAAGAGGCGCGACGCGCGGCCGAAGAGGGACTCGGCCGAGACCTCCAGACCGGGCGCGAACGAGCCGCCCAGGAAGTCGCCCTCGGCGCTGACGACGTCGAAGTTGGTCGTCGTGCCGAAGTCCACGACGATCGCCGGCCCGCCGTAGCGCTGGTGGGCGGCGAGGGTGTTCGCGATGCGATCGGCGCCGACCTCCGACGGATTGTCGACACGAAGCCGCACGCCGGTCTTGATGCCGGGACCGACGATGAACGCCGGGCGGTCCACATAGCGCTCCGCGAGCCGGGTGAAGGCCTGCGTCAGCGGCGGCACCACGCTGCCGAGCACGAGGGCATCGATCTCATCGAGCGCGAGGTCTTCCTGCGCGAGCAGGCCGTCGAGCATCACCGCGAGCTCGTCCTCGGTGCGGTCGTGTACGGTGACGAGCCGCCAGGTGCGGATGAGCCGCGCCTTGTCGTACGCGCCGACGACGACGTTCGTGTTGCCGACGTCGATCGCGAGCAGTGCGCTCACGCTAATCGTTCGATTCGGTGGCGCCCGTGCGCAGGCCTCCCTGCCCCATATGCGCCTGAAGCGCCTTTGCGACGTTCTTCGGAACCAGGCCGTCGACCGACGCACCGAACGCGACGAGCTCCTTGACCCGCGACGCGGACAGGAAGAGCCACTCCGGAGCGGTCATGAGATAGACCATTTCGATCTCGGGCGCCAGCTTTCGATTCATGTTGCCCATCTCGAACTCGAACTCGAAGTCCGACAGCGCGCGGATGCCGCGGATGATGAAGCTCGCCCCGACCTCCTTCGCGAAGGTCACCTGCAGACCGTCGAATGCGCGCACCTCGACGTTGCGGCATGCCGCGCACGCGTCGCGCATGAGTGTGATGCGCTGCTCCGCATCGAACAGCGTCTTCTTCGAGAGATTGCGGCCCACACCGATAACGACGCGGTCGAAGAGCCGCGCGGACCTCTCGAGGATGTCGAGGTGGCCGTTGGTGGGCGGATCGAACGAGCCCGGATAGATCGCCACACGATCGCTCACGCCGGTCGCGCCTCCTGTATGCGGTAGTGCACGCCAGCCGAAATCGTAACCTGCGCTACGCGGCTGCCCCGGAGCGATGGCCGGCGGACGACGCGGAGGGCTGCGCCTTCGGGATGCGAACGGTGACCCGCGTGCCGTGCGACGGGCGCGATTGGATGCCGATCTGGCCTCCGTGGCGCTCCACGATCCAGTGCGCGATCGGCAGACCGAGGCCGCTGCCTGACGCATCGATCCGCCGCGCGGCGTCCCCACGGTAGAAGCGCTCGAACACGTACGGAAGCTCCGACTCAGGGATCCCGATCCCCTCGTCCTCCACTCGCAATACCGCGTCGCTGCCGTCGTCGGCGATGAAGACGTCGACCGTACCGTCGGGCGTGTAGCGGAGCGCGTTATCGAGCAGCACCAGTACGAGCTGTTTGAGGCGATCGCGCTCGCCGTTGACCGTGACCGCGTCGATAGCGCTCACGCGGAGGCGCGGCCCGGCAATGCTCTGCAGGTCGCTGAATGCCTCCATCAGCACCTCGTCGAGCTGCACCTGCCGTGGCACGAAGGTGTCGACGGTATCGGCTCGCGCGAGCACGAGGAGCTCATCCACGAGACGCGAGAGCCGCTCGGTCTCGCGGCGGATCTGCGCGATGGCGACCTGCTGCTCGGCCGCGTCGGTCCCGTCCGCGGCAATGAGCTCGGCATTCCCGCGGATCGTGGTGAGTGGCGTGCGGAGCTCGTGCGACACGTCGCCAACGAAGCGCTGCTGCTGTCGATGTGCGTCCTGGAGGCTAGCGAGCATTTCGTCGAACGTCACCCCGAGCCGGACGAGCTCGTCCTCGTCGTCACCTTTGACGTGCACGCGGCGTGAGAAATCGCGCGAGCGCGAGATCTCGACAGCGGTCTCGGTCATACGCGCGATCGGACGCAGGGCGTGGCCAGAGATCGCCGAGCCGCCCGCGGCGCCGACTCCGACTGCAACGAGCGCCAGCACGAACAGCGCGGTCCGGAGCTCGGCGTTCGACGCGTCGACCCCGGCAAGATTCACTGCGGTGACGACCCGCAGGTCGGTACCCGCGACGGCCGCGACGAACACTCGCACACGTCCGCTCGAGGTGGCACTCGTGAGCCAGCCCAGTCCAAGCTCTCCGACTCGAAGGTCGGCGAGCGCCGGATCGTCGACGCGCCCAACGCTGTCCAGCAACCGGGGGCCGACGAAGAGCCAGACGGCGTGAGGCTCCTCGATCATCCGATGCAGCTCGACCAGGCGAACGTCGCGCGACGAGGTGCCGCCGGTGATCTCGACGACGACGTCGGCGATCGCCCGGTCGGTCATGTCCGTGATGGCGGCATCGACGTCGGCGTCGTGTGACTCCGTGTGCTGAACGTACGCGATGGTGAAGGCGACGGCGAGCACGACGCCAAGCAGCGCGCCGTAGAAAAGCGTGAGACGGCTGCGCAGCGTCACGACGGGTTTCTGAGCGAATAGCCCGCGCCGCGCAGCGTGTGGATCAACCGCGGCTCACCCCCGGCTTCGAGCTTCTGCCTGAGGTAACCCACGTATACCTCGCACACGTTCTCGTTGCCCTCGAAGTCGTAGCCCCAGACACGCCGGGTGAGCTCCGCCTTCGGGATGACCTTGTCGGCCTCGCGCGCGAGGTGGAGGAGCATCTTGAATTCCGTGGTCGTGAGCGTCATCGCACGCCCGCCTCGTCTGGCTGTGCGCGCGGAGACATCGACCTCGAGATCGGCCACGCGCAGGATCTCGGGGGAGGGCTCGCGGCGCCGAAGCACCGCGCGGAGACGTGCCGCGAGGACATACAGGCTGAACGGCTTTACGAGGTAGTCGTCCGCGCCGGCGTCGAGCCCGAGGATCTGATCCACCTGGCCGTCCTTCGCGGTGAGCATGAGGATCCCGATGTCCGGGCGCTCGGTGCGCACCTGTCGGCACACCTCGAGCCCGTTCTTGCCCGGCAGCAGAACGTCGAGCACCATCGCGTCAGGGCTCCACGCACGCATCGCCTGGATCGCCCGATCACCGTCAGATGCGCTCTGAACGTCGTATCCCTCGCGCTTCAGCGTCCTCGCGACGACGCTGGTGACGCCTTCGTCGTCGTCCACGACGAGCACGCGGGCCGCCCGGTCGAAGGTCATGGGACGAGTGTCAGGAGAAGCCTGACGCCCGGAAGGTGCCGGTCGGACCACTTCAGGGTGCCGAACGGTCCTTTCTCTCAGCCTGCTCTTACGCGAGGGTGCATATCAACCTGAGAGCGCGCTGAGAGCTCCGGGGAAGCGCGGAGGCTTTCCGATGGCAGGTCAGCTATCGCGAAGACAGCTCCTCGGGACCCTCGGTGGTCTCGGGACCACGGCGCTGGCCGCAGGGTTCGTGCCCCTCGCGTTCCACGAGGCGGGTGCGGCGGAGACCGGCCCCAAGCGCCAGTGGGCGATGGTCATCGACCTGCGGAAGTGCGATGGCTGCAAGGACTGCACCGAAGCCTGCCAGGAGGTCCACCACCTACCGAAGTCGTTCGAATGGATCAAGGTCTTCGAGGTCGAGGACAAGCAGGGCGGGTCCTTCTTCATGCCACGCCCGTGCTTCCAGTGCGAGAACGCGCCGTGCCTGCGCGTGTGTCCGGTCGCGGCGACATACAAGGACGACGAGGGCATCGTCCTCGTGGACCAGGAGCGCTGCATCGGCTGCCGGATGTGCATGGCCGCGTGCCCGTACGGCGCGCGCTACTTCAACTACAGCGACCCGCCGATCGCGCCGAACCCGTTCCAGCACGCGACCCCGGAGTTCCCGGTGCCGCAGCAGAAAGGGACTGTCGGCAAGTGCATGTTCTGCGTGCACCGCACGGATAACGGCGAGCTGCCGGCGTGCCTCGAGGCCTGTGGGATGCAGGCCATCTGGATCGGCGACATGGTCCAGGACGTCGCGACCAACGGCACCGAGACGGTGCGTCTATCGCGCCTGATCAAGGACAACGACGCCACCCGGTACAAGGAAGAGCTCGGCACCGGCCCGCGCGTCTACTACATCGCCGGCCACGGCCAGCACCTGGAGGCGTGACTGTGGACCGCAGAACGCTCGCTCTCTACCGCGAACGAGCGACCTGGTCGATCGGCCATGGTGACAAGAAGTTCTGGGTCAGCCTCTTCGTGCTGTCGTCCCTCGTCGCCGCGGGCGTGTACGCCTACGTCTACCAGGTCCAGCGCGGGCTGTGGGTCACCGGCCTGAATCAGAAGGTGTCGTGGGGCTTCTACATCATCAACTGCGTCTTCTTTATCGGCATCAGCTACGGCGGCGCGATGACGAGCGCGATCCTTCGACTCACGAACGCGAAGTGGCGCGCGCCCTTGACCCGTATCGCGGAGGCGACTGCGGTCGCGGCGCTCTTCGTGGGTGCCGTGTACCCGATCATCGACCTGGGCCGCCCAGATCGGATCATCTACCTGCTCCAGTTCCCACAGGTCGGGTCGCCGGTGGTATGGGACCTGGTGGCGATCAGCACCTACATGGTCGCGAGCCTTGTCTTCCTGTACCTACCGCTCATACCCGACCTCGCAACGACACGCGACTCGCTGCGGCCGGGCCTGCTGCGGCGGATCTACGGCATGCTCGCGCTCGGGTGGCGCGGCCTGCCCAGTCAGGAGCGAGCGCTCCGGCGCGGCATCGGCATCATGGCCGTCCTCATCATTCCGCTCGCGATCTCCGTGCATTCGGTTCTCGCGTGGCTCTTCGCCGTGACCGTGCGAGGCGGGTGGCACAGCACGATCTTCGCGCCGCTGTTCGTTCTCGCCGCGATGCTCTCCGGCGTCGCGGCGGTGATCATCGTCGTGGCGGTCTTCCGGAAGGTCTACGGACTCCAGCAGTTCATCACCACGAAGCACTTCCGGTACCTCTCGTACCTCCTGATCGCCCTCGGCATGGGGTACCTGTACTTCATGGTGAGCGAGTACCTGACTGAGGCCTACGTCCTCGAGGAGAGCACGGCACCGGTGCTCGAGGCGATCTTCACCGGCTCGTACGCGCCGGCCTTCTGGTCATTCACGATCCTCGGCCTCGTCTTCCCGCTCGCGCTCGCGGCGCTTCCGGGGCGACTGACGATCGCCCGCGCCTGCACCGCGTCCGCGCTCGTCATCGCCGGCATGTGGCTCAAACGGTTCCTCATCGTCGTGCCGGGGATGGCCGAGCCGATCATGCCCTGGGACTGGGGCCGTTACGCGCCGACGTGGGTCGAGATCACGATCACGATCGGCTCTGCCGCCGCGATCCCGCTCATCCTCATCGTGTTCTTCCGCTTCTTCCCGGTCATGTCCGTCCACGAGATGGAGGAAGTCGAGGGCGCGGTCGAGCGGAGCGGCGGCCTGGCGCCGGCGTACGGAGGGGGCGGAGATGACTAGGCTGTTCGCGGCGATCCTCGGAGCGGTCGCGCTGCTCGCGGTCGGCCAGCAGCCTGCGTTCGCGGATCACGTCAAGCCGACGATCGATGTCGGTGCACGCGCGAGCGACAGGTCCGAGCTGGGGTACATCATCGACGCACGCCTTCGGACCGCCGACGGCAAGGCCATCGGCGACGCGGCCATCCGCTTCTACGAGCTGGTCACTTTCGTCGGGCCACGCGAGATGTTCCTCGGCGGCGCGACGACCGACAGTCAAGGCGTCGCGTCCATTGCCTACCTGCCGGCGCTCACCGGCACGCGTCAGATCGTGGCCCGTTTCGCCGGCTGCTGCGAGCACATCGCGGCGGCGGAGGCACGGTTCGCCCTCGAGGCCACCATCGCGAAGCCGGCGTTCCGACAGGAGCGCCAGCCGCTCGCGGCGTTCAGCGACCGGGTCCCCTACGTGGTCGGCGTCCTGGTCCTCGCGGTGTGGGGTCTCATCGGATTCGCGCTCTTTGCAGCGGCGCGCGGCGTCATCGGCGGCGCGCGTGGTGCATCACGAAAGGAAGGACCGGCATGACCGTACGCCTACGCGTTCTCGCATCGGGCGTCGCCGTGCTTCTGGTCGCCGCCGCATGTGGCGGCACCACCGGCGAAGTCGCCACGTCCCCGGCAGCCCCCGCCCAGACCCAGGCCGCCCCGGCAGTGCCGAAGGTACTCGTCGTCGTCGGCGACACGATCCGCGGCAACCTCGGCCTCAACGAGGTCGAGAAGCTCCTCACCGCACCCGGCATCCACTGCACGCAACAGAGCCGCTTCCCGCAGGGTGGTCGGATCGTCTGGCGCATGAAGGCGCTCGACCCGATCAGTGGTAAGTACCTCGATGACAAGCAGATCTCGTCGTTCACGATCACGTATCCCGATGGCAAGACCGATGCGCTGAAGTACGCCGGTCACGGTGGCACCAAGGAGAACCCGCAGGACTTCCTGTGGGCCGTCGGCTACACCGTCCCGCTCGACTACCCGACCGGCACGTTCAACGTGAAGATCCAGGCCAAGAGCCTCGACGGTGCCATCGGCACCTTCGATCAGTTCAAAGTCGCTGCCGCGCAACTGACCATCGTTCCCGTAGCGAAGGACTATCCGCGCTAGTCACCAAACGAAAGGAAGACATGAAGATGCCACGTCACGAGCGCTTGACACGACTGGCCCTGACGCTCGTCGCCACGGCGCTCGTGGCGGCGGCGTGCACCACGCAGACCCGACCAACCCCGACCGCGGTGCCGACGGCGGCGGCGCCGACCGCCAAGCCCGCGACCACGGCGGCCGTCGCGCCGACCGCGGAGCAGCGGATGGAGATCGTTGGCAAGTTCTCGCTCGATCCGGCCCGCGGACCATGGGACACGCCGGTGATCGCGACAGCGAGCGGACTGAGGCCCGCGACGAAGTACGACCTCGTCTGGACGACCGGAAAGGTGCGGTGGAAGCTCTCCGACGACCGGAGCAAGTTCCTCG
>Ga0075419_10002871_pt1 | contig 11040 bp, 11 predicted proteins | sample SoiMetdeltSBSDD3_FD_76900 | JGI IMG/M metagenome (GOLD analysis project Ga0075419, IMG submission 76900) | Bulk soil microbial communities from a Populus tree surrounding site in Tennessee, USA - Soil MetaG P. deltoides SBSDD3 | ecosystem: Environmental > Terrestrial > Soil > Tree plantation... | reverse complement strand
GCGGCGTTAATTTTGATGAGTCACTTGGGACGACCGAAATCCGCTTCAGATTCGGAGTTCAGCCTGCTACCCGCAGCGGAAGTTTTATCTTCCCTTTTAGAGATTCCCGTTAAGATGGCGCCTGATTCCGTTGGCTCTGAAGTGGAAACTATGGTGAAGGAGTTGAAGCCTGGCGAAGTGCTGATGCTGGAGAATACTCGTTTTCATCCCGAGGAAGAAAAGAACGATCTGGAATTTGCCAAGCAAATGTCTGTCCTTGGAGAAGTATATGTTAACGATGCGTTTGGATCTGCGCATCGTGCACATGCCTCCACAGAAGGCGTTGCACGTTTTCTGCCCGCAGTTTCTGGCTTCTTGATGGAACAGGAACTGGAATATCTTGGGCGCGCCGTTGCGAAACCTGAACGTCCCTATATTGCGATTCTGGGCGGTGCGAAGATCAGCGATAAGATTGACGTTGTTGAATCACTGCTCTCGAAAGCAGATAAGTTGATCATCGGCGGTGGGATGGCAAATACATTTCTCGTTGCACAGGGACTGAATATGCAGGATAGCCTTGTTGAAGAATCTGCACTTGATACTGCAAAGTCCATTCTGGAAAAGGCTGGGGATAAATTGATCCTGCCGGTCGATGCAGTCATCGCGGATAAGTTCGCAGAGGATGCAAACACACAGGTTGTGGATGTAGATAAGATCCCCGCGGGCTGGCGGATGATGGATGTAGGACCCAAAACGCTTGAGCTTTACAAACGCGCATTGGATGGCGCCAAACTTATCGTTTGGAACGGACCTGTGGGCGTCTTCGAAATGCCAAAGTTTGCCGAAGGAACATTTGCTCTTGCAAAGATGCTCGCCGAATCCGGCGCAACGACTGTCATTGGTGGCGGCGATTCGGCAAGCGCGGTCAAGAAGGCGGGAGTCTCAAAGCAGATGACTCACGTTTCAACAGGCGGCGGCGCGTCCCTGGAATTTTTAGAAGGGAAAGAACTACCCGGTGTTGCGGCGTTGATGGACAAATAGTATCTAAATTCAGATTTGGTTTTACAGGATAGATATTTTTCTATCCTGTTTTTTTATAATGGGCATGCTTTTGCTATGCGCGTGGAGTGGGATTGTCATGTAAAATAGGAAGAATTGATTTCTTACTGAGGTCTTTATGCCTTTCGCTGTTGGCGAAAACGTTGGTCCATATCGAATCATTGAACAACTTGGGCAAGGCGGGATGGCAACTGTGTTCAAGGCCTACCACGCCTCATTGGATCGTTACGTGGCCATCAAGGCACTTCACCCGGCGTTTAATCAGGATGTTACCTTTGAAGCTCGTTTTCAGCGCGAAGCTCGAGTTGTTGCGAAACTTGAGCATCCACATATTGTCCCGGTGTATGATTATGCCGAACATGAAAAACGTCCGTATCTGGTAATGAAGTTTATCGAGGGGGATACGCTCAAAGCAAAATTAGATAAAGGTCCACTAACTTCAGAAGATATCGCGAAGATCGTCGATGCCGTTGGCTCTGCACTGTCATACGCGCATAAGCAGGGAGTCCTGCACCGCGATATCAAACCGTCCAACGTGCTGGTTGCGAAAGATGGACAAATGTATCTCGCTGACTTCGGTTTGGCGCGCATTGCTCAATCAGGCGAGTCGACGCTCTCCTCAGACATGATCATGGGTACGCCGCAATACATCTCTCCCGAACAAGCGATGGGCGTTAAGCAACTCGATGAACGGACAGACCTTTATTCATTTGGCGTAATGCTCTACGAGATGGTTGTAGGGAAGGTCCCATTCAATGCAGATACGCCATTTTCAGTGATCCATGATCACATTTATTCTCCATTGCCTTTGCCACACACAGTAAACCCGAATGTGCCTGAGTCCGTGGAACGCGTGTTGTTGAAAGCCCTCGCCAAAGAACGAAATGACCGTTATGAGAACGTTGCTCAAATGGTCGCCGCGTTCAAGGATGCCTGGGCCGAGGCGGGTGTTCCGATGCAGGGCACATTTATCAGGATTTCGCAACCGGTGACTCCGCCGGCAAAGGTGGTTCCAAAACCAGAGCCAATCAAAACACTGGTAGATGTAGCGACAGAATCAAGCAAAATAGCAGCGAAGGTCGGGCAAACGGCAACAAGCCCTGAGTCGAGCAGAAAGCCTTCTACATCTGCATGGCTGTGGGTTGGCGCCGGTTTGGTCCTCGTTCTGTGTATAGGGTCTTTTATGTTCGCTCGCAATAATCGTCTGTTCGCCCGATTTATTGGCGCGTCCCGCGCTCCTACGAATACTCCAGTTATATTTGCTTTATCCACGTCAGTACCAAATCCGGCAAATACTCCCTCAACAGGACAGGTAATTCCTCCCGCAGAAGTGTTGGAAGCACAAAGGCGTGCCAACGAGAATCCGGAGGATCCGAATACTCAACTTGATCTCGCTTTCGCGTTCTGGAATGCGAATATGCCGGGCGCAACATATGAGACTCTCGGCCAAGTCGTCAGATTGGCAGGACCAGAGAACGAGGCGTTCTATATGCAGGCGGGTGATATGTTTGCAAGTCAAGAAGGCTGGCTGCCAGCTGCATTTATGTATTTTCAGGTTGTGAGAATGCGCTCTCAAACCAGTGAAGGCGTTCCAGCCAATATCCGGGATGCTTTCCGCGAAGCGATGTATAAATCTGCGGACAGGCCCGAAGTGGGGACCATTGTTCCCTTTGATAAGGTTGCTGAGGTGGACACTACGATTTCCTTTGTTACGCGCGCGCGCCATGCATTGTATACAGGGCGCATTCAAGAAGCGCATGATCTTATCGATCAGTTGAAACAGTATGAAGACACTTCGCGTGAAGGGTACTTGCTCGAAGGCGAACTCGCTTCCGTGGAAGGCGATCAGGAAACTGCCCGCCAATTCCTGCAAGGTCTTGCAGAAGATCAAACTTCCACACCTGAGTGGGTCCGTATATTTGCTGCTGAACTCCTAAAGAGGTTACTATAACTATGAACCGTATCCCTGTTGTCGCCGGAAATTGGAAGATGAACAAGACCGTCGCGGAAGGGCGCGAGCTGATCTCCATTATCATTGGGAAATTGCGCGAGATTCCCAATGTTGAAAAAGTGTTATGTCCTCCATTCATTGCAATCCCTGCTCTATATGAGTTGCTGAAGGATTCTGGCATTGGTCTCGGCGCGCAGAACTTATATTGGGAGGAAAAGGGCGCATTCACCGGTGAAGTTTCACCGGGCATGGTGAAGGAATTTTGCCAGTACGTCATCATCGGTCATTCTGAGCGCCGCACCCATTTTGGTGAAACGGATGAGACTGTGAATCGGAAAGTCTCGGCGGCGATCAAGATCGGACTGACGCCCATTGTTTGTGTAGGTGAGACTCTGGATCAATACGAATCGGGACTTACGTCTGAAGTTGTTCGCCGTCAAATTAAGGTGGGTCTGGCTGGAATTGACCCCGTTGATCCCGCTGGACCTCGACGCATCATTGTTGCCTATGAACCTGTCTGGGCCATCGGGACGGGGAAAGCCTCCAGTGGAGAGAACGCCAATCAGGTCCATGCCCAAGTGATTCGTCCCGCGTTGAGCGATCTATTTGGCGATGAAATTGCGCAATCCATTCGGATACAGTATGGCGGGTCGGTCACTGCAGCCAATGCATCCGAATTTTTTGCTCAACCTGAGATTGATGGTGCACTGGTCGGCGGTGCAAGCCTTAAGCCGGATGAATTTGTTGCAATTACAAAAGCCGCAGGACAAGCATAGATTTTGAAGCAGGTTGCTTCGTCATCCTAAAGAATTTTCTCGCAATGACCTAATTTATGCTGAATCAATTCTCAGGCCTGATTTGGATTGTGTTCATGCTCGTGCCGCTGAGTTTGCTTCAGCGGCTTTTGCATCGTGAGATACAAGCAGTATTTCTGATTCTTACGCGTGATGTGAGACTCACTATGGGGATTTTTTCGATGCTATTCCTCCCTGGCGTTTTTCTCCATGAATTAAGTCATTTTTTGATGGCAAAGCTATTAGGTGTGCGGACGGGAAAATTTTCTATCTTCCCTCAGTCTTTATCCGATGGGCGATTGCAACTAGGTTACGTTGAAACTGCCAAATCAGATGTAGTACGTGACTCACTCATTGGCGCCGCACCTATCATCGTTGGGACTCTTTTCGTCGCTTATATAGCAATTTACCGCCTGGAGCTGCGCGTCTTGTGGGATGTTTTTCGAAACGGCCAACTGGACTTGTTCTGGATGGGTGTTCGCGCCCTGCCACAGGTCAGAGATTTTTATTTGTGGTTCTATCTTGTGTTTGCAATTAGCAGCACGATGCTGCCATCACAATCAGACCGCCACGCCTGGCTGGAGTTGGTCATTTATGTTGTGGTATTGTTTGGGATCGTATTATTGTTTGGCGCGGGTCCCTGGATGTTGAGCACTGTCGCGCCGCGTCTTAGTAACCTTCTCAGTTCTGTCGCAGTGATCTTTGGCTTGAGCGCGATTGTGCATATCCTATTGGTATTGCCAACCGCGCTGGTTCATAAATTGCTGGCTCGTACCACTGGGGTGGACGTGGCCTAAAGAAAATATCGATTATTTCTTTACACTGTACTGAAGCAAAAGGACGCCATTTTGATAGTTCTTGCTGCTTATCAGTTCCAAATCTATCTGCTTGATCGTCTCTGAAAACAGAGGGACGCCAGTTCCAAACAATATCGGATTGACCTTAAGAACGATTTCATCGATTAAATCCTCAGCTAAAAGTGCGGTGGCTAATTCTCCTCCTCCACATAAATAGATGTCTTTGCCAGCTCCCTTTTTCAGGTTTGTCACGAGATCGATCACATCCTCAGAGACCAGCTCGACGTTCGGATCAGGACTTTTTTCCATCGTGCGCGAGAAGACATACTGCCTCATCCAGGGATAAGGATCTGTCACGCCGAATTGAAACCCGAACTCATACGTTCTGCGCCCCATCAGGACAACATCATAATCATTCTTGAGAGAATTGAAATAGTCTGTAACATGTTCGCCCTCATCCATGAATCCGCCGACCGTATGATCCTGATGAGCAATAAATCCATCCAGAGTTGTGGCAACGTGATATTTTAATTTTCTCATTTTTGGCTTTTACTTTGAATTCACTTGATCACAATTAAATAAGATGTGATTTCTCTTACGGTCGTTCCTTTGGTGTTATTAAAGGTATATGCATCACAGTAAGCATATGTTTTCCCGTTTTTAAGTTGTGTGATACCATCCACGAAACCCGCTTTTCCATGCGTGGCGATATGCTGAATAGATATTTCCATTGTTGTATCTTTTTCTAGATTTTCAAGTGCCTTGGCAAAATTGTCTTTTCCCTCAATGAGATTATCGCTCAGGATATTCCAACGGATGTCGTCCGTGACACTCTCAAGGATGAATTTGGTATCACGCTTCGCAAAGGCAATGGTTAATTTTTGAAGGAATAAATTCTTGGGGGAGTTTCCACAATCTTCACTAACAATTACTCTTGTCATCAGTTCGACTCCTTACTTTACGCGAGAATCATAACACTAACATAGTGGCGCTTACCTGACCCATACTTGAATCGCGTGATAGCCAGATGGGAAATTTTTTTCTCTTCAACTTCTATTTCCATTCAGAAGTGATCTCCAAAGTTGCCCAGATAGCGGCGACTCATAATAGTGAAGATTCTACACTGATCAAATTATGATTTGATAGACAGTAATAGCTCACTTAATATCTTTTCTTGTTGTCTTGATCATCTCCCATGCTATTTCCACCACTTCGCGTTCACTCTTAAACGTAAGCATATTAATCGCTTCTTCGAAATTAACCCACCTAGATTCTTCAACTTCATGGTCATGATTTGATACATCACCACTCACATATTCCAATAGATAGAAGTGCACATACTTGTGAAACCTGACTGACTTCCCGTAATTTGTACTTCTATACCAGTACTCAATGGTTTCGATCAACGCGAGTAACTTTGTTTCAATCCCCGCTTCTTCTCTTACCTCTCTTACAGCAGTTATTTCAGGAGTTTCACCCGGATCCACAATTCCTTTTGGCAGTTGCCATCTTAAGCTGGGCCTTACCGACACAATAGCCGCCTCAACATTGGAATCCTGCCAGCGAAAGGCAACACCGCCAGCAGAGATTTGATCCAGTGTCGTGACCTTAGTTCCAGTAGTTGACCGGCTCGCTTGCTTTTTGACCATGTAAGTTAGCCGAATTAACGCAAGTTGCTTTTTGGGAATAATACGCGTTCGGGCTCGGCGTTTAATTTTTCCAGCAATTTCTTCGTCAAGCGAGTCTTGACCCTTCCAGACTCCTTCGGGTTAACAAGATATCGGACAATCGCCTCCAGCCAGGTATTTTCACTGGCGCGAAAATGCACAACGGGCCGTTCCTGAATCTCCAATTCATCGACAGGAGTTTGCCTTAGGAGCTCGCGATACACTTTAACCAGATCCAACATTTGATCGCCCAGGTCTTCTTCGACAACCTGCTGCATGGTCTGAGTAATGAATTCCAAATCGCTGTTATAAGCCACCTGGAACTTAATTTCATTCCAAATATATGGGAACAGCGGCCAACTGTAGTTATAAACCGTTTCATTCAATACAAGCGAATTCGGAAATTTGATGATGCGTCCGCTTGGATGTTGCGTAGATAGGTAAAGACCACCGAACTCCCAGAGGGTGGTATCGAGATAACTAACATCGATGACATCCCCTTTCGCGTCACCGATCTGAATGCGGTCTCCAACACGATAGGGTTGACGGGCAAGTAGGTAAATCCAGCCAATAAAACTGGTGATGGGTGTCTGTAGCGCAAAACCAAGAATAAGGGAAAGCAGCCCTAAGGAAATCAGAGCCGTATACCAGGTCGCAGAAAGAAGCGATAAGATAATGATAGTAATGATCAAAACAGCAACAAGATTCATCACTCGGGTCAGATTGTATTGCGCAGGTCGATTCTCAATCTGACTGATCAAGTAGACTCGAATGCTTTTCACAATAGCCAGGACAAAGTCAATCAGTAGTGCCCCCATGAGCAGGCGGCGAATCAAAAGGATATATTCAATAGGAAGGGCGAAGAATTCAAGGGCTACGATGTAGTAAAGAGCGATGAAGCCAAGCGCAAACAAGATGTAAGTGCCAAACCAAAGTTTATCCTGCATTTGTGCAACAGGTTTGGCTGCTGCTTCCTTCGTCCCTGCCGTTTGTTTGAGCGCAGTTTTGATTTCTTCCTGCTCTTTAAGCCGTTCAATTTCAGCATTATCATTCATTCGATTTACACTCCTTGATTAAATCATAACCGCCTGACATCCCGGTTTGATTGGATGTGAGGCGGCTCTGAATTGGAGCGAACTTTCTGGATTTTACGGCAGGCGCACACTGAGACCTGAATTCGGTCCCGACGGTACGCCAAGGGTTGGCGGCTCGTCCCCAGGATGGGATCTTAAATCCTCAAGCAATTCTTGAGGTGAGAGACTTGTTTCAACCCGAGCCTCTGATTCGGGACGAGGGTTTTGGACGGGCTTCGCACGGTAGATCACCAGTTCGGTGATGCCATCTTCGATGGCACGACGAGCCAGGCCGCGAATGTAGTAACGGTTGAACTCACTTTCGGCCAGAACCTCCGCGGCATTTTCTGGTGTCGCAGCAATTGAATATCCGCCGGCTTTGGGTTGACGGCGTGGCTGGGTCCTGACAATTCGCCGGTGCTCTCGTAGGTTTTGGGCCAATGTTTCATCAGTTCCGTTTTGAATCGCATCGCGCAGCAAGCTAGCGTAATCTCTTTGGCCTTGTCCGCTCAAGAACGGGCTGATATGTAGTTGATTATTGGAGATGTCATGTTCCATTTCGTCCAGCATCAGTCCCCGCGTGCGATCATCGAGATTTTCAAGATATAGAGCCATAGTTTCCTACTACTTTCATTTGTACGTGTCCGGTAAGTTTAACGTGCCTTTTTAGTTAGGTGTTACGTGTCTGAATTTATAGATATCGAGTGCCTCCTCGAAAAGGTCGACGAATATATCCATCTTGAACGAGTGTTACTGGTTACTGGCGTTCAGAGATGGGAATGGACCCAGATTGATTTTCGGGTTTCCGGGATAAGTAGAACAATTGTACTAGAAATCCACAAAGCTGACAAGTTCGCTGTGACGAATCTTACTTGAGCTTACCGATTAATCGCTTCCTTCAATTTTTCTAGTTTCTCAACGATCACTGAATCAAGGCGATCCGGGTACATAATTCCATGAGTTGCGGCCAGACCAGTCGCAATGTCTCGGAAGAAGTGAACAATAATTTCAGCAGATTCCAGCATTGCATTTTCTTCCATTGGACAGTATGTCTCTCTTAGAGAATATAATTGCTCGACAGGTATCGCCTTCTCTATCTTAAAATAGCCCTCCTCACCGACTTCTTGATCGGAGAAATCGTTTCGCAGCCTGGTGAGATTTATGCAGTAAAGACGTAATGCACCTAATTGACCATGCGCCCACCATAACTGTCCACGCGTCAGCGCGGTGGTGAAATGGGATAGTTCATGCCAGAACCAGTAAATTAGTCGTCGTAGTTTTTCTGTTTGCTCTCCTTCGTCAAGCTGGCGCTCGCGGGGCGTAATGTTCACTATTATGTTCTTCTTATCCAACAGGACATTATATGGTTCATTGAGAATTTGACTCAACTGGTTCTCACGTCCAAATGAAATTTCAACTTCCGAACCATCGGGAAAGATCATGAACAGGATATCCGGCAGATCGAAGTCCTCCATGAACAGCGGCTCGCCAAGTTTTCCAATAAATGCGGCTCGATTGCCGATGAAGTCCTCATAAGCTTCGTCTGCGATGATTAAATAGAGGTCCAGGTCGGAGTGTGCATCGGCCAGACCCTTAACATACGAACCAACATGTAAGGCAGCTGTAACGCGATCATCGGTCTGGCAGGCAGTGATGAAACGATCCATAATAATTTGATGATTTGGACGTAGTTGCATAAGCATCCAGCCTTTCATTAAAATGAATTTAGATCTTCTTTATTACATCCCCAACGCGAATCGTTCCAGGTTGAACGACTCTTGTGTTTATCCCGCGTAAATGCAATCGCTTTCCTTCCGGTGAATTGACAAACTTCATCGCCTCCACACCAAAGCGCGCAGAAAACTTCTTGCAGCCTGAATGTGGCTGCGCAGAGACTTCAACGATGGCTGTACCAATCGCTAGGCGCGTACCTGGAGGAATGTTGTCATCGCTCAGGTCCATGTCGATGTAAAGCTGATCTCCCGCCAGCGACCATCGTTCTTCATCTTGTGCCAGCAAGGCAATCGTGCGTGCGTTCATCACCGTAATTTGGGAGTTGACATTAGCCGATCCATCTGTCGTATGGCTGCTGCCGCGAGTCTTCCATGTATCCCCTTCGAGGCCTTCTGTTGTGTTCAGTTCACCTTCACTGATAGCTTCGCGCTCGTCAACTGCGGGTCTCCGCACGATCATCTTCAATACACCATTCTCTTTTGGCGATTGGCGAATATGATCCAGGCCTGCTTCGAGTTCCATTATTGATAAGTGCAGTGCGTTTAACATCCTGCCTTCCTTTCTATTTCTCATAAGTATAGCATTTGATTAAACTTCCTTGGCATACGGGCTAGTGATAGAATCATCCTTATTTCAAACGTAACAATGACCAAGATTCAGCTCCATGATGTCAGTTTGATATATCCATCTCCGCTGGAAAATCCCGCGAACCGTTTGTTTGAAATCAAAAAAGAGCGGATGCAGGAGGATTTGCCGGTGGAAACAACCGCGGGCATTCGAGCACTCGATCATGTCAATCTAAAGATTCCCAATGGGCGGACATATGTTGTCATTGGGCCATCAGGCTGCGGGAAAAGCACCTTACTGCGCGTGATTGCGGGCCTTATCAATGATTACTCAGGGCAGGTCATCTACGATGAAGAAGATGTGCGCAACGTTCCACCCAAGGACCGCTACATTGGAATGGTCTTTCAAAATTATGCGCTTTATCCGAATTTCCTTAACGAAGGCAATCTGTCATTTTTCTTCCAAATGCACAAGATCACTGATGAGGAGACGCGTGAACGCATCCGCTATACCTCTGAGTTAATGGGGATTGGTTTTAAAGAACTTTTGCCTCGCAAGCCCGGAACGCTTTCCGGTGGTGAGAAACAGCGCGTCGCCATTGCAAGGGCGATCGTCCGTGCACCGCGGCTGCTTCTGTTTGATGAACCGCTTTCCAACCTGGATGCAAAATTACGTGTGCAGACCCGCACTGAGATCAAACGTCTACTCCGCCGCTTTAGTATTACCACGCTTTATGTCACGCACGATCAGGTGGAAGCGATTGCGCTGGCGGATCAAATCATCGTCATGCACGATGGAAGGATCGAACAAACTGGTACATATCAGGAACTGATGGAGAATCCAGTCAATATGTTTGTGGCTGGATTCTTTGGCGTGCCACCTATGAATTTGCTCTCCAGCGGATTCATTTCTGGAAACGGGCTGGTTCTGGACGATACCTTCGTTCCTCTTTCTGAGCGCCTTCGCAATCTTGTGCAAAGTGACCAACCTGTGACTCTTGGGATGCGACCGGAAGTGGTGACTATATCAGCTGAGACTGATTCCACAAACGGGATTCAACTACCGGCTGAGATCGAATCGTTTGAATCAGATTTTGTTCACCGCGTTCAAACAGTTCAGGTCCGCACCAGTCACTGGGTTTATTCGGGTCACTGTTCCATAGATGTGAAGCTTCAAATAGGGCAAAGAGTTAAAGCAGGTATTGATCCGGAGCGTTTGTATTTATTTGACACCAAATCCGGTCGGCGTATTTGAGTTTGCCTTTTTATTACGGACATGCCCACGGCACAAGCGAAATTGGCTGGAGAGGGGTGTGGTCAAAATCAAAACAATCAAGCATGTTATCGGCATTCGCGTCGCGCTCGGTCAATGGCTCCAGGTCAAAGATTGTTTCCGCAAAGCGCAGCAGGCTGACATGTG
>Ga0075419_10002870_pt1 | contig 11043 bp, 8 predicted proteins | sample SoiMetdeltSBSDD3_FD_76900 | JGI IMG/M metagenome (GOLD analysis project Ga0075419, IMG submission 76900) | Bulk soil microbial communities from a Populus tree surrounding site in Tennessee, USA - Soil MetaG P. deltoides SBSDD3 | ecosystem: Environmental > Terrestrial > Soil > Tree plantation... | reverse complement strand
TAGAACAAAATATATTCGTTGTTTTTGTCGAGCTGCAGAAGTTCCTTGACGATGTTGCGAGTGTAGACTCCCACACCACCTTTTTCATCAATCGAACGCAGCATGATGCCGATACGCATGTGTTTCGGGTCACCAAGGAAAGATCACAGGTTATGATTTTCCGTTCTTCTTCAATTCCGGGTTGGCAACCAGCCAGTGACCAATGGCGAGATAGTGGAGTTTGCCTTCTTTAAAGGAACGCAATGCGTCCTCGGGAGTACAGACGATGGGCTCTCCATGCATATTGAAACTTGTATTGATCAAAGAAGGAATTCCTGTCAGTTTATGATATGCCTTCACGATCTGAAAAAGATCAGGGGCCGTCTCGGCCTCGAGGATTTGGGGACGAGCCGTCCCATCAACGTGAACCACGCCGGGGGATTGAGCACGCATCTTTTCAGTACAGTTGAATGTAATCGTCATATAGCGAGCGGAGTCGCGGGCACCATTCAATCCCTCAAAGCAGTCATCAGCATATTCCTGCAAAGTAGCTGGGGCAAAAGGCATGAACTCGGTCCGCAGCAGGTGAGCATTCAACCAATCGTTAATGGATGGATCGGTGGTCTGATATAGAATGGAGCGGTGACCGAGGGCACGCGGTCCATATTCCATTCTACCGGTAAAGCGAGCGACAACATATCCCTCAGCAAGCAATTTGGCGACGACATCGGTAATTTTCGCTTCATAGGTTGCGTGGAAGCCGAACGCTTCGATGCACTGGCGGATCTCATCGTCCTCATAGCTCGTCCCGAAATAGACGTTTTTCAAACGCTGGAGCAAACGCGTGGGATCAGTTCCCGGCTCTTCTGCCAGCGCCGCGAATGCACCGCCAACAGCCAGTCCACTATCGTCCATGGCTGGGTGTACGAAGAATTCGTCGACCTCCTCGAGTTCATGGACGCGCTGATTGAACTTAACATTGGAGAATACGCCGCCTGCGACAGCAATGGATCGATTTCCAGTTTTCCGCAACCAGAAACGAATAAATTCGATGCCGATCTCTTCCAAGAGAAGTTGAACGCTTGCGGCTAAATCTGCTTTATCAAAATCAGCAGGGAGCCGATTGGCTAATTGCCTCAGTGCAGAGCGGTGATACATCGGCACCGAATATTGAATCTGCCCCGGGTCCTCGTAGCTCACAAATTCACGCAGAATGTTGACATATGTTGGCTTACCCAGCGCGGCGAGACCAGTGATCTTGCCCTCATGGCTTTCGGCTTTGAACCCGCACAGATGTGTGATGTAGGAATAAAAATTCCCCAAAGAGTTGAAACTATCTACCGCAGAAAGGCGGCTCAGCCTGCCATTTTCACCCTGGTAAACGCTCCCTGACAATCCGTCCCCTCCACCATCAAGCGTGACCACTAGCGCCTGATCATAATTGCTTGTGAAATAGGCACTGGTCGCATGGCAATAATGGTGGTCATAATATTTAACCGGTGCAGCAATCCCGTATTCGGTCTTTAACAATTCAGGAATCTGTGAGAGCCGTTTGCGAGAAAGAATATCCTTGAGTTGATGATGCGCTTTCTGGGCAAACGGGATATATCCGGCAATTGGAGCAAGTGTCCCACTGATTTTTTCGAACGGGCGCGGCTTCCCTGCATGCTGACTATCGAACCAGCCGTTCCAGGGAATCGGCTCGGGTTCAAAAACGCTGACCTTCTGCGCGACAGCCACCAAATCTATATCCTTTGCTGCAATGCTCGAATCTGCCATGACCTGGTAGATGGCTTGGCGCGGCATGCCGCTTGCCATTTTCATGCGGCAGAGGCGTTCTTCTGCAATCGCGGAAAGGATCTGTCCATCCTTGAGAACGGCTGCTGATGAAGGTTTGCTGTCAATTATGCCCAGGACGATCATTTGTGAAATTCCACTACGCTTATGATGAGATTACAGTGTTGTTGTGATTTCTTCGCTTATCGAAATAACGGATTGCAAGAAAGGCAACCAATCCAAAAAGTGATTCGGTGAGAATTGTCCATAGATGCCAGATACTTAACCAACCCTCTCCCCAATGCAGCCCAATGAAAACATTGATGGGTGACGCAAATCGAGTCTCAGTCAGTGGCCAGAACATCATCACGCCCCTTCCATCTGTTAACGCATCCATGACTACATGAAGGTCATATGAAATCGAACAAACTAAGAACCATAACCAGAAATCCGAGCGAGAGGTGCGATGCAAAACACCTGCCACCACGAACGAAACCGGGATCGCGAAAAGGATACTATGGGAGAAGTTGTTATGATACCGTTGCATGTCCCTGAAAATGATCGCGGGAATCACATCCAGGTCCGGCAGTAAGGATAAGCCTGCAACCATGATTGACTGCAAAGGTAATTTCCAAATCCGAGTCGAGCTCTCAGGATATTTGCGTCTGTAATATCGATAAATTGCGTATCCAACGCTTAGATGTGCTATTGGGGAAGGCATAGTTCCTGCAGTTTTTCCGTGAGGGCCCCCTGCCCCACACCCTCAATGTAAAGCTGCTGCCAGAGTTCAAGATTCAACAACATCCACAAACGGACATGATGATCATAGCGATTGTTGCGATGCTCATTCAGCAATCGTTGAATGCTTTCTTTTTTAAACCAGCCTGCCTTCACAAAATATGAATTTTCAAGCGTCTGGCTAACGACAGGGAAGAGATCCGTTCGGAACCAATACGCAATGGGAAGCATAAAACCTTGTTTCTCGCGATGAAGGATTGGGGCAGGAAGATAATTGGCTGCGAGTTTACGCATGAGATATTTTGGCTGATTATTTTGTACTTTGAGCTTTGCTGGAACTTTGGCGAGAAACTCGACCAATTCATGATCCAGGAAAGGTGAGCGTGCCTCCAGTCCGTGCGCCATGCTCATGCGGTCGGTCAAAACCAGGGAGTGTTCAGGTAAACGGGTGACGAAATCGGTGTACAACATTCGATCCAGAAAGTCGTCGGCTTCTGCATGGTTAAAAGGCTCTGTGATCGCGACTGTGGAATTTCTCTCGCCGAGTTCCTTCCAGAGGTGCTCAGAGTAAAGTACGCGTTTTCCTTCGTGGGTGAAGCGGAAAAAACAAGTTGCTTCCGCATATTGTTCTGCGGCGGTCGCCTGTAGCGATAGATAATGAACCCAGCGAAGTTTCTGAGTCAAACTTTTGTACCTGAAACTATCAGGCAGACGATCCAACATCGGTCCCATTAGCCCTCTCCGTAGAGAGAGCGGCATGAGACTATACGAATCAATGTAGCGCGCGCCGACATATCGGTCAAAGCCTGCAAAGAGCTCATCGCCGCCATCGCCACCCAACACCACCTTGACATGTCTCGACGCAAGCCGCGCCGCTTGAAACATGCAGGCAGCAATCGGATCGGAGGGTTCATCGAGATGCCAGATCATATCCGGCAGGGATTGGATCAGATTTGCAGCAACCCGTTCTTCTACGTGTTGCGTTTCATATTGCTCCGCAACCATGCGTGCGAAGGGAAGCTCATCGAAGTCACTTTCCTGCACACCAACTGAAAATGTTTTCGTTTTTTTCCCAAGATCACCATTAAGAATGGCAACAATTAGGCTGGAATCCAGACCACCGCTAAGAAAGGCTCCTACCGGCACATCACTGATCAGGTGCGACTCCACGGTGCGCTTGAGCCATTCACGGAGTGCTTCGAGAATCTCGGATTCGGAAAGGGCCAGTTTCTCGCGAAATGACAAATGCCAGTAGCGGCGAAGTCTGATATGTCCATTCTGAAAAACCAGAGTGTGCGCGGGTGGCAGTTTTTGGATATGTTTGAAGATTGTATGTGGCGGCGGGATAAAACGCAGGGACAGGTAGTCATGCATCGCCAGCGGATCTAATTCAGGCTTCTTATGATGAAGTGCAAGGATCGCTTTGATCTCTGAGCCAAAGAGGAAATCCGAACCGTCGCGCGCATAGAAAAGCGGCTTCTGCCCCAGCCGGTCTCGGGCCAGCAGAAGCTTTTGCTGACGCTCGTCCCAGAGCGCAAAAGCGAACATGCCACCCAACTGCTCTACACATTGCTCACCAACCTCTTCATAAAGATGAATAATGACCTCTGTATCAGAATTGGTGTGGAACAAATGTCCTTTCGACTCCAATTGCAGACGGAGCGTCTGATAATTGTAGATCTCCCCATTGTAGACAACCCATATGGTTCGATCTTCATTGCCAATCGGCTGGTTTCCCGTTTCAAGATCAATAATACTAAGCCGGCGACTTCCAAGTCCAATATTAGCATTCACGTAACAACCCGAATCATCGGGTCCACGATGCACGATAGTACCGAGCATTGAGTTTAATTCTTCTAGCTTGACACCAGATGGACTGTACTTACCGCAAATACCACACATGGAAATCCTAGAGCTTGATCGCGGTCACAGACAACTTGTATGCAAATTTCTTGGCCACGGATTCGGGCAGAACATTGTACATAGGTCTTAATACGTAGGTGTATAAATTCGCTTTCAGTCCGCTCCGTCGTACAAGCAGAAGGCGATAGTGTTCACGGACTGCTTCCACGACCTCAAAGCCCTGAAAGAAATCAAGGATTTCATCCTCTGTATAGAACTCATTGACAGGTGGGTCTTCTTCTTTATATTCAATATTTTCCCGACCAAGATGATGAAGCAGGTACATCCAGGAGGGCTTTCTGTAAAAGTGGGATATGATGGCGCGCCCGCCGGGCTTGAGGACACGCTTTGCTTCCTGAATGGCGCGACGCGTATCGCCTGTTGCATGCAATACACCATTTGCCCAGACTGCGTCGAAAGTATTATCCGTAAACGGTAAGTCGAGAGCATTGGCTGTTTGAATGGCTTCAGCTTGAACTCGTTCGAGATCAAAATGTTGTCGAGTGATCGCTACAGCATTTGGAGTTAGATCGGTTGCAGTGACACGGACCCCGCGCTTCAAGAATTCCAGGCTATCGTAGCCCATCCCACAGCCAATCTCGAGCAAATGCTTTCCGTTCAGGAGCTGCGCTTCCCGGTCGATGCGCTCCATAATCCAGGGGAACTTGTATGGGTTCATCCAGGGACGGATATGTGCGAAGAATTCGGGGGTACCGGGCTGTACATTTCGATCGGTTACATACTGCAAACCAAGAGTGTGCGTGTTCCAATAGTCGTGAACATCTCCTACGGTTAACGCTAATTTTTCATCCATATTTTGTTAGCCTGCTCGACTTGTATTCATACTTGTGACCGTCTTTTTTATACCCAAAACTAAATCCACTTGTGGGCGATAGCTCAATTTAGATTGAGCTTTGGCAATCGTGTAGGCGTTATGCTTCAAGAAAAAATCCATACTCCTGCGCGAAAAAGTTGGCTGCCGTCCAATGAGTTTAAACATCAGTTCAAGCGCCAGACCTGCCGTCTGGCCGATGAAGATCGGCAAATGTATTTTCTGCATTCGAACGCTTAATTGCTGACTAATCACGTTTATGAGTTCTCGGCATTCTACAGGGAACTCGCCTGCAATGATGAAAATTTCTCCATCGATATCTGGAGTTTCGGCACACAACTCCAAACCGTGGATCATATCACTGATGTACACCGGATGACGCATGTTCCTGCCACTACCGAAGATCGGGAAGTGTCCTTTTGAAATTGTGCGGAACAATTTTGCCGTGCGCGGACAGCGCGGTCCATAGACCCAGGCGGGACGAACCACGACAACTGGAAAGCCTGACCGGCTGGCAAAATCTAGTGCTGTCTTCTCCCCTTCCAGCTTGGTCCGCTCATAGACGTTAACGGGATGACATTCGGTGGTCTCGTCTGCGGGAGGATGTTGCACGTCGCCGATCACACCCACACTACTACAATGCACGAAGCGATTTACTCCTGCCCGTTTGGCCGCTTCCAGCAGTGACAGAGTCGCACCCACGTTCACACGGTGATAATGTTCATCTGAGAGACTCACGTCGAGATGCGCGCTCGCAAGATGATAGACAACATCTATACTCTCCATGAGCTTGTGGAGGATATCCTTTTCGGTGATGTCGCCGCGAATCACTTGGAGACGAGGATGCGCTGCCTGGTGACTCAACAGGTCGAGGTGGAGGTCGACCGCACGAACGTCATTTCCGTGTTCGAGCTGGCTATCCACCAGGTGGCTTCCGATGAAGCCGCCTGCGCCGGTGATCAGGACTTTCATGTCTGAACCTTTTTTCGCGCACTCACGATGACCGCGTTATTTGTTCGCGCGGGAAGTAACAGGTCTAGCAGGCTGATTGCCCGCGCAATTGGGAAGATGAGTGAATACACTCTATAAGCCAGGCCATGCGTCTTGAGTTCACCTGCAGAAACAGGCGCAATGTGACCAGGTTGTGCTCCACCATGCCTTTTTGCAAGCACACGCACGTAACCAAAATTGATCGCCAACTCGATCATCTCGGTCATGAAGCGTGAATACCCACCCGTATCTTTCGGCTCGAGACCGGACTTCCGAAGAGCATCCGACAATTCGGGAACAGTATACCCCGCCCGGGTATGACCGTATACCTCAGGCGTCATACCAAATCGCCACTTGATTTTATTCGCCAGAAGTCTCTCATCCCCATTTGGGACAGTAACCACTGCTTTGCCACCCGGCTTTAGCACTCGTCTTAATTCACGCAGAAAAGGCTGATCCTGTCTCAGATGTTCAAGCACATCAATGGAGACGACACAGTCAAAATGCCCGCCCGGAACTGGAAAGTCATCTTCTTTGAATGCATACACAGGTTCACTTAGAAGCCTGGAAATCTGATCGTTGTTTTCACCGGAGACGTCGGCCCAAGTCCATTCACCGCCGTGCTTACGGAAATACCAGTTGAGGGCCCCATTGTTATCGCCGCACGTGACGAGCAGACATTTTTTATCTGTCGTTTCGCCCAGCAATTCCAAAAGCGCCGCTAGCTTTTGCGGTTTCTTGATCGACCGCCGAAACATTTGGATCTGCCACGGAAGGTCATTAGACATCATGAATTATGCCGCTATGGTTCCCGTTTGCTTGAACGCATAGGTTTGGATAACCGAGTTAATCTCCTGTTGCTGATGTTCGGGGCTCCATTGCAACTCACGGCCTATTAAGCTGGCACATTTTTGCAGTGTCGCGGTGGGCGGCAGTCCCGTAGAGCCCAATTCTGTTCGGCGTCTAATCACATCAGCAAGAGTCAAGACCATTTCATTGTGGACGGCATGTTCCACCTCGGCTACAGTAACAGGCAGCGGCGGGTCAACCCTGCGAGCCAAATCAGGCTGGCTCAGCATGCATTCCACTAGCTTATGGTAATCCGAACCATATGTATACATCAAATGCTCAATAGATCGTTCATTTATTACTCGCGGGACTTTGAGTAGCGCCTTCCGAAGAAAGGTTCTGAAATCCTCAATCTTCCCACCTCTAACTGGCGTCATATGGGTCTGACATTTTTTTGTTTTCATGCCAAGTTGATTCACCGCCAGATCCACAGCCTGTTCCGCGACCGCACGCGCTGTGGTGTATTTCACACCAAGGATACTGATTAGGCCAGATATTCCATGCTTTTTTTGATGGTCAATCACCACACCATCACGTGTTAGCCTGACTGGTTGTTTGTTTGCGTCAGCCTTATTTACTGGTAGGAAGCCCCAGCTGACGTGCTGGACATCTTCCAGGGAAAGCCTGAGTGGTGGATGAGCGCTATTGATTTGATCAAGAAATTCCTGGACCATGGCTTCGTTTAGTTTGAATGTGTGCGGGGCGTCCTGCCATGGGATATGGCAAGTACCAATCATGGATTTGTTCCTCCAAGGCACAATGAAGAGAACTTGCGGAGGTTTGCCGTTTACCGGTTGGCTGGTCAGTCCGACAGCCACGCCCGACCAAACCTGGTTCACAATCACGTTCATCGCAACGGATGTGGCATGCTCGGAGTGAAGAGCTGCTTTTTCAAGAAGGCAATCGATCCAAGCCCCGGCGCAGTTAATCACTAGCTTTGACTGAATGTCGAAAATTTGTCCCGTCTGCAAATCTTTGGCTTGAACGCCAATGATTTGATTATCGCGCTGTAAGAAGCTGATCGCCTCAACATAATTTGCAACTTCTGCCCCCGTATCCACTGCTGAAGTTATGAACTCCAAAAGCAACCTCTCTGAATTGTAAATCTGCGCGTCGTACCAAACCGCGCCTCCGGTAGAAGTGGAAACATCATACCCGGGTAGAATTCGAGAGAGTTCTCGTTGTGAAACCATCATTCCATCGAGGAGATTTTTTTCTGGGTCAACGAGGTGATTTCGATCAAAACTTAGCATATCGTTTGCCATAAGAGCAAACCTCATCGCCAGCCGACTATGCGACATTTTCTGCGTGGTGGGTATTAAGCAGGTCAAAGGATGGACGAGGTGAGGAGCGATCTTCATCCAAGTGGTACGTTCGCGGGCCATAGTACGGATTCTTGACAGGTTCCCGTCTTGAAGGTAACGCATACCGCCGTGAATAATCTTGAGGCTGTTTTGCGATGTTCCGCTGCCAAAATCACCGCGCTCAATCAAGCCAACGGATAAGCCACGGAGCGCTGCATCCCAGGCGGTGATGGCTCCATGAATCCCTCCGCCTATCACGAGGATATCAAATTTATGATCTGCCAGTCTTTCAAGATTACGCTTCATTTATTTTACGGCAAATGCCATTAAATGCCAGCCGAACGGTCTGATCCATGGCCTGGGCATTAAATTGAATGCTCCGACAAAAAAATTGTTAAACAGGCGAGCTTTCCAACCGGAATGCAACTTGGTCTTCACCGGAAAGCGCTCAGGGATAATTTGATAATTCTGAAATGGCCGCAGCAGTTGCTTCAATTCACTGACTGAATATTTCTTCAACACCGGAGCGTCCTCATGCTCAAGCGGTACATTGGTCACGTTTCTCATCAGATTGAGCCAGGAATGCCTGTTATAGACCATCATGATAGCTTCGCCGCCTGGCCTTAAGACCCTATGAATTTCATCAATCATTTTCGCGGAATCGGCTGTGTATTGCAAAACGCCATGTGAGTATACAACATCAAATGTGTTGTCCGCGAACTGCATACCCTCGCCATTCATGACGAACAAATCTGCGTTTAGTCCACTTTGCATGAAATTCTTACCCGCCAGATCAATCGCTGTTTTTGATAGATCAATCCCTGTAACGTTCGCTCCTTCACGAGCAAATCGCACCAGATCGATTCCGGTGCCACAGCCGACTTCCAACAAATTCTTTCCTTTATAGGAGCTAAAGTCCACTAAGCGCGGCAGGTAATTGAGCTTGTCATAACGGTATTTATCCAATTGCTGGAAAAACTCTCGGGTGCCCGTGGGATATGAAGTGATTGCTAGATCGTGGATGTGTTCATCCCAGTAGGCAGCAATCCGCGACGGTAAATCCAATTGGCTCATAAATATGATTTTTACGCAGCTATCCGCTCATTGTGATGCCACATCTCGAAGACCATCAACGCCCACAACCGATGACTATGATTGAAACGTCCATCAAGATGTTCTTGAATCCATTCTTCCACCACTTGATGGTTGAAGTAACCATGTTTCTGGAGAGCGGCTTTCGAGAGCAAATCAAGCATCATAGGTTTCAGAGAAGTACAAAGCCAATTTTTCATTGGGATGCTAAAACCTTCTTTTGGCTTTTCCAGTACCAACTGCGGTACCATGTTTTTGACTGCCTGACGCAGAATAGATTTGGTGCGCGCTCCGTGTAATTTCATTTGGGCCGGCAGATTCAGCGCAAATTCAACGATGTGATAATCAAGCAGGGGCACACGGGCTTCAATCGACACCGCCATACTCATCCGATCCACCTTCGTCAGAATGTCATCTGCCAGATACGTTTTGACATCCACGTACTGCTGTTGTGCCAAGCGGTCGAAGCAGTTGGCTTTTTCAAAATAACGATGGAAAAAATCAGTTGTGTGATGATCGTAGTGTGTAGCCCGCAACTCAGACCGATATAATGAATTCTTTTCAGAAGAATTCAGGAACATCATCCAACGAACGTGTTGAAGTGACGGATCGGATGCGCTACCTTCTACCATTCGTTTGACTTTGTTAATTAAGCCCTTCTTGGCTGGCTGCAGTGGAAGCCATCCGGCAAATTTCGGAAGAACCTGCTGCCGCAATGATCGAGGCAGGCGCCCATAGTATCGATCCAGTTTTTCAGCCAGATATGTGTCATAACCGGCAAACAACTCATCGCCGCCGTCGCCCGATAAAACAACTTTTACCTCGCGACTGGCAAGTTTTGAAACAAGAAAAGTAGGAAAGACGGAAGTATCAGCAAACGGCTCGTCGAAGTGAGCGACCAGCTGTTCCGTAAGATCTGTATGATCTGATTTCAGAACTTCGAAATGGTGTTTCGTGCCAAAATGGTTCGCTACCGCCGCTGCATAGGGAAGCTCGTTATAAGTATCATCCTCAAATCCGATCGAGAACGTCCGGACGGGCTCATTCGCGCTCTGACTCATATAGCCAACAATCGTGCTGGAGTCGATGCCTCCGCTCAGGAAGGCTCCCAGCGGCACATCGCTGATTAGGCGGAGCCGGACTGACTCTTTAATCAAGCCAGAAAGGATTTCCCCACATTCCTCCTCGTTTTGGCTTATAGGTTGGTATGGCACATCCCAATACTGAGTGATCTTCAGCTTCCCCTTTTCAACCACCAATAGATGGCCAGGCAAAAGCTTAAAAACGCCTTCGTAAATGGTGTGTGGGGCAGGAATGTATTCTAATGTAAGGAAAAGGTCCAAAGCCACGAGATCCACTTGCCTCGGCACATCCGGGTGACGAGTCAACGCTTTGAGCTCCGAACCGAAGACCAGCTTATCTGCATCGGACCAGTAATACAAGGGTTTGATCCCCAATCGGTCCCGCGCTAAGAAGAGTCTGCGCTCCCGCGCATCCCAGAGTGCGATGGCAAACATTCCATTGAAAAAGGTCACGCATTCATCGCCATATTCTTCATAGGCGTGAACTATGATCTCGGTA
>Ga0075419_10002868_pt1 | contig 11048 bp, 8 predicted proteins | sample SoiMetdeltSBSDD3_FD_76900 | JGI IMG/M metagenome (GOLD analysis project Ga0075419, IMG submission 76900) | Bulk soil microbial communities from a Populus tree surrounding site in Tennessee, USA - Soil MetaG P. deltoides SBSDD3 | ecosystem: Environmental > Terrestrial > Soil > Tree plantation... | reverse complement strand
CGTCGACTTTTTCCGCAAGGCTGTCGAGCTGCAAAAGAAGCATCTACCCGAGGGCAAAAAGATCATCAACGGTATTCAGACCAATGGTACGACGATCAATGAGGAGTGGTGCGAGTTTCTCGCTAAGGAAAACTTTTACATCGGACTCAGCCTAGACGGGCCAAAAGAGCTGCACGATCACTACCGCGTTACCAAGGGGCAAAAGCCCACTCACAAACAAGTCGTGCAGGCTTTCCAGATGCTCCGGCGGGCGAAGGTGCACGTTGATCTCCTCTGCGTTGTTCACGACGTTAACGTCAGGCATCCGACGCAAGTGTATCGCTACTTCAAAGAGATCGGCGGGCAGTACTTGCAGTTCCTCCCCCTTGTCGAAATCAACGACGATGCCGCGAGGTCGATAAATCCGCGCTCAGTCCCCGCGGCGGCCTACGGTGAGTTTCTTTGCACGATCTTCGATGAGTGGGTGCGAAACGACATGGGAAAGATTTTCATCCAGCTCTTCGATGAGTCCGTGCGCCCGTTTTTAGGAATGGAACACGCGCTTTGTATCTACCGTGAAACCTGCGGCGATGTTCCGGTTATCGAGCATAACGGCGATTTTTATTCTTGCGACCACTACGTTTTGCCGGAATACAAGATCGGTAATATCTACGAGCAAACCCTTGCGGAAATGGTTGAGGACCCAAGGCAGCGGGAGTTCGGACAAAAAAAGTGGACGAGTTTGCCGCGCTACTGCCGCGAGTGCGAAGTCTTGAGCATGTGCAACGGCGGCTGTCCCAAGGATCGCGTCATCAAGACACCTGACGGTGAAGAAGGATTGAATTACCTTTGTGCGGGCCTAAAACAGTTCTTCACCTATAGCAAACCCTATTTTAGCAAGTTCGCCGAGCTGACGGACGCCGGGGAGCCGACGGAAAAACTCATGGAGATCGTGCGCGCAGCAGACGCTAAAACGTCCGTGCGTCAAGCCGGTCGCAATGATCCCTGCCCATGCGGCAGCGGTAAGAAATACAAGAGATGCTGCTTGGGAAAGCCAATCTACGCAAGATAGATGCGCTCCTTAACTAACACGAACGCGTTCAGTTTGTTTACTCTCTATCTGCTTACATAAAACCGTTTGTACCCTCACCCTTCCATCTCCCTCGCGAGGAGGGGGTTTAGAGTGAGGGTCGGAAAAAAACCGACACTTAAGCCATATCTGGGTGCTTGTCGCTGGTAACAGCACGACCCATCGAAGAGTAAAAAAAGGATCCGACTTTATGACGATCTATGACGAGATGATGGAAGGCGCTATTGACGTCCATTGTCACATCGACTTCGAATTCTCCGCCAAAGAACGAAAACGGGAGCCTCAGTTTCAGTGGCTGCCGAAGGCTGAGGCTATGGGCATGCGCGGCGTGGTTTTGAAGTCCCATTGGTGGCCCACGGTCAACGTCGTCCCCTATATTCTGGCGTCGGCGCAAACCAAGGTCGCGCTCTGGTCCAGCGTCGCCCTCAACATCACCGCCGGCGGACCCAATCCCTGTGTGATCGAAGCCTGCGCCGAGCTCGGCGGCAAGATGGTCTTTCTCCCGACTTGGAGCGCGCGCAACGACGTCGAACGCAAGGGCTTCAGCAATCGAATCAAATCGTACTACAAGAACCACACCCAATTAGAGAACCCGAACTATTATTTTCTTGACGACAAGGGAAAGCTGATCCCTCGTGGCAGGGAAATCATCGAGTGCTGCAAAGCGCATGACCTAACGCTCGGCATGGGTCACGTTTCGTGGCAAGAATCCCTGGCCTTTATCGAAGTGGCGCGCGATATGGGCTTTAACCGGATCGTCATTAACCATGCGCACAGTCACATCATCGCCATGCCGCTGGATGCCATGAAACGGGCCGCGGATATGGGAGCATTCGTCGAAGTGTGCTGGAACGCGCTGGCCCCCGGCCGCATGGACGCTCCCGAGCTAGTCCAACAATTGCGCGCCGTCGGATTGCGGCAAGTCATCGCGAGCACCGACTACTTCCGTCCCTACAGCCCGAACCCGGCGGAACTCTTTCGCATGTTTTTGGGAATGCTGCACGAAGGCAACTTGAGCAAAGAGGAAGTGAAGCAAGTCGCCTGCACCAATCCCGCCAGACTCATGGGTCTGGAATGACTAAGAACTGTTACTGTAACTCTTGCGAGAATCGTCGGATCCCCGCGAGCTTGTCTAGAGTTTCTCCTCTTCCGGCACCGTATCCGTCACTAAATCTCGAATCAGCGGCCGCTTGGGAAGCGGTTCGACAGTGATGATTTCGGGAGCCAGCTTCGCGATGCAAGTGTATTCGACCTCGCCGTTCACGAGAGCCATGCACGTTTTGCACGCGTTGGCGTTGATGCAACTGTAACGGATCGCCAGCGAACTATCGAGATTCACGCGGATCCAGCGAAGCGCATCGAGAACCGACATGCCGTCTTCGTAGGGGACTTCGAAGTTTTCATAACGACCCACTTCGTTCGTAGTGCCTCGTCGCACGCGGAGAATCGCTTTTTTAATTGACCGGTCAGCCATGGCTTCCGTCGCCGCGATTCGCCTGAACCGGCGCAGTCCAGCGAGACACAAGCTCCCCGTTGCGCATCTTCATCACTTGGTTCTTGAGCAGCGACTCGTTGGAATCCGAAAAGTCTTCTCGCTGGTGCGCGCCGCGGCTTTCGTTGCGCGCCAGCGCCGATCCGACAACTGATTCTGCTGTCGTCAACATCGCGCGCAATTCGAACCAGTCCAGTAGGTCTAGGTTGTACAAAGTTTTATCCGTTACTGAGACATTCGGCAGTTCATTCCTTTGCATCTGTTGGATGCGCGCCAACGCGGCGGCGAGTTTTTCTCCGGTGCGAAACGGCCCGACCTTTTCCCACATGAGATTCTGCAGCTCCGCTTGAAGTGCGACTGGCGGAACACCATCCTTCGACTGCCTACTCTTCAATGCTTTCACGCGCTCCAACGCAGCCGCAGTTATTTTGGTCTCCGAATCCACGTGTGTGTGCTTCGCCCCTTCCGCTGCGGACCAACCGGCGCGCTCGCCGAATACAAACGCTTCCGTGATCGCATTACCTGACAGTCGGTTCGCGCCGTTGGTGCCGCCGACTGCCTCGCCGGCAGCGTAGAGCCTATTGATGCGCGTCTCCATGTGCGCATTCACTCGAACCCCACCCATATGATAGTGGGCCATGGGACCCACCTCCACCGGCGTTTTGGTGAGATCAATGCCGTTCAGGAGCAAGCGATCAATCACCGGCCCGAATGCCGCCCTTAGCTGGTCCTCAGGGATATGGCGAAAGTCGAGGTAAGCACCGCCATGCGGTGATCCCCGCCCTGCTTCGGCTTCTTTTAGAATCGCATACGATGCCAAATCCCGAGTAGCGGTGTACTGACCGAAGTCCGTGCCGCCGTAGCGATCGACGAATTCTTCGAATTGGCCGTTCAGCAGTTTTCCGCCGAGCTTGTAGCGGAAGGGGTCCCACATGATCGGATCCATGCCTACCAAACGGGGCGCCAGATGGCCGATGGGAAAAAATTGGACGAACTCCATATCCACCAACTCAGCGCCAGCCCACAACGCCAAGGCGTAGGGCTCACCGCCCATATTCGCGGATGCGCTATTTCGCGCATAGAGCTTGGTCAAACCGCCGGCGGCCAGTATGACGGCCTTGGCTTGAAACGTAACGACCTCGCCGTCGATCACGTTGAGACCCACAGCCCCCAGGGCGCAGCCGTCTTTGGTGACAATCTCGATGATGCTCACGTTACTGATACGACGAATTTCACTGATCTCGCCGACCTTGCGTCGCAACGTGGCCGCCACGGCCGGACCGGTGTTGAGAAAATCGACGTAGCAGCAGCGACGTCGGCTGTGGCCCGGCGCCATTTCTTGTTTGATGTGGCCGTTCTCCCGCGCCCAACGGGTGCCCCACTGCTCCATTTCGAGAATGCGTTTGGGACCTTCCTCGCAGAGAAGCGCGGACAACTCTTCGTTGCAAAGACCTCGACCGGCTTTTAGAGTATCTTCAAAATGAATCGTCCAGTCGTCCGGCTCTTGCTGACCGATGGCTGCGGCCACGGTCATTTGAGCCATGACCGTGGCGCCGCCGCGACCCACGAGACTCTTGTCGAGAAGAATGACAGACGCGCCTTTTCGGGCCGCCGCGATGGCGGCGTACATCCCGGCGCCTCCGGCCCCTACGATTAGCACGTCAGTAGTGAGGTTGGGCATCAGTCTTCGCCGGCACTCGAAATTGCAGATTGAAGAAAATCCGGATTAGCTTTTGGCGTCCGGCAACCCGGTCTTTTGTAATTCGAGTAGCGCCTGCTTCGCGGCTTCCTGCTCTGACTGTTTTTTGGTTTTCCCTTCTCCTGAGCCGAGCATTTTGCCGCCTACGGCTATTTCTGTAACAAAGCACTTGTCATGGTCGGGACCGCTCTCGGAAACCAGATGATAGCTGGGCGGGCCGTGAAATAGCATCTGGCTGATCTCTTGCAACCGGGTTTTGTAATCCTGCTGCCCGAGGCTTTTCTCTTTGACATCGGCAGTAAAGTATCGCTCCACAAGACGGCGGGCGGCTTCGTAGCCGCCGTCCCGGTAAACTGCGCCGAGCAGCGCTTCGAAGGCGCCGGTCAAGATGGAGGGTTTGTCTCTGCCACCGCTGCGCTCTTCACCTTTGCCTAGGCGAAGCAACGGACCAAGATTGAGCAGGGCGGCCTTTTCAGGAAGCACCGTGGAGTTCACCAGTGCCGCGCGCATTCTGGATAGGTCTCCTTCGCTTTTCTCTGGAAAGCTCCGGATTAAGAGATCACTGATGGCAAGATCCAAGACCGCGTCGCCGAGAAACTCCAGCACTTCGTTGTGCCCTGCGCTTTTTTCACGGTCGTAAGAAACATGGGTCAGGGAACGAACAAGTAAAGAAGTATTCGAGAAAGAATATCCCAACTCCTTCTCTAGCTCCGCTAGCCGTGATTCTTTCTTCAGGCTAGCCTTCGTCAGATGCGAACGCGTCATGGCACTGGACACGGGCCGGAGCGATCTCCAATGGAGTCCCCCGGAGCCATCCCCCTTCAAAGCCTTCGACTTCGACCTCGATTTCACGATTAACCAGAGTTCCACCCTGAGAGACCAAGACAGGCAGATAGTTTCGGCTGAAGCCGTGATGCCTGCCAGTCGATCGATCGATCTTCTCTTCAATAAGCACCGAGAGTTTTCGGCCCGTGAAGCGAAGACAAAAGTCTCGCTTTTTCATCGCGCCCAGTTCGCGCATTCTACGGGCACGTGTTTTTTTAACTTCACCCCCCACGTGATCCGGTAATGAAGCCGCAACCGTCCCACGCCGAATAGAATAGGGAAAAACGTGAAAATAAGTCAGAGGTAAAGCAGCAAAGAACTGAAGCGAACGGTCGAATGCTTCGTCTGTCTCCCCCGGAAAACCAACGATGATATCGCTGCCCAAGGCGGCGTCCGGTAAGCGCTCGCGAACTTTCATCAAGAGCTCGCGGTAATGGGCTCCGTCATAATTTCGCCGCATCCATTTCAAGATTTCGTCATCACCGGCTTGCGCACAGATATGGAGGTGCGGGCAGATAACGTCGGAAGTTGCTATTAAATCGAGCAAACGATCCGGCACTTCGCGCGGATCGAGTGAGCTCAAGCGAAGCCGCGGGATCAATCGGCTTCGAGCGATCGTTTCGAGTAAGGCGGTGAGGTCGATTTTTGGCGTGAGATCCTGCCCGTAACTGCCGAGATGGATTCCCGTCAGAACAATTTCCCTGTAGCCGGCATCGGCAAGCATGCGGACCTGCTCCAGAACTTCGCGCGGCGTCACGCTGCGACTCAAGCCACGGGCCGTGGGAATGATGCAATAAGTACAGGAATAATTGCAGCCTTCCTGAATCTTGAGAAAAGCCCGCGTGTGGCCCGGCAGCGCTCTCGTCCCTAGAACCGGAACTCCACGCTCTCTTTTCACATCGCTGACAGCAATCCTGACGTCACTATCTTTGGGAAGGTCAACGAACTGGAGTAGATCGTCCAGACGATTGAGCCCGACGACGTAATCAACGCCCGCGACGCGCGCCAGCTCCGCCGGATTAACTTGCGCGTAGCAGCCGGTCACCAACACCTTTGCACCCGGGCTTAACCGCTTTGCGCGCCGCACCAACTGCCGCGCCTCCCAATCTGCGCGGTCGGTTACCGTGCAGGTGTTGATAATGTAGCAATCCGCCGGCTCTTCGAAAGGAACCAACAAGTGATTCTGCTGCAGTCGGTTTTGGATGACTGCAGAATCGTATTGATTGATCTTGCAGCCCAGGGTTGTAATGGCTATCTTCACTTCGTTGAGAATATCAAATTTCAAATCTCAGAGCATCCGAACTTTGAGATCTGGCATTTGAGATTTGTAATCGCGCAGCGCGCTAGCGGATCGCTTGCGTGATCCACCCGCCCCCTAATAAACGATCGCCACGATAAAAGACCGCCGCCTGTCCAGGTGTAACCGCGGGAAAATCTTCTGTGAAACGAACTTCGGAGGTTCCTTCGACCGTTCTCCGGACAACACACGGAATCGCGGGTGACCGATAGCGGATCTGCACTTCCGCTGCGATCTCGTCTTCGTCAGACGACTCGAGCCAGTTGATATTTCCAGCAATGAGCCCCTTACAACCGAGATCTTCGTTAGCGCCCACCACCACCCGCTTCGACTCCTCTTCGATGTCCACGACATAGAGCGGCCGAGATGCTGAAATTCCCAACCCCCTTCTCTGGCCGATGGTAACGCTATGAATGCCGGCGTGCTGGCCGAGCACCTTTCCTGACCGATCTACCACGTCACCGCCAACGATCTCGTCCTGACTCGCGTAGGATTCCACCAGGGTCTTATAATCGCCGAAACAGATATCCTGGCTTTCCTGACGATCGGCGACCGGCAGACCCAGCCTTTTCGCTTGGTCTCTCACGTCGCTCTTTTGCATTGCACCGAGCGGAAACAACGTGCTCGCCAGCTGGTCGTGACTTAGCGCGAAGAGAAAATAGGACTGATCTTTCCTGGAATCCGCGCCGCGAAAGAGAGATACACGCCTGCCCGCTTCTCTAACGACCCTGGCATAGTGCCCCGTGGCGACATAATCTGCACCCTGCTCTTTTGCCCAACTGAGCAACCTGCCCAGCTTGAAATCCCGATTGCAGGCGACGCACGGATTCGGCGTGCGCCCTCGCAGATAACCCTTTGCGAACGGTCTGACCACGGTCTCGACGAATTGTACGCGAAGATCCAAGAGGGTGTGTTGTATGCCGAGCAGCGCCGCGATTTCCCGGGCGCCGCGATGGTCGGAGCAGTTGCGGGGGCCAAGGTCATCGCTTTCCCACAGGCGCAGCGAGACGCCCTGGATATCGTAGCCCTGCTCCACGAGCAGGCCGGCGGCGACGGAACTATCGACGCCGCCGCTCATGGCGACCACGACCTTAACTCGTCTCGTAAGCATCAATGTTTACCCATCAAAAGGCGCGAGGTGTGAGACATGAAGCGAGAGTAACGAGTCCCCCTTATTCTTCTTGCCTTCATCAACTTCCCGTATGCTTCAATAGCTCCTTTACCTTATTCAAGACTTCGTTCTCCTCGGCGGTTTTTTCTTCCAGGCCACCTTGACGAGCGCTGAGTTCGTCCACCCTCTTCTCCAATTTTTCAACATAGTCGGCGAGACTGCCGATCGCTTTCGCGATGACGTCGGGCAGGTCGGCAGAATTGAGGTCGATAATCGCTTTGCCCGCCGGCGTGTGGCTCGCCTCAATCTTCACTACTCTGCCCGGAATGCCGACCACCGTGGAGTGCGGTGGCACCGAGGTCACCAGTACGGAGCCGGCGCCCACCCGGCTATGGCGGCCGACGGTCACAGGCCCGAGGACGGCCGCGCCGCTGAAGATCGTCACCGAGCCTTCGATCGTAGGGTGGCGCTTGATTGGCTCCGTCGACGTGCCACCGAGCGTAACGCCCTGATAGATCGTCACGTCGTCGCCGATCTCACTCGTCTCTCCAATCACGACGCCCATGCCGTGATCGATAAAACAGCGCCGGCCGATTTTCGCTCCAGGATGGATTTCGATCCCCGTGAGGAATCGGCCGATGTGGCTCACGAACCGCGCCAGCGTGGTGAGCTGCCGCTCCCAGATCCAGTGCGCGAGCCGATAAATCAGGATCGCGTGAAAGCCGGGATAAGCAATGGCCACCTCCCACGTCGAACGCGCGGCCGGGTCGCGGTCGAAGACGGCTTGGATATCCTCTTTAAGCGTTTGCCACATGCGAAAGCTCTGGGAAGGTGGAGTGTTGGAGTAGAGGAGTATTACCCATGGCTCCAAGACTCCACTACTCCTGTTCTTTAGTTCACGTGCCGATGCCTCGAGTCCTTGTAAAGCTTATAGTCGATACTATCCACCAGCGCTTGCCAGCTCGCCTCGATGACGTTGTGCGAAACGCCCACAGTACCCCAGCGATCCTTACCGTCGCCGGATTCGATCAAAACCCGAACTGACGCGCCCGTGCCTTCGCCCGAGGTCAGTACCCGGACTTTGTAATCCAAAAGCTCGACATCTTTCAGCGCTGGATAAAATTTGGTCAACGCCCGGCGCAGTGCCTGGTCCAGCGCATTGACCGGCCCGTTACCCATGGCCGCGGCATGCTCCATTTCGCCGTCCACCTCCACCATGATAGTCGCCTCAGACAACGGCGGGTCGCCCTCTCTCCTTTTTTCATCGATGACGCGAAATCCGACCAGCCGAAAGTTCTTCTTTTTTCGTTCCAGGGAATCCTGAATGAGCAATTCGAATGAGGCTTCCGCTGCCTCAAACTCGTAGCCTTGGCCTTCCAGCTCCTTGGTGCGACGCAAAATTCTCTGGACCGCCTCGTCATGTCCTTTGAGATCGATGCCGTACTCTTTGCCCTTGTAAATAACATTGCTCCGTCCGGCGAGGTCGGAGACGAGCACTCTCTGCCGATTGCCGACAAACTCGGGATCGATGTGTTCGTAGGTCTCGCGGTTCTTCAATACCCCGGACACATGGAGCCCGCCTTTATGCGCAAAAGCACTGTCGCCGACATAGGGCTGGCGCTTGTTCGGTTGAAGGTTGGCCAGCTCGTAGAAGAAGTGCGATACCTCGCGCAATCGCTTGAGCTGGGCCGGCTTGATGCAGTTCTTTCCCATCTTCAACTGTAGGTTGGGAATGATCGAAATGAGGTTGAGGTTGCCGCAGCGTTCGCCGAAGCCGTTGATGGTGCCTTGAACCTGGCTCACGCCCATCTCAACGCCGGCCATGGTATTCGCGACCGCAAGCTCCCCATCGTTGTGACAGTGGATTCCCAACGGCGTTTTGATCACCCGATTGACGTGGATGAGCGCCTCCCGAATATCGCTGGGCAGTCGCCCGCCGTTGGTGTCACACAAAACGATCCAGTCGGCGCCGCCATCCTGAGCAGCCTCGAGACATTCCAGCGCATAATCCGGATTTGCGCGAAAGCCATCGAAGAAGTGTTCCGCGTCAAACATCACCTCGTCCACGCGCCGTTTCATGAAAGCGATAGAATCGGCAATGATCTCCAAGTTGGCCTTCTGGCTGATCCTGAGATCATCGCGCACGTGAAGATCCCATGTCTTACCCACCAAGGTAACCACGGGAGTATCGGCCTCCAGAAGCAGCTTCAAGTTTATATCCTGCGACGGCTTAGCGCTGGGTTTTCGGGTGGTGCCAAAGGACGCGATCTTGGCGTTTTTCAATTTCAGTTTCTTAACCCGCTTGAAGAAATCCGCGTCCCTTGAATTAGACCCAGGATACCCTCCTTCGATGTAATCGATGCCCAACTCCTCTAGCTTCTCGGCAATGCGCAGCTTATCCTCAAGTGTAAAGGAGATGTCTTCCGCTTGACAGCCGTCCCTCAACGTCGTGTCATAAAGCAAAACGTCTTTCATACATTCCCCTGCTTCCCGATAAACGCATCGTGCAACACGCGCACCGCCAGTTCGGTATATTTGGCGTCAATGACGACGGAAATCTTGATCTCCGAGGTTGAAATCATCTCGATGTTGATTCCTTCCCGCGCCAGAACTTCAAACATTTTGGCCGCCACCCCCGCATGGGTGCGCATCCCCACTCCGACCACGGAAACTTTCGCGATGTCGGTATCGACTCTTACTCCTTTGGCCTTCAAGGCGGGCAGGGTTTGCTCGACGATGGACAATGCTTTTTTATGATCCGTTTTGGACACGGTAAAAGTCAAATCCGTGGTGCCGTCTTCGCTGGCGTTCTGTATAATCATGTCGACGACGATGTGGGCATCAGCAATGGGGCCAAAAATCTGCGCCGCAAGCCCGGGGCGATCTGGCACGCGCACCAGCGTGATCTTCGCTTCATTCTTGTCGCAACTGACGCCAGAAACCAACACGTCGTCCATACTCTCATCCTCCTTCACCAGCCACGTCCCTTCGACGTCTGCGAAAGTCGAACGGACATGCACCGGAACAGAAAACTTCTTGGCAAACTCGACGGAACGAATCTCCAGCACCTTAGCCCCGGTGCTGGCCAGCTCGATCATCTCGTCATAAGAGATACGGGCCAATTTTTTCGCGTCTTGACAGATCCCCGGGTCCGCGGTGAAAACACCTTCGACGTCGGTATAGATCTCGCACGCCTCGGCATTGAGAAATGCCGCTAAGGCCACCGCGCTGGTATCCGACCCGCCCCGCCCTAGGGTGGTGATATTATCGTCCTCATCGACACCTTGGAAGCCGGCAACCACAACCACCTCGCCGGCCTGCAATGACTGCAGTATTTTCCTGGAATCGATGTTTCTGATGCGCGCCTTGCCATATGCATTGTCGGTTTCGATCCTCACCTGATGACCCAAGAAGGACCGCGCCGGCTGCCCGACCTCTTTTAGCGCAAGGCTCAATAGAGCGATGGAGACTTGCTCACCTGAAGCCAGCAGGACATCTTTTTCGCGATCGTCCGGCATCTCGGAGATTTCGTGCGCCAGCGCGACGAGCCGATTG
>Ga0075419_10002861_pt1 | contig 11064 bp, 7 predicted proteins | sample SoiMetdeltSBSDD3_FD_76900 | JGI IMG/M metagenome (GOLD analysis project Ga0075419, IMG submission 76900) | Bulk soil microbial communities from a Populus tree surrounding site in Tennessee, USA - Soil MetaG P. deltoides SBSDD3 | ecosystem: Environmental > Terrestrial > Soil > Tree plantation... | reverse complement strand
CGATTCCGAACGGCATCGCGAAGATGAAACTCTCGGCGGTCCGCCGCAGCGGAGGCCCCGCAGTGCGGCCCCGGAGCGAATAGAGTCCCCAGGCCACCCCGGCCAGCGCCATGAGCGCCACCCCGGCGGGGTCAGGAGCACCGATCCCCGGCAGATTGAGATACACCAGACCCACCATCGCGAGCAGGAGACCGATCCATTCCCGGGGACGCGGGCGCTCTCCACCACGGAGCGCGGCGCCGATCATCGTGAGCTGCACCGCACCGAAAAGCACCAGCGCGCCGGTCCCAGTCGGAAGACTGACGTAGGCGAATGAGAAGGGGGCGGCATACAGGAAGAGCAATGCCGCGCCGGTCCACCGCGCCGATCGCGGTCCCGGAACGGTGGCGACCGGTTGCCTGCGAAGCAGGAGCCAGAGCACCAGCGCGCCGGCGGCGAGCCGGATCGCCGTGAAGGACGCGGGGTCGATCCGGCCCGATCCGAGCGCGAGGCGCGCGAGTACCGAGTTGGCCGCGAACCCGAGCAGCGCCAGGACGGCCAGACCGATCACGGCAGCGGAGGTGTAGTGGGCGGGGGCCGGCGGTGTCGGGTCGCCTGCTCGTACGCGAACGCGAGCCGGAACAGTGTCGCTTCCGCGAACGGCCGTCCGAGCAGCTGGAGGCCTGCAGGCAGGCGGTTCTCCCGGGTGTAGCCCATCGGCACGCTGATCGCCGGGAAACCGGTGCTCGGGGAAAACAGCTGGCTGTTGTCGCCGGCCGGGGAGTTCAGATCGCCGATGAGCCGGGGGGGATTGCTCCAGGTGGGATATGCCAGCGCATCGAGACGCTGGGTGTCCATCAGCGACAGCACTCCGGTGCGCAGTCGGGCGCGGAATTCATCGCGGCTCCGGCAGCCTCCGCTTTCCGAGGGCGCAGTATCCACTGCCAGTGCGGCGGTGAGCCGCACCTCGATCGAAGGATGAAACCTTCTCGACCGGATCACTGCTTCCAGATTCTTGACCGGGACCCGCTCTCCCTGAAGCGCGAGCCAGGCATTGATATCGTGTTTGAAGGGATTGCAGCCGCCACTCTGCATTCGGCGCCATGCGTCGAGACTGTCCACCCGGACCGAATCGACGATAACGGCACCGGCCCGCCGCATGTCGTCGAGTGCCGCGCGAAACACCTGGAGCACTTCCGGGTCGGCGGTGGACGTGTTGTAGGCCTGGAGAAGGACGCCGATGCGCGCACCACGCAGTCCGTCCGCGCGGAGCGCCGCCGAGTAGTCTTCGCGCGGACGACCGCGACTGACCGCCGTGACCGGGTCGTCGGGATCCTCCCCCACAATGACCTGGAAGACCGCCGCCGCGTCGGCCACGGTGCGCGCCATGGGGCCCGCGATGTCGGCCGATAAATTGAGCGGGGCGACACCGGCTCGGCTGGTGAGGCCCATCGTGGAGCGGATGCCCACGAGCGCGTTGTGCGAGGCGGGTCCGCGGATGGAATTTCCGGTGTCGGTGCCCAGTCCGACCTCTCCCAGATTCGCGGACACCGCGGCCGCCGTGCCGCCGCTCGACCCGGCAGTGACCCGATCGAGCGCGTAGGGATTGCGGGTATATCCGGGGAGAATCGAGCTCACGGTTTCAAAGGGACTGAACGCGAACTCGGCCATATTCGATTTGGCGAGCACGATCGCCCCCGCCTCCCGAATCCGCCGAACCTGAAAGGCGTCGCGGGAAGACACGTATCCCGCGAGCGAAAGTGATCCGACGGTCACCGGCAGGTCGACCGTTTCGAAGTTGTCCTTGACGATCGTCGGGATGCAGTGGAGCGGACCGGTAAGGCCCGTGGCGCGGAAGCGCCGGTCCAGCGAGTCCGCCACGTCAAGCGCCCGGGGATTGACGACCACCAGCGCGTTGAGTGCCGGTCCGGTCTTGTCGTATGCTGCAATCCGGGCGAGGTACCTCTCGACCAGCGAACGACAGGTGAGGGCTCCCGCGCGAAACGCTGCATGGACGCCGGCGATCGTGGTTTCGTCGATCCGAAACGAGGCTCCGGTCTGCGCGAAGCCAGGGGCCGCCCCGAGGGTGAGCAAAAGCCAGGTCAGCCCGGCGGCTCCCACGCGTGGATTCATATCGGAGGGCGCGGGGTGGTTCGGCGACCGATCAGAGCTGAATGGTCATGCGCACGGCGATGAGGTAGAACTCGAGCGGGCCAACGGCGTTCGAGTGGAGCCCGACGAAGAGGATAAACCCGCCGTCAAAGTCGGTCGTGAACGTGCTCGCCTGGGTCTGGGTGAGCGTAGTCTTGCTGGCGAACGTTCCAGGCGTCGGGCAACCGGGTAGGCCGTTCCTGATGTCGCCCAACCGGGTGAAATCTCCTTGCTCCGCATGCGCCCCCACATCTGCCGACACCCGCAGAATGCCCTGATTGTCGGGCTCCGACGTGAGCTCCGACAGCGACGCCCCCGCCTTGATGAAGGTCAATCCGGTGCCGATCGGGCAGTCGGCGTGGAGGCTGGTCGCGTACTGCACGGTGAACGCCGCGGTAAAGGTCTGGTTGGGTGCCAGCCCGGTGAACCGCTTCTGGGTGAAAAGGAACAACTCCCCCGTCACGTTGTTGCCGGCCAGATACACTGCCTTTCGGGTGGTCGGCAGCGGCGCGGGAAGCGGGCGCCAGTCGCCGACGACTCCAACTTCGGCCAGCCGGGCAGCCGGAATGTTGGCCGCTCTCGCGGTCCAGTTCTCACCCAGGATATCCATGTCGAAGTCGAAAACGGAGGCCAGCGGGTCGGTGTTGAGGCAACCGGCCAGAAGCAGCGTCATGGCCGCGCCGAGGTACCGCTTCATCGAGATTCTCCCGGGAAGAGGCCGGTTGTGTTCGGCCTGGTGACTCAGTTCTAGTATAGCACCGATGGATACGAGAGGGGGGAACGTCCTTAAGGACGCTTTCCCCTTCGGCGGCCACCACATCGGGCGCGAAAACGGCGGCCCCTGAGGGCCGCCGTCTCCTTTCGTCAGCACAGCCCCGTTACGGTTTCCGCGGCGCTCCCAATCGCAGGCCGGTCGTGCTGGTGATTCCGGCGGTGAGGGTCAGGGCGCGATCGACCGGAACTCCGCGCGCAGTGAGATCGGTGAGTACCTCCAACGCGACTGCCAGGCGTCCTTCCGACGGTTCCCGGCCCGCCAGCGCCGTGAGCTCCGCGCTGGTGGCCCCGCGGGCGACGAGCTGGGCGCCACGAGCCACTTCCTCCTCGCTGGGACGCTCCCGGCCGGCCCGGATCAGCGCCGACTGAGACAGCTCGAGCTGTGCCAGCGTCGTGGCGGCGGCAGCGACAATGTGGCTCTCGCCGGCGCCCTTGGCCTGGCCTTCGGCCATGCGGTCGGTCATCGGCTCGACCGGAAGGCTCTTCCGCCGCGCCGTCTCGATCATCGCCTCGAGTCTGGCACGGGTATCCGCGGAGAACCCGGCCGGGATCCGGGGCGAGTCACCGCGCTCGACCGTGATGCCGGCGTGCGCACGGGTCTCGGCCTGCGCTCCGGCCGACGCCTGTCCGGCAGCCAGCGCCGGGACGACGGTAAGCGCAAGGATCAGGATGGGCTTTCTCATACGACCTCCTGTAGTTGGCGGATTGTTACGACTTCCGTTCCGGCTTCCTCACGGAGAGCCAGGCGGACCTGCCGCCGAATCCGTCGTTGACGGCGGCAACACCCTTGGGCACATCCCATTTCTTGCCATCGATTCTGAAGGCATATCGATACTCTCCCGGCGGAATCGAAAGGTCGGCATACCACACGCCGTTGCTTGCCCGGGCGAGCACGACAGGGCGCCATTGGTTCCAGTCTCCCGCGACTTCCACGCACTCGGCCTTTACCGCCCGTATCGACAGACGGGTCAGCCCCGGAGCGGGGTAGGGCACCGCGGCCGGTCGGGGCCCGGCATTCAGGGTCATTGCTCCGACGGTGCGGAGCGACAGTCCCGCGCTGATGGACCGCCCCCCCGGCGAGTTGAGCAATGGGTTCGAGGGATAGGTCTCCGCGCCGCCGAATAGCTCCATGCCTCGAGTCACGGCTATCGCGACCCTGGCACCGCCGTAGAGGCGATCCTCCCCTGGCGCCCGGCGCGCACCCACCGTCCCTGACATTGCAAGCCGCCCACGGGCCAGTGTCGCGGTGGCGACTCGGTCCACGACTCGCCCCCCTTCCGGGCTTCCGTGTTCTTCCCGATAGGCAAGGCGAACATCCGTTTGGGACCCGAATGAACGAATTGCGATGGAGGCGCCGAACGCCGGGCCGATGGACGACCGCTGGTAGTCGCCCGCGCCGGGAGCTTCCGGCAGCGGCAACGCCGAGCCCGCCTGCAGCGTGGTGCGGGCATCGGTGCCCCGGGCTCCGGCCCATGCCGTAAACGCTCCCAACCGGGCTTCGAGCGCCGGGATCGCCTCTACCTGGATGTAGGTGGCGCGGTAGGAGGCACGGGTCAGGTCGCCGGAAACACCGAGCACGATCGCCAGCGCGCTGGCCAGCGGAAGCCGAGCATCCGCCGAAGCACTGCCGGCGATCGCCCATTCCCGGCTCGTAAATCGGATGCCCCGCGCGCCTAATGAGAGCCTCACCGCCGAGTGCGGGAAGAGCGTGGCCGACGGGGCAATTACGTAGGCCCCGGAGCGCACTCCCCGGAGATCGGTCGCGCTGCCACCACCGAGCGTGAGCCGGATGACCGCCGGCTGGGCCAGGCCCGGGCTGGTCAACAGGGTCAGACCGCAGAGACTACGGATGAAGTGTTTCATCGCCCCTCCATCTCGGATGACTTCCAAGTCCAAGATGGGAAAGGGCGTTGGAATCCGCGGCAACGGAGATCACAGAATGGAGGTGATGGGGATCACACAACAAAAGAGGCAAAGAGGCAAAGAGGCAAAGAGGCAAAGAGAAGCCGCCTCTTGACAAATCGGCCAAAATGTAAACGTTTGCACTAGCCTGTAAACGTTTTCACCGCGTTCCGCCGAGGCACCGATTGGTGACCATCAGGGACGTTGCCCGCGCGGCCGGGGTCTCCACCGCCACCGCGTCCAGGGCACTGCACAAGAGCCATCTGGTCGCCGAAGACACGCGCACCATGGTGCGTGCCGCGGCCGACCGGCTGCATTACAGTCCTCACGGAGCGGCCCGCAGCCTCATCACCAGCCGGACCCATACCATCGGGGTGCTGCTGCCCGATCTCTACGGCGAATTCTTCTCCGAAGTCATCCGCGGCATCGATCAGAGTGTCCAGCGGGTCGGGTACCATTGCCTGCTCTCGAGCGCGAGGCACGGGGGACCTCCGCTCGAGGCCGCTCTCCGCGCCATGCGGGGCCGGGTGGACGGCCTGGTGCTGATGTCTCCGGAGTTCAGCGGTGAGCTGTCGCGTCGAACGCTCCCGGCGGGCTTTCCGGTGATTCTGCTCAATTCGGCGCCCGCGGAGCTGCCGCATGGCAGCCTCACGGTGGCCAATTTCGAAGGAGCCCGGTCCATGGTTCGGCATCTCGCCGCACTGGGTCACCGCCGGATTGCGATCCTCAAGGGTGCCGAGGGCAATTTCGATGCGGCGGAGCGGCTGAGGGGATATCGTGCCGCGCTGGAGCAGGCGGGCCTCGACCCGGCGCCGGAGCTCGAAATCGCCGGGGACTTCAGCGAAGCGGCAGGCGACGCCGGTGCCCGCGCGCTGCTTCAGCTTGCCCAGCGGCCCACCGCGATCTTCGCCACCAACGACGGGATGGCGATCGGGACTCTCTTCGCGCTTCGGGATGCCGGGCTCCGGGTGCCGGAAGACATCGCCATCGGTGGATTCGATGACATTCCCATGGCGCGCTACGTCGAGCCGGCGCTGACGTCGGTCCACGTGGACATCAGCGCGCTGGGCGAGCGTGCCGCAGCTCGCCTGCTTTCGACGCTCATCAGCCAGTCGCCCCCTGATTTGAGCCGTGAGACGCTGCCGACGACTCTCGTCGTGCGCCGGTCCTGCGGCGCACGGAGATCCTGACCTCGTTCTGCCCGCATACCACCTTTGGAGGATGCTGTATGAGGACCTACCGAACTCTGCTGGCTGCGCTCCTGGCCTGCCTCGCCGTGCCGGCAGCGACTCCGCTGCTGGCCCAGACCACCACCGGAAGCATTCGCGGCTACGTCACCGCCGAGAGCGGCGTGGCGATCGTTGGAGCCGACGTGCGAGCGCGGAACGCGGCGACCGGCGTCGAGCGGATGGCGACTTCGAATGCCCGAGGCTTCTACTCCCTGCCCGGACTCGTCCCAGGCCAGTATGCCCTTTCGGTGCGGCATATCGGACACAAGCCGGTCGGGCAGACGGTGCAGGTCCAGATCGGCCAGGACCTGACGCTGAACTTTGGTCTGGTGACATCCGCCGTGCAGCTGGAAGAGCTGAGCGTCTCGGCAACCCCCGCGGTGGAGACCCGTTCGACCGAGGTGGCCACCAACGTGACTCCAGCCCAGGTGGAGGCCCTTCCCAAATCGGACCGGAATTTCCTGGCGCTGGCGGTGCTGGCTCCGGGAGTCCGGCTCTCGGGGGACCGGATCGGAGATACCCGGAAGACCATCAGCGCCGGCGCGCAAGGCGCCGAGCAGATCAACGTCTTCATCGACGGGGCGAGCTACAAGAACGACATCCTCAAGGGCGGAGTGGCCGGCCAGGACGCCAGCCGCGGCAATCCCTTCGCGCTGAACGCGGTCCAGGAATTCCGGGTGATCACCCAGAATTACAAGGCCGAATACCAGAAGGCCTCCAGCGCCATCATCACCGCGACGACGAAATCGGGCAGCAATATCTGGACGGGCAACGCCTTCTTCGCCTATCAGAACAAGCGTCTGGTGGGTCTGGACACCTTCCAGGTCGCCGATAAGGAGAACAACCCCGATACCTTCAGGAAACCCGATTATCGCCGGGAGCTCTTCGGGATCAGCGCCGGCGGCCCGGTGATCCGGAACAAGCTGTTTTTCTTCGGGTCGTACGAAGGAAACCGTCAGCAACGGTCCAACCGGGTGACCATCACGCCTCCGAGCGGCTTCCCGGCGCTCGATAGCATCAATTTCTCCCAGTACAACGGCGATTTCGGCTCGCCCTTTCACTCCCACCTGCTGTTCGGGAAGCTGACCTATGCGATGAGCCCCAACTCCTCGATGGAGCTGAGCCTCAATACCCGAAACGAGAATGACATCCGGAATTTCGGCGGCTTCACCGCCGTCAGCGCCGCGACTCGATTCGACAACGCGGTCACCACGGGCCTGCTCAAGCACAGCTACTTCAAGGGAAGCTTGCTCAATGAAGCGCTGCTGTCCTATCAACGGTATCACTACAACCCGGTGGCCGTGAATCCGGACCTGGTCAACCGGTTTTACGGCTTCGGCTGCTGCGTGGAGATCGGCGGGAACATCTCCAACCAGGACTTCACCCAGAAAAAGCTGTCGCTGCGGGACGATCTGACCTACTCGGGACTGCAGATGGGCGGCACCCACGTCATCAAGGGGGGCATCAACGTCGACTTCAGCAAGTACGACGTCATCAAGCAGAACTCCGAGAATCCGCGCTTCGTCTACGAGTCGTGGTATCACAACTTCGAGTTTCCGCAGCGGGTCGAGTTCCAGGCCGGCGATCCGCGGCTCAATACCAACAACACCCAGCTGGGCCTGTACTTGCAGGACGACTGGAACCCCACGGACCGGCTGACGTTCTACCTCGGTGCCCGCTGGGACTACGAATCCGGCGCGATCAACACCGACTACGTCACGCCGTCGGACGTGGTCGACTCGCTCACCAAGTACCAGAGCCGGCTCTTTCTGCCCTTGGATACCGAGCGCTACTTTACCGACGGCACCCAGCGAAGCGCGTTCATGGGCGCCTTCCAGCCGCGGGTCGGATTCTCCTATGGGCTCACCAGGGATAACCGCACCACCGTGTTCGGCAGCGTGGGAATCTTCTACGATCGCACCCTGTTCGATCTGGCGACGGAAGAGAAGTTCGCCCTGCAGCATCCCGGCTACCGGATCGAGTTCACTGCTCCCGGAGGTCCGGCCGAGCCGGGCAAGGTCGCGTGGAACAACTCGTTCCTGAGCCGGCAAGCGGTGCTCGGACTTATCGCGGGCCGAGCGTTCAATACCCGGGAGATCAAGCTGCTGCCCAACGATCTCGAGCCGCCCAAGTCCACCCAGTTCAGCGCCGGCGTGCGGCAGATCCTGGGCGACGTGGCGGTGGAGCTGGCCTACAACGGGGTCCGAAGCAACAACACGTTCACGTTCTACTGGGCCAACGCGAACTTTACCTGTGCCGCGCGGTCATTCGGCGTGCCGGGCTGCTTCGTGGGGACCACCATTCCGGGATTCGGCACCGTGCTCTTCGCCGACAATACCGGGAAGACCTGGTACGATGCGGCCACCCTGAAGATCGATCGCGGCTACCGCGCCGGCGAGAAGTTCGGCTGGGGGGGCGGAATCGCCTACACCCTCGCCAAGCGGCAGACCCAGGGATTCAACGACGACTTCAGCTTCCCCAATCCGGTGGACTACCCGAAGCAGGTGCGCAACGACGAGCGGCATCGCGTCGTGGCCAACTGGATCATCGGCATGCCGGCGGTGCTGGATCTGCAGTTCAGCGGGGTTGCGACCGTGGCCAGCGGGAACAATGTCGATGTGGGCGACCGTTTTGGCGGCACCGGGAACCCCTTCGAGCCCGGCGCTTTCGATACGCCGACCTACAAGATGCTCGACCTGCGCCTGCGGAAGGATTTCGTCTTCGGCCGGACCTACCGCTTCGGTCTCACGATCGATGGGTTCAACGTGCTGAACACTCAGAACCTCGGGTGCTACAACACCGGTAACCGGAACGATGCGAACTTCGGCAAGGCCGGCTGCACCATCTCCGATCCGCGCCGGGTACAGTTCGGGCTCGAAGTCGGCTTCTGATCCTGGGATGCGGGAGGCGCCGGGAGGTCCGGCGTCTCCCGCGGCCTAATCCCATGCGAGCATTTCGAACCGCCTCACTGGCGCCGCGGCTGCTCGCCTTCGGGGCGGCGGCGCTGCTCGGGTGCAGCGGGGCCGTCACCACGGCACCGGTGTCCTCGACCCCGCGGATCGAGGCACTGCTCGACACGGTTTCCCGTCGCACCTTCGACTTCTTCTGGGAGCGCACCGACGCCCGCACCGGTCTCACGCCGGATCGGTGGCCCACCCAGTCGTTCTCCAGCATCGCGGCGGTCGGGTTTGCACTGACCGCATATCCCATCGGAGCCGAGCGAGGCTACCTGACCCGCGAGGCCGCGGCGGAGCGGGTGCTCACGACCCTGCGATTCTTCTATCAGCTCCCCCAGGGCCCCGCCCCGTCCGGCACCGCGGGTCACCAGGGTTTCTTCTACCATTTCCTCGACCCGGTCTCCGGACTGCGCTTCCAGACCGTCGAGCTCTCCACCGTGGATACCGCGCTGCTGCTGGCCGGCGCGCTCTTCTGTCAGCAGTACTTCGATCGGGCCGGCGGGCTGGAGCCCGCGATCCGTGCCTATGCCGATTCGCTGTACCGTCGCACCGACTGGACCTGGGCTCAGCCCCGTCCGCCCTTGGTGACGATGGGCTGGTATCCGGAGCGCGGCTTTCATCACCTCGACTGGCGTGGCTTCAATGAGGCCATGCTGGTGTACATCCTGGCCCTCGGCTCTCCTACCCACCCGATCGCCGCCGAAGCGTGGAACGCCTGGACCTCGACCTACACCTGGGGAGAATATCACGGACAGAGTCACGTCGGTTTCGCACCGCTCTTCGGGCACCAGTACTCCCAGGTCTGGGTGGATTTCCGCGGCATCAAGGACAACTACATGCGCGGGCGGGGAATCGACTACTTCGAAAACTCCCGTCGGGCCACCTTTGCGCAGCGATCCTATGCGATCGCCAATCCCGACCGGTGGGCGGGATATGGGGCCGATGTCTGGGGGCTTACCGCGTCGGACGGGCCCGCGGACGTCACCCGGACAGTGAACGGCGTTGCCCGGCGATTCTTCACGTATGCCGCTCGTGGCGCGTCCTACACCGAAGTTCGCGACGACGGAACGCTGGCGCCGACGGCCGCGGCCGGCTCGATGGCGTTTGCGCCGGAGATCGCCGGCCCCGCGATCCTGGCCATGCGACTCCGGTATGGGGAGGGGGTTTTCGGGCAATACGGGTTTCTCGACGCCTTCAACCCCACCTGGCAATGGGCCGAGGTGCCGTTGCAGCACGGCCGCCTGCTTCCCGGCCTGGGCTGGTTCGACACCGACTACCTGGGAATCGATCAGGGACCCATTATCGCCATGATCGCCAATTACCGCTCGGAGCTGGTGTGGCGGTTCATGCGCAAAAGCCCGTACCTGATTCAGGGTCTGCGGCGGGCGGGGTTTACTGGTGGCTGGCTGGACCTGGTACCGTGATCAGAGGCAAGGTGGCAAGGTGGCAAAGTGGCAATACATACCGCATCACTTTGCCTCTTTGCCTCCTTGCCTCCGCCCTCACCGCCTGTTCTCGCGCCGCCAACGACTCCTCCACCCTCCGTTTCTGGGCGTTCGGCCGGGAGGGCGAGGTGGTCCAGGAGCTGGTCCGTGATTTTGTCCGGGAACATCCCGGCGCCAGGATCCGGGTGCAGCAGATGCCGTGGAGCGCGGCGCACGAGAAGCTGCTCACCGCAATCGTAGGGCGCGCCACGCCGGATATCGCGCAGATGGGCAACACCTGGATTCCCGAGATGGTCACCCTCGGCGTGCTCGCCCCGGTCGGCTCGCGGCTCCCCGACAGCAGCTACTTTCCCGGCATCGTGGCCACCAACGTGGTCGACGACACGCTGTTCGGCGTGCCGTGGTACGTGGATACCCGGGTGCTCTTCTATCGGAAAGACCTCCTGGCACGAGCGGGGTACGCCGGGATGCCGGAGACCTGGGACGCCTGGCGGGAGGCGATGCTCGCCATCAAGCGGACCATGGATCCGGGCGGGTACCCGATCTTCCTTCCCATCAACGAGTGGCCGCCCATGGCCATCCTCGGACTCCAGCAGGGATCTCCCCTGGTGACCGAGGAGGGATTCG
>Ga0075419_10002857_pt1 | contig 11081 bp, 11 predicted proteins | sample SoiMetdeltSBSDD3_FD_76900 | JGI IMG/M metagenome (GOLD analysis project Ga0075419, IMG submission 76900) | Bulk soil microbial communities from a Populus tree surrounding site in Tennessee, USA - Soil MetaG P. deltoides SBSDD3 | ecosystem: Environmental > Terrestrial > Soil > Tree plantation... | reverse complement strand
GACGCTACGGCGGCGTCCTCGCTGACGAGCGGCCGGACGACCTCGCCGCCCTCGTCATCCGCGAGGCCGTCGAGCGCGCAGGCGTGCCCGCGGGCGAGATCGAGGACGTCTACTTCGGCGCCGCGAACCAGGCCGGGGAGGACAACCGCAACGTCGCTCGCATGGCCGCGCTCCTCGCCGGGCTGCCGCAGGAGGTCGCGGGCGTCACGCTCAACAGGCTCTGCGCCTCGGGCCTCGCGGCCGTCGTCTCCGCGTGCCATGCGGTCTGCGCGGGCGACGGCGACCTCTTCGTGGCCGGCGGCGTCGAGTCCATGAGCCGTGCGCCGCTCGTGCTGGCGAAGCCCGAGCGCGCCTATCCCCGCGGCAACCAGACCGTCTGGGACACGACCCTCGGCTGGCGCTTCCCGAACCCGCGCATGGAGGAGATGTTCCCGCTCGAGTCGATGGGCGAGACGGGCGAGAACGTGGCCGAGCGCTTCGTCGTCTCGCGCGAGGAGCAGGACGCGTTCGCGCTCGAGAGCCAACGGCGCCACGCCGCCGCCGCCGAGGCGGGACGCTTCGACGACGAGCTCGTCCCGGTCGGCGACGTCGTCCGCGACGAGCACCCGCGGCCGGACACCTCGGCGGAGAAGCTTGCGGGACTCAAGCCGGCCTTCAGGGCGAACGGCACCGTCACGGCGGGGAACTCGAGCGGCGTCAACGACGGCGCCGCCGCGCTCGTCGTCGCCAGCAGCGAGCGCGCGGCCGAGCTGGGCGTCGAGCCGCTCGGGCGCTTCGTCGCCGGCGCCGTCGCCGGAGTCGACCCGCGCGTGATGGGGATCGGGCCCGTGCCCGCCGTGCGCAAGGCCCTCGCGCGGGCAGGTGTCGAGGCCGGCGACCTCGACCTCGTCGAGCTGAACGAGGCGTTCGCGTCGCAGAGCCTCCAGGTGATTCGCGAGCTCGGCCTCGATCCGGAGAAGGTCAACGTCAACGGCGGCGCGATCGCGATCGGTCACCCGCTCGGGATGAGCGGCGCGCGCCTGGTCGTCACGCTCCTGCACGAGCTTCGCCGCCGCGGCGGGCGCTACGGCCTCGCCACGCTCTGTGTCGGCGTCGGCCAGGGTCAGGCGGCGGTGTTCGAGCGCTCGGTGAGCTGAGCCGCGAGAAACCGGCGCGAGCGCTGCACGAGCTCGTGCGCCACGTAGACGACCGCGAGCGCGTTTACGACGTGCAGCGCCGCGATCTCCTCGACGTCGATCTGCGCGAGGACGAGCTGGAGCACGTTGAGGCCGAAGAGCGTGAACGTCAAGGCTTTCAGCGACCGCGGCACCTTCCCGACGAACGCGAGCACCAGCATCACGAGCGACCCGAGGCCGAGCCCCAGCCCGACGGCGCGGTGCGCGTCGAAGGTCGTCGCGCCGAACGTTCCGAGGCCCGCGAGGAAGAACTGGACGACGACGCCCGCGAGGTAGATCGTCGCGAGCCCGAAGAGGATCACCCGCGCCTGAACCACGCTCCGACTGTACGCGACCCCGGGGACGGCGACCGCGATATCGTCCTGCGGGATGGCTGTTGCGACCGAGCGCGACTACCTGCTCTTCATCGACGGTGAAGCGGCGGAGCCGTCGGACGGCGAGGTTCGCGACCTCGTCGAGCCGGCCACCGGCAACCCGCTGGCGAAAGCCGCGGTCGCCGGGCCGGGCGACGTCGACCGCGCGGTCGAGGCCGCGCGCGCCGCGCTCGAGGGCCCCTGGGGGAAGACGCCGCCCAACGAGCGCTCCCGGCTCCTGCACGCGCTCGCCGACGCAATCGTCGCCAACCGCAAGGAGCTGACCGAGCTCGAGACTCGCAACGTCGGCAAGGCCGTCAGCTCGACCAAGCCCGAGGTCTTCGTCGCGGCGGAGAGCTTTCGCTACATGGCTTCCGCGATCGGCTCGATCGAGGGCGGGACGCGTCCGATCGGCGGCTCGATCCTCACGTACACGCTCAAGGAGCCGGTCGGTGTCTGCGGCCAGATCGTGCCGTGGAACTACCCGATCATGCTGGCCGGCTGGAAGCTCGCGCCGGCGCTCGCCGCGGGCTGCACGGTCGTCCTCAAGCCGGACGCCGCGACGCCGCTGACCGCGCTGCGGATCGCCGAGCTCGCCGTCGAGGTCGGGATCCCGGCGGGCGTGCTCAACGTCGTTCCCGGTGACGGGCCGACGACCGGCGCCCACCTGGTCTCGCACCCCGGCGTCGACAAGGTCTCGTTCACAGGCTCGACGGCGACCGGCTCCGAGATCATGCGCCTCTGCGCCGACCCGGTGAAGCGCGTCTCGCTCGAGCTCGGAGGCAAGAGCCCGGCGATCGTCTTCGCGGACGCCGACCTCGACGACGCGATCGCCTCGACCGCCTACGGGATCTACTACGCGGCCGGCCAGAGCTGCGACGCCCGCTCGCGCCTGCTCGTCGAGCAGTCGATCTACGACGACGTCGTCAACCGTATCGCCGAGAAGGCCGGCGCCGTGCGCGTCGGCGACCCGCTCGACCCCGAGACGCACATGGGCTCCCTCATCTCGCTCGCGCACCGGGAGAAGGTGCACGGCATGGTCGAGACCGGCCGCGGCGAGGGCGCGGAGGTTGTCGCCGGCGGCGAGCCGACGGAAGGCCACGGCGCGTTCTACCCGCCGACCGTGCTCGCCGGCGTCGGCAGCGAACAGACCGTGGCGCAGGAGGAGATCTTCGGCCCGGTGATCGCGGCCATCCCCTTCGGGGACGAGAAGGACGCCGTGCGGATCGCCAACGACGTGCGCTACGGGCTCGTTGCCACCGTCTGGACGGGCGACCCCGCCCGCGGCCATCGCCTGGCGCGGAGCATCAAGTCCGGGACGTTCACGATCAACCTCCCGTACGGCGCCTTCCCCGGCGTGCCGTTCGGTGGCTACAAGCAATCCGGCTTCGGCCGCGAGCAGGCGCTCGAGACCCTCCAGATGTACCTGGAGACGAAGAGCGTCCTCCTCTCGACGGGCGCGCGCCCGACGAACCCCTGGGGCCTCTAGCGCTTCAGCACTAGCAGGGCGCCCGCGGCGAGCAGGGTGAGCCCGGCGACCCGCGCGGGCGAGACCGGGATCTTCTCCAGCCCGAAGAGGCCGAAGGCGTCGATGAGCACGCCCATGGCGAGCTGACCCGCGATGAGCAAGCCGATCGTCGCGAACGTCCCGATGCGCGGCGCCGTGAACGTGATCGACGTGACCACGATCGCGCCCATGACGCCGCCCAGCCAGAGCCACGGGGGCTCGCGGAATCCCTCGGCCACCCCGCTGAAGGTCTGCCGTGCGACCAGGAGCACGCCGCAGACGATCAGCGCGGCGCCGATCGACCCGAAGGCGGTCGCTTCGAGCACGCCGATCCGCTTCCCGAGCGCGCCGCTGACCGCGACCTGGATCGAGCCCGCGAGGCCGGCGACGAGCGAGAAGACCACCGCAACGGACGTCGCGGACACGGCGGCGAGGATAACGCCCGCGATTGGGACGCGCGGGCCAAGGTGATCTCGTAAGGCCGTGAGTAGACTCGGTCGATGGCGACCCAGGAGCGCAGCGCGACCGACGAGCTCCTGAAGGCGCGCGCCAGGTACGTGGCCGCGGGCGTCTCGACGCCGCCCCTTGTGGTCGCGCGTGCCGAGGGCGCCCGCATCGAGGACATCGACGGCAACGCCTACATCGACTTCGCGGGCGGTCTCGGCTGCCAGAACACCGGGCATCGGCTGCCCGCGGCGGTGGCGGCGATCCACGAGCAGGTCGATCGCTACCTCCACCAGTGCTTCATGGTCGGGATGTACGAGCCCTACCTGGACGTCTGCCGGCGGCTGGCGGAGCTCTCGCCGTGCCGCGGCGACGAGCAGAAGAGCCTTCTCCTCAACTCGGGCGCCGAGGCCGTCGAGAACGCGGTCAAGATCGCACGCGCCGCCACCGGCCGGCCGGCCGTCGTCGTCTTCGACCACGCCTTCCACGGCCGGACGCTCCTGACCATGACGATGACCAGCAAGGTCGTGTACAAGCGCGGCTTCGGGCCCTTCGCGCCCGAGGTCTACCGCGCTCCCGGGCCGTACCCGTACCGCGGTGTCGAGACGGACGACGCCATCGCGGGGCTCGAGGCCCTCTTCAAGTCCGAGGTCGATCCCGAGGCGGTCGCCTGCGTCGTGCTGGAGCCCGTCCAGGGCGAGGGCGGCTTCATCCCGATGCCGCGCGACTTTCCTCCTCGTCTGCGTGAGGTGTGCGACCGCCACGGGATCCTCTACGTCGACGACGAGGTGCAGAGCGGCGTCGGGCGGACGGGGCCCATGTGGGCGATCGAGCACTACGGCGTGGAGCCCGACCTGCTCGTCTCCGGCAAGTCGCTCGGCGGCGGGCTTCCGCTCGCGGGCGTCACGGGGCGGGGAGAGGTCATGGACGCGGTCGGCCCGGGCGGGCTGGGCGGCACGTTCGGCGGGAACCCGGTCGCGTGCGCCGCGGCCGTCGCCGTCCTGGACGAGGTGGCAGGCGAGTCGTTCCAGCGCCGCGCGCGCGAGCTCGGCGAGTTCATCCGCATGGCGCTCGACGGCATCGCGGAGCGGGTGCCCTCGGTCGGCGAGGTCCGCGGCCTGGGGCCCATGCTGGCGCTCGAGCTCGTCGATGACCGCGCGACCAGGGCGCCGGCCGGCGAGCTGGCGGCCTCGACGGTCGCACGCGCCCGCGAGCGCGGGCTCGTCCTCCTCAGCTGCGGCCTGTACGGAAACGTCGTGCGGATCCTCGTTCCCCTCGTCATCGCCGACCACGACCTCGAGCGCGGCCTCGAGATCCTGGAGGAGTCCCTTGCGGGCGCCGAGACGTAGTCGGTTCGCCTGCGGCCAAGCGTGGACGGAAGGTTTGCGGAGAGCCCAGATCCGCTGACCGACCTCTGCGGACGCGGCGCCGCCGCCCTGGTCGATGCTGGGGCGGCGGTCAGCCGCAGCGCGTAGGCGCCGAATCGGGAATCCTTCGCGGGCGACAGTCACGCACGACGAAGGGAGAACGTTGGTCAGGGTCTTCGTGGTCTACGAGCAGGAGCCGGACGCTGAGCGCTACGAGCAGCACGCCGACCTCTGCCGGCAGGTGCCGGGAGCGACGTTCCGGCACGGCAAGGTCTTCGGCGCTCCGATGGGTGAGCCGAAGTTCCCGTACTACGCCGAGTGGGAGTTCCCCGACCGGGACGCCTTCAAGGCGGCCGCGCGCACCGAGGAGTTCATGGCGACCGGCAAGGACGCGATGGGGATGGGCGTGCCGTTCCACGTCCACTTCGCCGACGTCGAATGAGCGAGCCGGAATACCCAGCGCCGCGCGACCCGGCCGAGCTCGGGCTCGAGGCGATCGTCTACGAGAAGACGCCGCCGCGCGCGACGATCACCCTCAACCGGCCGGAGGTCCTCAACGCCTTCGACTTCCGCATGCTGCGGGAGATCGCGCGCGCGTGCGAGGACGCGTCCTGGGACGACTCCATCCGCGTCGTCGTCGTCACCGGCGCCGGGCGCGCGTTCTGCGTCGGCGCCGACCTGAAGGCCTGGAGCCGCGACTACCTGGGCAAGCCGGACGAGTACTGGAAGTGGTTCGGCGCCTTCAAGGACGCGCATGACCGCCTGCGCGAGATCGGCAAGCCGACGCTCGCGCGCATCAACGGCGTCTGCGTCGGCGGCGGCAACGAGCTCCAGATGGCCTGCGACCTCTCGGTGATCGCCGACGACACGTACATCCGCCACGTCGGGCCGCAACACGGCTCCGTGCCGGCCGGGGGCGCGACGCAGTGGCTGCCGATCATGGTCGGCGAGCGCCGCGCGCGGGAGATCATCCTCCTCTGCGAGGAGATCCCGGCGCGCAAGGCCGAGGAGTGGGGCCTCGTCAATCGATCCGTCCCGGCGGCCGAGCTCGATGCGACCGTCGACCAGCTCGTCGAGAAGCTCGCGGCCAAGCTGCCGCAGACCGTGCGCTACACCAAGCAGCAGCTCAACTTCTGGCGCGACCTCGCCTGGCACGAGACGGTCAACCACGCGCGCGACTGGCTGGCGCTGTCGATGGCGACCGAGGAGCCGAAGGCGGCCGTGCGGAAGTTCGTGGAGGGCGAGAAGTGACCGTCGTCCTCGTCGAGCGCGAGCCGCCGGTCGGGATCGTCCTGCTCAACCGGCCCGAGGCGCTGAACGCGCTCAACGACGAAGTCATGGGCCTGCTCGTCGACGCGCTCGTCGAGCTCGACGACGACGACTCGATCCGCTGCATCGTCCTCGGCGGCTCGGAGAAGGCGTTCGCCGCCGGCGCGGACATCGGCCAGATGGCCGAGGCGAGTGCGATGGACATGTACGAGGCGCGCCGCATCGACCGCTGGGACGCGATCCGGCACGTTCGCACGCCGCTCGTGGCGGCCGTGTCCGGCTTCTGCCTGGGCGGCGGCAACGAGCTCGCCATGGCCTGCGACCTGATCGTCGCCTCGGAGACCGCGCGCTTTGGCCAGCCGGAGACCGGCCTCGGGATCATCCCCGGCGCGGGCGGGACGCAGCGCCTGACGCGCGCGATCGGCAAGGCGAAGGCGATGGACGTGATCCTCTCGGGTCGCTTCCTGACCGCCGCGGAGGCGGAGCGCGCAGGCCTCGTCGCCCGCGTCGTGGCCAGGGAAGCCTGGCTCGAGGAGGCGAAGGCCGTGGCGCGGACGATCGCCGAGAAGGGCCCGATCGCCCAGCGGCTCGCGAAGGAGTCCGTCAACCGGGCGTATGAGTCGCCCCTGGAGACGGGCCTCGACTACGAGCGCAAGGCGCTCTACCTCGCGTTCGCGTCGGAGGACGCCCGCGAGGGGCTGACGGCGTTCACGGAGAAGCGCAAGCCGGACTTCAAGGGTCGCTAGGCCCTCCCACCCGCATGGCGACACCGTCGCGTTGGCACGACCCGCCCCGGCTCCGCACGCTCGAGGACGACGGGGACGAGCGCCACGCGACCTGGCTCGAGCTCTTCTTCGATCTCGTCTTCGTCGTCGCGATCGCCCAGCTGGCCGACGGGCTCGCCGAGGACCCGAGCGTCCACGGCTTCCTCGTCTTCGCAGGGCTGTTCGTCGCCGTCTGGTGGGCGTGGGTCGGCTACACGTTCTACGCCGACCGCTTCGACACGGACGATCCGCCGCACCGGATCCTGATGATCGCGGGCATGTTCACCGTGGCCGTCCTCGCCTCGGTGATCCCCGACGCGTTCCACGGCGCCACTGCGGGCTTCGCGTTGGCGTACGCGGGCGTCCGCGCGGTGGTCGTTCTCCTGAACGCGCGGGCCTGGTGGCATCTGCCCGCGGCGCGACCCCTGCTCAACGTCTACATCCCCGCCTTCAGCGCGAGCATCGCGCTGTTCCTCGTTTCGGCGGCCGTGGAGCCGCCGTACCGCTACTGGATCTGGGCCGTCGCGTTGACGATCGACCTGGGGACACCGCTGGCGAGCACCGAACGGATCCGCAAAGTCCCGATCCACGGCTCCCACATCCCGGAGCGCGTCGGCCTCTTCACGATCATCGTCTTCGGCGAGAGCGTGCTCGCGGTGGTCGTCGGCACGACGAGTGTGAGCTGGGGCCTCGAATCCGGGGCCGCCGCCGCTCTCGGGTTCGCGCTCGCCGGTGCGCTTTGGTGGCTCTATTTCGACTACGTCGATTCCTCGATCGTCAAGCGGACGATCGCCGCCGGCCAGACGTATCTGTACGCGCACCTGCCGCTCCTGCTCGGTCTCGCCGCGCTCGGCGCCGGTGTGAAGCTCGCGATCAAAGCGACGCAGGAGACCGGTCTCACGGACGAGGTGTCGTGGATCATCGGTGTCGGCGTCGCGCTCTTCATGGGCGCGGTGGCAGTACTCCATCTCGTGACGACGCAGTCCCGCGGGGACATCGACGTCTGGCTGCGGGCCGGGACGGCGGCGCTCGCGCTCGGCGTCGGCGCGATCGGGGCCGAGATCGGAATCGTGCCCGCCCTGGCCGTGCTCTTCGCCGCGGTTGCCGCCCAGATCGTCCTCGAGCTCGCGCAGCACGAACGCCACGGCCGGGCCGAGCCGCGCGGGATCGAGATCGGCTAGACCTCGAGCTCTACCGGGACGAGGAGAACCTCGATGCGGTTCCCTTCCCGCAGCACCGTCGCCGTAACGCTCTCCCCGATCAGCTCGCCCGTCATGAGGCGCTGGAGGTCGTCCACGCCCTCCACCGGTGTCTCGTCCACGGCGACGATCAGGTCCTCGCGCCGCAAGCCGGCCTTCGCGGCCGGGCTGCCCTCGACGACCTCGACCACCTCGACGCCGGTCGTCCGGCCCAGCTCGCGGGCGAGACGAGGCGGCAAGGGGCGCGAGCCGCCCGCGATGCCGATGTACGCGCGCGTGAAGCGGCCGTCGCGCATGAGCGCGCCGATGATCTTCCGCGTCGTGGCGTTGATGGGCACGGCCAGCCCGAGCCCGACGCCTGCGACGGCGGTGTTGATGCCGATGACGCAGCCGCGGCCGTCCGCGAGCGCCCCGCCGGAGTTGCCGGGGTTGAGCGCCGCGTCGGTCTGGATCACGTTCTCCACGATGCGCCCGGCCGCGCGCGAGCTGACGGGCAGCGAGCGCCCGAGGGCCGAGACGACGCCCGCGGTGACCGAGCCGGCGAAGCCGTGCGGGTTGCCGATGGCGACGACGAGCTGACCGACCCGCAGGACCTCCGCGTCGCCGAGGACGGCGGGCTCGAGCCCGGTGGAGTCCGAGCGCAGGACGGCGAGGTCGGAGAGGGGGTCGGCGCCCACGACCTCGGCACGCACCTCGCGCCCGTCCACGAAAGACGCGTCCACCGTGCCGTCCGTGCCCGCGACGACATGGGCGGACGTGAGCATGAAGCCGTCGGGCGTGATCACGACGCCGCTGCCGCCGCCGGTCGCCAATCGTCCGCCGCGGACGCGCCGCGCCACCCGGAGGTTCGCGACGGACGGCGAGAGCTTCTCGGCGACGGTGACGACGGCGCGCGAGTAGGCGTCGAGCGCTTCCGCGTCCCGGTTCCCGCCTTCGGCCGCCGGCTGCTCCGGCCCGAGGAGCGCATCGATGAACGTAAGATCGGCCATCGGTTCCACGCTACCGAACACGTCCAGGTCTACCGAGGAGCGGCATGGCTGAGGTCGAGACGACACGCGACGGCGCGGTCCTGACGATCGTGCTGAACCGCCCGGACAAGCTGAACGCCTTCGACGCGGCCCAGCACAAGGCGTTCTCCGGGGCGCTGAAGGAAGCGGCCGACCCGGAGGTGCGGGCCGTCGTCCTCACCGGCTCAGGGCGCGGGTTTTGCGTCGGCCAGGATCTCACCGAGCTGAGCGGAGGCGACCGGGACGTTGCGGGGCTCCTGCGCGAGCGCTGGAACCGGCACGTGCTCGGCCTGCAGGGGCTTGAGAAGCCGGTGCTCGCAGCGGTCAACGGCTCCGCCGCGGGCGCGGGCCTCTCGCTCGCCTGCGCCTGCGATCTCCGTATCGCGGCCGACAAGGCGGCTTTCGTCCCCGCGTTCATCACCGTCGGCCTCGTCCCGGATACCGGCGGGTCGTGGCTCGTCCCGCAGCTGCTCGGCTACACGCGGGCGTTCGAGTGGATGTGCTCCGGGCGCAAGATCGATGCGCAGGAAGCGTTGGCGTGGGGGCTCGTCTCCGAGGTCGTGGACACGGACGCCGTGGTGGCGAGGACGCAGGAGCGTGCGGCCGAGCTGGCCGCGCTGCCCACGCGGGCGATCGCGATGACGAAGCGCCTCTTCCAGCGTGCCCCGACCACCCGGCTCGAGGACCAGCTCGAGCTCGAGGCGCAGCTTCAGGTTGCTGCGACCCGCACCGAGGACTTCGCGGAGGGCGTAGCGGCCTTCCTCGAGAAGCGCGAGCCGCGCTTCACCGGCCGTTAGGGCGACTCGACGGTGATGCCGGTCGGCGAGCAGTCGGTCAGCCCGAGCTTTTCGGCGAGCTCGTCGGCCTGCGTCTGGAGCTCCGTGATCGAAGCCAGCCCGGCCTCGACGCCGGCCTCGTCGTGGATGTTGCCGGCGTCCTGGACGCCGCGCACCTCGGTCAGCAGGTCGGCGCGGAGGGCCACCCATTCGGAGTACTGCTCCGCGAGCTCGTCCGACGGGTTCAGGAGGCGCAGCTCGTTGACGGACGCCTCGAGCTGGTCACCGATGTCGGCCCCGACGGCGCCCCACTCGTCGATGTCCTCGAACGGCGGCGAAATGGCTGCGATCTTCGGGCCGTAGTTCGCGCAGATCGCGTTCGCCTGCTGGAGGAACTCGTCCGAGCCCTCGTCCTCGTCTCCCCCGCAGGATGCGAGGACGAGGCAGGCGCACAGCAGAGCCAGGACGACGCGGGTCATCGTGCGCAGAGTCTAGTTTCCGGCCGCTGGGTCGCTAGCGCGTGACGTTGTACGTCAGCGTGGTCGCCGCGCTCGTGTTCCCGGCCGCGTCCGTCGCCGTCACGAGGTAGGTGACGGTGATCGGTGCCCAGGTCTGGCCGTCGACGCGCGCCACTGTGACCGTGTAGGTGCCGCTGGTCGTCGCGGTCGCCGTGTAGGGGCCGGCCGCGGAGGGCACGGTCCGCGTGGCCGTGATCGTGGCGCTCGCCTCGCAGGTCCCGTTGATGCGGTCGCTCAGGTTGTCGCGGTCCTCGTAGGTCGCCGTGGGCGCGTTCGGCGCGGCCGTGTCCTTGGTGACCGTGATCGACCGTGTCGAAGAGGTGTTGCCCGCCGCATCGGAGGTGGTCGCAGCGATGGTGACCGACCCGTCGGGCACGGACGTCGTGTCGATGCCCGTGATCGTCACCTGGCCGGCGCCGTTCGGGGCGGCCACGTTCTTCGTGACGGAGACGCCGTTTCGGGAGATCGTGACGTTGACGAAATCCGACGCGATCGACGTCGCCGGGAGGGTCACGGTGACCGAAACCGACGCGCGGTTGGCGAGGTTGATGTAGGCGTTGCCCTGGCCGCCGCCGTTGGCCAAGAGCACGGCCGACGGCCGCGTCGGGGCGGTCGAGTCGGCGCGAGCCGTCGCGGTCGGGCTGTCGACGCTCTCGAAGGAGGGCGTCCCGCTCGAAACCGCGCGGACACGGTAGGAGTACT
>Ga0075419_10002851_pt1 | contig 11090 bp, 15 predicted proteins | sample SoiMetdeltSBSDD3_FD_76900 | JGI IMG/M metagenome (GOLD analysis project Ga0075419, IMG submission 76900) | Bulk soil microbial communities from a Populus tree surrounding site in Tennessee, USA - Soil MetaG P. deltoides SBSDD3 | ecosystem: Environmental > Terrestrial > Soil > Tree plantation... | reverse complement strand
GCAATGCCGTGTATTCTGGCCAAGAGGCCATGATAATCTTCAAGGATGTTTTCATTCCAAACCACCTTATATTCATGAATGGCGAATATGAATTTGCCTCAATGTTGGTCGAGCGCTTTACTTGCTATCATCGCCGAAGCTATGTGTGCAAGACAGGTCTTGGGGACATTCTGATTGGAGCCTCTGCAGCCATCGCGGACTACAACGGTGTGGCAAACGCGTCACACATCAAAGACAAGCTGGTTGAAATGACGCACCTCAATGAGACAATATTTGCTGCAGGCATTGCATCTTCATACCGAGCACACAAAACATCAGCGGGCAACTGGCAGAATGACGACATGCTGGCAAATGTCTGTAAGCACAACGTCACTCGGTTTCCATATGAAATAGGCAGACTTGCACAAGACATTGCAGGCGGACTTGTAGTGACGATGCCATCTGAGAAGGAGTTCCGCAATCCTGAGACTGGGCCGCTGCTTGAAAAATACCTGAAGGGCCGAAAAGGCGTGTCAACAGAGAACAGGATGAGGGTACTGAGGCTCATTGAAAATATGACTCTCGGGCGAAATGCAGTAGGCTATCTGACAGAGTCAATGCATGGCGCAGGATCGCCTCAAGCGCAGAGAATCCAGATTGCGCGCCAGATGCAGCTTGAAACCAAGAAAAAGCTTGCAAAGAGGCTTGCAATGGTCAAGGAAGGTGAGGCTGCAGAAATGGTGCCAGAGTCGACAGAATACTTTGATAGAATATTTGACATGAAGAAGAATAAATCCAGATAAGTCTATTATAACTATCGAGCCCACAATGAGTTACCTATCTCTAACAATTTTTCAGCCATTGCTTTTTCCTTTATTTTTCAAAGAATTTGACCTCAAAAAGGATTATTTATCAGTTCAACATAATTATTATGGTATTACTCCGGGGTTGTGTTGATTGAAATTAAACGAAGCTCAGATTGAGGATCTCACTGGCAGAGTTTTTCGCACTATAATTAGCAATGGCAAAGATGGCATACTGCAGTCAGAGCTTTGGAAGGAACTTGATTTGACAAGCCGCGATGGCTCTCGCGTTGCGATCCGGCTTGAAAAACGATCACTTATTCGCCGCGAAAAGATGCTAGAAAACGGCCGGTGGACGTACAGACTTTTTGCAGTGAAGCTGCCTGTTGACACTACAAGCATCGAACAGGCTCCCTGTTTAACATGCCCTTTTGAGCACATGTGCTGTCTTGAAGGTTCTTACAGTCCTACAAGTTGTAATTTAATTGAGGAATGGCTCATCAAATCTTTTGACAATTCAAACCTAAAGCCTGCAAAACTTTCTAAAACATGAGACTTGCTGACGCTCGACGTGACCAATACCGCCGACTGGCAAAGGATCAGGGATACCGGGCAAGGTCCGCTTACAAGCTGTTGCAGATTAACCGCTCTTACCACATTGTAAAAAAGGGTGATAAAGTGGTTGACCTTGGATGTGCACCAGGAGGGTGGCTGCAGGTAGCCGTGAAGGAAGTACGGTCGTCAGGGAATGTCATCGGGATGGACCTCAAGCCCGTTACACCAGTTACTGGTGCGATAATTCTGCAGGGGAGCATAGAGGATCCAAACATGCTAAGCAAAATAGCTGAAATTTTAGGCTGCAAGGCTGATGTTGTCCTCTCAGATTTAGCACCAAATGTGAGCGGCGTATGGGATATAGATCATGCAAGGCAGATTTCACTTTCCACAATTGCATTACGGTTTGCGCAGCATGTGCTAAGAGTAGGCGGAAGCAGTGTGTTCAAGGTGTTTGAGGGCGACATGCTAATGGAGTTCAGATCTGAATTACGGAAGAGCTTTGGCAAAGTGCTCTTAAGTAAGCCTTCTGCAAGCCGACAAGAGAGTAGTGAATTATATATCATCTGCCTGGACTTTAAGCATTAAACCCAAAACATTTTTTGTAATTGACGACCTGAACCATTAAATGACAATTTGGTATGTGTGCCTCAAGAGCGTCCAATACCTGATTGAGGCATCGGTCTTGGATTGTATATGTCAAAATATATCATAGAATCACACGGGGGTATGATAAAGGGAGAAAATAACAAAGATGAAAAAGGTGCTACATTCACTTTTGATTTACCACTAGAGCAAGGAGAGCAGCATAAAGATCAGTAATGACTTACTACGCAATACATTCACGTGGCTAGCTTACAAACAATACAACAGCGGAATTTATGTTAGATACTATAACCCATGTGTGCTATATTTTTCATCTCTGACTGTATAACCTGTTTTATGGTCCTGATACTGGACTTGGTATTTTTCTGTGAATTGCTAGTAGTAAAAGTATATTCGTCTTTCAGCTGCCCTGGCAGTTATAGTGAATATAAAATAGTTAAATTGTCCTCAGTTCGGGATCGATAAATGCAAGATGGCAATCTTCCATACAGTATAGCAACTGCATCCAATTCTTCTTTTTTACTGTCCACTTACTCTGTTATATGTTCAATGAATGCGATGTTAGCTTTCATCTTACAATCCCAACACTGGGATCAATACACACATATCTGACAAAACAAATTGCTTTTTCTTAGCAAACTTTGGAGTACGTACGATCGCTTCATGGCAGCCTTTTTCAAACTAATATATTCAACCCAATAGATGTTCGAATACCATCACTCAAGGAGCTTTTACCTCTGGAAACAAGAAGGACCAATCAAGATGACCTGAGTTATATAAATAAAATTTCTATACGACAGGGACCAGCTAGCCTCGCTTTTAATAAGACCAATAATTCCGCTTATTAGAAAGTGGATTAAATTAATTAACCTATAAACAATTCTGTAGAGTACTGATAGCAAGATGCCGTACTCTATCAACCACGCCAGCGTAAAAGGCGCAAGCAAAGAAGCTACTTATAGCAAGATCTTGGTGCTCTGCATAGATAGGGACGACGACATTGGCTCAAAGGGCGGCATTGAGACACCAATTGTCGGCCGCGATGCATGCATCAATGCTGGCACCAGGCTTGCACTTGAGGATCCGGAGGATGCAGACTCGAATGCCATTTTTGGCGCAGTCAAGACATACGAGGAGCTTGTGAGCAAGGGCTACGCTGCTGAGGTTGCAGTAGTGGCAGGCAAGTTCAATAGGGGTGTCGAAGCTGACGAGAAGATAAGCCTTGAGGTGAAAAGCATACTTGAGAAATATCGCGCAGACGGCGCAGTCATTGTCTCTGATGGCGAGGACGACGAGACAATCCTACCTGTCATCCAATCACGAATACCCGTGATATCAGTCCAGCGCGTAATTATCCGGCATAGTAGAAGTGTTGAGTATTCGTACGCAGTGCTGGGCCGGTATCTTAGGATGCTCGTTTATGATTCCCAGTATTCAAAGTTCTTTCTAGGCGTCCCCGGCATTCTGCTAGCAGCAGGAGCACTTGCCGTCATATTCGACGCGGCAAAGTGGATAACTGCAATCGTGCTTGCAATTCTTGGCGGTGCATTCATCGTCAGGGCATTTGACATTGACAAGGCATTAAGCTCTTTTGGCAGGCTGACTCCAACGTCGTTTATTAAGATATTCTCAATCATTGGCGGCGTGCTTATCATACTTGCGGCCATTGCAAACGGCATATCCAGCATACCGTCCAACATACTCACTCCTGAAATGAGTGCGCTTGACATCGTTTCAAACAGGACTATAGTAGGAAGATTTGCTAACAGTACGATAACTCTGCTATGGATAGGGATTGCTACAATTCTTGGCGGTGTCCTGTTGAGCGATTGGTTCAAGGGAAGCAGCAGGATTATGTCTGATATACTGCGCCTTGCGGTGCTTGCGCTGCTCTATATCCCACTGCTACAGTTCACATCCGTGCTTACAGAAGGGACAAATCCATTTACGCTCATCTCATCTCTGCTGATAGGTCTTGCAATGTCGCTTGTAGCTGCAACAGTCCTTTACTATTATTTTAGGAACAGAAAAGGCGACGAAGTTCTGAAACACTAATGTAAAGGTGACTGCAACAAAAAATTACCATGCCACAACAGCACGGAGACTATGATCCAAAACAGCAAAAATGGTTTTGCGGCTACTGGATGTCGCAAGAAGAATGGTTAGACGTACACAACTATGCAGCGCCTACTCTACTGCAGGACCAAGACCAAGAGCCAGTGGGAAAAGAGAATAACCATGACGAAGAATAATACTGCAAAAAACTTACAAACAACCAGATCAATCACAGACTATTGATAGACGAGCGGTCGGCCGGTGCAGTGGTATTCTATATGGAAGACAAATCCGAGCCGGAATATCTATTATTGCATTACTCCGCCGGCCACTGGGACTTTCCAAAGGGTAACATTGAAGCTGGAGAAAACGAAAAGCAGACCGCTACTCGTGAAATTCGGGAAGAGACCTGCATTACTAATGTTGAATTTTTGGATGGCTTCCGTATGAAGATCGAATACAAATACAGACATGGCAAGAAGCCCGTGCGAAAGGAGGTTGTGTTGTATCTTGCACGGGCGCGCACACGCAAAGTGATCCTTTCACATGAGCACATTGGCTTTGCATGGAGAAAATTCGATGACGCAATGCAGCAACTGACTTATCTAAACGCCAAGAACCTGTTGTCAGCTGCAAAAGAATATCTTCAGCAACACTCACTTGCCTATCGATAAGATTCTGTTTTGGATTTCTCTTGCGACCTTGGCAGGCTGCTTGGCTTCAACTATTGATCTGCCAATTATTAAATAATCTGCGCCGTTTCTAATTGTCTGCTCTGCATCGCCGCCCTGCGCCCCAACTCCAGGTGAATACACCGGTAGTCGCCCTGCGATCTCTTTTAAAATCTTATCCTGGGTTGCGCCCACCACTATGCCGTCGACACCGGAAGCCGTAGCCCTTTCAAAAAACATTTTGTATAACCCGCGCCCTTGTATTTCGAGCCCAAAGCCCTCCTTTGCCTCTGGATGGCTCATGTATACAAGCGCAATGATGCCTGCATCTGCCTTGTGTGCCTTTTGTACTAGCGAAGCAAGTGCGTCTCTGCCAATAAAAGGATTTGCTATGACGGCATCAAAGCCCATCTTTATTAGGTGATCGACGGCAACAGCGTTGGTGGTTTCGATGTCGTTCAGCTTGATGTCTGCTATTGATTGTAGCCCAAAAGAGTGGGCCAGCTTGTTTATCCTCAAAATTTCAGACGCAGACAGCGGTAGGATGATATGGAAATTCATCTTGACGGCGCAGATGTGGTGCTCGACTGCACAGATGGTCCTTGCTGCAAGTTCTGGCAGCCTTTGATTGCCTGGTGGTCTAGGATCAAGGGCAAGAACTATTGGGCTTTTTTTTTCTATAGCCACAGTGGCAATCCTTTCGAAAAAGGGCCTAGTCATAGGTCTTTACCAGTGGATGATCCTCTGCCAGCCTTATCACCTTGAGATAAACGTATCCGTGTTCATCCAGCCTTGTCAAGAACGTTGGCTGATCGGCCCTTTGGCTGCTGTATCGCAAAAAGGGCTCCTTTGGCTCTTCTTCCGCAGTCACGTAGTAAAAATAGGATATGGTCTCATTGTCATTTGCACTCATTGCAGTGCCTAGCACGATCTTGCCTCCACGTTCTTTGAACAGAAAGAGAGGCAGGGGCGGCTCATCATATATTGTTTTATAGGCTGCCACCTTGGCAAGGCTTGGAAGATCCTTCAGCTTTATGACGGTGTAACCCGATCCTTTGTCAATCCTCGCAGATCTTGTAAGCGAGCGGGGGAACTTTTCCACCTTGAGAATAGGTGAGTAAACATATGTAGGATTGTCAACCGAGCTGGCAAGCAACACTTCTTCAATGCCGTTGCTTACTCTGTAGGCCAGGTACTGACCATCCTTTGAGTCCTCTTGTGTATAATAGATCACCGGTCTTCCGTTGATGATGTCCGTCTGGACTGCAAGCACCTCGTGCCTGTTAAACTGAAGTGAAAATGCAGGCAAAGGAGTCCGCTCCAGCGCGCATACTAGCCTGCCAAAATCCCTGAGGCTTGCTAGCGCAATGTAGCAAGGAGCCTTAAGCTGCAAATCGCGATATTCTTAATACTTACCGTATTAAAGTCATCCGTTAGCGGTAGAATAATTATCATTGGAGAAGCTGGACAGGCTTGTAGAGCAGGCCAAATCAATTCTTGTTGAAAGTAGCAACCCGGGTAGGCTGCCGCTATGGCGTGTCTACGTGGCCCTTGAATATGCAATATTGGATCTGAAATTACGTTATGGCCTTGAGGGGAATCCTCCTCCCAAGCCTGTCAAGTCACCAGACCTCACTACTGTAAAGTCAATGATCAGTAGGCTTGATCTATCATCAGGAGATAAGAAAAAACTCCTCGATGATCTGCGTTTATGCAGGGATATTGTAAAGGCGCTGGTAGCAAGCAAGTTAAGATGACCTGCGGTCTATAACATCATAGACCTCTCTTCCAGTGCCAATTAGGGTCACCTTAAGGCCGGTTTCGCCTTCAATGTTTTCAATGAATTTTTTTGCATCCTCGGGCAATTTTGTGTATTCGTGCAGGCCTGCCGACTGTGGGAAAACAACGTCCAGCTTTGTGACTGCAAGTTGTGTTGCGCTGTTGAGCCTGATCGCTTTCTTGGCAAGCTCTATATCAAAAGGCGCAGCCCTCCTCCGCCTGCCTGTGACACTCCCATGCTCGATCCAGCCGCGCTTTCTTGCCTCTTCTTCGCTCAGCTCATTCTCAAGCGGTCCGCCGCCAACACGTGTCACATATGCCTTAAAGACCACTAGTACTTCGTCGACTCTTTTTGGTCCGATGCCAATCTGTGAACAGATGCCAGAAGCAGTCACGTCGCTTGATGTAACGTAGGGGTAACCGCCATGAAACAGCGATAAATAAGTTCCCTGTGTCCCTTCAACTATCACCCTCTCATTGTTGTGTAGAGCATAGTTAACTGAATTGCTGACATCTTCCATGTAAAGTGACAATTCTGGAATGTCTCTTGCAAGCTTGAGCTTCCTAAGTGCTCTGTCCGCATTAGCCGGGCCAGTTCCAGTGCCTGTAGTGCCCACCTTGTTCTTAAGGTAGTCTTCGCCTATGTCCCGGTCAATATGTGTTTGCTCAATAATGCCGCACTGACTGTCCACAAATGTCCTGTCGTCTGCATGAAACTTCACAATTTCATCTAGCAAAACCTGCGGGTTGACAAGCACTCCCGCGCCGACCAAAAGCCTAGTTGTCGGGTTGAGCACAGCGCTTGGTAACATGCGCACCTTGTATTCCTTACCTTCAAAAGTAAAAGTGTGGCCTGCATTTGGACCAACGCCTCCACGCACAGCAATTGCAGGATTGTCCTTTTTCGCCAAGTAGGCTATAATCTTGCCCTTCCCTTCATCTCCATAGAATCCGCCGACTGTCACAAGGCATGACATAAGGTTCTCTCTTCCTAGTGCAGTTATTTAATTCATCTTAAAATAAGATAAATTCCTCCATCCCGCAATTTAATCATGAACAATGCGGCTGGCAACATCATCCATATACTTGCAGATCTGCCGGATTTTTTGCGAAAACAAATGCTGCAAAACCGTCTCAAAGAGTTCTATGAAATGAGCGATGATGAAAAGAGCGAAATCATAAGTATGGCATTGGCAGCCGTGCCCACCATAGATCCAAATAAATTGTCAATCCTTTTCAAGACGTGGCTTGAATTACTATCAGAATTTGATGCAGAAAAGCGTGGAGTCATGTTCCAGACTTACTGCATGCAGATTTTGGCAAACCCCTACTCTATTGTAAAGCTTGACTTTAAGTCGCTGACTACTGCCTTTGTGTCACTTGAACAAGGACAGAGAGAGCGCCTTACCGACTCGCTACATGAAGTGCTCCTCGGGCTCCCCAACAGAAGCGAAATACTAAAGATGATTCCGGAGCATTCGCTAAAAACTGTAGGGCTGAAATGAATAGTGATGGTGGTTGTGTTGCGCCTCGGGGTTGTCCGGCTTTTTTTCTATTTCGCCAATGCCCTTTTCAAGTCCAAAGAACGCCCTCTCATACTTGCGGAGGGCCTTTCTGTGTTCCGGCAATGACATATCCAGCCTCATCTCGTTCATGACCATGACAGCATAAGTTGTCCACTCCTTCCAGCATGTCGAGCATGCAGGGTACTTTTCAGCGGCTGGATCTTCGATAATCTCCTCAAAAGTCTTACCGCACTTCAAGCAAGTCTTACTCATTTGCAAATGTTGATGCTCTGGATATTATAAGTTGTTAGGATTATGAAAACTCCTAAATCATCGCTATTCTTGCAGAATGGAGCGCTATTCCTGCTAGATATAAAAAAGCGGCATATTGTACAAACTATAATGAAAATATGAAGAAATAAATTTTTACCTGCCTGCTGGCCCAATAGAATCACTTCGCTAGTAAAAGTGCAAATTTTTTAAAAAACGAAAGAAGTGCAAGAGAAATCAGTCTTCTTGCAGTGAGAGAAAATCTGAAATGATTATTAAAAAGCGGTTTTGATATTCTAGCCGCAGTCTCTGCACCTTGCACCTTGACCCGGCTTCCTACTACAATAGATGTACTTTAGCTTCGTGCCGACGTTATATTATATCATCCCTCATCCTTCACCTCTGCAGTTTCATTGCCAAAGCCAAGCAATGAAAGTACCCTGAGCTGCTTTCTATCTTGTTGTAAAGAGGAAGAAGAAGAAGAAGAACATGATGATGTCTACTCGCATCGCAAGTTCATTGCAAACCACTATCAAAACAAATAGATGTAAAATACAGTCCGGACCTCGGCTTGCTTGCATCGATTCTCAAACTCTGCTGTTAGACATTCATCTCACGCTGTCCACAGGTTATCTGACACTTGTTTGGCTTATAACCTATTACAGCTCCGACCAAAGTTTGGCAACATTATTATACTTTCTGGGTTCAAAATGGCATGTGAAGATTCGCTGTCCTGACTGCAAGGAAGCTGCGGAACTAGCAGACGATTTTTCATTTGTCAAGTGCTCTAATTGTTCATTTGATATGACTTATGGAGAATATGTCAAGTACATAGCGTATAAAGATGCGCGCTACCGTGATATACTTTCAGACTACAAATAAGATTGAAAACTTCTCAAAGCTGTGGCTGAAAGGGTCTTTTTTGGAGCTACAGGTGATTCTGCTGGGACATGAGATCTAACCTTTATCAACAGGTTAGACCACGCTACCATTTCATACTCTAACGTACTTTGGACCTGACTTTTGCATCCCTTTACATATCAATAGGTCTCGGTCTGCTTGTCATAGGATTCCTGTGTCACCTAGAAGCATCTCAGCCGATAACCAAAGCCAAGCTGGCTGGCTACCCATGCTCATGTTCGTTCTGTTCTCAAAAATTTGCAGCATTCAGTCATGGTATGATGACGTCCTACATATTGCAAGTCCGTATAGCTATCCAATATGAGTCAGCCACGGGGGTCATATGCATTCCATGCCGACGCTCATCATAAGAGCCTCAGTCATAATGTTTTACTCTCATGCGATCAAATTGATGTAGAGAGAGATTCGTCAAAATAAAAGATAAGTGAAACAGGGAGTCATCAAGTTCAGCGTACAAGAGCTCAAGCTTGTGGAGATCTTTGAGTCAAATACTACTTGGCGCCCCCATCTTCGTCGCCAAACTCATCATCTTCGTCGAACTCTTCATCAAAATTGTCGTCAAAGTTATTGTCGTCTTCGGACATGCTTGAGTGAGATTATAATCCACTGAACGTTTATTATAAATTTTGCCAGCCGGCGTTGTTGGGCTCTTTACTTGTCCACCTTTTGCCTGACGGTCACCATGCAAGAGCAAATGGCCACAGTGCATCGCTTTATCTGTCCCACATCCTGCGGTAAACTTGCCACTATCTGTGTGTGAAGCTCCTGAGGGTGAAGACATTTAGTACATAGAGGATCGTTATATGGCAACTGGCGTAATTATATACTGCCTGAGGTATTAAGCTAATCCAGTCAGCTTTTTATAGCCAGCATATAATCTCATGCAATCATATGGGCCGAGTAGACAAGGGCGTTAACTGCAGTGTCGGTAACTGTGGGAACCAGGCCGAGCGCTCAATGAGCGGGATTAAGGCCGGCATGGCCCCAGATCTAGGATTGGGCGGCAGCAAGAGAGTCTATCTCTGCAGGGATCATTATAAAGAATGGAAAAAACTTACAAAGGAAGACAGGGAAAACGAAAGGGCCAGATGGGCTTAAATTAGATGTAAGATTAGGATTAGGATTAAGAGATGCGACTGCTGCAGCTCCATTCAGATTTTATTGAATATGAGCCGATTGAAAAGGAGATCAGGGACGCTGAAGAGATCGTGCCCCAATCTAGGGTCAGGCTCGAAGATCTAGTGGTAGCTTTTGTAGCAGTTGAGAGCAGAGACGACGAAAGCGTTGTCAAGATAACAGTCGATGAGATAAAGAAATATCTTGATATGGTCAAGAGCAGCCGCCTGCTAATCTACCCTTACGCTCATCTGAGCTCTGACCTTGCGCCGCCAACCCTTGCAATTGATATCATCAAATCTGTTGAAAGCTTCGCCAAGGACTCGATAAACCAGGTCTACCGCGCACCTTTTGGGTGGACAAAGTCGTTTAACATCAAGGTAAAGGGCCATCCACTGGCTGAGAACTCTAGGGAGATTTCAAAGCAGGAAGAGCATAAACACGCTGACCCCTTGCATAGAGAAAAGGAATCATCTGCACTCAAGGATGAGGAAAAATTACAGTCGTTATGGTACATCGCGCAGCCAGGCGGACAGATGGCGCCTGTCCACAATTACAACTTCAAAAAACAGGACCAGAATCTTCAGATGCTTGTAGACTATGAAATAGCAAAGAACAGGGCAGTCAACGAACAGCCTGCGCACGTCCGGCTGATGAAGAAATTGGCGATAGCCGACTACGAACCTGCATCAGACGCTGGTAATATTCGCTACTATCCAAAAGGCAGGCTGATGAAGTCGCTTATCGAGCAATATATCACAAGGCGGGTAATGGAGTATGGTGGAATTGAGGTCGAAACACCCATAATGTATGATACCAAGCACCCTTCT
>Ga0075419_10002850_pt1 | contig 11092 bp, 11 predicted proteins | sample SoiMetdeltSBSDD3_FD_76900 | JGI IMG/M metagenome (GOLD analysis project Ga0075419, IMG submission 76900) | Bulk soil microbial communities from a Populus tree surrounding site in Tennessee, USA - Soil MetaG P. deltoides SBSDD3 | ecosystem: Environmental > Terrestrial > Soil > Tree plantation... | reverse complement strand
GAGAGAGCAATCAAACGGGCGCGGCCGACCAGCCGATCGCCTTCATGCTTCATCTCCACATCAATCTGTGTGTGAGCGTCCATCAATTGATCGAGACCATCGGTGACACGCGTGATCAGACCGTCGGCTTCCAACCTGTCAAGGCGGGGCAAATGTGCGGTCAATGCTGCGAGAGACTGGGCAATGACTTCGATCGCCCGATCTTCCTGCTCAGCCAGATCGAGGCGGTGATGCTCCGCAAGCATGCCATACAAAATGGGATGGGTACGGGCGGCGTGTGTGCCTTTATAGAGATTAAGCGCGCCCGTAAGCTGGGAAACATGTTGTGCAAGCCGGCCGGCGATCTCGGTATGGTTAGGCGAGTGCAAAGCCAGCTTCACATCGTAGGCCTCCCGTCGCATGTTCGCGGCCGTGACGATGGCGGGGACGGTGATTCGTTTGTGCCGGTCCACATAACTATTGATACGGGCTAGATAGAAGAGCAACGCCGTAAGGCTTAACGCCAGGAGGCTCAGGACTAATCCGAACGAGATGAGAAGTTTGTGACCGATCGAAAGGTGGTGAAACCACCCCGTCAGAGAGCGGTTCATGGCGCTACGGTACCATAGGAACCATGCGGGTGCCAGAGAGAGAAAGCACGCGTCCGTTACGCGCGCTCGGTCCCCCATCGTCGGTACATGAATCGTTCGGTGGGGGCGAACAGTGACTTGTCGACTGCGAGGCCGATCAGAACGATGACGATAATCACGCCGATGACCTGGTCCATGGCATGCAGTTCCCGGCCATAATGGAGCAGTTGACCGAGACCGAAGCCGCTCAGAATGGTCACGTAGATTTCTGCCGCCATCAGTGAACGCCAGGCAAACGCCCAGCCTTGTTTCATGCCGCTGATCAAGAAGGGAAGTGCTGCCGGAAGGATCACGTGCGTCCACGTGTGCAGGCCGGTAGACCCCATGGTGCGTGCGGCTCTGCGGTAGATGGGAGGAATAGTCCGGACACCGTTGTCTGTCGCGATGATTAATGACCAGAGTGTGCCCATCACCACGACAAACAGCATGGCGGCCTCGCTCTGCCCAAACCAGAGCAGGGCCAGCGGGACCCAACACACGCTGGGGAGCGTTTGGAGCCCAAGCGCGAGAATGCCGATCGTGTCATGGCACCATCGCGATGAGGCGGTCAGCAGCCCGAGCGGGAGTCCTATGACAATGCCCAAGCCATAGCCGATGAGCAGCCGTCGTACGGTAACCAACGTGGCCTCCCAGAGTGTGCCGTCTTCTGCAGCACTTCGCAGATAGTCGAGAACGCTCAGAGGAGAAGGCAGTAACAGCGGTGACCAGATCTGAGCCTTGACGACGAGATGCCAGACAACGATCAAGCCCACAAAAAACAACGATGCAGCCAGCCATCGTGTGATCAATCGGCCACCTCCGACTGGACGTAGCCTTTCAAGACTCCCATGATCTCGGTCGCGAACCGTGCCAGATCCACACTGTTGATGTCGCGCGGCCTGGGTAGCGGGATGGCAAATTCCTCACGAATGCGCCCGGGATGTGGAGAGAAGAGGATCACGCGGTCTCCCAGACAGACCGCTTCGCGGACATTATGGGTGACGAACACGATGGTTTTGCGGTGTTGACTCCAGATCCGTTGAATGTCGCCATAGAGTTGTTCCCGCGTCAGGGCATCCAATGCACCGAACGGTTCGTCCATCAGGAGGACGCTCGGATTTGGTGCGAGGGCCCGTGCCAAGGCCACGCGTTGCTTCATGCCGCCCGAGAGCTCATGAACATTCGAATGCATGAATCGCTTGAGTCCAACAAGTTCTAGGAAATACTCCGCTTTCTCCCGGCGCTCGTCTGTGCTCATGCCGTTGCGAAGCTTCAATCCAAACAGGACGTTGCCCAGCACGGTGAGCCATGGAAACAGGGCCGACTCTTGAAACATCATCAGGCGATGAGGTCCGGGTTCGTTGACGGCCTGGCCGTCGGCCTGGACGGTCCCACGATCAGGATGTTCTAAGCCGGCAATGATGTTGAGCAAGGTCGATTTTCCACACCCGCTGGGGCCGACGAGACAGACAAACTCGCCCTCTGCAATCCGCAGCGACACGTCATCAAGGGCATGCACATGCAGCGAGCTGGTTTGAAACCACTTCGAGACACGTTCAATGACGAGCTTCGATGCTTGGGAGCGCGCCTGGGACTGCTCGGTCGTGAACATGTCAGTTGACTCTTTCGATGAGCCGCGACAAATCAGGGACGGACCGGATAAAACCCGCACGTTGCGCATTAGCCACGAAATGTTGATATTCGTCCAGAGACGCGTCGTTTTTGAGCACGATGCGTTTCCATGACTGCGCAATCAACTCTGATGACACCTCCGCCTTGGTTTCGGCGGCGAGCTCCTGTCGTACCATCTGTTTGGCTTCTGCAGGATGCGAGACAATCCAATCCGTTAACTCGCGGTGCGCACGAATGAACTTGGCAGCCAGATCATGCTTCGTCTTCAAGAACTTCACACTTGAAACCAGGACCGTAATGCTCTCATGTGATTGTTCGACGAGCACCTTGCCTCCCGCGTCCCGCTCCAAACGCGAGACCCATGGTTCGACCGTCCAGACCGCGTCAAGCTTTCTATTCTTGAATAACGCGAGTTGATCCGGGTTCGGCGTCGGAATGATGGAGGCATCCCCGCCCGTCTGAGTGATCTTCAAGCCTCCGTTGCCGAGCCAGGCTCGGGCGGCAATATCCTGCGTATTGCCGAGCTGCGGAGTCGCGATTGTCTTTCCACGAAAATCGGACGGCTGTTTCAGCTCCGAGTCTGCTTGTATAACAAGCGCCGCACCTCCGGCCGCAGCGGCGGCCACTATTCTAATCTCTTCACCATTGGATTTTGTATAGGCATTCAAGGCAGGGCTCGGTCCCACATAAGTGAGGTCGATTGAATCCGCCAGGATGGCTTCCATGGCGCTTGGGCCGGCGTTGTAGACATACCATTCGATTTTCACATCCGGTCCGAGCCGCTGTTCGAACCAGCCCCGTCCGGTTCGCGATAAATGATGCGCAACCAGGCCCTGGATATGTGTGACGTTAGGGAAATGGCCCACCCGAATGGTATCACCGGCGTTAGCGATGGACGGAGCAGTGGCCATGAAGAAACTGAATATGACTATCCACATCATCATGTACATGGGTTCACCTATTGTGAGATAGAGACATGAGGAGCGGCGGAAACTGTCTTCACCAGCGCTGATCGGGATGTCGCAGCCGACGCGCAGCGCTGCAAGGCCGCTTTTGCGAGCAGGCGCGTTGAATCCAGCAGAGTAAGAGCCGACTGCTCTCCGGCAAGCAACAGTGGAAGTTCGGTACAACCCAGGATGACCGCTTCGGTCCCTTTCGCGGCTAGTCTGCCAATGATCTCGTGCACGTAGGTGCGAGAAGCGAATGTGTACTGCCCCTGAATGAGCTCGGTTTGTATGATGTGATGCAAGCGAACGCGCTCCTGCTCCTCAGGAAGAACCACCTCAATTCCCGCTTGCATGAGTTGAGGATGATAGATGCGCCCTTCCATCACCGCCGGTGTGCCGAGCAGTCCGATACGTTGCAGTCTCATCCGTCTGATCTCTGCCATTACCGGCTCGACAATGTGCAGCCAGGGGACCGCCGATACCACATGGTCGAACGCGCGATGCAACGTGTTGTTCGGGCAAATGATCAGCTCAGCTCCTGCTTGGACCAATTTCCCAGCCGATCGAGACATCAGCGCTGCCACGCCGACCCAATCATCCCGCTCGATGAGATGCAGATACCACTCCAGCGGGAAGGTGTGCATCGTGATTTCAGGCTGAGCAGGGAGGCCGGTACGCACTGCCTCATAACAGAGACTGCGGTAGCAGAGCGAAGCACCGTCGGCGGTTCCTGCGACGATACCGATATGAGGTCCGGTCGACTCGAATAGGTCCACGTCGTATCTCCTTTAACCTACACAGCGAAAAGCGGGAGGCCCGCATTCAAGGCTGGGAGGGCTTACCTGGCTGACGCGGTTCCAACCCCGGATAGGTCGGAAGCGCAGCAAGCGCTTCCCGATATTTGATCTGGAGTTCCTCCCGCTGGTCCGGAGCAAACAGTTTTCCCGCGGACTTCACCTTGACCAGGTATTCTTCCGGCTCGAATGTCACGTCAAACTCCGCCGATCGTTCCCGGACGTTCGGCATTTGACGATCATACTTGCTGATGTCCGGTTCTGGCCCGTGGCGATCGTGCACCTCGCTCAAAGAAAGGTGTAACGTTCCATTTTGAATCGACAGCCATCCCGTCGTGCTCTCTTCGTCGCCCTGGTCAGTGGCATGGCTGAGGTGAAAATAGGCGCGTTCGTCGGGTGCGGCTTGCGCGAGTGCCTTTGACAGTGCCGGCGCCAGGACCGTTATCTCCTCATTGCGAAACGCTCGAGTTTTGTCAGCTTCTCCAGAAAATAGGCGGTGAACAAAATTGCGCCGCTCCCAACTTCGGACACTTCGGAGCAACGTCCCAACTTCCGCGGCAGAAAGTGCGGCAGGATGCGCGTTCGAGCTTGAATAGGGATCCTTGACCAGACGCACTTGGTTTCGACCAGACTCATAGATCGTTTTTGGCGGTGAGTCGGACGTGCTGGCGCAACCGGTTCCGATCATCGATGCGACCAGTACAAAAAACAGCGGAGCGGACCATTGTGGTCTTTGAGTGTCGATTGGCGCCCGGCTTGTCATGGTTTTACCTCCTGTCGTCGGACGAGACCGGCATCGGATACCGCCTGGTCGAATCCATACTGCTTGAGTTGAGCCTGGATGGGAGGGGACAACATAAATTCGATGAAATCACCGGCCCCAGAAATGTTTTTAGCCGTCCACACGACTGCGATGCCATAACGAACGGGGCTGTGGCTTTCAGCTGGCGCGGTATCCACAATGCGCACATGGTCGTCAGCCACGGCATCTGTGCGATAGACGACGCCAATTTCGGCTTCTCCTTTAGATACGAGGTCGAGAACCGCACGTGAGTGTTCCCCAAACACGTATTGAGATTTGAGTGCTGGTTCAAGCCTGGTGTACTTCAGAAACTGAGCTGCCACTTTTCCTACTGAGGAGGTTTTGGGATCGCCGACGGCGATGTGGTGGACAGGAACCGTGTGCAAGTCCTCAATCGATCTGATGGGAGCGGGGAGAACGGTGCCTGTGATCAACACGAGTGAGGTCCCGGCATACACCCGTTTCGTGCCTTGAATGACGAGCCCCTTCTTCTCGAGCTGTTCGATCTCATCAAACAAAGAGGGAAGGAAGACATCCACGGGAGCGCCTTCTTCAATTTGCTTACGAAGCGTCTGAGAAGGTCCATAGATTACACGAATGTTAATGTGAGGGTGTTCCGCCTCAAAGAGCGGCAGCATTTTACGCAGGGCGTCTTTAACGCTGTTGGCGGCGGCAATGGTCAAGGTCTCCGGCTGTGCTAACGCATAATGGGGTGCCAGAAGGATCAGGGTTAGAAAGCTGAGCAGGAATCGTAGCCCTTTCATAGGAGTCCTCATCTCATGTAGGTGTGACTGAATGACCATGTGATCCTTAGAAGTAAAACTGGTACTGCACGTTGATTCGATTCTCGATCAAGTCGCGACCAAACCCGGGCTGGCTTTCAAAAGGGAATCGATCCGGAGCCCGGCCGCCGCTCCCCATCGTGATATTGGAGTAATCTACGACAAGTCGGTTGTTATAGGTACCGTCAAAGCTATAGTTGATCGCCACTCCGAACTCTTTCGTCAAATCGTCCTGCTGCTTGGTGGACGGATCCATCATGCCATATCTGAACGCCACCTCGAGTTTGCGAGGGATGAGATATTTTCCCGCCTGGACATACCATCCCCAGGCCTGGCCTAGATCCACCGGTGGGCCGAGGAACTGTGGAGCCGGGATCGTATTCAGATCGAAGGGAGTTGTTCCGCTATCACTATTCCTGACACGCTGATGCCGATAAAAGCCTTCTGATTGAAGCGACCAGCCCTGATACTTGGCGATGAGATCGACTTCGTACGTTTGGAAATCGTAAATACCGCCTGCGAGCAGCCTGCCGTTGCCGTTTTTCGCCACCCCTTGACGGTAGGCCCGATCGACAATGTCGGAACGAATCGAACTTAAATAATTCTGCCCGGGGTTGTACGCGTACCCGAAGGCGATGGCCGCTTGCGGGTTGCGCGAATTCAAGATGTCTCCTTGGCCATACCCAGGGTTTCCTGCGATTTTGTACAACAGCCTGGCTGTATACATCATCTCGCCGTTCATGAAGCGGGTATTGTAGTTGTACGTACGAGTGGTTGCCGCAGGTGGTCCACCGCCGCCTGTGGGAGGCAGCACGGTCTGACTGACCGATGTCCCGTCTCGTGTAAGATTGGGGCCGGCGCCATTCCAAATGCCGATCGCATAATTGACGCGATACTGATCCTCGTCACTGAGGATGCTGATACCCACGTCACGGTTGCTGATCAGGTTTGCCGCAAACGCGTTTTGCACTCTCATATTGTCCGCAAACGTAGAGGTCGCGATCGAACTGATCTGGGAACGGTTGAACCACACGCGCTGTTGGCCCAGTTGAATGGTCGCCCAGGGGATATGCCAGGAGGCGATGTAGGCGTCCAGTAAGCGCGCGCGCCCGCTGCCACCTTCTTGATCCCAGGCAGTCTGATCGAAGGCCCAGGAAACGTTGTAGCGAAAATCCGGGTCCCACGCGTATCCCATGAATTGGAGCCGGGCACGAGGAACGGTGAAGGCGCTGGAGTTGTTTTGATACCGGACGGCGCGATATTCAACCTGTCCGCCGAGAATTTCTGGATTTCGCGAATCGCCGACGGTGCCCCAGGCTGAATTGTATGTGGCATAACTATATCGGGCCTGAGCAAGGAGGCGAAGCTTGAGCAAGAACCTGTCTCCGACTCGGACGTTGAGGCCATTGTTGACGTCAACGTTGAAATTCGGTCGAGAAAGCCGCTCTTTGGTTTCAATGACTCGGAGACCCTTGTCATATTCTTCCTGTGTAATAAGGCCCTTGAGATAGAGATATTTGAGGCCAGGATCTTCGCCCGAGTAGTACTCCCACTTCCCCTCTTTTTTGACAAACTGTCCTTCTTCAACCGCCGCTGCCGGCCTGGCATGGTTCAACAGAATCATGCCCGCGATGGCAAGAATGAACCCACCGGAAATTCTCATGTCGCAGCTCCTTGATGACATGGGAACTTCCGGTGGTCCGGTCAGTCCGCAGCTGTAATTTACTAAGACTCAACACCTTCAGTCGTCTGATAGGCGATAGTGTTACCTATGCAGACGAGAGGTCCGTCAGCTCGACGCTTATGCGACAAAGGAGGCTCGCCTGGATGGTTCGGGTTCGACGCGCACCTTCTCTCTGCGCTCGATCTGCACGACCTTTGAATCGTGCACGATGATTTCGACCGACCCGAAACGCAGGTCCTTCAATGCCCGCAAGATCGTCTCTTCAATGCGCGAACCGGAATGGGAATACATAAGGCCTCCTTGCGTCCTCTCTCCGCGTAATGCTATCCAGGCTCAATCTACAGTAATACGCTCGAATTACCGTTAAATTGTTTATAGATTATTATGATCAATCTTGTCAACAATTATATTTAATCGGCTTCTAGCAATGCATGAGGTATAGCTAAAATCTGAAAAGGTTTAAAAATGTGTCAAGTATACTTGACTATAGGCCATTATAAATGCTATTCACGGAGCATCGTGAGCCAAAACAATCAGGCCGAACCTGCTCAGTTATTTCAAAACCGTCTGAAGAACGTCCGGATTGATAAAGGACTTTCTCAAGGCGAGCTTGCCAAGAAATCAGGAATCACGAGACAAGCCGTTTCTGCGATTGAGTCTGACGTCTATCTCCCTACCACTGCGGTCGCTCTCCGGTTGGCCTCAGTGCTCGCCTGTCGAGTGGAAGACCTCTTCAGTCTCGCGCAACCGGAAGTGGTGATCGAGGGCTCATTCCTCGGAGATGTACCGACGGTGGACACGCAGGGCCTTCCACTCCGCGTCAAAGTCGCGACGGTTGGAACCAAAACCATCATTCGCCCTGTTAGCGGCCTCGGCGACGTGTTGCCCTACACCGTTCCTGCAGACGGATATTTGATCGAGGCGAGTAGGCAGCGTTCGGAGATGAAGGCGCGTGTGCGTCTGTCCCGCGATCGGCATTCGGTCGAGCAGGAAATTTCCGTGGCGGGCTGCGACCCGGCCATTTTTCTTGCCGGTGAACACCTGCGGCGGCAAAAGGATCAAGCGTCCGTCATCGGTTGGACCATGGGCAGCATGGCTGCCCTTGGAGCCTTGCAGCGGAGTGAGGTGCATGTGGCCGGCTTGCACTTGTTCGACCCGCTCAGTGGGGAATCGAATCTACCGTTTCTCAAGCGCGCGCTCAAAGGGTCGGCCTATGAAGTAGTGACGTTTGCAACCTGGGAGGAAGGCTTTCTCGTCCGTGCCGGGAATCCAAGGGGGATCCGCCACGTGGCCGATTTGGCCGACGTGACGGTGACCCTCGTCAATCGAGAGGAGGGCTCTGGTGCACGGCTCTTGCTCGATCAGCGTTTGCGGGCCGCAGGCGTGGATCAGGCCAGGGTGCGTGGGTATGAGAACACTGCCCGCTCCCATTTTGACGTCGCAAGGACGATAGCCAGCAGACAGGCCGATGTCGGCATCGGCATTCGATCGGCCGCTCAGTCCTTCGGCCTGGATTTTGTGCCGCTTCAATCGGCGCGCTACGACCTCGTCGTAGCAAAATCCATTCTCCAGAATCATCCCACTCTCGGCAATTTATTCGACGCCATTAGCAGCCGGCGGTTTCGCGATGAGATCCAAGCGTTGGGGGGGTATGACACACGAGACACAGGAAAGCTCCATGCGCTGCAAGCGTGAACGGCTTCACCGCCGAGGGAGGGTGTCATGAGGCCATGCGTGCTGCTCTATGGTCTCATAGGGTGGATCATGACGTCCTCTGCCGATGCGACCGAGGCTCTCATTATCGCGACCTCGCCAAGTTTGGCGCCGGCTGTAGAAGCATTGGGACGCCAATTTGAAGCAACTCATCCGGACGTTCGCGTGCGTCTGTACCTCGATTCCGGGCTGGACCTCCGTCGAACCATCGCTGGCATGGAAAACAATCCGAGAGGTCAATACTTCATCGGTTCCGGTCCGATACATCTCGTTGCACCGGGTGGAGACGAACTTATTACCCGCTTGGAGCAAAAATACTATGTCCTTCCAGGTACCAGGCGACCCTATGCGGAAGTGCCGTTAGTTATGGTCGTCCCCGAGGCGCTCGTTGATGCGCCAACGTCGTTTGTATCACTCACGCAAAACAAAACCCTGCGGATTGCCGTGGGTGATCCTGAGTTGACGGCTCTCGGGCAGAACACGATGCAACTGCTCACCAGGTTGGGAGTATGGGGACAAGTGGCGCACCGTTTAGATAAGGCCAGTGATACGCGTTCGGTCTTGGATCATCTCCTGAACGGCGAGGCGGATGTCGGAATTGTGTTTGGTCCGGACGCGGTCCAGGAGAGCCAACGCATTCGGATCGTGGCCGTTTCCGAGCGAGGCATCATTCCTCCCGTGATTCATTCAATGGCGATGGAACGGTATTGTCCCAATCGAGCACTTTGCGGAGAGTTTCTTAGCTTCATTCAATCTGATGATGCCCAGAAGGAACTCCGGCGCCTGGGGTACACATCGCCGCCACAAAGCCAGTCCCTGAAGAAAGAATGAATACCAATGCAGTTATGTGAGAGGAGGGAGGCGGGGATGCGGAGCCGGATGGCGTTCTTGTCGGCCTATAGTCTTACAGTTTGGTTCTTCATGAGCATCTTGTCAGGAGGGTGCGCGCGACTTCCGTATACGACGAAGGTCATTCACGAAGATCGTCGTGTCGCCGTTTCACTTCAACGGGATCCGAGCACAACGGTTCCTTACACCCATCCCGTCCAGGTGAGAGGGGATGAACTTTCCACCGTGCTCGCGGGGTTTTCGTTCCGTGAGAAACAGCGATTGCCGCTCCGATGGTTCGCGGAGGAAGTGCCACCCAAAAAGATTTTCCGAGCCGATGAAATGCAAGCCGTCGTGCCTTTCTTGGTCGAAGGTCTCGAAAGGGCGGCTCCAGACGAGCGAGTCTATTTTCAAGTGCTGGCTCCAGGCATGAATCCCGCCGCTGAACATGACACGACCGCGGGATGGATCGCCGTGAGAGAGCCTTACCTGTATCTGGTGCTCGAGCACTATCACGCCCAATTTCCCATCAGGAAATCAGAACAGTGGGACCTGCGTTATCCCACCACTCCTCCGGAGCCAAAGACGTACTTGCTGTACTTCGAACCGGGGCGCTTCTGGGAAACCGATCCGGTGAGTGATCGGCAAGCCGTGCAGCTCCGCGAATTCTTGAAGACGGCCATTCCTGCCTCTTCGAGATAGTCACCGAACATAGGTCGGCGTCATCTGAAATTATCATTATTTCTTTCACTTTCTCGTGGAGGGAGTCATGGAATCCTGGAGCCATCTTCGGAACATCGCGCAGGCAATACGCCGAAATAAGGTCGTTGTTCTGGGTGCGCTCATTTTGTTCATGCTGGCGCCGGTTTCAATACAAGCCCTGGAATCCGGCAAGCTCATAGAAAAAGATGGGCAATATGTGTTCGTTGAAAGCATGGATCCCGCGACGCGATTGTTGCTGGAGCGTGCCTACGAAAAAGGGATTATCACGCAGGACGAACGTGACAAGGCCATTAAAGAATCCGAAACTCGCGCCTATCTCATGCAGCCGAGTTTCAAACTGTGGTACGACCGAGGCTTCAACTTTTCGATGAACGACAACGCGTTTCTCCTCAAGATCCGGGGACGCCTGCAGTTGCGTGAAACCACACGATGGAGGAATGACGCCTGGAGAAACCCGGGCGACGCCAAAAATTTTCCCGAACTCCTGGGCGTGTTCGGGGACTATCGAGCGAACCGATCGGATGACTTTGCCTCGCAGTTCAACCTCAGACGGGCCAGGCTCTTGTTTCTTGGGCACCT
>Ga0075419_10002849_pt1 | contig 11098 bp, 6 predicted proteins | sample SoiMetdeltSBSDD3_FD_76900 | JGI IMG/M metagenome (GOLD analysis project Ga0075419, IMG submission 76900) | Bulk soil microbial communities from a Populus tree surrounding site in Tennessee, USA - Soil MetaG P. deltoides SBSDD3 | ecosystem: Environmental > Terrestrial > Soil > Tree plantation... | reverse complement strand
TTGCACCCGGGATATTATTTCCATTCAATTGCCATTGGTAAGTAGCACCCGGACTGATCGATGTAACGTTAAATGTTACCGATGCTCCCGAACAAATCGTTGTCGCCGACGCAGTAATGTTTACAAATGCCGGGGTGGCTGGCAATACCGTCATTGTAATGTTATTTGAGTTGATTGTTTGTGGGTTTGCACAACCTAACGATGAGGTCATCACACAGCTCACTACATCGCCCCTCACTAATGACGATGATTCATAAGTCTGTCCATTGGATTCGACATTGTTCCCGTTAACTTTCCATTGATATGTTGGAGTATTGCCTCCATTTACTGGCACAGCGTTAAATGTTGCCGTCTGCCCGGAACAAATAGTAGTCGATGGAACTGTTACTGTTACCGATGGGGTTACTATTTGTGATGTCGTTATGCGAACTACATTGGAAGTAGCGATTGAATTGGTTACACAATCAGTAGCGTTGTGCATGATAACATAAACCGAATCACCATTTGCAAGCGCAGAAGTTTGATATGTGGCGCCGGTGCCAACAAAGGAACCATTCTTCATCCATTCATATATCGGCTGACTACCACCGTTGGTTGGTGTAGCAGTAAATGTTACTGATTGGCCGGGACAAATTGCAGTGGCAGTTGCCGCTACACTTACTGAAGGCGTTACAGTCTCATGTACTGTCATAACAACAGGAGCTGATACGACGGTTTGAGGAACGGCGCAGGAAATAGCTGAGGTCATCGCTACTGTTATTGCGTCGCCGTTTTGAAGTGTAGAATCGCGATAGATATTGCTGTTAGTGCCGACATTTATTCCATTCTTTTTCCATTGCCAGGCAGGAGTAAAGAAACCACCACCTGTATAAGTACAAACAAAGGTTACAAGCGTTCCTTCACAAATAGTATTATAAGGAAGAGAAATTGTAGCGGTTGGGGTCACACTCTGGTTAACTGTTACCGTAAATGAGCAACTGACAGTTGGTGCGTTGATAAGCGCATACTTAACCGTTGTTACGCCAGCATTAAACAATTGACCACTTGCAGTGCCAATTCCGTTTCCGGTTGTAGCCCCGGTCAATGTGTAAGTATAAGAAGAATCATCCTCCGGCAAGCCCACGGCATCTATATTATGTACAACCGCTTTACAATTATCAGTGAATGGATCTACCGTAACATTCCCCGGACAGGTTATTGAACCTGATGGAGGATTAACCGTTATTGTATCCTTTGCATAAAAACTCCAATGACCCTGCTGATCTTTTACCCTGATTCCAAGAACATGATCCCCCTGGGATAAACCGGCTGGAACAGGAATGAAAAATGTTTGTGTAATGATGCTGCCGGTCGGACTTACAGCAAGCGCCGATGCGTTTCCAATACCCGGATCAACATCATAAAAATATTCTGCGGCAACAATTGGCGGCGCATCCACGGGATCGCCGATCACATAAAAACTTCTTTCTTCAAATATGCTCCATTTTCCTTCCGCGTCTTTTACACGTATACCAATTGAATGAAAACCTGGACTAAGTCCGGGAGGAACATTAACAACAAAATTCACCACCGGTCCTGGAGTGCCAATGTTAATGGGTGTTCCGGTTCCGGGCACAGTATCCGAATCAATAAAATATTCTGCACCCGTGATGTTTGTTGTATTTGAAGTAGGAGGTCCGGAAAGATAAAAAGTTCTTGTTTCGTACATACTCCATTTACCATCCACATCAGCAACTCTTGTACTTAAGAAATGAAAGCCGGGCGTTAAACCAGATGTAGCAATATCAAATGAAAGATTCACGATGGCACCCTGGGTTACATTTGGAATAGCTGTTCCATTACCGAACCCGGGATCGACATCTAAAAAATATTCCGCCTTTATTATGTTTTGAGAAAATACAGCCTGTATGGAAAATAATATTCCCAACAGCATTAATATTCTCTTCATATCAATTAGTTTAAAAATGAACAATAAGATTCAGGGTTTTCAAAAGGTTCCAGGTTGCCAATACAAGTACTGGCAATAGATTAACAGCCCTCTTAAAGTTTAGAGCAAGATCTTCGTCACGAATCCTTCAATGCAGTTGCAGAGGAAGTTTTTTCTGAATTAAGCCAAATAAATATTCCAAGGAATATGATCGGCAAAGACATGATCGAAACTATTGAGTGTTTTTTGTTAAAGAACAGGATTATACCAATCAGTGATAATGTACATCCGCATATGATCAATATTTTTCCTATTGTCTTATTTTTTTTCATGGCGTTAATTATTCGATCTGAAAATTTCAAATGCAGGATCAGTTATTTTTTCTTGCTTCTACCTGTACACTCAGTGTGCCGCCCGCAGGAATATTCGGATTCGTAATATTCATGCTGTAAACAAAAGGTATGCGGCTCATGCGGCTGTTTGTCCAGTTAAGACTACCGACAGGATCGTAAAGTAATCCCATGTCTTTACCATCCGTTCCGCTGTTATTTGCAGGACTGGTAAGAGATGGAATCGTAAAATTCAAAAGAGGATTATTAACACCGGTATTCACGGCTATCGAATCAACCATTTCGGGACTCTGGCCCGCTACATTTCCAGTGCCTGAGTTACCGTATGCAGCATCCCATGGATTATCCACACCGGCGTTATAAGTTATATTTTTAGTGAATACACTATTGGTATTATTCGCAGCGGCATTGCGGCGAACAAAAATATTGTTTGTTAATTGCAACCCACGGCAGTTAGCAGTAAAAACATAGCTTGACCCAACACTGGGGCCGTAAAAAAGATTGTGATCAAATATCACAGAAATACAATTATATAAACCGGAAACATTTGCACCGCCATTACTGTAGAAGACATTATTTTTTATAATGAAATTTGTATATGTACAACTTTGCGCAACATTAAAGCCAGAGCTGTTAAACCAATTACCTTCGAACACATAGCCTGAATAAGTTACTGCGCCTGTTCCCATGGTAACTGATGTTAAATGGTTTCTTATAAAACGAAGATTATCCGGGTGACTGAATGAAGTAATGGTAACTGCACCATTGATCCTCAATCCCTGGATCTCGGTATTGGATGAAGCGCTGCCATTGATGGTGACGTCAGCGACTGTAGCCGGATATGGCATGAAGCTTTGCATGGGCACCATGCCGGGCCCGATCACAACAAGACGCTTGTCTGTGATCGTAAAGCCTGCATATTGAACTGAACTTCCCTGCACATAGATCGTATCGCCACTTGCAGAAGCTGCTATTGCAGCGTTGATGGTTGTGAATTGTGCTGTAGTGCCCGGATTGTTGCTTACTGTTCTTATAGTAGCAAACATATTTGCACATAAGCCAAGAGAAAGGATAAGGAATAATGGTTTCATAACGTGTTAAGTTTTTAAATTAAAAAAATGGTTTTTGATTATTATGGAATTGAGCCTATAACATTGCCGATGTAATAAGTCTTAATCGCTTTAATTCTTCTTTGGAAGTTTTTCTGTTGGGTTGCCATTTCCAGTAGGTGAATGAACGTAGCAGCCATTCAAACGGACCGAAGTGATACCTTGCCATCCACCACTGGCTGAAGATCAGTTGTAATGTCAGTACGATCACAAAGGTTATTAATCCTTCAGTGGGTGCGATCGCCCTGATCCTGTCAGCTAACAGTAAATAAGGAACAAGAATAAGTGATTGTATCAGGTAATTACTAAGCGCCATTTGTCCAAACGCGGCCAGCGGAGTAAGCGCTTTGTTTCCTTTAACTGTTGATGCAAATTTTATCAGCAGAATGGCAAACAATGTGGCAGAAAAAAGCATCCATAATTCGTACATGGTCCTGTAACCAAATGAGATCAGCAACTTAACGGTGTTATTAGTGACCCCGCCCAGGAAGTCTCCTAAATAATTTGGTTCCAGGATATACCAGAATGGTATACAGATAATAGCCGCACCGATTGACAGGGTCAACAACTGGTTCGTGAAATGTCTATCCGTTTTTATTTTCTGGAAGATTCCTGATTTGCTTACAATAAAGCCAAGCATGAAGTAAAAGAGCATTTCAATATAGATAAAATAAACCTGGTGATAGTATTGAAAGAACTGCCAGTTGTATTGTACATATTCACCATATTCTTTGGGCTCTACTAATGCAGCAGCCTTGGGCCATGCATTCGGTACGGTTTTCTGGATGATCGGAACCAATACATAAAGTAATAATCCCATAAATACCAGCAACTGTTTTATGCTGGCATTGCGGACCAGTAATAGCACTGCACCAGCTGCTCCGTAAAACATAAGAATATCCCTGTTGCTAAGCACTATCGCATGAATGAAGCCGATGACCAATAGTCCAATGACACGCCGCGAGAAAGCGGGTAGCAACGATCTATTCTGTTGTTTTGCTTTTTCCAGTTGTACATGAAAGCCGATACCAAAAATAATGATGAGCATGGTGTACATGCGGCTCTCAATGAATATCCATTTGAACCATGATAGCCCTTCATCAAAAAGGGAATTTGTATAGTTGTAGGCCGGAGCGTTATCACTTACGCAAAACATAAATAATACGCCGGCCAGTGCAAAGCCACGAAGTATATCGAGGCTCTTGTCGCGGTTTGATGCCGATAGTGGCTGAAGGAGAGTGGACATGATCTAATGATTTTGGTTACAAAAAATTTCAGGATGCAAAATAGAGTTGAGAAGAGGCGAAGACAATATGACTAAAGTTTATAGGGAATTGATCGTGGACATGTAACCTTTTTCTTTTTTCCTGTTTTGATCTATTACATATTCTTAAAGAAGAACTTATAGTTGCACTAAGAATTTATTACAAACACATGTTTGCGGATATATTACTAAAGTTTGAATGAAAAATACCACTAAAGGGGGAGAGGCTATTTCCCAAAAGCTTTATTAATCGCTTCTGTTCTGTTTTGCACATGCAGCTTTTCGTAGATCTTATGGATATGTATACGTACAGTGCCCGTTGTAATATTCAATTGCTCGGCGATCTCTTTATACAATAAACCTTTTGCAAGTAATTGCAATATTTCTTTCTCGCGGTTAGAGAGCAGATCGAGGAAAGGAGTTTTTTTATCGCTATCACGAAAAAGATTTACCATCTTCCTGGCAATGTTGGCGCTCATGTGACTACCGCCTTCATGTAATTCTTGTACTGATTCGGCAATTTGCAAAAGCCCGGTATTTTTTAACAGGTAACCCGAAGCACCGGCCTTTAACGCTTCAAATACTTTCTCGTCATTTTCATAAACGGTGAACATCATGAATTGAGTTGAAGGGCTTTTGTCTTTTACCTGCCGGATACATTCAATCCCGTTCATGCCCGGAAGATTGATATCCATGATAACAATATCGGGTCTTATTTCGGGAAGCTTCTGAAGCGCTTCTTCACCTGTTTTATATGACCCAACTACCAGGAAATCGGTACTGAGAGAAATAAAATCCTTTAATCCGTTTCTTACCACATCAAGGTCTTCAACAATGGCTATGGATATGCTCATATTCGAAATTAAACTTCTATTAAATGATTGCCAATATGACGAAAGTTAATGATTTAGAGGTGCCTTTAGCCTGATCTCGGTGCCCTCCCTGCTCTCGGCCTCAAAAACTCCTTTTAATTCCTTTATCCTGTTCTTCATACTCACAATTCCATTGCCAAAAGAGCTGCGAGAAGAATTATCAATCCCAATGCCATTATCCCTGATTTTAATCACAAGCCATGTAGCGATCTCAATTGTGATCCATACTTCAGTGGCCTGCGCATGTTTTACAATATTGTGTAAAGCTTCCTTAACAGTCAAATAAATATTTCTTCTGAACTCACCGCTTACATTGAGTGGTGGGATGTTTTCCGGTTCTTCTATATGACATTTAATACCATTTTGTGACAGGTATTCTACTGCATATGACCTTGTATAAGAAAGCAGGTCACTTAGTGTATCGTTCTTTTCATTCAATGCCCAAACGATCTCACCCATCTTGTCGATCATTTCATCAGAAAAACTCCTGATGCTGCTTACTTCTTCTTCGATTGGCAAATGCTTTTGTCGTTTCATGCCAATTGCTTCACTAAGAAATTTTATTTGTGACAACCCTGCACCAAGATCATCATGCATGTCGGTGGCGATCCTTGTTCTTTCTTTTTCGATGGCTTGTTTTTTTTCAAGCATCACTCGTTGTAATTCCAGTTTGCGATTGATATAATATCTCAATGCCAGTAGTGTCAGCCCAATTAAGACAATCGCCACAATCGATTTAAACCACCATGTTAACCACCATGGCGGTAAAATGGTAAAAGAAAATGATGATTCTGCTACCGGGTATAATCCATGAAGAAAAATAGCGTTTGCTTTTAAGGTGTATTCTCCGGGTGACAGATTTACTAAATTGATCGATGAATGGGTGGATGGTTCACTCCAGTTTTCATTGCCGCTGCCTTCGAGCATGTAGCTGAATCTTGTTTGTTTCTCATCGACATAAGTCGGCGCTGAAAGATGAAAAGCAAGATTATTTTGGAAATATCTTAATTGCCGGTTTCGCGGAATTTCTCCTTCACCTTTGTTGCTATATACAATATCATAGAACACAAGCTTAGGTTTCCAATCACTTGCCGCAGGTCTCCTGGGATCGTAAGTAATAATGCCATTATTGCTCAGGATCCAGATCATTCCATTTGCAGATTGAGCCATTCTTACCGATGGCAAATAAAGATTGTTACTCCTGGTTAGGTTTTCAATCGAAAAATTATTGCCGGTAATTCGAATTTTGTCGATACCCGACGGATTGCAAGCCCATATGTTATTATCACGGTCACAATAAAGGCGTGCAATAAAATTTTCAGATAAGCCTTCTGTTGTCGTGATATTTTTTACAGATCGTATTTTTAAACCATCCAGTGAAAAATAATATAGTCCCTGGTTCCTGGTACCGATCCAAATATTACCATCCCGGTCTGCCGTAATAGACCGGGGGCTATTCGCAGTTATCGAATCAATTTTTTTCAACAATCTGAGCTGAACATTGCTGTCATGGCCCGAGATCTGAAAGCAAAATAATTTATTGCTTCTTGGTGCTACCCAAATCCGATTATATTTATCGATCGTAAACTGATCGGTCATATAATCAAATGGCTTGGTCAAGATCTTGTTATTGACAAAAGCAACAATTTTTATCGATGCAGCTACAAGGTTTCCATTCATATCCGCCAATGCATCTGTAAACCCGTAGATGGTATCAGGGTCTGTATAAAGGGTTTTAAGGGTGATCTGGTTTCCGGTCGGGCTATCCCACGAATAAATTTTATTACCATGGGTTATAAACCCTTTTTTGCCTATAACAAATCTGCCGCCGGCCAATTTGGAAGTGTCAACTGAAAATTTTTTTGCTTGCCCCCGGGGTGGCACAAGCCACGCAGCGCGATGGTGACTATCGTATAGCCAAACCGAATCGGTAGAAGGGTCAACGGCAAGGTCGGTTACTGTCAAACCTGGTTGAAAAAAGGGGTAATAAACCAGTTGCTGATTGGATAGTTTGCAAAGCCCCGTATGTTCATTCGTAAACCACATGTTATTTTCCTGGTCCTGGAAAATACAGCTTTGAAAATCTATGCTTAGTCCATTTTCTTTTGTGAACCGGGTAGTATCACCATTCGGGGTTACCTTATAAACTCCCTTCAAGGTTGATACCCAAAGGTTCTTTTGCCGATCCTGATAGATGAAACGAGGTAGAATACCTTGCGGAAAGCGACTTGAATACGTAAATGGTTTTAATAATAAATTCTTTCCATCGAACCCATCAAACATATAAAAATTCGTGTAGGAGGAGATCCATAATTGGTTTGCTGCGGGGCTGAACAGAGCCACGGCATTCACTCCTAATTTATAAGCAACCAGTTTCTTTTTGATCAGGTCATACACCAAAAGATTGCCCACATTAAACTTGTAATTAGGGTCCGAAACAATAAATAACTTCTTGTCAAATTCAATGGCATTAACAAAGGATATAGGTTCGATTCCGGGAGGCAAGCCCGAAAGATCCAGTTTTATAAATTTGCGATCCTGTAGCCTGAATAAGCCTTCATCACTGATCGCATAATAATATCCATCACTGCATTTAAGTAATTTATTTATAACCGGGGTATAATTATCCACCGGTGTAAAGGTTTTCAGTCGGCCATTTACTACATAATTTATTTGCTGTGCGTTGACGAGTATCCAGACAGAGTCATCACCCATTTCCACGACATCGTTAACGAGAGAATTGCCTAAGCCGGTATTGTAATCAAAATTTGTGAAGCGGGTCCCATCATATATGCTTAGTCCACCGAAAGTCCCGATATATAATTTCCCCTTACTGTCCTGGAACATGAATCTTGCCTTGTTATTAACAAGACCCTCTCGTGGCGTGTAATGAACAAAAGGATACAGCCCACCGGTTCCGGCGGATTGTGAAAAGCTGTTTATACAAATAAAAAAACATGCAAGAATGGAGGCGGCTCTTTGCATATTTAAATTTACTTAGAATCTTTTTACAAAACCGAAACGGGCATCAATGAATGGTGGTTTGCGAATTCGTTTGTAAAGAAAAGGCATGCCTTGTCTCTACAAATATCACCATTGGCAACTCAAAAAGCTTTTGCATTTCTAATGTACTCTTTTGCTTTCTCTAACACCTCGTCTCTGCCCGCGGCAATACCTTTTTGCGTCGGGTAAACGAATACATCCGGAACTATTCCAATACCCTGCGTGTCTTTTCCATCAGGGTAATAAATGCCAAGACCAGAGAATGGCGAATAAAATCCACCGGGGAAAGGCGCCCGGCTAATGTCCCCGTCAGCGCCGGCGGTCTGACTTCCCATTACGACCGCGCGGGACGCTGTTCTTAAGGCCATAGCCGTATACTCTGCTGAACTTTGCGTCTGTTCATTAATTAGAATAATCACCAGCCCCTTGTACATTTCGATGCTGTCTTTTTCAGTAGCACCGTTCTTTATATAACCGATAAGCCTGAACCCGCCTGGATGTAAGTAGTCGGGGCCGGTGTATTTTACAAATGGAGTAAATGCTGGCTTTAAATATTTACCCATGGCATACGGCATAAACTCGTTTGGATAATTGCGAATATCAATAACGATTCCCTTTGTATTCCTGAACTGTTTGAATATTACCGGTAAAGAATCTGCTTTGATTTTTCCAATATTGATATAACCTATATCATCAGATAATAATTTATACATGGGCATTCTCCACGTCTCACCATTTTGGAAAGGGGGATGATAATATAAATGCATGATCCCTTTTTTGATCTTATCATCCCGTTTATAAGTAATGAACATTGAGTCGTCATCACGTCTGAAAAATAAGAATCTCCAGATAAGATTTCTGTCGGCTGCAGCACTATTGGAAGCGCAGAGATAAGGTTCATAAGTTTTTCTTATTTCCGCGATCGATTGACCATTTACCGTCAGAATTTCATCGCCAGGCTTTACTATTTCAAAACTTGCCAGGGAGTCATCAAGGTAATCTCTGACAATAATTTTTTTATCGATCGTTTTAAAGTCAATGGCTGGTCCTTTCATACCTGTCCAGTTGTTGAGTATCGAGTCACGGTAGATACTGGCATGCGTATCGTGTACCCGGTTGATCAGGCGCCAGCATGTGAGACGATAATCAAGTGGCGACCTGTTGGTAACAAACTGTGGCAAAAATTCTTTTAAGGTATTTGACCAGTCTTCGGCGAAAAGGTGTTTGTAAGGAAAGAAATATTCAATGATGTTCCAGTACCGGAACAGGGCAAGCATTCTGAAGCCGTCATCTTCAGCTTTCATCGATCCGTAGCTCGCTTCATTTTTAAAACTTGGATTTAATTCTTCCGCCGGACTTACATAATAATTGGGCTCAGTATTTCTATGCAGGTAAATATTGTTCAGTTTTTTTGAAAGTTTTTCTGAAAACAATCTTTTGTCAGAGAGCCACACAAGATCCGGTTTAGAGTAAATAGCGCTGTCATTGTTGGCCGGTGCTTCGTCATATTTATTCTCATCACCTAGCGTACCGATCCAATCAACTAGCAGACCATCCCTTTTTAATTTATTTTCTGCTTTTAGTGCAGAAGGAAGAATGCTGAAAAGGCATGAGTCAAAGCTGTATATTCCTTTGGCTACAACCGGATGATAATATTTTAAAAATCCCCAGGTTCTAGCTAATACAAATAGATTTTCCTTCTGCTGATCAGAAAGAACACTGTTGATCGCTACACCGGAAGAACTTAATTCCAGTCTTGGATCTGTTTGTTTTGTAAAAGCCATTTGCGCTGTGCAAAAGACAGATGTCAAAAGAAAGGTTATAAGCAGGTAAGATCTGTACCTCATGGCTGTCTATTTAAAATTTACTTAAATCGATAAGTCATTTTTCGATGGATTGTTTCGAAAATCGAAAGGCAAATTAATGATGGACCGATAGGCAAACAATATGACGAAAGTTTCTGATGCGCTTATGCACAGAGAAAAGGCCTACCAAAGATGGTTATGGGATTATTATTTAGCCAGCGACTTTGCTACTATTAAGCCTTGATTGCGACGCACAGCCTGCCCTGAGAATTCGAAGGGTTCAGGGTTCTATAATTCTTATCATCAAGATTAGAAACTCTCCTCAATGTTCCGTAAGAACATTTGATGGGTAGCCTTAATATGTATTTATGTCCTAACGTTCCTTCGAAACCTGTGGTGCAATCTAAATTCCGCAACAATATCACCATGCGTTCCTAGGGAACGCTACGAATGCCACCACATTTGGTTTTATCTTCCAGGCGTCCCGATGGGAGGCAACCATTACATTTTCTTTTTTAATGTATATTTAAGAATTGCATCTAATAATAATTTGACATATACGTTTTATAGAACATGTATGAGGCAGATCCTAACTTTTATTTTCATTCTCCATGGATTTTGGACTTTTTCTCAGACGCCGTCTATACGTATAAATCCTGAAGCCGATTCGTCAAAGACAAGCATATCGACCAGGCTTGATCTTCCGTTTGGGACGATAGCAAAATTAGAAGTGGAGATTTATGATGGTGATAGTTTATACATGAAAGC
>Ga0075419_10002848_pt1 | contig 11100 bp, 10 predicted proteins | sample SoiMetdeltSBSDD3_FD_76900 | JGI IMG/M metagenome (GOLD analysis project Ga0075419, IMG submission 76900) | Bulk soil microbial communities from a Populus tree surrounding site in Tennessee, USA - Soil MetaG P. deltoides SBSDD3 | ecosystem: Environmental > Terrestrial > Soil > Tree plantation... | reverse complement strand
GGGCGATCAGCTCGCGCGTGGGGCCCGGCGCGTCGACGACGACGTCGCCGGCGAGCCAGGCGTCGTTCGAAGCCAGCAGGGGCGCCTGGGGCGGCCAACTGCGCTCGGCGCCGCCACTGTCCTCCCGGGTCTCGCCGTACCCGTCGAGGAGCCAGACCACGGTTGACCTTTTGGAGGGTTCGTACGTGCGCACCGCCCGGCACTCCGACCGGCCGATCTCACAGCCGACCGGCTCGGCGGTCCAGGTCGGTCCGTCGGCCGTGTCGGGCCCGGCCCCGGACGGCCGCCAGGTCCACACCATGGCGCCGCTCCACGCGTCGCGCGCGTGGACTTGGCTGCACGGCTGGACATAGAAGCCGGCACCGGTCCAGCCCCGAGAACAGTCCGGGCCGATCGGCTGGCGCCACAGCTCCCGCCCGGTCGCGGCCACGTACCCACGGGCCTCGGTGGGCGACTCGACGACCACTACCGCCGCCCCGCCCCGGCCGCGAACGGTGTGCAGGTTCGTCCCGTCGTACACGGTCATCGCGCCCGTCCGGCGTCCGGTGTAGCCGGCGTCGTCGCGCAGCCGGTCCAGTGGCCCGTTCACCCGCCAGGCCACCTCACCGTTACGTGCGTCCAGTGCGACGACCTCGCCGTCGGACCAGCGGGACACGACGACGTGTTCCACGGTCACCACCCCGGTGACCTCCTGCGGCCAGCGGCGGAAAGACCAGAACGCGGTCATCTCGGTGCGGGCGCTGATCGGCCCGTCGGCCCATACCTGGCGCTGTGCCGCGTACACCCGGAGGTGGCCGTCGATCAACAGCGGCGTACGCCATAGCTCGCTGGTCACGCCGAGGTCGGCCTCTGGGCTGGCCGTGGGGTAGGCGGCCGTCTGGGCCGGCGAGGCGATCTCGCCGGGCGCGAACACCCGGTACCCGATCACCGCGGTCACCCCGAGGACAGCCACGACCGCGGCGGCGCCCCCGAGGCGCCCGTACCACCGTCTGCCCCCGCGCAACCTCACGGCGTGGACCTTACCGAGGCCGCTGCGATCTTGCAGCGGACAAGTCACGTCAACGACGATCGCGTCACTACTGGCGTTCGGCCTCCTCGGCCAGGTCATCCAGGTCACGGCGCAGCGCGCCCTCCACGGTCCGGGCTGCCAGAGCCCCGAACACCAGTGCGACCAGCCGGCCTTTCGCGTCGCTGGGGGTGCCCTCGAGCACCACGCCGACCGCGGAACCGCCGCTGTGCCGGCCCTCCTCGATCGGCGTGAACGTGTAGACGAACCGGTAGTCGGCGCCGATACCGGGCGACGCGACCGTGAACCCGCGCTGCGGCACACACTCGATGACCTGGAATTCCTCGGTCAGCTCGGTACCGTCGGGCGCGGTTCGGGTCTCCCGCCACATGGTTCCGCGGCCGAAGGGTCCACGGGTCACGACCTCCACACCGTCCACAGTGGTCAAAAGACGTGCACGGATGGACAGATCAGTAAATACCGCCCAGACCCGATCTAGTGGCGCTTCGACGACCCGTTCGACCTCGACCGTCGACATGGTCACTCCTCGGCCGGTCGGATGGTCCCGGTGACCTCGCCGAGGGCGATCTCCGTACCGCCGGGTCCGGGGGCGGTGGCGCGGATCGTCACGGTGTCGCCGTCCGCGAGGAAGGCCTCACCCCAGTTCAGCTCCAGCAACGAGCCGGTCTCGCCCCGCGTCGGGCCCGAGACCGTGCCGGAGGCGAACAGATCTCCGGTACGCAGACACGCCCCGTTCACGGTCAGGTGGGCGAGCTGCTGCGCGGGCGTCCAGTACATGGTCCGGAACGGCGGGCGGGATACGACCTCGCCGTTGAGGTCCACCTCCAGCCGCAGGTCGAGACCTCGCCGATCCGGGTCGGCGAGGTAGCTGACGACCGGCGGATCCTGCGGCGGCGCGGGTACCCAGGCGTTGGTTAGGGCCTCGAGCGGCGTGACCCAGGCCGAGATCGAGGTGGCGAACGACTTGCCGAGGAACGGCCCGAGCGGCTGGTACTCCCATGCCTGGATGTCCCGTGCCGACCAGTCGTTGAGCAGCACGACGCCGAAGACGTACTCGGCGAAGGCGTCGACCGGTACGCGTTCGCCGAGCTGGCTCGGTACGCCGACCACGAACCCGACCTCGGCCTCGATGTCCAGCCGCGTACTGGGGCCGTAGACCGGGCCGTCGGCTTCCTTGCGCTGGCCGCACGGGCGGGTGATGTCGGAACCGGAGACGACGACCGTGCCGGCCCGGCCGTGGTAGCCGATCGGCAGGTGCTTCCAGTTCGGCGGCAGCGGGGGCTGGCCGGGCCGGAACAGGCGGCCCACGTTGCTCGCGTGGTTCTCCGACGAGTAGAAGTCCACGTAGTCCGCGACCGTGAACGGTAGCTGCAGCACCAGATCGTCGACCGGACGCAGCAGGGGGCGTACCTCCGACGGATCGGTCAGCAGCTCGCTCAGCTGCCTGCGCACCGCGCGCCAGGCGGCCGGACCCTGCGCCAGGTGGGCGTCGAGCCGCGACTGCCGCAGCGCACCGCCCGCGTCGACGAGCCCGCGCTCCTCGGCCGCGGCGAGGTCGAGCGCCTGGTCCCCGACGCGTACCCACAACCCGTCCGCCGTGGCGCCGTAGGCCAGGCCGTAGTCCGTCATCGCAGCAATCCCAACTGCTCCAGGTCGGCCAGTGGCTCGGCGATGCTGCAGGTACCGAACCCGATCCACAGTGGACGGTCCTGGGTCAGCTTCCGGCGGGCGGTCTCGATGAGCGGTACGGCGTCCGTCGCCCCGAGCAGTTCGGCCACGTCGTGCACCTCACCGCCGTCGGCCGCGACGACGGATGCGGCGAGTACGTTCAAGAACCCGTGATGCACGAAACCCGTTTCCTGATCGGTGTACCGGATCGCGTGGTGCAGACCCGCGGTCAGCTTGAACGGTAGCCGCCGGTCCCGGCAGGCGCAGACGACCGCGGCCAGCTCGACGGGCGTCGGGAACAGCTCGGAGGCCAGTCCGCCGGTCCGGAACTTGGGGGCGATGGGTGCCCCGCCCGCCCGCGCCTCGGCGAGCGCGTCCAGGGCGCTGAGCAGGCCCCAGGTCAGCGGGACTTCGGCGTACCCCAGCACCCCCGGCCGGTCCGCGAGTTGGGTGAGCAGTGTGCGGAGGCCGGGTAGCGGGTCTTCGCCGCGTTTGGCCACCGCGACCTCGACCTGCCGGATCTCGATGGCGTCGGTGGGTTGGGCGGCCTTCAGGCCGTCGAGCCCGGTGTCCCCGATGACGCCGATCGTCAGGCGCTCCCCGTGGTCCAGCAGCGTGGCTAGGTCGCCGAGTGAGGAGGCCGGGACGAGGAGCGGGCCGACGAGTTCGGAGTACCACGCCACCCGGTGCGCCCGGTGCCCTTCGATCGCCTCGGGCAGCGGCGCGTTGCCCGGCGGAAAGACCGCGGCGTCGTCGACGAGACCGGCGAACACGCGGGGCACCTGCGGTGACATCGGCGGGTGGGCCGGCGCGCCAGCGCTGGCCCACCCGCCGGAAGGCTCAGCTGACATTGACACGAAACCGCAATCTAGTAGACGCTACGTACGGCGGACAACACTGTCCGATTATCGGACGGCGGGTGTCCGGGAACGGGGCGAAAAGGAGCGTACTATGCCGTACTACCGCCGGATCGGTGAGATCCCACCCAAGCGCCACACTCAGTTCCGCCAGCCCGACGGCGGGTTGTACGCCGAGGAGCTGATGGGTCAGGAGGGCTTCTCGTCCGACTCGTCGTTGCTCTACCACCGGCACCTTCCCACCGCCATCGTGGCATCCGAGGAGCACGACCCTCCACCGTGGACGCGGATCGCCAACCGGCCGCTGAAGCCACGGCACTTCCGCACCCACAAGCTCGACGGCGCCGGCGACGCGGTGCTCGGCCGGCAGCACCTGCTCGCCAACGAGGACTGCCGGGTGTCCTATGTGGTCGCCGATCAACCGTCGCCGTTGTACCGCAACGCGATCGGGGACGAATGCCTGTACGTCGAGGCCGGCCGGGCACGCGTCGAGTCGACGTTCGGAGCGCTCGACGTGACCGAGGGCGACTACGTGATCATCCCGACCTCGGTCATCCACCGGGTCGTACCGGTCGACGGACCGGTCCGGCTGCTCATCATCGAAGCGACTGGCCACATTGGACCTCCGAAGCGGTACCTCTCGGTGCGCGGTCAGTTCCTGGAGCATTCGCCGTACTGCGAAAGGGATCTGCGCGGGCCGACCGAGCCCTTGCTCGTCGACGGGTCCGATGTGGACGTCTACGTCCAGCACCGGCGCGGCTGGACCCGCATGACGTACGCCGACCACCCCTTCGACGTCGTCGGCTGGGACGGTTGCCTCTACCCGTGGGCGTTCTCCATCCACGACTTCGAACCGATCACCGGTCGGGTTCACCAACCGCCGCCGGTGCATCAGACGTTCCAGGGGCCAAACTTCGTGGTCTGCTCGTTCGTACCGCGCAAGGTGGACTACCACCCGCTGGCGATCCCGGTGCCGTACAACCACCACAACACCGACTCCGACGAAATGCTGTTCTACACCGGCGGCAACTACGAGGCGCGTCGCGGTTCCGGCATCGAGCAGGGTTCGATCACCCTGCATCCGGGTGGCTTCACCCACGGCCCGCAGCCGGGTGCCCCGGAGCGGGCGATCGGGGTGGACTATTTCGACGAGCTCGCGGTCATGGTGGACACGTTCCGGCCGCTGGATCTGTGCGAGCCGGCACAGTCCTGTGAGGACACCGGGTACGCCTGGACCTGGGCCCGCCGGTCCCTCGGCAGCAACGGCATCGACACGTCGACCGGCTAGCTCTCACTCGGCGTAACTCGTCAACAGGGCCACGGCACCGCAGGCGAGGAGCGCGACGAGGAGCCACGGGCTGCCCAGGATCGCGAAGCCGAGCAGGAAGGCGGGCTCGGCGGCTGCCGCCCAGAACCCGATGGAAAGGCCGCGGGAGCCGCGCACGAGTGCCGAGACCGCGCGGCTGACGTTGTCCCGCATCGGTGCGATGGCCAACGCGATCGCACCGAACCCGACCAGGGCCAGCACGATCGTGCCCAACCGCCCCAACCACCCGCCAACTGCGACGCTGAGGGCGGCGACGGGTGCCGTGACGAACGCGTACCCGGCGCCGATGAACAGCAGCCGCCGGATGCCGAACCGGGCCAGCCGTCCACCATCCACATCGGACGGTTTCATCGCGGCCGCCTCGACCAGGTGGTCGAGGGCATCGGAGTACTCGTGCTTGTCCAACCGGATCAGCCCCAGTCCCTGCCGCGCCGCCGACAGGTGTGGGTCGAGTCGCAGCGCCTCCCGGTACGCCCTTTCGGACAGGTCATCCAGGCGCAGGTTGCGGCACACGAAGCCGAGTACGAGGTGCGCCTGCGCGTTCTCGGGGGCGAGGCTCACGCCGCGCCAGGCCGCGTTCAGCGCCTGCTGGCCGTTGCGGGACTGGCCGAGGATCAGGGCCGCGGTGATCTGGGCGTGCGCGTCGTCGGGTCCGCCGCTCAGCAACATCTCCGCCGTTGCCGCGGCTTCGCCGTACCGCTCGAGGTCGACGAGGATCAGCCCGCGTACGCCGATCGCGTGCAGATCCAGGGGTGCCGCGGCGACCGCTGCGTCCGCGGCCTCGATCGCTTTGTACGGCTTGTCGGCCGCCCGCAGTATCAGTGCCAGCAACGTCAACGCCTCGGCATCCGCGGGCTGTACGGCCAGGACCGGGATCAGCTCGTCGGCCGCCTCGTCGTACCGTCCGAGTTCGGCGAGAAGTTGAGCGCGTTCCAGGTGCGACACCCGGGGATCATCGCAGTTCCGGAGGCGCGGTCACCAGGGCAATCGCGATCGCGGCCAGCCCCTCGCCCCGGCCGGTGAGGCCGAGGCCGTCGGTGGTCGTACCGGAGACCGTCACCAGGGCGCCGACCGCGGCCGAGAGCACATCCTGCGCCTCCGCCCGGCGCGTACCGATCTTCGGCCGTACCCCGATGACCTGGATCGACACGTTGCCTATCTCGTACCCGGCTGCCCGCACCCGGCGCGCGGTCTCGGTCAGCAGTGCGACTCCGGCCGCGCCGGCCCACTCCGGCTCGGCGGTGCCGTAGTTCGAGCCCAGATCGCCGAGGCCGGCCGCGGACAGCAGCGCGTCGCAGGCGGCGTGGGCGGCGACATCCCCGTCCGAGTGGCCGGCCAGCCCGAGTTCGCCGTCCCAGCGCAGCCCGGCTACCCAGCACTCGCGACCCGCCTCGAACGCGTGCACATCGGTGCCCACGCCGACCCGCGAAACGATCACGGCATGGAGCGTACGCCTGCGGTCAGGCCACGTACCGCGTGTACTCGTAGAAGCCCTGGTTCAGGCTGATGCCCTCGTTCTCCCGACCAGGCAGCCGTACTCGGACACCCGGCACCATGCCCCAAGATCGCCCCGATCGCCCACACCACACGGTAGATAGCGCCAGGGCCATCGACGGAGCCATCGACGACCGGCCAGAACACGAAGACGATCCCGGGCGGGAAGAGGACCACGACCAGCGGCATCCACAGCCAGTATCCGAGGTTCGCCCTCAGCTCTCCGCGGAGGTCCCCCATGCGCGGAGTGTGGCAGAGCCCAGCAATACCTCGGCCACGAGCAGGTCGAACGGGCGAGTGATCTTCAATGCCAGCTCCGAACCCGGTACGCAGAACACCCGGACCCCGAGTCGCTCGACGAGACCGGCGTCGTCGGACACGTCGCCGGCCGGTGCCGCCGCGTGCGCCTTGGCCAGTACCGCGCGGCGGAACCCCTGCGGTGTCTGTACCGCCCGCAGCGCTGACCGGTCGACCGTGCCGACCACCAGGTCCGCGTCGTCGACGGCTTTGACCGTGTCGACGACCGGCAGTACCGGAATGACCGCATCGTGGCCGGAGCGCACCGCCGCGGCCACGGAGTCCACAAGGGATGGTGGAGCGAGAGCGCGGGCGGCGTCGTGGACGAGGACGATCTCGTACCGCTCCGGCACCTCGGCCAGAGCCCGAGCCACGGACTCCTGCCGGGTCGCACCGCCGGAGACGACGACCACCTCGGGCGGTAGCAGAGACCGCACAGAGTCCACATCGGACGGTGGAGCGGCGATCACCAGGAATCCGACCGAGCTGGCCGCGAGCACCCGGTCGACCGCGTGCTCTAGCAATGACCGTCCGGCCACCGAGCGGAGTGCCTTGGGGGCGCCGGCGCCGAGGCGTACCCCCGAACCTGCCGCTGGAACGAGGACCGCGACGTCACCGCGCGGGCTGGGCTGCGCGGTCACGTCGCGGTCCTACGGTCGTAGTTGTCGGGTCGACGGAGGCTAGGCCTCAGTCAGCACCTTGTCGAGGAGAATCTCCGCCTCGTCCTTGGTGCTCTTTTCGGCGAGCGCGACCTCGCCGACGAGAATGTCCCGGGCCTTGGCGAGCATCCGCTTCTCGCCCGCAGACAGTCCCCGTTCCCGCTCACGCCGCCAGAGGTCACGCACAACCTCTGCCACCTTGAGTGGATTTCCGGAGGCCAGCTTCTCCAGGTTCGCCTTGTAACGCCGCGACCAGTTGGTCGGCTCCTCGGTGTGCGGAGCGCGGAGAACATCGAAGACCTTCGTCAGGCCCTCTTCGCCAACCACTTCTCGCACGCCGACGATTTCGGCATTCTCGGCGGGCACCCGCACCGTCAGGTCACCCTGATTGACCTTGAGGACGAGATACAACTTCTCCTCGCCCTTGACGACCCGGGTCTCGATAGCCTCGATGGTTGCGGCCCCGTGGTGGGGGTAGACAACGGTTTCGCCGACACTGAAAACCATAGGTTCGAAACCCCTTTCGCTGTGTCTAGGGTAACACGCTCCTACCTGCCCGGCCCAGCCCGGTGCCGCTCGTTACAGCAGGTCAGAGGGCGTGTGAGACGCGCTTCTCCGGCTTGACAGCAAAGGGTCTCGGGTGCTCGTACCACGTTGAGTCACCAGCCAATCACTCGGGTTGACTCCCAACCCGGGACATTATTCGTGTGCGGAGATGATTCTCCGACCAGTTGCGCCCTCACGACAGCCCCAGCTATGGCGCTCTCCGGGCCGGTGCGGGACAGTTGTCTACAGGCCAAGGAGACAACATGGGCACGCTGGGCGGAGGCAACGGCGACGGACGGCCCGCCGACAACGGCGGTCAGCCCGAGGGCTTGCCAGATCTGCCGCCTGAATGGGGCACGATCGTCATCCCGGACGATCCGGCCGAGCTGGCCGGCGAGGCCGACGAGATCCGCCGGGAGCTGCGCCGCGAGATCAGGAGGAGCCGCTGGCGGCGGCGGTTCGGCCTGACGCTCCGGCCGGCCGGGGAGAGCCAACCGTCGCTGGGCCTGCCGTTACTGATCATGTCGATCGCTGTTCTCGCGACCCTGACCAGCCTTTTCGTGGTGGCGTGGCCCGGCACGAGGCCCCGGGTCGACCCGGGTGTGACCGCCAGCCCGGCCAACCTTCCGATACCGCGGCTCGTGCTGCAGGACGGCTCGGGGAACCCGGTCCTGATCAACGATCTGATGCCAACCGTGATCTTGATGGTCGAGGGGTGCCTGTGCGACGAGCTGGTGGCGGAGACCGTGCGGATCACCCCGCCCGGCGTCGCCGTGCTCGCCGTCGACCGGACGGTCCCGTCCCTCGCACCCGCCCCGAGCGGTGCTCCCACCAGGCCGACCCCGCTGGCCGACCGGGACGGCACGCTGCGGTCCAGTCTGGGTCTCGGCCAGCCGGGCGGCGCGGCCACCGTCGTCCTGGTGCGTCGGGACGGGAACTGGCGGACGGTACCGGCGGTCCGGTCCGTCGACCAGGTCCGCGGGCCGCTCGCCGAGTTCCTCCAGTCATGAGTCGCTGAGCAGCGCACCGTACAGGGTCAGGCCCGGCCCGAACGCGAGCGCGACCACGTGCCGGGGCCGCGGGTTCGCGCGAAAGAGCGCCTCGCAGATCAGCAGTACCGTCGTCGACGAGCAGTTGCCGTGCGCCGCCAGGGTCGCGCGGGACGCCGCCATCGCCTCCGGGGTCAGGCCCAGCTCCCGCTCCACGACATCGAGGATGCGCGGCCCACCGGGGTGTACCGCCCACCCGTCCACATCGGACAGTTTCATGCCGTGGCGAGCCAGAAGGTCGGTGACGAACGGGCGCACGTGCATGGCGAGCACGTCCGGGACCCGTGGCGACAGCCCCATCCGGAAGCCGAACTCGGTGAGGTCCCACGTCATGTGGTCGGCCGTGGCGGTGTCCGTGATCGCGGCGACGTCGCGGACGGCGTACCCGGAACCGTTCCGCGGCACGAGCACGACGGCGGCCGCCGCGTCCGAAAACAGTGAGTGGGCGATGATCTGCTGCGCGTCGGTCGTGGTCGGCTGGAGGTGCAGGCTGCTCAGCTCGGCGCAGAGCAGGAGTGCCGCCTGACCGCGGGCGGCCACGTGGTCGGCGGTCGTACCGAGCCCGGGCAGCGCCGCGTAGCAACCCATGTGACCGACGAAGACCCGCAGGGTACTGGGCGCCATCCCGAGATCGCGGGCCAGCAGGATGTCCAGCCCGGGCGCGGTGTACCCGGTACACGAGCAGACCGCGAAGAGGCCGATGTCGGTGGGCGAGATCCCGGCGTCGTCCATGGCCGCGCTCGCCGCCTCCTTGCCCAGCGGCAAGGCCTCGGTGAGGTAGCGGTGCATCCGCTGCGTCGTCGACCAGCCGGTCACGTCCTCGAGCAACGGGTTGACCACGCCGTGCCGCGTCACGACGCCGGAGTTCGCGAAGACCCGCTGCGCCAGCACGCGCTGCCGGCCGCCGAAGTGCCGCGAGAAGAAGCCGTCCCAGAGGGCGTCCTGGCGTACCGGCGGCGGGTGCGCGATGCCGACGCCCGCGACGGCAACCGCGCTCACCGATCGCTCTGCTCGCTCCTCGCGCTCGCGGCTGGCACCCTCGAGCTCGCTCCTCGCGCTCACCATCGCGGGGCCGAGCCGTCGAGGTCCGGGTCCCCGCCGAGGGCGGCGATGCCGAGCCAGTCCGCGCAGACGTCGGACGTGGCCGGCTGCAGTGAGCCGCATCTGGCGTCCCGGTACAGCCGTTCCAACGGATGGCCCCGGCGTGAGGCCGAGGTGCCGGAAGCCTCCAACATGGACGCCGCCACGTCCATCGCGGTCGTACCGGCGAGCAGCTTCGCCCGCCAGACCCAGCGGTTCGTCTCCGGCTCGCCGGGTGCGGCGTCCACCCGTCGAGCGGCCTCCTCGACGGCGAGCTTCGCGGCCACGACCGCGGCGTCGGCTCGACCGACCCTGGCCCGTACCGCCGGCAACTGAGCCAATCCACGCTTCGTGAGATGCTCGACGGCCGCGTCGACGGCTGCCTGCGCTACGCCCACATACACCGCGGCGTAGCTCGCCACGAGCCAGTGCGGTGCGAGCTGCGCCACGATCAGCGCGAGCCCTTCGACTCCGCCGAGCAGCGAGTGAGCCGGTACCACGATGTCGAGGTGCAGGTCGTGCGATGACGTGGCGCGCATGCCTAGCGAGTCCCAGGTCTCCTCGACCGCCAGTCCCTCCACTGTGGACGGCACGAGGAACTGCGACACATTGTCGGGTGCGGCGGCGCTGCGTGCGGCGACCAGATAGCCGTCGGGGTGGCCGGCGCCGGAGACGAATGTCTTGGAACCCTTGATGTGAAAGCCTCCCGGCACAACCTCGTACATTGTGGATAGTTTGGAGAGCCGGGAGCCGACACCGCGCTCGCTCATCGCGACGGCGTACCAGGCGCCGTCGGCGGCCGCCTTCAGGAACCGGTCGCGAGCGGCCAATGCCTCATCCGGGATACCGAGCGCGCTCGCCAGATCCTCGGTGACCGCGGCGAGCGCACCGGTCACCGAGGCGTGCATGTTGAACACCAGCGCGGTCGCGCCGTTGCCCCGCGCCAGCTCGTACGCCACCGCCGCGTAGTCCGTGAAGCCTGCCCCGGTACCGCCGAGCCGTTCAGGGACCATCAGGCCGAACAGGCCTGCGGTACGCAGGTCGGCGAAGTCGTCCACCGGGAAGGAGCCCGTGCGGTCGTACGCCTCGGCGCGGG
>Ga0075419_10002841_pt1 | contig 11108 bp, 18 predicted proteins | sample SoiMetdeltSBSDD3_FD_76900 | JGI IMG/M metagenome (GOLD analysis project Ga0075419, IMG submission 76900) | Bulk soil microbial communities from a Populus tree surrounding site in Tennessee, USA - Soil MetaG P. deltoides SBSDD3 | ecosystem: Environmental > Terrestrial > Soil > Tree plantation... | reverse complement strand
CGTCGTATCGGGCCGTCGGGATTGCGGCTCCGGGCTCGTCGCCGCGAGGAGCGTGAGCGAGATGGCGATGGGAATCATGGCAAGGTAGCTTCTCTCTGTCCCTCAATTCAGGAGTCAGACATGTCCGTCGCGAAAGTCACCGAGATCACCTCCACCTCGACCAAGAGCTTCGAGGATGCGATCCAGTCCGGCATCCGTCGCGCCACCAAGACCCTCAAGAACGTTCGCGGGGCCTGGATCTCGGAGCAGAAAATTGAAATCGAAAACAACAAGATCAAGACCTACAGGGTGGATATGAAAGTCACGTTCGTCCTGGAGGAATAGCGACGATCACGGCGCACCGGCGAGGAGAGGGTGCCGGCGCAGTCGCCGCCGGAGCTCCGCCTCGCCGATGGCGCCACGCGCCAGGTCTGCATCCTCCACCGGATCGGGAAGGGCAGTGAGCACCAGCGTGTAGATTTCATTCCAGCGCGATCGCGCCTCCGGCGTCAGTCCCCGCGCCGGCAGCCGGGTCCAGCGAGCAATGAACCCCTCGTGGAAATCCCCGAACGGACGCGCCTCATCCAGAAACTCCTGAACCAGCTGCCGCAGCGCCCGATCGTGACGATTCACGAAGCCGCCGCCGCCACGAACGCGTTTACCAGTGGATGGGCCCGGCCGGCCAGTGCCGCCCGCTCCGGCTGAAAGAGCGTCGCCACAAAGAAACGATCGCCATCGAGCTCGACCGCGCGCGCCTCTCCGGTCTCGTCGCGCGCGCTGATTCGCAACGGCCCGGTCTCGAGCAGGTGCTGATACCGCGGGTTGAGACCGTAGTTGCAATGGTAGGTTTCGACCACCTGCTCGGCTCCGTACGCGCGCGCCAGCCGCGAGCCCGGGTCGATCTGCACCGCCCCCGACTGCTCGACCAGCCCGCAGCTGAGCGCTGCGATGACCGGCTCCCGGGACCCGGGGTCCAGCTCCGCGTGCGCCGCGTGCGCCAGCCCCGCAACGTGCCGCGCGTACTCGAGGACAGCATGCTGGAATCCGGCGCAGGTGCCGAAGAATGGGCGACCGGCCTCGCGCGCGTAGCGGATCCCGGCGATGGCGCCGGCCTCGCTCCGGTAGGGGCTGTTGGGAATTACCCAGATCCCGTCCGCCGTCGTCACCGGCGCCGTTACCTCGCCGGACAGCGTCTCGGTGCCGATCCACTCCCAGGTCACGGGCACCCCGAGCGAAAGACTTGCCAGCTCGAGCGCGCCGGGGATGGCACGATGTGCAGTCACCGATTCATCGTGGTCGCCGATCAGGGCAATCCGAATTGGCTTCATGCGGCCACCGGCGTGGAGCCACGCCACCGTCCCGCGCGAACCGAAAGTGGCCAGACCAGGAGATGGGTCCGGTTCGGATCACCCCATGCTTCGCGAAGCTCTCGTTCCAGCCCCACGACCGGATCGATCTTCCGGGCGGCCATGAACCGCCCGACCGCGGACCAGGTACGAATGAATCCCAGGAGTTGAGGCAGGGTCAGTCTGCCTTCCATGCTGAAGGAGGGCGACGGAACCTCCGCGATCGGGATCTCGATCGTGCGGTACCCGGATTCCACAAACACCCGCTCGGCCGGCCAGTACGGTCCCACCGTGTGCCGATAGAATCGGGCAATGATGGTGTCGATATCCGGGCTTGACTGGAAGATGCCGTAGGTCCAGATCGCCAGGGCTCCATCCGGGGCCGTCACCCGGTCGAGCTCGCGATAGAACCTCTCGCGGTCCATCCAGTGGAGGGCCTGCGCCACCGTCACCAGGTCTACGCGCTTCGGGGCAAGCGCGGAGGACTCTCCCAGGGCGGCAAAGTAGCGAACCCCGGTGGTCCGGTCCGCGGCTTCGAGCTGAGTGCGACTGGGATCGGATGCCACCACCTGCGCGAAATACCGAGTCAACATCGTCGCCGCCTGGCCGGTGCCGGTACCGCAGTCCCACGCGACCGACTGCCGGGGAGAAAGGGTGGCCAGCCATTCGAAGAGCGCCGCTGGATACTTGGGCCGGAACTTCGCATAACTCGAGGAGTCCCGGGAGAAATGATCGGCAAATCCGGTCATTCCGATGCTTCCTCGGCGGCGTCGCGGGCGCTCACGGCACCTTGACGGTCTGGTGGTATACCAGGACGCTCGGGATTTCGGGGCGATTGCGATCCTTGTGGTATACCGAGACATCGTAGTCGCCCGGCGCGAGGTCGCCGACCTGAGCCCGGTAGAAATTCTGGGTGGGAAACGGGAACGGGGTGTCGATTCCATGCGCGTCGACGTCCAGCCGCAGGGCGCGAGCGCCGATCACCGTGAGCGCGCCGGAAAGGGTGTAGCCGGTAGTGAGCGTCTGAAATACCCCTGAGATGATGATGCCTCCCGGCTGCGGCTTCGCGGTGATCGGCAGCGTCGGGATTCCGAAAACGACATCGGCTTCGAAATGCAGAAACGGCGTGCTTGGCTCGGTCGCGGAGCCGCAGGCGAGGGCCGTCCCCAGGAGGCAACCGTACGCGAAGCGCATGACTCTCAAGATAGCTTTGGGCCCGGTGTCCGGGCCGCCCGGCGTTTGTTCCGCTCGGGCTTGGCACTGGCGACGGCCGGCGCGGGAAGATGCCCGAACAGATCTTCCCGAACCGCCGGATTGCGCAGCTTCCACATCACGCCGTCGGTGAAGTAGTGATGGATATTGAGGAAGGCCAGCACCGAGAGGGCGGTGACTTCCCCCGGCCGGCGTCCCAGCCAGTTGGCCACTACGTCCATTGCGCGGGCCGGGATCCAGACCGCCATCGCCACCGACACCGCGAGCAGCACGATGAGATACACCGCCATGTGGGTCACTACGCGGGACGGCGCCGGGCTGTTCCGTCTGGTGCGATTGATCTCCACCCGCACCGGGAAAATGAGGTATTGCAGCGCGTGGGCGATCTGCACCCAGAAGATGGCCCGCGGGTCGCGCGCCATCGCCGCGTACCAGACGAAGATCGCCCCCCAGGCGATGAGGGCTTTGGCCGGGGGAAGCTTCCCGGTCCGCCGCCTCATCAATGCGAGCCCCGCAATGCCTCCGGCCAGCGCCACCGAGCTCAGCACCGTCATGATCAGGTAGAGCGATTCGAGCAGCGGCGCGAATCGGGTCTGGGCAAACCCCCAGCGGAAGAACCAGGCGACGTGCCATGCGAGCAGCAGATAGAGTCCACCGCGAATCAGGCGGCGCTCGAGCGGCTGGAAGGAGCGGCCGTCCAGGTAGACGTAAGTGGCCATCATCCCCCAGGCCTGGCCGGTGTAGTGCCAGGCGAGATAGCCGCCCTGCAGCGTCATGAGGATCGACACGTACAGATCGGTTTCCTGGCTCCGCCACACGGCGAACACGATGTAGGCGATGAGGAGCAGCGGCACGTAGATCGCCGCCCAGCGGTGGGCGTTGATCGTGTCCCGGCTGCGGTAGATGAGCCGGTACGAGGCCATGAAGTGCGGCATGTTCACCAGCGCCGCGATCCAGGCCTGCATCCCCAGGCTCACGATCACCAGGTCGCTGCGTCCGCTTAGGAGGAGCGGCAGGAGCAGCAGCAGCGACAGCCCTCCGACGCAGAGCGCGTCGACGAGGGGTGAGATGATGGCGGGACGGGAGACGGCGGCGGACTCGGTCAACGCGAGGCCCACAATCGTTTCAGGAGCTGGATCTGTCCGGCATGGTAGGCGTCGTGCATGAGGATGCCGATGACGAGATCGCCCCAGCTCCACCGTTTCCTGCCGCCCCCGGATTTCCCAAGCAGTGCCGCCGGAAAGTCTTCCACCGTTTCCAGCAGAAGCTGGTGCTCGACCGCGAGCAGCTCGCGGTCCCGGGCCCAGGCGCGCGCATCGGCCGGCACCGGCATCTCGGGCCAGTTGGCGGGATGGCGCGGAAAACGGGGGATCACGGCCCCGAGCAGCCGCCGCCGCACGGCGTATTTCCAGTATGCGGCGTGGAGGGCGAGCTCCCAGATCGTGTGGCGACCCGGTGCGGGACGCCATCGCGCCGCCGCGGGAGTAACCCCGCGCAGCGCTCCCACGGGGGTGGGCCCGCCGTGCCACGCCTGCCCTCGGCGCGGCTGAAGGGTGCGGGCAAGGAGGGCGATGGTGGGATCCATAATCTCAGAGGCTAAGAGGCAAGGAGGCAAAGTGGCAACGTGGCAAAGTAAAATACCTTGCCTCCTTGCCTCCTTGCCTCCTTGCCCTTCTTGCCTCCTTGCCTCTTTGCCTCTTTGCCTCTTTGCCTCTTTGCGCCTTATTCCTCCGCCAGCAATCCCTCGATATCGAGCCCGTCCTCCACCCGGTACTCCAGCGCGCCGTCCGCGGCACGGGGCCATTCGTCGGTGGGGCGATCCCAGGTGAGCTCGAGCCCGGTGCCATCGGGGTCGGCGAGATAGACCGAGACGCTCACGCCGTGATCCGAGGCGCCTCGCAGGGCGACGCCCGCCGCCAGCACCCGGCGTACCGCCACCGCGAGATCGCTCCGCGTCGGGTATCGGATGGCGAGATGATACAGGCCGGTGTGGTGGGCCGGAGGAGGCGATGCCCCCCGGCTTTCCCAGGTGTTGAGGCCGAGATGATGGTGATAGCCCCCGGCGGAGAGAAACGCGGCGCTGTCCTGATACCGCGCCACGAGGGTGAACCCCAGCACGCCACAGTAGAAGTCGAGCGCACGGGGCAGGTCGCTCACCTTGAGGTGGGCGTGCCCGAGACCGGCCGCGGCGGGGATGTGATACGTGAGCTCGGTGGCGACCGGGGCCGTCATGAAGGCCTCCCCTACGGGACCCCCATGATCTACCGCCCGAAAGTGATCCAGGCAAGCGCCTGGAATACGCTGGTCAGGCGCCGAATTGAGTAAAGTGGTGATCGATATGCCGGTACCCGAGCACACCCCAGTCGCGGCGGCTCATGGAGCCGAAGGCTGGGTGGGGCGGCCAGGTGGTCTGTTCCGAACGCTCCCCGAGACGCCGGAGAATCTGATCGAAGGCCCGGACTTCGTCCTGAAAAACGGCGCCGTCGCACCGGGTTAGGAGCACCGGCGAGGTTGGAACCCCTTTCGGGAACGGCAGCGCGTAAATGAGGAGCTGCTTGAGAGGAAAAAACCGGATCGGGATCTTCTTCGGCTCCGCGGTCACTTCGCCGAGCGGCATCCGGAGTGCGTCGTTGACGTGCGCCAGCATCGCGGAGCAGGTGAATTTGCCCCATCGCGCCGGAGACTCGGCGCTGAGCCGGCCGACCCGCATGAGCAGCTCCTGCCTTTTGCTTTCCTGCCAGATCGACGCCATGTGATCTCCCGCGGGTGTTGGCTTCGCGTCTTTGCGCCTTTGCGTCTTTGCGCCTTTGCGTCTTTGCGTCCTATAGCTTCCGAACCACCATCACGCCGTCTCCAATCGCCACCAGACACGCCTCCACCCGTGTGTCCTCCCGGATCTTCGCGTTGAGCGCTCTGAGTGCCACAGTGTCCGGATCGAGGACTTCCGGATCGGCCACCTTGCCGCTCCACAGCACGTTGTCGATCAGGATCAGCCCGCCGGGCCGGACCAGATGCAGACAGGCTTCGTAGTACCCGTCGTAGCCTGGCTTGTCCGCGTCGATGAAGGCAAAGTCGAAACTGGAATCGCCCGCCTCGATCCGGAGTGCCGCAAGCGTTCCCCTGGCATCGCCCAGCCGGAGCTCGATCGTGTCCGAAAGCCCCGCCTCCCGCCAGTAGCGCCGGGCGATCGCGGTCCACTCCTCGCTCACGTCGCAGGTGATCAATCGCCCGCCGGGAGGGAGCGCCGCGGCGACCGCCATCGCGCTGTAGCCGGTAAAAGTCCCGATCTCGAGCGTGCGCCGGGCGCCGATGAGCCGGACCAGGAGCGCCATGAACGCACCCTGGTCGGCGCCGATCTGCATCCCGGCCTTGGGCAGCACCGACGTCTCGGCACGGAGCCGCTGCTGGACCTCCGTCTCGACGGTGACGAAATCGTCGACGTACTGTTCGATCGTGTCGGGAAGCAGCGAGCGCTTCATGCCGGTCCGTTCCACACCGGGACGAGCGACAGGGTGTGCCCGGTGACGCCTGGAGGCAGCTCCACCGGCAGCCTGCTGTGCAGGCAGAATTCCGGCGTGGGGCCCAGAACCATCTGACGCATCCAGAGAGTCGCCGGCGTGGTCGCGATGATAGGAGCCAGGGCTTCGAGCAGGGCGGTGTAGGAGAGTCCGGTTGGCTTGCTGAACCAGGTGGCGAGCGAGGGGGCGGTCATGGGAGTGCCGGCGCGAAGTCCGTAGAGCCCGGCGGTGCCCCCCAATGCCAGCTGCGCAACCGCATCGTGCGGGGCCCGCCGCGCGGCGGTCACCGCCGCTTCATTGAGCGCTTCCAGCGAGCTCATCCCGTGAATGATGTACCAGTCTTCGTAGGCCTGCTCGCCGCCGGCGGCCCAGGGCGCTCCCTCGATCCTGACGGTGGAGCCCCGCACAAATCCTTCGGGAGGATGCGCCGCGAGCGCCGCCTGGAAGTCGCCCTGCCGGGCCTCGTAGGTCTCGGTGGAGATTTCGGGCCGCTTCCAGTGCCAGAACGCATAGGCCAGCACGGCGTCTAGAACTCCCTTTTCTTCATCTCCTTGAAGAACCGCTTGGTCTCGTGGTCCTGCTCCTGGTTCTTGGCCTTGAGCGTATCGTCGTACTGCGTCGACCGGTCCACTTTTGGATTCGCCACCTTAGCGGTGTTCTTCTTGACCAGGGCGGCGATCCGCTGGTCCTCACGCTTGGACATGCAGGGGCCTCTCTGTTAGCCGTTAGCAGTTAGCCGTTAGCAGTTAGCGGCTTTTACCCAAACACGTGCCGGTCCAGCCACTTGATCAGCCCCTCGTCGACCGCTTCCGGGGTCTGATCGATGATCTGAGGCATGACCGAGATGCGTTTCCCGCTCTGCATCAGGTACCAGCCCGGCGGCGATGCCGGCAGCGCCTTCGAGGGATTGGCGAGCACTCCTTCGTAGGACACGAAGTGGAACTCCCGGCCCCGATGGACCAGCCTTTTCTGTTCGATTTTGTAAGAGCTCATCCCGGGCATCCGTGTGGGGGTCCCAAACCCTTGAAATCTAACCGGGCCGTCCCCCGCGGGCCCGCCGCTCCGCCTTGGCCTTGGCTCGTGTACGATCTTCGGCCTTCTTGGCGCGAATGGCGGCGATCCGCTCGGCCAGCGGGACTTCCAGCCGAGCCTCGGCTCGGGCCGAGTAATTGAAGTCCGGCAGAATCACCCGCGGCAGCCGTTTGCCCACCGCCCGCTCGATCTGGCGCAGCTCCCCCTCCTCTTCCGGGGCCACGAACGTGAACGCATCGCCGGTTGCCTCGGCGCGCGCGGTCCGCCCCACCCGGTGGATGTAGTCATCGGAGGCCATGGGCACGTCGAAATTCACCACGTGGCCGAGGGCCTCGATGTCGATGCCCCGTGCCGCGATATCCGTCGCCACCAGCACCCGGTACTTCCCGCCCTTGAATCCGGCCAGCGCTTCGGTCCGCTGCGCCTGGCTGCGGTTGCCGTGGATGCGCTCCGCCTTGATCCCGTGTTTGACCAGGTGCGCCTGGAGCCGGTTGGCGCGGTGCTTGGTCCGGGTAAACACCAGCGCCTCCCGGAGCTCGCCCCGTTTGAGCAGCTCGACCAGCAGTACCGCCTTGAGCTCCTGCGGCACCGGGTACACCGCCTGGGTGATGCCGATCGCCGGGGCCGATTTCCTCTCCATGTTGATCGTGACCGGCTGCTTGAGCATTTCCTGGGTGAGCTTCAGGATTTCCTGGGGCATGGTCGCGCTGAAGAAGAGCGTCTGCCGCTTGGCGGGAATGTGCCGGAGCACCCGGCGGATATCGGGAAGAAAGCCCATATCGAGCATCCGGTCGGCTTCATCGAGCACGAGGTATTCGAGACCGCCCAGCTTGGCATAGGGCTGCCGGAAGTGGTCCAGCAGCCTGCCGGGCGTCGCGATCATCACGTCGACACCGCTGCGGAAGGCGTGCTCCTGCGGACCCATCCCGACTCCGCCGAAGACCGACGCGGCGCTGATCGGGGTGTGGACCGCGAGATCGTTCAGGTCTTCGAGGATCTGCGCCGCCAGCTCGCGGGTTGGGGTGAGCACCAGGGCCCTGGTGGTGCCGCGCGGTCGGTCGATCAGCTTGTGCAGGATCGGCAGCAGAAAGGCGGCGGTCTTGCCGCTACCCGTCATCGCGCAGGCAAGTACGTCGTGTCCGGCCATCGCGGGCGGAATGGCGTCGGCCTGAATCGGAGTCGGCCGGGTAAAGCCCAGCTCCTTGATGCCTTTGTGCAGACTGGGATGCAGCTTCAGGGTACTGAATGGCAAGCGGAGACCTTCCAGGGAGAGTACCTGCGTAACGAACGAGTTCCACTAAGCTGAGAAAGATAGCCCACTGGACGACGGGTACGGCAGAAACGCGGATGTCGTGTTAGGGCGGATTACGACTCACCGCTTACCTCTCACGTCACTTCCTGCCCCAGGTGCATCCGCCGCGACACCGCATCGAAACCCGCCGCTTCGTCGGGACGGGGTGCGAGAAGGGAAACCAGGATACCCGCGGCAAACGAGAGTGGCATGGTGACCAGCGCTGGATTCCGCAGCGGGAACCAGGCGTCCGGGTGCTTCAGAACGTCGATTTGGAGCGTGGGCGAAAAATAAATGAGGGCGAGCGTGCTCGCGGTCCCGAGCAGCATGCTGGTCACCGCACCGGCGGTGGTGTAGCGCCGCCAGAAGATCGAGAGCACCAGGGCCGGAAAGTTGGCGCTCGCGGCGATGGCAAAGGCCAGTCCGACCATGAATGCCACATTCTGGCCCTTGAAGGTGATCCCGAGCGCCACGCCCAGAATACCGAGTCCCACCGTGGCCACCCGCGCCACCCGGAGCTGCTCCGCCGCACCCGCTTTCTCACGCCGGACCACTCCGACCCAGAGATCGTGTGAGAGCGCTGCCGCACCCGACAGAGTGAGTCCCGCCACGACCGCGAGAATCGTCGCGAAGGCCACCGCCGCGATGAAGCCCAGAAACGGCGTCCCCCCCAGGAATTCGGCGAGGAGCGGTGCGGCCATGTTCCCGCCCGGCTCGACCCCACGGATGGCCGCGGGACCGACCAGCACCATCGCTCCGAAACCGATGATGAACGTCATCAGGTAAAACGAGCCGATCAGCCCGGTGGCGTAGAAGACCGAGGTGCGAGCGGCTTTCGCGTCGGGGACGGTATAAAACCGCATGAGGATGTGGGGCAGGCCGGCGGTGCCGAACATGAGCGCCATGCCCAGCGATACGGCGTCGAGCGGCTTGGACACCAATCGTCCCGGCGAGAGAACCGCATCGCCGTATTTCTCCGCCGCCGCCGAAAACAGCGCGGTGGGACTCCAGCCGAACCGGGACAGGACCAGGAGGGCCAGTGCCGCCGCGCCACCCAGCAGCAGCACCGCCTTGACGATCTGGACCCAGGTAGTGGCGAGCATGCCGCCGAAGAGCACATACGCGATCATCGCCACCCCGCCAATCACGAGGGCCGTCTCGTACGGGATCCCGAACATCAGGCGGATGAGCCCACCGGCACCCACCATCTGCGCGATGAGATAGAAGGAGACCGTGGCGAGCGTGCCGATCGCCGCGGCGATGCGCACCGGCGTCTGCCGCAGCCGCACCGCGACGACGTCGGCAAAGGTGTACCGGCCCAGATTGCGCAGCGGCTCGGCGATCAGGAACAGGACCACCGGCCAGCCGACGAGCCACCCGGTCGAGTAGATCAGGCCGTCGAATCCGGTCGTCGAGACCAGCCCGGCGATTCCGAGAAAGGACGCCGCGCTCATGTAATCGCCCGCGAGCGCCACCCCATTCTGGGCCGGGCTGATTGATCGCCCCGCGGCGTAGAAGTGCTCGGTGGTGCGGGTCCGGCGAGCCGCCCAGTAGGTGATGCCGAGCGTGGTGACGATAAACAGGAAAAAGAATCCCATCGCGACGGTGTTGGGCGCACCGATGCGCGACGCGGTCTGGAGCGCCGCGAGGAGACTACTCACGCAGGCGCCCGAGCTCGGCGTCGTAATGGTTATTGGCCCAGCGCACGTAGACCCAGGTGAGAATCCACGAGGCGACGATCACCAGCGCCCCCAGCAGAATTCCGAGCGACAGCCCGGGGGCGATCCGGCGCGCCAGAACCGGCTTGGCGTAGGCGATGAGAAGAATGAATCCGAAGTACAGCGTGATCATCGTGGCGGTGAGAACGATGGCGACCCGCCACCGCCGGGCGGCAACGACGGCGAGCCGGGCTTCGAACGAATCGATCACGATTCCTCGAGCGTGACGTTGGCGGCACCGGTGGCGTCATAGTGAACCTGCACCTGCCACGGCCGGCAGCAGACCGGACAGTCCTCGACGTACTCCTGTGCCTCGCCACTCCCGGCGTCCAGCTCGAGCGTGACCGGCTCCCCGCAATAGGGGCAGGTTACGTCGGCTTGGGTCTGGAGCAGCGCTTCGTCGTCGAGCTCGGAATCGAGGTCGGGATCAGTCGGATCGTCGTAGTCATCGCGCATGGGGAATGCTCACTCCGTCGCGAACGAGTGCCACCGGTGTCTTGAGATCCAGTCGGCCGCCGGTCAGGACCCGGGCATACCATCCTCGCCGGCCGACCAGCGCCCGGACGAACGCAGGTCCCCGCTCCGGACCGATGTAGGGCAGCGAATACAGCTCGGTGCAGGGAACGCATGCCTTGGTGACCTCGATCTCGACGTCGCCCAGGCGCAGCCGCACCCCGGGGGCCAGCGCCGACTCCGGAATGCCTCCGAGCGTGAGGTTTTCGCCGACGTCGCCCGGAGCGACCGGCCATCCCTCGGCGCCGAGCCTGTCGAGCAGGTCCCCCGTCATGAGCAGCAGCGCCTGATCGCGGTCGCCGGCGAGCTGCTCACTCCGATAGCGATTGTAATCGCCCTCCGCCCCGGCGGGAGTGACCACGAGCTCGGGCACCGCGCTCTTGGGCAGCCCGAATTCGCCCGGCGTCTCGGGCTTGATGCTGAGTCGGAGCAGGCTGCCAATCATGAATCGGTCCCTGTCACAGTTAGCAGTTAGCAGTTAGCGGTTAGCGGTTAGCGG
>Ga0075419_10002840_pt1 | contig 11109 bp, 11 predicted proteins | sample SoiMetdeltSBSDD3_FD_76900 | JGI IMG/M metagenome (GOLD analysis project Ga0075419, IMG submission 76900) | Bulk soil microbial communities from a Populus tree surrounding site in Tennessee, USA - Soil MetaG P. deltoides SBSDD3 | ecosystem: Environmental > Terrestrial > Soil > Tree plantation... | reverse complement strand
CGATGTAAAGTTTACGCGCGGAAACATATTTATTCAGGAATCTGGACTGCTAATTCGCGAAAGCTTTCCACCACAAATATCACTTTCCTTTAGCGGCGACTTGCCTACACCCTGTCATGAATTGAGAGCAGTAATAAACCCGTCTGATACCGAGAATAAGATTATCGTAGATGCATATTCTGTCGTCAACCCAGACATGGTGTGCACCCAAGTACTAAAACCATTCCAGGAAAGTATCGATCTTGGGACCTTTCCCAGTGGACATTACACTGTATGGCTCAATGGCGAAATGGCTGGCGAGTTTGATACATAAACTTCGAAGAAAAAGAGCCGGTTCTCCACCAGCTCTTTTTTGATTCTAATGTGAAAGGATTTGCGAAAGAAATAACTTAGTACGATCTTCTTTCGGATTCTTGAAGATCTCATCAGGGGTGCCACTTTCCACAATCTGACCTTCATCGAAAAAGAACATTTGGTTCGCGACCGCACGCGCAAATCCCATTTCATGCGTAACGACCAGCATAGTCATGCCAGATTTCGCCAGTTGGATCATCACATCCAAAACTTCTTTGATCATCTCAGGGTCGAGTGCGGAAGTTGGCTCGTCGAACAACATAATCTTCGGTTGCATTGCAAGGGCGCGTGCAATGGCAACACGCTGCTGCTGGCCTCCCGATAACTGCCCGGGATATTTATTTGCCTGTTCGGGAATCCCAACACGTTTAAGCAACTGCATGGCAGTTTCGCGCGCCTGATCCTTTGAAACGCGCCTCACCCATGTGGGGGCCAACATGATGTTTTGAAGAACGGTTAAATGGGGGAATAAATTAAATTGCTGGAAGACCATGCCCACTTCAGAGCGGATGGCTTCGATATTGCGAATGTCGTTCGTCAATTCCACGCCGTCCACGATGATCTGGCCTTTTTGATGCTCTTCGAGGCGATTTATACAACGTATGAATGTAGATTTGCCCGAACCTGATGGTCCAAAGATAACAATCACTTCGCCCTTTTTGACTGCCAGGTTGATACCCTTCAGCACATGGAAACTATCAAACCACTTGTGCACATCGCGGGAAATGATAATGTCTTGCGTTTGGTCAATTTCGCTCATGATGACTCCGTTAACGCCTACCTACTCCCATTGCTTCTTCCATACGGCGACTGCCATAAGTGAACGCCATATTGAAGCCCCAGTAAATGAAAAATGCGAACAGGAACACCTCGCGATGCGTGCCCAACCACTCACTCTGCGCAAGGACTGAACGTCCAACTCTAAGGACGTCGAAAAGCCCGATAATGGCGACCAAACTTGTGTCCTTGAACAAACTAATGAATGAATTAAAGATCGCTGGGATGACTACGCGCAATGCCTGCGGAAGGATGATCCATGCCATTGTTAAAGGTCCGCTCAGGCCCAAGGCCTGCGCCGCTTCATACTGACCGCGGGGAACAGCTTGCAGGCCTCCTCGCACATTCTCTGCCTGGTACGCAGCCTCAAATAAAATGAACCCGATAATAGCGCGAATGACTGCATCCGGGGGACGCACATCCAATGGCAGGAATAACGGCACAAGCAGACTTACCATAAAAAGCACAGTCACCAGCGGGACTCCGCGAATCAGTTCGATGTAGCCAATGCTGAAGTACCGCACAATCGGAAGTTTGCTTCTACGCCCAAGCGCGAGAAAGATTCCCAGCGGGAGTGACGCGACGTTTCCAATGATAGTGATCATCAGTGTAAGCAGGAGTCCGCCCCAGGCGTTCGATGAAACGGGACTAAGAAACGGGATGAAGCGCGAACCCGCTATCAGCAGGATGACAAGGGGGAAGTACAGCAACCAGGATAGGGTGACGAGGAATCGTCGCCCGATCGGGAGAATCCGCCCGAGGGCGTAGAATCCAATTAATAGAGCAACGGCAAGCAGCCAATTTATCCAAACATTGGAGTTGAGCAGCAAACCAATCAGAGCGAACGCCAATCCCGCCCCGAGCGCGATCAGCGCGAAGCCACGCGCGGCATTCTTCCAAATGCCCCATGAAAGTCCAAGCAGTGCACCCAAAAGAAAAATGCTGAGCCATACACGCCAGAGCTGATCGCGAGGATATTGACCGACCATGAAAAGGGTGAGGTTGGCAGCGATCACACCCCAGCGCGCCTCGGTACGTGCCCAGTGAAGAGCAGGATGCAAGAGCGCGTACAACAGCCCTAATGCAAGGATCGTGAGTAATACGTTGTACCATGTACTGAAAAGATTCTTCCTCAGCCAGGCCAATGGACTCACACTATGTCGCAGAGGTGGCATCTCGACAGCAGTCATCTCAACGCTCCACAAGCCGCATCCGGCTGTTATAGATATTCATCAACAGAGAAGTGAACAGGCTCATACTCAGGTAACTCAACATCATGATTACGATGACCTCGATGGTCGCGCCAGTCTGATTGATGACCGTCCCTGCAATGCTGAACAGGTCGGGATAACCAATAGCAATGGCAAGCGAAGAGTTCTTGGCAAGGTTTAGATACTGACTCGTCAAGGGCGGAATAATGATGCGCAATGCCTGAGGGAAAATGATCAGGCGCAACGCCTGTGGGCGGGTAAGACCAAGTGAAAGCGCCGCCTCAACCTGCCCTCCTGAAACCGCCTGTATACCAGCGCGTACAATTTCCGCAATGAAGGCGCCAGTGTAAACAACCAACCCAAACAGCAGCGCGGTGAACTCTGGTGTAGACCTTAAGCCGCCTCTAAAATTTAATCCGGTCAGTACCGGAAGATTCTCTTTCAATGGCGGTTCCGGCTGAATTACGAAACCGATCCATAAAATTAGGACGGGGACAACGATATATGCCAGATATGCCCACAGAGGAATCAGTTGTCCCGGACGATTTTGAATCAACCTGAAAAGAAACCAAATCAGAGCAATTGACACCAGCGCGATCCAAATGAAAACCCTCCAGGACTCGACTGTGGGAGTGGGGTCAAACTTGGGCAGATACACCCCGCGCTGCGTCAGGAAAATAGAACCAGGTAAAGCAACGGCCTCACGGACCGGTGGAAGCTGCAAGACAATCCCAAAATACCAGAACATCAATTGAATGATAAGAGGTGTATTACGGATAACCCCCACATACGCCGCAGCTAATTTGCTGATGAGCCAGTTCGAAGAAAGCCGCGCGATACCTGCTATGATGCCAACCACCGTAGTGAAAATTATGCCCAGCACACTCAAAACCAAAGTATTGACCAAACCCACAAGGAGCGCGCGTCCATAGCTATCTGAAGGTTCATAAGGAATATATGATTCCCCGATATCAAAACTAGCAGGGTTGGTGATAAAGTCGTAGCCTACCGTCAGTCCCTGTCGGCCAAGATTGGTCGTGACATTGGCATATAAAAAACCCGCGGCAAGCGCGAGTAAAAGAACAAACAGGATCTGCGCTAGTATCTGCAAAACCCGAACGTTTCGCAAAAAAGCCGTGAGGGCCATAATTCCATAATTCGAGCGGTGGCATCAACTCACCACCGCTCGAACATATTGTTTCCGTTTTAGCGGAAAGGCGGAGCGTACATCAAACCGCCATTGGTCCAAAGGTCGTTTTGCCCGCGAGCAAGACCATAGGGCGAAAGGTTGCGTTCGTAAACCTCACCGTAGTTGCCCACCAGCTTGATCGCGCGATAGATGAAGTCGTTACTTAAGCCAAGCTTGGAGCCGAGTTCGCCCTCCACACCAAGCAGGCGCTTTACAACAGGGTCCTCGCTCGTAAGGAAATCATCAACGTTCGCAGATGTAATGCCAAGCTCCTCAGCCTGGATCATGCCATAAACGACCCAATGCACAACATCTGCCCATTGTTCATCCCCCTGTACCACAGCGGGAGCTAAAGGTTCCTTCGACATCACCAGGTCCAAGATGACATGATCGTCGAAATTGGCTAAAACTGCCTGCCCTTGTGTCGCCAATTGAGAGCGGTCAGACGTAATCGCATCACATCGGCCCTCTTCGTACGCCTGGAATGCAGCGTTCTGATCTTCAAAGACCACCGGTTCATAGCTGACGCCGGCCGCACGGAATTGGTCTGCCAGATTCAATTCGGTCGTCGTCCCGCTTTGGACGCAGACGTTCGCGCCTTCCAACGCGTCAAGCCCAGCCGACGCGTCACTCACGATATCTTTACGCGCCATGATCGCCTGGCCATCATAGAAAGTGACAGGACCAAATGTGAGACCCAATTCGGCGTCGCGGGTGAATGTCCAGGTGCTGTTACGGCTCAACACATCAAACTGACCTGCTTGTAGCGCTGTGAATCTATCCTGCGCGCTCACACCAACGAATTCCACGGCATCAGCGTCATTGAATAGCGCAGCCGCCCAGGCGCGACAGAAATCCACATCAAAGCCGGTCCAAGCGCCAGTTGTGTCCAAAAAGCCGAAGCCCTGGAATGTGCCATGAACACCACAAACGAGATTGCCGCGATCCAGAACGGCTTGAAGTCGTTCACCTCCCGCGACTGGAACCGATGTATTTTGAGCAGCAGCGGGTGTGGCAGTGGCGGCTTCAGTCGCCGGTGCTTCTGTTGCGGGAGCCTCCGTTGCCGGAGCTTCCGTGGCGGCGGGCTCTGTTGCAGGTGGCGCTGTTGTTGCGGCTGGAGCACAAGCGGCAAGGAAAATACTTGCCAGAGTCAAAACCCCTATGATAGTAGTAATCTTACGCATATTCTCCTCCTAAAGAGATATAGTGAGATTCGTTTACTGATTCGACATCCTGCTGAGATTTCAACCTATATTGTGATGCACCTCCTTTCAACATTCGCGCGTGAGTATTATAGCAAATATTCAGTCGTTGTATTCGTAATGGCTACTTAAGTCACACATTTTTGCAAAGTCTGCTAGTTGCTTATTATGCAAACGACCAACGACTGAAGTCGTTACTACGGTTACGGCACTTGTGAGATTGAGGCAATTCGCGCATTCGTCAGTTTGATCAGGTCTGCCACAGGCAATCTTATATTAAGCCCTCTTTGCCCACCTGAGACATGAATTTCAGCGTAAGTCTGTGCAAGGGCATCGATCACAACTTGGAATCCCTTATTGATCAATGCGAGAGGTGAGATGCCCCCGGCCTGTAAACCAGTGATCTGCTCTGCTTCCCGTTCAGTTGGCAGGTGAACCTTTTTCTCACCGAGGAATGAAGCAAGCAACTTTAAGTCAACCGTTCTTGACCCGGGTATAAGCGCTAGGATCGGTTTCTTACCTTTATTGCGTGTTACGACAATCGTTTTGAAGACGACATCAGGCGACACGTTCAGGAACTGTGCGGCTTCCAAAGCGCCCAGCTTTTCGTCCGGCGTTTCAAAAACTGAATAAGAAATCTTACGAGAGTCCAACAATCGGGTAATGTTATTGACCGTTGCCATCCTTAAATAACCTTTTGATAATCATCTGACAGATTTTCAACGTTCTTCATATTTTAACGGGTTATTAATTGATTTCTCTGCCTGCGTAGTACAATAAAACCTGTGAAAGCGACTAGAACTGCCATCCCCCTCGAGAAGTTGTTGGAACAGCTTCCTGAAAGATATACCATCACAGACCGTGAGCTCATTCAACGCGCGTATCGCGTCGCGGAAGAGGCGCATCGGGAGCAAAAACGTCATTCAGGAGAACCCTACATCAACCATTGTCTAGCGGTTGCCAGCATCCTTGCCGATCTACGCGTGCCGCCTGAGGTCGTTGCAGCAGGCTTGCTGCATGATACCGTGGAAGATACAACTATAACGCTCAAAGACATCAGGCGGGATTTCGGCGACACAATCGCCAACCTAGTGGACGGAGTGACTAAGCTGACGAATCTTCCGCGTGTCTCGCGCGGAGACCAACACGCGGAAAGGTCCAATGGAAGCGAACCTGCCGAATCCTTAGACGATGAAAGCGCGCTGGGCCGCAAACAGGATTTGATCTCAGAAACCCTTCGTAAAACCTTTCTGGCGATGGGCGACGATGTACGAGTTGTGCTCATCAAACTGGCAGACCGTTTGCATAACATGCGCACCCTGGGATTTATGCCAGAATCCAAGCGTAAGAGAATTGCCAAAGAGACGCTCGATATTTTTGCTCCTCTTGCCAACCGCCTGGGAATCTGGCAAATCAAGTGGGAACTTGAAGACTTGGGTTTTCGCTATGTCAACCCTGAAAAATACAAGGAGATCGCAGAACAGTTGCAGGAGCCTCGACCTGATCGCGAGATCCAGATTGAGACGATCAAAGAATTTCTTATAAAATTACTTGCAAATAACAGTATCAACGCAGAGATCAGTGGGCGACCTAAACACATTTATTCCATTTATAAGAAAATGACACAGAAAGGAAAGCCTTTCGATCTTGTTCGGGATGTGCGAGCTGTTCGGCTGATTGTTCCGGACGTGCCATCCTGTTATGCTGCGCTGGGCGTGATCCACACACATTGGCGACCTATTCCTGGTGAGTTTGATGATTACATCGCCGCACCCAAAGATAACTTTTATCAATCCTTACATACTGCCGTGATTTATGATGACAAGCGTCCATTGGAAGTGCAGATTCGTACTTCCGAAATGCATCAGAACGCAGAATATGGAATCGCATCACACTGGCGATATAAAGAGGGTGCAAAAGGTTCGGACAAACATTACGAGGAACGTGTCAACTGGCTGCGCAAGATGATGGAGTGGCGTTCAGATGTCAGCGACGCGCATGAATTCGTAGAAGGCATGAAGACAGATGTATTCCAGGATCGGGTTTACGTCTTCACCCCGCGCGGCGACATCATTGACCTCTCGGCAGGCTCCACACCCATTGACTTTGCATATCACGTCCATACCGATATCGGGCACCGCTGTCGCGGTGCTCGTATTAACGGGAAACTCAGTCCCTTGTATCAAGATCTGAAAACCGGCGACCAGGTCGAAATCCTGACGGCGAAGCGAGGCGGACCAAGCCGTGATTGGTTGAATCCGAATCTGGGGTTGGTCAAAACACAGCGAGCACGATCCAAGATCAAAGCCTGGTTCAAAAAACAGGAGGATGAACAGAATCTTTCGCAGGGCCGTGTCACACTCGAACGCGAATTGCAAAGGCTTGGCATTACAGAAATCAACTTTGAAAAAATGGCACGCGAACTCGGGTTCAAGATTCCAGACGAAATGTTTATTGCCCTGGGTTGTGGCGACCTTTCTGTAAATAAAGTCATCAAACAAATCGCTGACACGGAAGAGACCGCGGACATTCTTGAAATCACAAGGCCTTCTCAGGGGTCAAAAACCTCAACCGATTCAGTTGAAGTGGTTGGGCTAAAAGGCCTGCTTTCAACAATGGCTCGTTGCTGCAATCCCATGCCGGGCGACCCAATCGTGGGCTACATTACGCGCGGACGCGGTGCCACGGTCCATCGTCAGGATTGTCCGAACGTTCTCCGTCGCAAAGACAAGGAACGGCTCCTGCAGGTGGGCTGGGGCAAGGTGGAGCAGACGTTCGCCGTTCCTGTTACCGTAAAAGCATATGACCGTCAGGGCCTGATGGGAGATATATCGACGTTGCTCCAAAACGAAGGTGTAAACATCGCAGATGTCTCTGTAAATTTCAATCGCAGTGTCGCAGATTTGAAATTAGTTGTCGAGGTTCGCGATTTGGCCCAACTCAGCCGCGTGCTGACGCGTATTGAAAGTTTGCCAAATGTCGTGGAAGCACAACGCACAAAACCGGGGTAAGTTAAGATTTAACATTCAAGATTTACGAATCCCAAAAAAGCAATATCAAAGTATAATGTCGCCGCTTTCATATTATGCCTTTGCTGAGCGTAAGCGACGCGCAAGAGCGCATCCTGTCTCATTTTCAACCAGTAACAACTGAGACTCTTCCTTTGGTCGAATGCGCCAATCGCGTTCTTGCACAAGATATTGCAGCGACGACTGACCTCCCACCTTTTGACAATTCATCCATGGACGGATTTGCGATTCGCGTGGCCGATGTGACGGATGCTGCCATTTCGCCGCGCAGCCTGCGCGTGGTCGCCGATATTCCTGCAGGAATTTCACCGACAGTTTCTCTAGCCCAAGGAGAAGCCGCGCGTATCATGACCGGCGCGCAAGTGCCAGATGGCGCAGATACTGTCGTCCCTGTGGAAGATACGGATTTCATTAACCGTGACGCGGGATCGGCCGCCCCAGAGTCAGTGCTGATCAATAAATCAGTAAATCGCGGAGAGAATATACGTCTGCGCGGTATGGATATTCGCGCAGGAGAAGTTGTACTTCGCAAAGGTAGAACGCTCAAACCACAAGACCTCGGGCTTTTGTCGATGTTGGGGTATGCAAATATATCTGTCCATCGAAAGGCACGTGTGGCTCTGTTCTCCTCAGGCAATGAGTTACTCGAAGCTGGTGCTCCACTTGAACCAGGCAAAATCCGCGATTCTAATTCCTACACAATTGCCGCGTTGATCGAAGAAGCAGGTGCAGAGGTCGTCAGACTTGGCGTTGCCAAAGATGATCGCGAATCTGTAAAAGCACTGCTTGAGAAAGCCGCTACCAGCGAAGTGGATTTGATCCTATCGTCCGCAGGTGTCAGCGTTGGCGCGTTTGACTTCGTAAAAGAAGTAATCGAAGCGAACGGCAAAATGGATTTCTGGCGAGTTAACATGCGGCCTGGCAAACCGCTCGCGTTTGGAGAGTACAAAAATATTCCATTTATCGGCCTGCCAGGGAATCCCGTTTCCGCCTTTGTTGGGTTTGAAGTCTTCGTGCGCGGCGTCATCGGAAAATTGAACGGAATTTACAACGCAGGCAGGCGCAAAGTTCGAGTAAGATGCGCCGAACAAATCGACTCAGATGGACGTGAAAGCTATCTTCGGGCTCAAGTCGATGAGGAGGACGGTATGCTCGTTGCCCATCTCACCGGTCATCAGGGCTCTGGCAATTTGCACTCTTTAGTACAGGCGAACGCTTTACTTATTATCCCCGCTGGTGTAAAATGCGTGCCTGCTGGTCAGGAAGTAAACGCATGGTTGATATGAGGATGGATGGATAAACGACTTTCACAACTCACATTCGCGCTTGTTATTCTCGGTTTGTTGGTCTCTATCTACATGACCATCTTCAAAATTACATCCAATGAGAACATGTGCATTGGTTCAAAAGATTGCTCTGTTGTAAATGCCAGCCGTTATTCAGAAATCAACAATATTCCGGTGGCGGTGATCGGTGTTGGAGGATATACAGCGTTATTGGCCATCCTCCTGCTCGAGCGAAGACCGGGTTTCATCAAACAAAATGCGACCATGCTTTTCTTTGCGTTGTCGCTGATCGGTTTTTTCTTTACTGTGTATCTGATCTTTGTTGAGATCGTCCTGATCAAAGCGTATTGTCCGTTTTGTATTACATCTCAGGTTGCGATGACTCTAATATTTATCCTTTCGGTCATCCGCCTGGTCAAACAAACTTAATCCCAGGAGGAGAAAATGCCCCGAATAAAATGTCATTACATAGATTGTGTTTTCTTGGACGAAGGGTATTGCAGTGCTGCCGCTGTTGAGATCGATCCTGACTCCGGGTGTGCCACCTATTCACCCAGCGGCGAAGCAGCAGCCGAAGAGGAATGGGACGATGAGGAATCGGAAGAATGGGAGGAGGATGAAGCTGACGATGACGACGATCTTTGGGAGGAAGACGAGGATGAGTTCTAATGTTTCAGCCTGAATCGAAATCAATTCCCTTTTGTAGGGGCGAAGCAAGGCTTCGCTCCTATTTTTTATTTGCAAATTGATACAACAACACTCCGGCTGCGACTGCCAGATTTAGTGAACTGACTCTCCCTTTCATTGGCATGGACACAGTCACGTCACAAGAATTCATTTGTTCAGTGGAAAGTCCTTTTTGCTCATTCCCCAACACCAAAATCCAGGGGAGTTCTGGAATCAGCGTTTGATAATCCACATCACCGTGGGCAGAAGTGCCAATGAGTTGGATGCCCTCGGGTCTCGAATGACGGGACCACGTCGCAAACTCATCAAATGACGTTTGTATAACTGGCTTCCAGAAGATTGCTCCCATACTGGAGCGCACAGCGGTTGGATGAAATAGCTCTACACCGCCATCGAGCAGAAAAAGAACATCTGCATCAACAGCATCCATCGTTCGGATAATTGTCCCCAGGTTGCCTGGATCTTGCGGAGCTATTAATGCTACCCCTGAACGCATTATATATAAATTTTCAAGCTGAGATTTTCGCTGATGAACAATTCCAATAATTCCCTGGGGGTTTTCCTTTCCTGCCAGCGATTCCATCACTTCAGAGGAGACAGGTTGAGATCTGGCAGAATAGCGTGTGATCAATTCCTTGGCAAAAGTACTTGTCAAGAAGTCTGGCGCATAGAGAATTGATTGCATATCCCAGCCTGCTTCAATCGCTTCGCCCACATGATGGATTCCTTCCACCAGGAATAATCCACTTTCTTTGCGTGCCTTCTTATGATGCAGTGACCGCGCCTGCTTGATAAGTGGATTGTTTAGGCTGGTTATCAAAGGCTTCACGATAAATATCTTGTAAGATTCGAAAGCACCGAAAATCAGCGAAACTTCAGGAGTCGAAGATTATTCGCCCGCGACAACGATTAGTTTTCCAATCATCCCAGATGCAATATGACCTTCGGTCCTGCAAACGACCTGATATTCGCCAGGCTCTTCTGGAGAAGTGAAGGTAGCGCTGATATCGCCGCCCGGTTGTATGTCTCTCTCCTGCCAGTATACGTTCGCATCATCATCTTCTTCGAAGGTGGGACCGGCATTTGTCCCAAGTTTCATTATGACAAAGTTATGGACGACTGCTCCCGTATTTACGGCATTGACGGTGATTTCTTGACCGGCAGGAACGGTAAATTCATTTGGCGTAAATTGGAAATCCGTCAATGTTACATTGATCGTATTTGAAGGACCTCCTCCGGCGCAGGATGCAAGGATCAGGATGAAAATCACGACCACAAAAAACAATACTTGTTTCATTCGTTCGTTACTCCTAAAAATTTATTTCAGCAGGCATATTGTAATATAATCCAAAGTGAAGGAATTGCATCCTAGCT
>Ga0075419_10002836_pt1 | contig 11116 bp, 7 predicted proteins | sample SoiMetdeltSBSDD3_FD_76900 | JGI IMG/M metagenome (GOLD analysis project Ga0075419, IMG submission 76900) | Bulk soil microbial communities from a Populus tree surrounding site in Tennessee, USA - Soil MetaG P. deltoides SBSDD3 | ecosystem: Environmental > Terrestrial > Soil > Tree plantation... | reverse complement strand
TCTTCGAGAAATGGCGTGCCCTGGCGTGACAGCTCGGCAGTAAAGGAGACAAGCTCCACCGTGTCCGGACCGGGATTCACCACGACGATGTTTTGTATCAGGAGGTCGTAGATCCCTCCCGTCCGGTGAATGGCAGTCACAAACACAGAGTCGGGCGGCGACACGCGAATCTCGAACGCCCCGGCCGGCCGCACCCCCGCCAGAAGGCCGCCGAGGAGGCAGCCGGTTCGCATCCAGGAGAGGGACGTTCGCCACGAGGAGTGCATATGCTTCTCTTTCCTGAGAATCCGTTGTCTCTAAGACGTAACCAGGAGCCCTAGGGTTTGAAAAATGTGGGGTGGGGGTGACGCGGAAAACTGGGTGGTATACTTTCCGACTCCAAAAAGCCTGCTAGTTTGCGAGAGTGGCGGAACTGGCAGACGCGCTGGACTTAGGATCCAGTGGATTTATCCGTGGGGGTTCGACTCCCCCCTCTCGCACCAAGAGAGAGATAGATGAAAGTAACGATTAAAGAAGAACCCGCGTGGCGGCGCGTCCTGGACATTGAGGTCCCGGCCGACGTCGTCTCGCGCGAGCTGGACAAGGTGGTGGAGGAGTTCCGCCGCCGCATGGTGTTGCCTGGGTTCCGGAAGGGTCACGTCCCGTCGGACCTCGTGCGCAAGCAGATGGGTGGCGATCTGGAGAGCGAGGTCCTGCGCCGGGTGCTCCCCCAGGCCTTCTCCGACGCGGTGAGAGACCGCTCGTTGAAGCCGATCGGGGATCCCGCCTTGAGCAACCTGCGCTATGCCCCCGGGCAACCCCTGTCCTTCACCGCCACCATCGAGGTGGTGCCTCAGGTGGAGGTATCCGGGTATCAGGGACTCAAGCTGACCAAGGAAGAGCGTGAGATCAAGGATGAGGATCTCAGCACGATCCTGGATCAGCTACGGGATCAACATGCGGATCTGGAGGATGTCGACCGTCCGGCCCAGGGCGGCGATGTCGTCACGGTTCGTTACCACGAAACGCCCGAGGGCGACGCGCCAGCAGGTGAATCACGTGAAATCGCCCTGACCTTGGGCAGCGCGCATACTCCGCCGGCCTTCAACCAGGAACTCTTGGGGGCGGTACTGGGAGATATGAAAAAGATCCCGCTCACGTATCCGCCGGACCATCCTGACCAAGAATTGGCCGGAAAAACGATCGTCTTTCATGTGACGGTCATGAAAATCCAGGAAAAGATCTGGCCCGCCCTGGACGATACATTCGCGAGCAAGGTTCTGGAGACCGAGGGGGCCACCCTGGAGGACTTGAGAACCCGGATCCGACTCCGTCTCGAGGTGGACATCCGCTTGGCGGCCACCCGGGAGCTGGAGCGTAAGCTCGTGAATCGGCTCCTGGAGCTCAACCCGTTCGAGGTGCCGCGAGGGCTGGTGGACGCCACCCTGGAGCGGATTCTCGAGGACGCGCGCCGCGAGAACGGCGACTTGCCTCCCGACGAGGAGGAGCGCGTGCGCGAGGGGTACCGGGGCGGGGTGGAGCGGCGGTACCGAACCGACATTCTTCTCGAGGCGGTGGGGACGAAGGAAGGCATCGAGGTGACGGACGAGGATCTCGATCGGGAGATTGCCTCCTTCGCCGAATCGGAGCAAAAGCAGCCGGCTCAGGTGAAGGCTGAAATCAAAAAGAACGAGGGACTCGATCGCCTCCGGGATGAATTGTTTCGCCGCCGCGTGATCGATAAACTAGTGGAGCTGGCCGAGGTCACGGTGGTGAAAACCAGCCCCGGCCCAAGTGAGGAGGCGCCTTAATGGCACTGGTACCGATCGTCGTCGAACAATCGGCGCGCGGCGAACGCGCCTACGACATTTATTCTCGTTTGCTCAAGGATCGCATCATCTTCATGGGTACGGTCATCGATGACGTGGTGGCCAACCTCATCATCGCGCAGCTCTTGTTCCTCGAAGCGGAGGACCCGGACAAAGACATTCATCTGTACATCAACAGCCCCGGTGGCTCAGTGACAGCGGGACTCGGCGTGTACGACACCATGCAGTTCATCAAGCCCGATGTGGCCACGACGTGCATGGGGCAGGCAGCCAGCATGGCCGCCGTTCTCCTGGCCTCGGGTGCGAAAGGCAAACGCTCCATTCTTCCCAACGGGCGGGTGATGATTCATCAGCCCTTGGGCGGGAGCCAGGGGCAAGCCGCGGATATCGAGATTTATACTCGGGAGATCCTGGTCAACCGGGATCGTCTGAACCGGATTCTTGTCCACCATACCGGACAGGATCTCAAACGGATTGAAAAGGACTCGGACCGTAACTTCTTCATGTCGGCCGATCAGGCCAAGGAATACGGTATCGTGGACGAGGTGATTGCTAAGCGGGGAAAGACTTAGACCGATAACTGAGCGGCGGTTACTGGCGTTTCGAAATGAGACGCCCGGCGGCGCGGACAGGAAAGGTGCATGAAGAAACGCATTTCGACCCCGCATCCCATCAAGTGCTCGTTCTGCGGCCGTGGCCAGGACGAGGTGAGCCGGCTCGTCTCCGGTCCCTCGGTCTACATCTGCAGCGAGTGCATCAAGCTGTGCAACGACATCCTGGACGGAGAAGCCGATCGCGATCTCCCGGTGGGCCGGGAAGGCTTGCCCAAGCCGTCCGAGATCAAGCGCATCCTCGACGAGTACGTGATCGGGCAGCACGAAGCCAAGAAGACCTTGGCCGTCGCGGTCTATAACCATTACAAGCGCATCTTCAGCCCGCCCATCAAGGACGAGGTGGAGCTGGAGAAGTCGAACATTCTCTTGATTGGGCCGACCGGAACCGGCAAGACATTGCTGGCCCAGACGCTCTCCAAGATCTTGAAGGTGCCGTTCTCGATCATCGATGCCACGTGTCTGACCGAAGCGGGGTATGTGGGCGAGGACGTGGAGAACATCCTGGTTCGACTGCTTCAGGCCGCGGACTTCAATCTCGTGAACGCCGAGCACGGCATCGCCTACATCGACGAGATCGACAAGATTTCGCGAAAGAGCGAGAACCCCTCGATCACCCGGGACGTGTCGGGTGAGGGCGTGCAGCAGGCGCTCTTGAAAATTTTGGAAGGCACGATCGTGAACGTGCCGCCCCAGGGCGGACGCAAGCATCCGCAGCAGAAGTACATCGAGGTGAACACGAAGGACATCTTGTTCATCTGCGGCGGAGCGTTCGAAGGGTTGGACAAGATCATCGAGCGCCGGGTGGGCCGTAAGGGCCTCGGTTTCAGCGCGGAGATCAAAAGCCGCGAGGAGCGAAATGCGGGGGAAATCCTGGCCTCGGCCGAGCCGGAAGACCTGCTTCGTTACGGGTTGATTCCCGAGCTGGTGGGACGGTTGCCGGTCATGGCCACGCTGGAAAGCCTCGATCAGTCGGCGATGCTGGAGATCCTGACCAAGCCTCGCAACGCGATCACCAAGCAGTACCGCAAGTTCTTCGACATGGAAGGGGTGGATCTCACCTTCAGCCAGGGTGCCCTGGAAGCGGTGGCGAAGGTGGCCCTCCACCGCGGTACCGGTGCCCGTGGCCTCCGCGCCGTGCTCGAAGAAGCGATGCTGGACGTCATGTACGACATTCCCTCCCAAGAGGGCGTCGAGTCAGTGCAAATTACCGAGGACGTGATTACCAAAAATGCGCCGCCCGCGATAACCCACGTGCGGGAAAACAAGCGGCGGGGAGCGTGAGGACGATCCCCCGCGCCGCGGAGGGCTAGAGCCCACGCCCATGCAAAACGAACGCGACGAAGAAATCGTTCAGATCGACGACAAGCTTCCGCTCCTGCCGCTTCGCGACGTCGTCTTGTTCCCCCACATCACCGTTCCGTTGCTGGTCGGCCGTGTGGCCTCGGTGAACGCGATCGAGGAAGCCGTGGCGGGGAACCGCATCTTGTTCGCCACCGCCCAGAAGCGTCCCGATGTCGTCGATCCCCAGAAGGAAGATCTGTACCGGCTGGGCACGGTCGTGCGGGTGCTGCAGTTGTTCCGTTTGCCCGATGGGACGATGCGGGTTCTCGTAGAAGGCTTGCACCGCGCGCGCGTGCGCCGGTTCTTGTCCGCCGACGACTATGTGATGGCGCGGGTAGAGATGATCGGCGAGGAGCCGGTCGCGAGCCCCGAGATCGAAGCGTTGATGCGCTCGGTGTCGGCGGCGTTCAACGAGTACGTGCATTTGAACCGTCGCATCTCCGATGAAGTGCTGTTGACGGTCAACAACTTGACCGATGCGGCGGCATTCGCGCACACGGTGGCGAATCATCTCCAGGTGAAGGTGTCGGCCAAGCAGGAGATTCTGGAGCTGGATTCGGTGCGGGAGCGGTTGAGCCATTTGAGCCGCGTGCTGCATTCCGAGCTCGAGATCGTGAAGCTCGAGCGCAAGATCGAGGGCCAGGTTCGCTCGCAGGTGCACAAGAACCAGAAAGAGTTTTATCTCAACGAACAGCTCAAAGCGATTCGCAAGGAACTGGGCTTCCAGAACGAGTTCACCGGCGAGATCGAGGAGCTGGAGCGGCAGATCAAGAAGTCGAAGATGCCCAAGGAAGTGCGGGAGAAGGCGGAGAAGGAGCTGGATCGCTTGGGGAAGATGAGCTTCATGTCGCCCGAGGCGACCGTGCTACGCACGTATTTGGATTGGCTGGTATCCGTGCCGTGGAAGAAGCGCACGCCGGACAATCTGGACCTGATCGCGGTGCGGAAGATCATGGACGAGGATCACTTCGGGTTGAAGAAGGTCAAGGAGCGGATCCTCGAGTACCTGGCCGTGGTCAAGCTTTCGGGACACATTCGCGGGTCGATCCTGTGCTTCGTGGGACCGCCCGGGGTTGGGAAGACGTCCTTGGGGACCTCGATCGCACGGGCCATGAACCGCAAGTTCGTGCGCATGTCCCTGGGTGGCGTGCGCGACGAGGCGGAAATCCGCGGTCACCGGCGCACGTACATCGGCTCCATGCCGGGCCGGATCATCCAGGCGATGAAGCGTGCCGGCGTGGTGAATCCGTTGATCCTGCTCGACGAGGTGGACAAGTTAGGCGCAGATTGGCGCGGCGATCCCGCGGCGGCTTTGCTTGAGGTTTTGGATCCCGAGCAGAACACCACTTTCAATGACCATTACCTGGAAGTCGATTACGACTTGTCGAACGTTTTGTTCGTCACCACCGCGAATCACATCTCCACCATTCCGCCGGCCTTGATCGATCGCATGGAGATTTTGCAGCTGCCCGGTTACTTGCTGGACGAGAAGATCTCGATTGCCGAGAAGTTCTTGCTGCCCAAGCAGACGGAGCGAAACGGGCTGGCTTCGGGTGATGTGCTCATGACCGAGGCGGCGGTGAGCACGATCGTGAATGGCTACACACGCGAGGCCGGGGTGCGGAACCTGGAGCGCGAGCTGGGCGCGGTGGTGCGGAAGGTGGCACGGAAGAAGGCCGAGGGCACGGCCAAGCTGCCCGTCCGCGTGCTCCCGGCCGGCGTGCCCCAGTATCTGGGTCCGCCGCGGTTCTTGGAGAGCCCGCTGGAGCGTCGCTATCGGGTGGGGGTGGCGAATGGGCTGGCGTGGACGGAAGCGGGCGGGGACTTGATGACGATCGAAGTGACGATCCTGCCCGGGAAGGGCAACTTGAACCTGACCGGCAAGCTGGGCGACGTGATGCGGGAGTCCGGTGTGGCGGCAATGACTTACGCGCGGAAAAGCGCAGAGGACTGGGGCCTCGACAAGTGGTTTTACCAGGAGCAGGACATACACATTCACGTTCCCGAAGGCGCGATTCCCAAGGACGGACCGTCGGCCGGGATCACGATGGCGACGGCGCTGGTGTCGGCATTGACGGGCGTGCCCACGCGACCCGACGTGGCGATGACGGGTGAGATCACGTTGCGCGGGACGGTGTTGCCGATCGGCGGGCTGACCGAGAAGGTCGTGGCGGCTAAGCAGGCCGGCGCCAAGATCATCATCATTCCCAAGGGGAACGGGAAAGACCTGACCGAGATTCCGACCAACGTGAAGAAGGGGTTGACGTTCATTCAAGTCGAGCACATGGACGAAGTGTTGCGCCACGCGTTGGAGCGCTCGCCGCGCAGTCAGTTGACGCATCCCGAGCCGCCGCCTTCCGAGCCGCCGCCTGAAGCGTTCACGCATCACTAGGGATGCCGGTTATCCGGGGGAGATAACATGACCGAAGAGCGCCTCTTCACACCTGGGCCCACACCGTTGCCGGCTTCGGTACGCGAGATTCTCGCGCGGCCGGCCCTGCATCACCGCACCGCCGAGTTCCAGACTGTGCTCGCGCGCGTGACGGCGGGCCTCATGCGCTTGTTTGGAACACGCCAGCCCGTTTTGACGTTGACCGGAAGCGGAACGGCGGGGATGGAGGCGCTGTTCTCGAACCTGGCCCGGCCGGGGGAAGCCGTTGCCGTGCTCCACGCGGGCAAGTTCGGGGAGCGCTGGCGTTCCATCGCGCGGGGATACGGCGTGCCGGTCGTGGAACTCATGCGCCCCTGGGGCGCCTCGATCACGCCCGAGGAAGCTGCAGCATTTCTGGACGACGAAGGGCAGACGGCTTCTTTGGTGTTCGTGACCCACAGCGAAACGTCGACCGGGGCGCTGCACGATCTGGAAGGAATCGCACGGGTGGCCCGGGAGCGCGGGAAACTCGTGGTGGCGGACGTGATCACGTCCTTGGGCGTGCACGAGTTCGATTTCGATCGCTGGGGATTAGCGGGGGCGGTGACGGGGTCGCAAAAAGGTTTGATGCTGCCGGCAGGGTTGTCATTTGTGGCGCTTTCCGGCGTGGGCTGGAAACGTGCGGAAGAAGCGGAACTCCCGCGGTTTTACTTCGATCTCTTGAAGGCGCGTGCGTCCTTGAACAAGAACACGACCCCGTTCACCCCCGGCGTGCCTTTGGTGCTGGCGTTGGAGGAGTCGATTCGGTTGATCGAGGAGGAGGGGATGGAAGCTGTGCAGGCACGGCATGCGCGTCATGCCTCGGCCTGCCGCGCCGCGGTGGCGGCACTGGGCTTGGAGTTGTATGCCGATGTTCCCTCCAATGGCTTGACCGCAGTGCGCGCGCCCGAAGGCAAAGATGGCCAAGAGCTGGTTGCGACCATGCTCAAGGAGCACGGCATGCGCATCGCCGGCGGCCAAGAGCCCATGAAGGGCAAGTTGATTCGCCTCGGCCACATGGGCTCTTACACGGATGCGGACATTGTCGATTTGATCGGCGCGTGGGAGACGACATGCCGCGACCTGGGCTGGACAGACCGCTCCGGCGCTCGCGCGACCGCGGAGAACGTTCTGAGCGGCTTGGTGCCACAGACGTCGGAAGCGGGCATCGCACTACGTGCCCAAAGCGATCAGTCCGCGGCGTAGAGCCTCACCAGCGGTGAGCCTTCAATTGGCCCCAGGTCTGCTTTGCGGTGGGCACCGCGCCTGGATCGAAGGCGACCTTCCAGATCTCATCATTTCCCGAACGATTCGAAGTGAAATAGATCTCGTGAGAGTCAGGGCTCCACGCTGGAGAATCATCCTCGTAATCACCCTCCGTCAGTTGCAGAAGCCCAAAGTTTGAACCTCCCGAGTTCGTCACCCAGATGTGTGCGAACGTGTCGAACTCTGAGAATTCGTAGGTCACGAACGCGATCCATTGGCCGTCGGGCGACCAGCTTGGGTGACTGCTGCCTTGGGTTGTGACGACAACACTCGCCCCTCCATTTCGAGACACCTTTTGCAGTGGCCCGTCACTGAATGCTATCCATGCGCCATCCGGCGATCCCGTCGGATCCTCACCGGAACACGAGGTCTGATCAGGTTCCAAACACGACAGGTAGGTGGGGGAGCCTCCCGGATAGCTGAAGATCACCAAGCCATCTCCGAACGGACCACTTGATGTCTGAGCGATGATCTCATTCCCTCCTGCTGCCCAACCCGCGCCATCATCAAGGCCGTCATTTGTCAAAAAGCTGTGTTGTTCGGTATTAGGGTCATAGATCCATAGTCCATAGGGATTCCCTCCGCGGTAGAGCAACAGACCATTGTCACGCGACCAATCCGGCTCAAATGCCGCTTCATGCGTGATGATGTTCGTGTCGCTTGTCGCGATAGTCATGACGACGAGGCCGGAATCGGACCGGTACGCCAGCTGCATCCCGTCGGGAGAGAGTGTCGGTCCTCGGCCACCTGTGGTCGTAACTTGGGTTGGGCTGGGAGGTGAACTATCGACTCGCAGCGTAGAAGAAGCGGAAAGCGCAGCAACAAAAACCGATATGCCAAACGATCTGATAAATCTTTTCATGACAGCTCCTCCTTGGAAATAAACATCCACCTTCAGGTAGGCTTCCGGGAGGTATCTGGGAAACTACGCTTCTTTTCCTACGTACGGCTATCTTCAAACGAACGGGGTAAGGAAAAACCGAAGTCGCTCGGCACGCGTCTAGTATCCGCCACCGATCGTTCTGTCCCAGGTGAGTTTCCCGAGCGGGTAAGGGCAAACGAACACCTGGCCACTGGCCAACGTTGGCAACGATTCAACTCGTTCCAGAACCAGGTGCCCACTCAGTGGCCAACATTGGCACTCACGCAACTCGGTCCAGACCGAGTTCATCCAGCGGCCAATGCTGCGGGCCACGCAACTCGGTCCGGAACGAGTTCCCACGAGTGGCCAACGTTGGCGGACCAGCTCTACCCGAATAATTGCCCTAACCTATTGCTATTAACTCCCTTCCGAACGGGCATCGTTATCTAATCAAATGCATAGTATTCTGTCAACAGAAAATCTAGCCCGAGGCAGGAAATCCCGTTTATCGTGTGCGGCCCAACTGGAGACAAAAGCGTGACCGATCAGAAGTACGTCATCCTCATCACGGATCCCCTTGCCCAAGAAGGCATCAACATCTTCCAGGCCGAACGGCAGTTCGACGTTCGCATCAAAACCGGGCTCAAGGGTCAAGCGCTCAAAGACGAGATCTCAGAAGCCCATGCCCTCGTGGGGCGTAGCGGCACCCAGGTGACCGCCGATCTCCTCGCTTCCGCCCCCAACCTGAAAATCGTCGGACGGGCCGGCACGCGCGTGGACAATATCGACGTCCCCGCCGCCACCAAACACGGCATCGTCGTGGTCAATACTCCGGGCGGCAATTCCACGGCTGCATGCGAGCACACCTTCGCCCTACTCCTCGCCCTCCTTCGCAACATCCCCGAAGCGACCAAGCATCTCGCCGAAGGCGGATGGGATCGCAAGCGATTTACCGGCCATCAGCTCGCGGGAAAAACGCTCGGCCTCATCGGCTTTGGCCGTATCGGCAAAGAAGTCGCCTCCAGAGCACGAGCGTTCGGCATGCAAATCCTCGTCGCCGATCCGTTCGTCACCGAATCACTGGCCAAGGAATGGGAAGCACGCCTCGTCGACAAAGACACGCTCCTGCAAAACGCCGATATCGTGAGCCTGCACGTGCCGCTAACGCCGGAAACGCGCAATCTCATCGACTCAGAAGCCATCAAGAAAATGAAAACCGGGGCTATCGTGATCAACTGCGCCCGGGGCGGCCTCATCGACGAAGCCGCCCTCAAGACCGCCCTTGACGACAACAAGCTCGCCGGTGCAGCTCTGGACGTCTTCGAAAAGGAACCGCCCGAAAACTCGCCCCTGCTCAAGCATCCAAAACTAGTCGCGACGCCGCATCTCGGCGCCTCGACCGAGGAAGCGCAACGGGATGTGGCGGGTGAAGTCGCGGAGCAAATTCGCGATTACCTTCTCAAGGGCGAAGTGAGAAACGCGGTCAACATGCCGTCCCTTTCCGCGGAAGCGTACGCGCAGGTGAAGCCATGCCTCGATCTAGCAGAACGCCTTGGATCGCTGGCCGGACAAATCGTGGGCGGCTCGTTCAAACGCCTCGAAATCGTGTTTCGAGGCGAAGCGGAAACATTGCCTAGAACGCCCGTAGTTTCGGCCGCTCTGGTGGGACTTCTCGCCTCCGCCAAGGGCGGCAGCATGGTCAACTACGTGAACGCGCGACTCGCGGCAAGCGAAGCGGGGTTGGAAATCAAAGACACCGCGGTCAAGGACAGCGGTGACCAGTCCGGCCTGGTGGAAATCATCGTGCAAAGCTCCGAAGCAACCTGCTCCGTCGCGGGCTGGATCACCGCCGGAGGCAAGCCGCGCCTCGCGCGCTGGGAGGGCCTCGGTCTGGACGCACCTCCGGCCGGCGATATCCTCGTGCTGCGGAACCCTGACGTTCCCGGCGTCGTGGGCGCCATCGGCACGCTCCTCGGCGAAGCGAAAGTGAACATCGCCCATATCGCCTGGGGCCGAGACGCCACAAAAAAAGAAGCCTTCACGCTGATCAACCTGGACAACGCGGTGACTCCCGATCTCCTGGCCACGATCTGCAAGCACCCCAAGGTGCTCTGGGCGAAAGCCATCCGGTTGCCCGCATCCCCCTGACTTGTTAGGCTTCCTCGCGCTTTCAAGCGCCTTCGCAACCATTGCCTTCCGGAACCAAGGAGCTTCGACACCTCATGCCCGTTCGATTGATCGTGGGTGCCCAGTGGGGCGATGAAGGCAAAGGCAAGATCGTCGATCTTCTGAGCGACGACGCGGATTACGTGGTGCGCTATCAGGGCGGAGCCAACGCCGGCCACACCGTGGTCGTGAACGGCGAAACCACCATCCTGCACCTGATCCCTTCCGGGATCTTGCACCCCAACGTGCGCTGCGTGATCGGAAACGGCGTCGTCATCAACCTCGAGGTGTTCTTCAAGGAACTCGACAAACTCGCCGAGAAGAACATCGCCTGGCAGGGGCGGATGCGGGTGAGCGAACGCGCCCACCTTATCCTCCCCGCCCATCGCGCCATGGAAGAGGCGGAAGAAAAGGGACCGGGCGCGGTCGGCACCACGCTGCGCGGCATCGGACCTGCCTATCGCGACAAGATGGCGCGGATCGGTATCACGATCGGCGAATTCCTGCATCGGAATCGCTTTCTCGAAGCTCTCGAGCGTCAGCGCACGTGGCGCGAACGCACCGTGCCCGTGCTTCCGAAGAAAGCCGTGGATCCCGAAGCGGTGGAAGCCGAGCTGGCCCCTTTCCGCGAACGTATCGCACCCATGGT
>Ga0075419_10002834_pt1 | contig 11118 bp, 11 predicted proteins | sample SoiMetdeltSBSDD3_FD_76900 | JGI IMG/M metagenome (GOLD analysis project Ga0075419, IMG submission 76900) | Bulk soil microbial communities from a Populus tree surrounding site in Tennessee, USA - Soil MetaG P. deltoides SBSDD3 | ecosystem: Environmental > Terrestrial > Soil > Tree plantation... | reverse complement strand
TTTTCCATGACTTTTTATGAAGTTTTATTTAAAGAAAGATGGAGGGGCAGGAATATTGTTTCCCGCATCATAAACAAATTTCCACGAACCATCTTTTTGTTTTTTCCAGATGGTGCAATAGTTTGTGTACGTTGTCGTATCCTTTCCCTGGTAAATAGCATACCCAAATGAATAACCGATATCACCACTTTGCGCTGCCTCTGCACGGAGTGGTTTCCATGTAAGTTCCTTTATCATTGGTCTTTCAGCCCATCCTTTTGCTACTTCGGTTTTGCCAATCATAGGCAGTTTCCCCTCTCTTGGAACGATAACACTGTCATCAGCATATTTTAATAATGCCTGGAAAAACCCTTCTTTGATCGCAAGATTGCTCATGGCCGTGTCGGCACTCCATATTTGTTCGGCAGCTTGTTTACTTGTATCGCCTTGTTTGCTTGTATCGCCTTGTTTTGTGTTGCATGATGAAAAGAGGATGGCAGCAATAATTATTTTTCTCATAATTTTTATTTGAACTTAAAGGTCATGAATATTTGTTATTCCGCTCCCTGTCCTCTTACACATCGCCACGCCCGGTCAATTAATGCATTGACGATTGCATCCCAATCCGAATCGGGTGCATCAACCGATCTTTGCCAAACTCCTTTTCGAAATTCACTAAAATCAGCACTTGCTTTTAATTGATTTAATGTTAACCCCTCTTGCAAAGCCTTGTTCACTTTGGCTATTGCCGCTCCAAAAAAATCACGAAGCAATTTTGTATAACTAAAATCGGTAAGCACCGGTCCGTGGCCAGTCACAATTGCAGTCAATGGCATTTTTTCAATTTGTTCGATCACGCTTATCCAGCTTGTGGGCCATGATTCAAACGTAAACGGTATTGGTATTTGCACAATGATATCGCCGGCGAATAAGATTTTTTCCTTTGGTAAATAATAAGTGACATCATGTACTGAATTTGCTTTGCCCCAATCTTTGAGCACCACTTTCCGGTTGCCTAACTCAACAGTCATTTCCTTGTCAAAGAACTTATTCGGCGGAATTACTTTTAAAGTGGACAACTCATCCAATTCGTTTTTTCGTTGATCAATGATCTTTTTACGTTTCAGTATCTCCTCATTTGAATAGGTGGCACCTGTTGCTGTATCCTTACCCAGCTTTAATTCTTTTTCGAGATCGGAGATAGCTTTACGCCTGGCCGAATTTTCTTTCGCACTTGATACAGCCCACCACGATGAATTGAGTGGAATATATTCGGCACTCCTCCTTTCGCTGATAATCTGGATCCCGGGAAATGAATCAGTATAAGCGACGATCCCGTTATTATGATCCATATGCCAATGCGTGATACCCAAATACTTCACTGGCTTTTTAGTTACAGACCTTATCAAGCTAATATCGGCTCTTGCTCTTGATGGTAAGTAACAGGCATCGATCACAAAGACACCATTATCGCCAACTACTACACCGGTATTACCATGTGGCCATTCATCGGTTGCATGTTCATGAATGATGACATACACACCTTCGGCGATCTTTTGCATGGAGGCAGAGCTATCCTTTGCTACTACGGGAAACGTGGTACAGTAAGAATAAATGGCGAGAAAAAAGAAAATAATACTTAAGTAAATTGATTTCATAAACAGATCTCATTCAATTTTAGAGTATCGATATTTATAATATCCTTCAATACCATTTACGTCTTTATGAGTTATTACCTCAAAACTCGAGAAAAGGATATTGCCATTATTATCTCTGGAATTGGTGATAAAATGCTGCCATTCCAGGTTTTTATCCTCAAAATGATACAATCGTATTGAAAACCAGGCGACACAACCCAGGCCTTCATATGACCCCATGATCTTCTGATTCGCTGTGATCAATTCTGCTTTCCGATGATCTATTACATTCAATATATGATTTCTTGGATCACCAGGATTGACATCTTCCCACTCTCTCTTGTCATTTTGAATCGCTACAAGTTTCCATTTCCCCAAAAACAAGCGACTATCGACATTTCTAACCGGAAGCAGGTTGGTTTCTCTTACACAAGCAGAAGTTGCCAGGGAAATAAGAATAACCGGCAGTAAAGCGTTTCTCATGTTTGAAGATTTACGTCAAAAATTATTTGTTCTATTCACCAATGACTTCCTTTGCATCTACCCAATAAATATTATCCCAGCCATTCCATGGACTGTTCATATAAGCTTTTAATTCCTTGAAGTTTTGTTTCTTTTCAAATGGTGTTTTAAATAACCCGCGACTGCTGGTAAAAAAGAAATATTTTTTATCAGGGGAAACATAGGGACAATAAGTATTTCCGCCGCCGTTGATCTTTTCACCAAGATTCCTGGCGTCCTGCCATTCCCCATTATCATTTCTTTTGCTAATGAAGATATCGCCGCTGCCAAGATTTCCTTTTCTCTTATAACCTGTAAACAGGATATATCTTTCCTCAGGATCCACATAAGCATTGAATTCCGCTCCTTTTGTATTGATCACATCGGGAAGGCTAACGGCCGTGTCATAATTGTTATTCCAATACTTACACATCACGATATCTTCATCCTTTCCTTCTACCTGTCTTGTAAAATAAATGTTCCCGCTTTTTGCAACCGATGGATAAAATTCATCCTTTGATGTATTAACCGGATTACCCATGTTCTTTGGTGTACTCCACCCATTTTTTTCCTTACTAACATACCAGATATCATAATCCTTTTTCTCCGTGCCGCTTATTGGCCTGTTCGAAGAAAAATAAAGTTTATTACCATCAGGGGAGAATGCAGGCTCTTCATCATTGTACTGCCCCGAAAAAAATGCTACCTCTGGCGCCGTCCATTTACCATTTTCTTTTTTAGAATACATAATGACACTGAAAGCAAACCCACCGCGATATTGAATCGTATAAAATAATTCATCGCCTGCCGGCGAGATCGCCATATCGCGGTTGCCATATTCATCTGAAATAATGCCGGGTGCAAAAAGAACGGCGGAGTTGCCCGGTGGTGGTTGATCAAAATACAATGAAATATTTATCGGCTTGCTTGTTTGAGAGAATCCCGTTGCTGATAGGAACAGCAAGACAATGATCAGTCTTGTTACCATGAGTTCGTTTATTGATGATTTATATTTTAAAGGTCTGTGTAAGACAAGAAAAACAAATCCCCCGTATTGGGGGATTTTGGGAAGCGGTAACCACGATAACTGTCTTCTTCATTTATAGCTCCGTCATTGATCAGATCAATTTATTTTCTCTTGCGGTTTTTATAGCATCGGCTTTTGAATTCACATTCAGCTTCGCGTAAATGTTCTTGATATGTGATTTCACGGTTTCCGCATCAATGTATAATTCTTTTGCGATCTTGGTGCCGCTTTTCCCCATGGATATTTGCTCCAATATCTCCGTTTCTCTCTTTGATAACGGTGAATTCTTATTTTTTTGAAAGGAACCGATCACCAGTCTTGCCACATTGGGGCTCATCGGCCCTCCGCCTGCTAACACTTCCTTGATCGCATCCGCTGTTTTCTTTGTGGGAGAGTTTTTAGTAAGATAACCCGATGCACCTTTTGACAGTGCTTTAAAGATCATATCGGCATCCTCGTATACTGTAAGCATAATAATATGCGCCCTGGGTGCATTTTCTTTTATCTCATCGATGGCATCAATACCGCTGATCCCCGTAAGTGAAATATCGAGCAGGTAAATATCGGCTGCATCATCAGCAGTATTTTTAATCGCCGACTCTGCAGAAGAATATGTTTTCACCACTTTAAAGCCTTCCTGGTTATTGAGCAGGTAAGCATAACCATTCCTGATGGTCTCATCATCCTCTACCAAAACGATTCTTACTGTATTGTCCATAATAGAAAATTAAATGAAGCTTATTTATCCGTATTCCTCATGACGCCATTTGAAGGAACTGCGATCGTTAAGATAATCTGCGTGCCGGTGCTCACATCACTGTCAACTTCCACCTTTCCTTTCAGGTTATCTGCACGCTGGCGGATGTTATGAAGCCCGTTGCCATATTCAATAACTTCTTCGCTAAATCCTTTTCCATTATCTGAAATGATTATCCTTATCATATTGCCTGCCACCAACCCTGCATCAATGCCGGCTTTTGTTGCCTGGGAATGTTTTAAAATATTTGTCAGCGCTTCCTTACAGATCATCATCACATTTCGTGCATAATCCATTGGCAGGAAATAGCGGCTTAGATCTTTATTTATCCTTACATTTTCAAATTCAATTTCTGTATCATGAAAAAGGTCCACACCAAAATCATTTACGTGCATCAGCAAATTATACAAGTTATCATTCTTTGGGTTCAATGACCAGATAATGTCCTTTGTTCCCTGGTAAAGTAATGCTGCATTATCCTGTATCTTCTTTGCGATCACCTGGGCTTCTTCATGTGCCGGCAATTTTGATTTTAATATATCGCTCAGCACCGTGATCCTCGCCAGCTTATTGCCCATTTCGTCATGAAAATCCTGTGCTGTTTTAACTCTTATTTTATTTTGCTCTTCTATTCTTAATTTTTGAATCAGTCGTTTTTGTTTTTGCTTGTACCGTTTTCTAAGTGTATAAAATAAAATCCCAACTGCCAATACAGTTAGCACTGCCAGTATTTTGAACCAGGTGGTTTGATAAAAAGCAGGTTTGATGACAAACTTGTATTCGATATGCTCGCCCAATTCGCTTCCGGCTTCATCAAACATTTTTACATTGAAAGTATAAGTGCCCGGCGGCAGCGATGGGTACACAACAAAATTTGTTTGATCGGGTGTTGAATAATCCTTTTCTAATCCTTTTAGAAAATAACTGTAACGCACATGAGAATTCCTGTAGGTGATAGCACTGAACTCAAACGTGACATGGTTGTTGCGTGATGATAAGACAAGATGATCCGGCACGGGGTAAAAAGAAGACTGGCTTACGCTATCACTGTACGTGCCCGGCAGCAATGGTTTTGAAAAAAGTTTTACTGACTGCAGGACAAGCTTAGGAGCAACTGTTGTTTCTTTATCTTCATCCGGGTGATAACAATAAGCACCTTTTACAGCGCCAAACCAAACGCTGTTATCATCCATAACCGTTATGGCACCCTGGTTACATTCCAAGCCGCTAAAGCCCTGCTCCTTTCCATAATTGCGAATAGTTACTGTGCTAAAATCATCTGCTGAAATAATCCGGCTTACTCCTTTTCCTGTTCCGGCCCAAAGCTGGCTCTTATGATCAAAGCGAAGGCTATAAATAAAATCGGAGTTCAATCCATTTTTTCTTGTCAATCTTGAGAAACTGTTATCCGCCCGGTTCCAAACATAAATGCCACCGCCTAACGTGCCAATGAAAACCTTGTTATTCCTTTTTTCAAGTGCCGCAATAGTTATCTTACTGAAATCCCCGGGAAATAAATTACTGACCAATTGATTGTTCTTAAATAAAACCAACCGGGAGACCGTGCTTGCGAGAATACTATCGTTACTTAAGGCGATGACACTTCTTACAGATTGGCCAATACCCTCTAGTTTTTTCATTGCATTGTTTTCATGAACCAGCAACCCGCGATTGGTGGCAAAGAGTACCCTGCCTGCTTCGCTATAGATACCAAAAACTGAATTGACTGTTGGTTCAAGTCGTGTAGCAACACCATTCTTGTATTTCCATAAGCCGGAACCTATCGTTCCTATCCAGATCGATCCATCATTAACAACACAGGCTGTATAAATATATCTTGAAGTTTTAAGAGGAGTATTGCGCAAAGGATAAACGAGCTGCTTTCCATCGTAAATGCTGAATTCGTCTCCGCCACCACCAAGTAATACGCTGTTTTTATCATAACGGGCTACTGCAAACACGCCACTTGGAAAATAACCTGAGCTATTATCAAAAGACGTAAAGATGCCGCCGGTGTACTTGAACAAGCCGGTTCCTTCTGTTGCTAACCATACATTGCCTTCAACATCGGGAAAAACATGATGTACCCAGTTATCTGTAAAACCATTTTGATAATTAAAGTAAGTGCTGCTTTTATCGGGTTTTATTTTAAAAGCGCCTTTATTACAAGCGATCCATAAATTCCCACGCCTGTCAAAATTTATTCGGTAGAAGGCAAGATCGCTGATGGTTGACGCAAAATAAGATAATAACGTGTCTGCATTTGCCTGTTTTATAAATAAATTCGAAGGAGTTAGTATCCACATGTTTTGAAAACTGTCGATAAAGATCTGAAAGATCCTTGTCGTCGAATCTATCTGGCTAAGCGATGTAAAATGCTTCCAGTTTCCCTGCTGAAATTTATAGAGTTGTTTTTTTGTATCTAATAAATATAGATCCTCCTTTTTGTCCTTAAAGAACAATGAAAGATCATAATTCACTATGCCGTTCAATTCTTCTTTGATCAGTTTATTGTTATTAAACCGATAGATCATACCATTGATCATAGCCCAAAGCTTTCCGGCCTTATCAGTCAGGAGATATGCACGGACAGCATTTTTTATCTCATCAGGAAACGGGTAAAAAGTGATCTTGTTATTTTTAATTGAGTTAAGACCGGAATTTGTAACAGCCCAGACACGTTGATCCTTATCGATCGTTACCTGCATAATGTTGTTTTCTGAAAGACCTTCATCGGAAGTATAATTTGTGAATGCCCTCCCGTCAAACCTTGAAACACCACCACCCGTTGCCATCCAGATATGGCGGTCGTTATCCTGCAAGATGTTTATCACTGATGATTGCGGAAGTCCTTCATCGATATTATAGGAAATGAAATTATGTTTTTGAGTAAATGCGGTTAAACAAAATAAAACAGGTGATAGTATGAGTACTGTCAGTCTCAAAAACACATTCAGAGTAGTTTGCCTGTAAAAGTAATGTTTCTTAATTCAGCAATTCTCATGTCTTAAAGTGTTCAAAACGAAAAATCCCCCAATTTGGGGGAGTTTTTATTAAAACTGTATAACGCCAAATTTCGGCTAACCCGACTCTCAATGGTGTAGTTTTGTCAATCATTCATGAATTTTTTTTATCCGACAATCTGATAATTATGAATACATCCAGTTTCAAGATCAATGCGTTGCTCCTTAGCAACCTGCTTTGCTGGGGCATATTGACCATCATTTTATTCTCAGGCTTTGACAATAAAAAAAGAAAACGGTTTTCAGAAATTGACGCAGAAAAAATAAACATCCTGGGTGTCAATGGAAAACCAATAATGGTGCTATCGAATAAGCAGCACATACCCGGTCCTTCCATCAACGGTAAAACATATCCCAGGGAATTTGCTGATGGAAGAGAACATTTCTCGGGAATTATTTTTTTTAATGAGGATGGTGACGAAGTTGGCGGGTTGATCTATACTGGTATAAAAAAGGACTCAGGGTATTATGCGATGGAACATTTATCTTTTGATCAATGGAAACAAAACCAGGTCGTGGCAATGCAATATATAGACAATGGCAAATCCAGGAGAGCAGGTGTAAGAATCTGGGATCGACCAACAAATGTTTCGATGGACCAGATCTTTGATCGATTTATAACAAGAAATCGCCTTGAAAAAGGTTCACCCGCTTTTGATTCCATTACCAGGGAAATTAAAGCATCTTCAGACAGAGGCGATAATGGCGTCGAACGATTGTTTATAGGTAGCCAGGACCAGGTGGCACAAATACAATTAAGGGATAACCAGGGAAGAATAAGAGCCCGGTTATATGTAAATGAATTGGGCGAAGGTCAACTGGATTTTTTAGATGAGAAAGGTAAACTGATCGGCAAGGTTCCCGCTAAGAATTAGAGGATTGAAATCATCAAAACAAAGTCGGAAAAAAGTATTTACTCAGGAGATCTTACTCCATATCGTTTTTAATCCATCAGACCCACCTACCAGCGGGTCAGTACCAGGAAACGGAACGGCGCTGATATTATTATCCGTGCCCGGTCGTTCACCCGGTTCTCCTCTCATGATATCGACAGGCATACCATTGGGATAAGCACCCACTACACCAAGATCTTTATCACCTAAATTTTTATGCCCGACACCTGCCGGAATAACAATGATATCGCCGGCTTTTACTAATACTTTCTCGCCTTTATCGCCGCCAAGTAACACATTGCATTCGCCGCTATAAATACCTAGTACTTCATGAGTAATACTGTGATAATGCTGAAAAGTAAAAATGCCATTGCGCCAGGAGTTGCTCCAGTTATTGGAAAGAAAAGTGTTTTCGAGCCATTCTGCTCCCTGGTTTCCTCTTTGTGCAAAAGCATTTCGATACAACAATACCGGGTATTTGCTGTTGGGAATAATGCCATCGTCCTTAAAAAACAATGATTCAGGTGTCGTCATATTTTCTCTGAAAATTTTGTTCATGCCCATTATTCCAAGGCTTAAAAGCAAAAACTCTTCCCGTTTCATCAAGAAAAATTGTTTCGTCAAAGCTATATCAATTTTCTCGCGGCTGATAACTAAAAATGGAGCTGATGACCAGATAGGGAGTCCTCTGATGCGATTGATGAATAGAATGCCGTGTTACTAAATTGCGGACATCTTGATTGCTTTTTATTCGACTCCTACGGAGTCGTTATTCCCGCCCTGGATATCGTTCTATAAATATTAAACTCCTACGGAGTTTAATTAATTCAGAAACCATTCTCCGTCTCGCTAGTATGTGAAGACATCCCACTCCATAGGAGTTGAATAAATATAGCAGCTATTTCCCCTCCTACCTGGTCCTGAAATCCATAACAATTCAAGTTTTATAAACAATTAAACTTCAGCGAAGTTTAATTAATTCAGAACCCATTCTCCGTCTCCGTAGGAGACAAATATTTATAGAATCTACAAATATTAAAGTCTACGGCACTAATTAATTCAGAGCCCATTCTTTGTCTCCGTAGGAGACAAATATTTATAGAACAAGGATTATGTGAAGGCACCCAACTCCGTAGGAGTTGAATAAGCGTAATCAAACAAATCAAACAAATAGTGCCCTTCTTACCCGATCCTGGATCCCGCCTGTCAAAAAGGTTTCTTAACACGACAAAAAAACCTCCGATAAGAATCGGAGGTGCTACTAATCAGCCCTCAGGGCCTTTTGCTTATGAAAAATCGGGTGGGGTCGTTATATTCGTTGATTGATCGTTCTTTCTGACATCGATCTCCGTCTGAATGGCTTTGAGAAATAATTTGTGTTTCTCGTATTGCTCTCCAAAATTCTTTTCGGTAAACATTTTTGTAAGAATAGCAGTTTGTTCAGCCAAAAGATCTACAAGTTGCGAAGTTTGCAAAGTATACAATTCCTGCATAGCGGGTTAGTTAATGACCGTGAACAACCACAAAAATTGTACAAGGATCAGAAAAAATCACCAGTAAAATTACGTTCATTCATTTTCTTGATCTGGTCTAAGAGTATTTTCTTCCCCTTTCGGGTAAGATGTATTCAAAATCGTATTATCTTATATTGTAAACAACCACCCATGTCACCTAATACATTCCGTGCATTGCCTTTGGAATCGCTTTATGAATTATTGGCGTCATCCGTAAGAGATATGCTGGTAGCGCTGGAGACTGAACAAGATAACTTAATTGCTTTTCGGGCGCTTAAAAAACAAGTGGAAGCCATACTTGAACTGATTGATGAAAAAAAGAAAGAAGAAGCCGGGAAAAATTGATTCGTTTACTTTATCTCTTTGTATTTCGATCTTTACGTGCCTGATCCACTTTATGTCTTCTACTTCTTATTTCTTATAGCATGTTTCTCTATAAGATTCAAAAAAGTCTTTTTATAAACCTCACCGATCGGTAGCTTATGCTTACCTATACACACCTGGTTGCCCTGTATCTCTGCTATCTTATTTACGGGAATTATATAAGAATTGTGAACCCGGATAAATTGATTGTTTGGTAACTGTCCCTCTATTTCCTTCATCGTTAACAATGTAATGACCTTCCCGGTTGTGGTGTAAATGGCGATATAATTTCTAAGCCCCTGAACGTATTCTATATCTTTCAAAAGTATCCTGGTAATTTTATTCCGGCCATCGCTTTTTACAAAAATAAAACCATCATCATGTTGAGTTGGATAGGGAGACCCTGCATTAGGATTCACTGCCAGCATATCTATTGCTTTTTGAGCGGCTTTTAAAAATCTTTCAAATACAATCGGCTTTAATAAATAGTCTATTACGTCATGATCATATCCCTCTAATGCGTAGTCTGAATAGGCAGTTGTAAGAATTGCTTTTGATCTTCCCTTAATTAGCTTCAGCAATTGCATACCATTCAGTTCCGGCATTTGTATGTCAAGAAAGATCAGGTCTATCCTGTTTTGCTGAAGATACTCGAATGCTTTTACGGAACTGGTTGTAGCAAATTTCAGATCCAGGGTGGCAATTTTATCGATATGTTTTGAAAGCAGCTCAATGGCATGCTGTTCATCGTCCACTATCATACAACTGATCATACCAAATTCAATTTTAAGTTTACAATAAATTCATCTTCGGTATCCTTAATATGCAGGTCATGTTTTTCAGGATACGTTAATTCCAGGCGGTTACGGATATTTTGCAATCCAATGCCAGGCGTCCTCTCCTTTTTTCCACCTGCTTTTTTATTTTTTATTTCGAAATCCAGGAGATAATCAGATACATGGAGCTGGATCTTTAAAGGATGGTCTACATCATTTAATTCACCATGCTTAAAAGCATTCTCAATAAAGCTAATCAATAACAAAGGCATCACCCTGCACCCATCAATTCGTCCCTGGGTTGCGATGTTAAGGTTCAGGTTGTTTTGAAATCTCATTTGTTGTATCTCGATGAAATTTTTCATGTGAACAATTTCGCTGTTCAGAGATACCTTTCCATCATTGCCCGTCACTCCCAGGGAATATCGCATCATGTCAGATAATTTTGCAATGGCGTTTGCCAGCTCTTCAGAATGTGACAATGCCTTGGTATAAAGTAAACTCAACGTATTGTAAAGAAAATGAGGATTGATCTGGTTCTTCAAAGAGCTTAACCGGGCATCGAGAATCTCTCTTTGGAGTAATTGCTGATTTTTTTCTGACCGATAGTTTCTTACAGCATACCACCAGGCAAAACTAATTCCGATA
>Ga0075419_10002832_pt1 | contig 11119 bp, 13 predicted proteins | sample SoiMetdeltSBSDD3_FD_76900 | JGI IMG/M metagenome (GOLD analysis project Ga0075419, IMG submission 76900) | Bulk soil microbial communities from a Populus tree surrounding site in Tennessee, USA - Soil MetaG P. deltoides SBSDD3 | ecosystem: Environmental > Terrestrial > Soil > Tree plantation... | reverse complement strand
GAGCTGCGTCAGGCGCGCAGGAAGAGAACCGCGCTCGGCGCTGCTTCCTCCACCCCTCGGAGGAGCGCGTCGAGCGCGGTCGTCAGCTTCCCGACGATGCCAGGCTGCGCACGGTCGAACGCCGGCCGCAGGGCGAAGACGACGCCGCAGTGGCTCTCCGGCCCGGGTATGGGCTCAGCGTCCGGGCTCGGGCTCCGGTGGCAGCTCGGGCGGTCGCGGCGTCGGGGGCTCGGGGGTCTCCGGCTCGCTCCACGGCTCCTGCGGATCCGGCGGCTCGGGCTCGATCCGGGGCGGCTGCCCGGGCTGGCCCGGCTGGAGCGCCGGGTCCGGCAGCACCTGCGGCGGGCCGGTGGGCGTCTCGCTCCCTTCGGCCGCGCCGTAGCCTGCCTCCTGCGCCGTCTGCTGCTCGTCGCTCGCGTGCATCGCTCCTCCTCGTCGTGGAGGAGACGGATACCCGCGGGCGGGTCCTGCGAACCGCGGGCTACTCGCGGCTCGAGGCCGCCCAGAGGTTGATGCCGCTGTCGGTCGCGTGGCGGTCGATCTCCGCGAGCTCGTCGTCCGAGAAGGCGAGGTTCTCGATCGCGCCGACGTTGTCCTCGAGCTGCTCGACGCTCGAGGCGCCGACGAGGGTCGAGGTGACCCGCGGGTCGCGGAGCGTCCAGGCCAGCGCCATCTGCGCGAGCGTCTGGCCGCGGCCGGCGGCGAGCTCGTTCAGCGCGCGGATCTTGGCGAGCGACTCGTCGCTGAGGAGGTCTGGCGAGAGCGAGTACGGCCGGGTGGCGCGCGCGCCCTCCGGGATCCCGTTCAGGTAGCGGTCGGTGAGCATCCCCTGCGCGAGAGGCGAGAACGTGATGCAGCCGGCGCCGAGCTCGCCGAGCGCGTCGAGGAGCTCGGGCTCGATCCAGCGGTTCAGCATCGAGTACGAGGGTTGGTGGATGAGGAGCGGCGTGCCGAGGTCGTGCAGGATCGCCGCGGCCTCGCGCGTCTTCGCTGCCGAGTAGGACGAGATGCCCGCGTACAGCGCCTTTCCCTGGCGGACCGCGGTGTCGAGCGCGCCCATCGTCTCCTCGAGCGGCGTCTCCGGGTCGAAGCGGTGCGAGTAGAAGACGTCGACGTACTCGAGGCCGAGGCGGGCGAGGCTCTGGTCGAGGCTCGCGAGCAGGTACTTGCGCGACCCCCACTCCCCGTACGGCCCGGGCCACATGTCGTAGCCGGCCTTCGTCGAGATCAGCAGCTCGTCGCGGTAGGGACGGAGGTCGTCGCGGACGATCCGGCCGAAGTTCTCCTCCGCCGAGCCGTACGGCGGCCCGTAGTTGTTCGCGAGGTCGAAGTGCGTGATCCCGAGGTCGAACGCGCGACGGACGATCGCCCGGCTCGTCTCGAAGGGGCGATCGTGGCCGAAGTTCCACCACAGTCCGAGCGAGATGGCAGGGAGCAGGACCCCACTGCGCCCGGTGCGCCGGTACGGCATGCGCTCGTAGCGATCCTCGGCGGGCGCGTGCATCGCGCCGAGGATAGTCGGGGGCGGTCAGCGACGGCCGAGGCCGCCGGCGAGACCGACCTCGGCGAGCGGGCTCCGGCCCCAGGCGAAGCGCGTCTCGTACCAGCCGGTCATCGGGACGAGGGTCGTCCCCCGGTCGGAAGAGTGGACGATCCAGCCGTTGCCGAGGTAGATCCCCATGTGGCCGACCTCGGTCGGCTTCGAGGCCGGCCCGCGCGAGCCGAAGAAGACGACGTCCGCCGCGCGGAGGCTCGGCCTGGCGACGCGCGCGGCGCGCGGCACCTCACCGCTCATCGCGTACGTCGTCCTGCCCTTGAGCGCGGTTGCGAGACGCGGGGCGCCGGTGTACGGCTCGAGCTTGTACACGCGCCAGACGAGCCCCGAGCAGTCGAAGCCGCCGGGCAGGAGCTTGCCGCCGAGCTGCTGTGGCCGCTCGGACGTGCCCGCCCACACGTACGGCGAGCCGACGAGCCGGAGGGCGCGGGCGAGCACGGCCTGCTGCCAGCTGTCGAGCGCCGGGAGCGAGAACGTGTCTGCCGTTTTTCGCACCGCGTCGATCTCGGTCGGCTCGAGGGCGAGCAGGCGGGCGAGCGAGTAGGCGGCCTCGGCGCGGGTCGCGGGCTGCGTGAGCTGCGGCTCGAGCTGGTCGTGCTCACGCAGGTGGTTCACGCGCAGGCCGAGCATGCGCGCGACGGTCTCCGTGCCGAGCGAGCCCTTCGGCCTGAGACCGGCCCTCGTCGCCGCGTAGCGGATGCGACGGGCGGAGACGCGGAGGCCGGCGGCGGTGACGAGGGCGGCGTCGAGCTCGCGGATCGTCACGGGCCGGTCCAGGTCCTCGGTCTGGAACGGCACCGCCAGGCTCCCGAGCACGATCGCGAACTCGTTCCACGTCAGCGGATCGTCGGGGCGGAAGTCCTCGACGCTCGTGCCCAGGAACCCGGCGTCGACGACGGCCTGGATCTGCGGGGTCGCCCAGGAGCGCGCCGCGGAGGGGCGCGCGTCGGCGCTGCCCGCGGCGACCGCGAGGGCGAAGAGCGCGCAGGCGAGGACGATTCGCCGCATGCCGTCCGTATCGGCAACGCCCCTCGAGGTCCACACCCGCTGACGAGGCAGGCGACTGTCACGCGCTGGGGACAGTCACCGTCCACGAGGCACGCGGTACGCTGCTGCGCACATGGGCGCCACCGCCGAGAGCCGGTACGCGGACAGCCTCACGGGGTCGTGGCTCGCCGAGCGACTGGGCATCGATCCGCTGAGGATCGAGGCGATGCGGCGAGACGGCGAGCTCATCGCCGTGCGCGAGCCCGGAGCGGACGACTGGCACTACCCGGCCTGGCAGTTCGAGGCGTGGCAGCCCCGGCGGGGCGTGGCCAGGGTCGTCGCGGCTGCCCGGGAGGCAGGGCTCGACGAGACTCGCCTGTACGACGTCCTGACGGCCCCGAGCGGGCTGATGGGCGACCGCCAGCTCGCCGACCTCCTCGTCGAAGGACGCGACGACGAGGTAATCGCTGCCGTGCGCGCCGCCGGGGCGTAGCTCAGCTGCGGGCTGCGGCGGCGCGCACGATCGAAACGTCCCCGCTCACGGTCTTGATCTGGAGCGGCACGAGCGGTCTTTCCGCGGCCTCGGCGTCCTCTGAGGCCTCCGACTCCGTCGCGGGCTCCTGATCGGCGAGCCCGAGCTCGGACTGGAGGTCGCCCGAGACCGAGGTCGCGTCGATCCACACTCGCGTCCCGCGGCTGACGCCGATGCGTGCGTCGCCGGAGACCGACTGGAAGGTGACCTCACCGGACTCGACCGACTCGATCCGCGCGTCCCCCGACGTCGTCGTGAGGGTGAGCGGGCCGCGCACCGAGGCGATCCGGGCGTCGCCGGAGACGGCGCGTGCGACGAGCGAGCCGTCGACGCGCTCGACGCCGATGTCACCCGACACGGTGTTCACCGTCCCGTCGGCCTCGATCGCGCGGACGTCCACGTCGCCGCTGGCGGTCTTCACCTGCAGCTTCTTCTGGACCGAGTCGAGCTTCACGTCGCCGGAGGCGGTGCGGACGGAGACCTCGCCCAGGTCACCCTCGACGCGGAGGTCGGTGGAGCCGCCGGAGAGGTCGAGGTCGGTACCCGGCGGGCAGGTGATGCGCACGAGGACGTCGGCGCCCCAGCTGATCCGGATCGGGCCCCAGCGGATGCGGTCCTTCTCCGCGATCACGATCCGGTGCCCGCCGGGGCGCTCCTCCGCCCGGATCTCGACGTTCTCGACGGCGTCGGAGCCACGACGGCCGGTCGGGACGAGCTCGACGCTGGTGCGCGGCTCGTCGGCCGTCGTGACTGCGACGCGTCCACCGGGGAGTCGGATGTGGAGGGAGACGCTCCCTGGCGTGTCGAACACGGGCATCGTCGTCACCGGTTCCTGGGCGCTCCGGCGGTGCGGCGCACGCGCCGGCCGGCGGTTGCCTTGCGCGTCTTGCGCACGCGGTCACCGGGGTCGAGGAGGGTGGCGTAGTCGAAGGGGAGTGGGGCGAGAAGCATGATGTTCTCCTTTCAGCCCTGGGCGTAGCCCTGCATTCGGTTGCGGCCGGGCTTGCGGGTCGTCCGCGCGTGCAGCGAGTGCGCGATCGTCCGGACGAGCCAGGCGTTCGTGGAGATGCCTTCCTGGGCGGCTGCGGCCTCGACGGCCGTCTTCAAGGACTCGGGGAGCCGGAGCGAGATGCGGCCGGACAGCTCCTCGCCGACGGCGAGTGGCGCCTGGTCCGTGCTCTCCTCGCTGACGACGACGAGCTCGGGGTCGCGACCGGCGAGCCGGACCTCGATGCGTGCGGTCCCGCCGAGCTGGCCGGAGAGCTCGAGCGCTGCCTCGCCGAGGAGGTCGAGCAGGCGCAGGTGGAGCGTCGAGCCGAGCGCGTCGCTCAGCCGGCGCGCCGCCTCCGCCGTCGCCTCGTCGCCGAGGCTCGCGGTCGTCGCGAGATCCTGCTGGATCGCATCGATGTGGCTGTCGAGCTGCATCGTGACATCACTATGACGTCACTTACGCTGTCTGTCAAGGGCATGAAGACGTCGAACGATGCGCAAAGAGCGTCAAAATCGCTCCCAGCCGCATGGTTGAGCGGAAGGGCTGTGCGCCGGACGTGCGCCGATCGATGAACAGGGCTGCGGCCCTCTACGAGAGCTGCCAGGCGTCGCCGCGGATGATCGGCGTCGCCTCGCCGGCGGCGTCCAGGCCGTCGACCTCGACCTCCGCGCCCCCGATCATGAAGTCCGTGTGCACCCCGGAGACGTTCACCCCGGCCGCGAGCCACTGCTCGGGCGGCGCGTTCCCGTCCAGATCGACGTCGACCGCCTCCTTGATCGCGCCCCCGAAGGCGATGTGGCAGGTGGCGTTCTCGTCGAAGAGCGTGTCGCAGAAGGTGAGCCCCGTCCTCTTGACCGGCGAGGAGCCGTCGACGAGCGCGACCTCGCCCAGGTAGGGCGCCTGCTCGTCGGTCGCGAGCTGCTGCCGGATGACCTCCGCCCCGGCCGACGCGTTCACCTCCACGATCTTGCCGTCCTCGAGGCGCACCTCGAGGTCGGAGATGCGCGTCCCCATCGTCACGAGCGGCGCGGTCGAGCGGACGTGGCCCTCGGCGCGCCGCCAGTCGGGCGAGGTGAAGACCTCCTCGGTCGGCATGTTCGCGACATGCTCGATGCCGGTCTCCGTCTCCAGGGAACCGGACTTCCAGCGCGAGGCCGGGAGCAGCCCGATCGTCAGGTCGGTGCCGGGGCCGCGGAAGCGAATCCGGTCGAAGGCACGCGCGTTCAGCCCGGCCGCCCGTGCCTGCAGCCGCTCGAGGTGCTCGCGCCAGGCGGCGACCGGGTCGGGCTGATCGAGGCGCGTCGCCGTCGCGACCGCGTCCCACAGCCGCTCGACGTCCGGCTCGCCGAAGACCTGCGTCGCCCAGCCCTCGTTCGGCGCGGCCACGATCGTCCAGCTGAACCGCCTCGCCCCGATGTGGTCGAGCGTGACCGCGCGGATCTCCCGCGGGTCCGCCTTGCCGACGAGGGCGGGGTCGAGGTCGGACAGGAGCTCCGGGTCCGGGTTCCCGGTCAGGGAGATGAGCGTCGGGCGCTCCTCGCCCCAGCGCTTGACCCAGTCGAGCATGTACGGCGCAGACCAGCCGAGCTCCTCGGCCGGCCCGTGCTCGATCGCCGCGCGGCGGACGTGCAGGTCCGAGTAGAGGACGACGACGTGCTTGGCGCCCGCCCGGTACGCCTCGCGCGCCATCGCGCGTGCGATGTCCGCGTGCTCGACGAGGCAGGTGACGACGACGTCCTGCCCCTCCTGCACGTTCGCGCCCACACGCACGGTGAGCTCGGCGTACCGCTGGAGACGCTCCTCGGAGGTCACGGCCGCGACCCTAGCTGAGGCCGACGGAGCGGATCACCGCTCCGGCGCCGCGAAGCTAGTCGCCCCAGTCGAAGTCGCGCGGCCTGCCGGTCCAGAGCGCCTCGTCGAGGGCCGCGCCCTCGGCGTTCTCGACCGTCTCCTCGCCGGGCCACGGCAGCCGCGTCGAGCTGAGCTGCTCGGCGGGCTCGCCGTCGAGCGTCTCCTCGATCCGCGCCTGCTCCTCGCTCTTGAAGAGCGGATGGTTCTCCATCGGGTCCTCGCCGAGGTACGGATCGAGTGGCATGTCGCCGTCCAGGCCCGCGTTCCGGGCCTTGAGCGCCAGATGCTCCTTGATCGCCTCGGCGAAGAGCGAATCCGTTTCGACAGCGGTGAGGTCTTCGAGGTCCGACATGCTGCGCAGGCGGCGCGATTCTACCTGACCCCCTGGAGCGGGCCAGGGTAGAGACGTGCCCGATCCGGGTATCCTCGCTCCATGCCGCTCCTCTTCAAGTCCGTGACCCTCGTGCTCTTCCTCTTCAAGATGTGGAAGCGCCTGCCGGCGAGCCAGCGGCGGCGGCTGCTCTGGGCGGCCGGGCGGCACGGGCCGCGCATCGCCGGCTCCGCCTGGCGCCGCTCGCGCGCACGCGCGCTGCCGTAGCGCTACGAGCCCGAGATCCCGAGCGCCTCGCGGACGATCCGGTCCTGCTCGTGCTGATGCAGGGTCGGGTAGCCCTCGCTCGGGCTCGCGCGCCAGGGGCGGCCGACGTACGACACCCGCTCGACGCCCGGTGCGCCGGCGACCGCCTCGTCGAGCCGGTGCCGGAGCGAGCGCCACGCACCCATGTTCTGCGGCTCCTCCTGCGCCCAGACGATCTCGCGCAGCGAGGGATAGGACGCGACGACCGCGGCCACCGCCTCGAGCGGGAACGGATACAGACGCTCGACGCGGGCGACCGCCACCCCGGGCTTCTCCGCGCGCGCCTCATGGCCAGCGATGTCGTAGTACACCTTCCCGCTGCAGAGGACGAGCCGCGTGACTCCGCCGCGATCCTCGACCGTGTCGTCGAGGACCGCGCGGAAGGAGCCGCTCGCGAGCTCCTCGAGCGTCGAGGTCGCCTGGCGGACCCGGAGCAGGCCCTTCGGCGTCAGCACGACGAGCGGCCGGGCCGTCGCGTCGAGCGCCTGGCGGCGGAGGAGATGGAAGAACTGCGCGGCGGTCGTCGGGTTGACGATGCGAATGTTGTCCTGGGCCGCGAGCTGCAGGAACCGCTCGAGCCGCGCGCTCGAGTGCTCGGGGCCGTTGCCCTCGTAGCCGTGCGGCAGGAGCAGCGTGAGACGCGAGGTCTGCTGCCACTTCGATCGGCCCGAGACGATGAACTGGTCGACGACGATCTGCGCGCCGTTGACGAAGTCGCCGAACTGCGCCTCCCAGACGACGAGCGCGTCCGGCGCGGCGATCGAGTACCCGTGCTCGAAGCCGACGGCCGCGTACTCGGAGAGCGGCGAGTTGTAGATCTCGAACGACGCGGCCGCGGTGGAGAGTGCCTGGAGGGGCGTGTGCGTCTCCCCGGTGACCGGATCGTGGAGGACCGCGTGCCGATGCGAGAACGTGCCGCGCTCGGTGTCCTGGCCCGAGAGCCGGATCGGGATCCCGTCCTCGAGCAGCGACGCGAAGGCGAGCGCCTCCGCGTGCCCCCAGTCGATCCCGCCCTCGCGCAGCGCCTCGCTGCGGCGCTCGAGCTGCCGCGCGAGCTTCGGGTTCACCTCGAACCCGTCGGGGACGCGGGCGAGCTGCTGGTCGAGCTCGCGCAGGCGGTCCGCGGCCACGGCGGTGACCACGGCCTCCCCGGTGTCCGTCCTCGTCTTCGCCTCGGTCGGCGGGACCGGCGCGGCGAAGGTCGTCCGCAGCTCGTCGTGCGTCGTCCGCAGGACCTCGATCGTGCGGTCGAGCAGGGTCGCCGCATCCTCGGCCGAGAGCACGCCGTCGGCGACGAGCTGCGCTCCGTACGACTCGCGCACGGGCGGCTGCTGGTCGATCCGCGCCGCCTGCAGCGGCTGCGTGTAGGCGGCCTCGTCCTGCTCGTTGTGGCCGAAGCGGCGGTAGCCGACGAGGTCGACGACGACGTCGTGGCCGAACTCCTCGCGGTACGCGAGCGCGAGCCTGATCGACGCGAGCGCCGCCTCGGGGTCGTCGGCATTCACGTGGACGATCGGCACGTCGAACCCCTTCGCGAGATCGCTCGAGTAGCGCGTCGAGCGGCCTTCCGCCGGGTCGGTGGTGAAGCCGATCTGGTTGTTGGCGATCACGTGCAGCGTCCCGCCGGTCGAGTACCCGTCCAGCGAGTGGAGGTTGAACGTCTCCGCGACGACCCCTTGCCCGGCAAAGGAGGCGTCGCCGTGGATCAGGATGGCGAGCGCCACCGAGGGATCGTGGATCCCGGCGCCGCCCGAGCGGACGGTCTGCTCGGCGCGCGCGAGCCCCACGACGACGGGGTCGACGGCCTCCAGGTGGCTCGGGTTCGCGGCGAGCGTGACCTGGATCTCGCCGGCGCGCGTCGTCCGGGGCTCGGACGCGGCCAGGTGGTACTTCACGTCTCCGGTGCCGCCCTCGGGATCGGTGACGAGCGCGTCGATCGTCCGCTCGCCCTCGAACTCGCGCAGCAGGGAGGCGTAGCTGCGCCCGACCGTGTGCGCGAGGACGTTCAGGCGTCCGCGATGGGCGATCCCGATCACGACCTCGTGGGCGCCGCCCGCCGCAGCGAGCTCCAGCGCCTCGTCGAGCATCGGCACGAGCGCGTCCAGGCCCTCGATCGAGAACTGCTTTTGGCCGATGAAGGCGCGGCGCAGGTAGGTCTCGAAGGCCTCGACCTGCGCGAGCCGCTCGAGGAGGGCGCGCCGCTCCTCGGGAGTCGGCGCCTGCCGGAAGCGCCCCGACTCGATCGCTCGTCTCAGCCACGTGCGCTCGGCGTGGTCGGAGATGTGCTCGATCTCGTAGGCGATCGTCCCGCAGTACACCTCCCGCAGGCGCGGGAGCACGTCCGCGAGCGTCTCTCCTTCGACGTGGACGCCGAGCACGGAGGCGGGGATGCGGGCGCGGAGCTCGGGCGTGAGCGGGAGCTCGAGCTCGCTCTCGTCGAGTGCCGGGTCGCCGAGCGGCTCGGAGCCGAGCGGGTCGAGACGGGCGGCGAGGTGGCCGTGCGAGCGGATCGCGTCGACGAGCGCCATCGCGGACGCGACCGCGCGGACGAGCTCGACGTCGGTGGCGGCCGCCTCGGTGGGGGCGGCCGGCGGTGCGACCACCGGCGCGACCGCGGTCGCGGCGCCGTTCCCCCCGTCGCCGGGTCGGGTCGACACGAGACGGGCGAGGCCGGGCAGGGTGGCGAGGAGCTCGTCGTCGGCCCCCTCGAAGAGCTCGCGCCAGGCGGGATCGACCGCTTGCGGGTTCTCGAGGTACTGCTCGAGGAGAAGGCCGACGTAGCCGGCGTTGAGGCCGGACGGCTGCTCGGAGCTCGCCATTACCTCGGTTGTAGCAGGAGGCCGCTCAGAAGATGGGGTTGTCCGTCCAGACCGCGACGAGCATCCCGAAGAAGAACGAGCAGCCGGCGGCCGCGACCGAGAACGCGGCCAGCGTGCGGTGCGATTCGGTCATCCGCGCCGCGACGAGAGCCACGACGATCGCCGCCGGGGCGAGGAGGCCCGGGCTGCGAACGATCGCGATGCCGGAGAGCGCGAGCGAGAACGCACACAGGAACCCCGCGATCGTGTCCCCGCGCCGCTGCTGAGGGATCGCGCTCACAGGCCGACTCTCGTCGACGTGTGGGCGTGGCAAGCGTTGCTCACGCGTGGGCTCCGAGCGCGGGCCGCACCGGGGTGAAAGGCCGGTAGGGCGGCCTCGGCCTGTGGCTCGACGCACGCCGCCGCTTCCAGTCCTCCCACCCGCACGGCGAGACCGGAACGAGTGCGGGCGCCTCGTCGGGCCCGCCCTCGGGCAAGGGCTCCGCGCGGATCGCCCACCAGACCACGCAGCCGAGGTAGACCACCGGGATCTTGAGGACGACGAGCATGAACAGGGCTTCCCAGACGGACACCGAGTCCATCGCCGGAGTGTACGGGAGCGCATACGGGCACCGCGAACGGGCTTCTAACACCGGCCTCACATTCCACCCGCTAGGGTGCCGGAAGCTTTTTGCCGCCCGTCCGGACCCGCCCTGTCAAGGAGTGATCCTGTGAGACGCACCCTCCGCCTCGCCCTGTTGCTGTGCGCACTCGCCGCCCTCGCCGCTCCGGCCGCGCTCGCAGCCGAGCGCATGTGGGTGGGCTTCCACGACGACCCGAGCTTCCGCTGGTCGGGCGACCGCTCGAGCATCGTGCCGTCGTCCGCGCGGGACGGGGCGTCGATCATGCGCCTCCTCGTGCAGTGGAACCTGGTGGCACCGCAGCGGCCGGCGGTCGCGTCCGACCCCTTCGACCAGGCGTACAGGTTCGACGACCTCGACGAGGCGCTGCGCGAGGCGCAGCGCTCGGACATGGAAGTCATGCTGACGATCTCGGGAACGCCGAGGTGGGCGAGCGGCGCAGGCGCCAACCGCATGCCGAGGCGGGTCTCCGATCTCACCTCGTTCTCGCGCGCGATCTCCTCCCGCTACTCGGGGCGCTTCAACGGCTATCCGTTCGTGCGCTTCTGGTCGGTGTGGAACGAGCCGAACCTGACCCGCTTCCTCGCGCCCCAGTTCAACGCGCGCGGCAAGTCGCTCGCCCCGGCCAACTATGCGCGGCTGTACGCCGCCGCCTACGCAGGGATCAAGGCCGGCAACCCGCGCGCGCTCGTCGCGATCGGCGAGACCTCGCCTCGCGGGAGCGACAGAGCCGGAGGGCTGCGCCCCGACCACTCCCCGGGACGCTTCGCCGAGCTCGTCGCGAAGGCGAACCCGCGCCTGAGGTTCGACGCGTGGGCGCACCATCCGTATCCGTTCAGGGCGAGCGCAAGACCGAGCCAGGTCGTCAAGTGGCCGAACGTCACGCTCTCCTCGCTCCCCCGCTTCGAGACCGAGCTCACACGCTGGTTCAAGCGGAAGACCGTTCCGATCTGGGTCACGGAGTACGGTCATGAGACGAACCCGCCGGACCGGCTCTTCGGCATCTCCTACGCGACGCAGGCGGCATACCTCCGGCAGGCGATCGCGATGGCGAAGAAGCTCCCCTACGTCGGGATGTTCATCTGGTTCGTGTACCAGGACAACGAGGGCCAGCCCTGGGACTCCGG
>Ga0075419_10002830_pt1 | contig 11120 bp, 11 predicted proteins | sample SoiMetdeltSBSDD3_FD_76900 | JGI IMG/M metagenome (GOLD analysis project Ga0075419, IMG submission 76900) | Bulk soil microbial communities from a Populus tree surrounding site in Tennessee, USA - Soil MetaG P. deltoides SBSDD3 | ecosystem: Environmental > Terrestrial > Soil > Tree plantation... | reverse complement strand
GACTGCGGCGTGGCTGCGGGCACCGCGACGACGATATCGGCTGGCGTCAGGACTTCCTGCATCACGAAGGAGAGCGCCGGTTGCACGACGGCCGGAGCCCCAAGCCACTGGAGCCGCTCGCCCAGGCTCACCAGCATCGAGAGCGGCACCAGAAACTTGATCGACGCCGCCGTCCACAGCCAGAAGCGCACCCGCGCGCCGTTACTCCGCAATGCCATCGTCGCCAGCCACACGAGCACGGCGAACAGCGTCGATTGCCAGAGATGATCCACGAGCGCCAGCGAGAGCCCGACTGTCATCGCGGTCCACCCTTCTTCAGCAGCCTTTTCAGCGCGTCTTCGGCTTCCTTGATGTCCTCGAGCGTCAGCCGCCCCGATTCGACGAGGCGCGCCATGACCGGCTTGGGCCGGCCGCCAAACAGGTTGAGCAGCTCATCGACGAGCGTGGTGTGCGCCTGATCGCGGGAGATCGCGGCCTCGAAGATATTGGCCTTGCTGATTCGCTTGACGCAGCGAACCGCTTTTTTCTTCTCCAAACGATAGACGACGGTCTGCACCGTCGTAAACGCCGGGCGCCCTTTCGCCGGCAGTCCGTCGTGGAGCTCGCGGATCGAGCAGGCGCCTCGCGTCCACAGCACTTCGAGGATCTGCAGCTCGGGCCTGGTCAATGATGTGCGTCGCATCGCCACCAACTATCGTTGGAGATGAGTAAACTATATCTATAGTTCAAAATGCAAGAGGGGGCCTGTCTGGCCCGGATCGACACAGGCTTCGCCGCAGGTGTGGCGACGCGAGATCGAGCCGAGCGGCGCGCCTGACGAGGCCTACTGACCCAGCGGAACGAGCAGGAGGAACTGGCGGCCGTCGGGCATCAGGTCGAACTGGCGGCGATACTCGGCCTGCGCGAACCCCTTGATCGGGAGCGGCGTCGGCTCGATCTTCGACGTCATGTCTTTCATGTTCACGGCGAGCCGGAACAGCTGATGGTCGCGATCGAAGTAGAGCGCTTGGCCATCGGGCATCCACATCGGATGCGAGCCGCCGTCACGACTGAGCTGATAGCGCTGGCCGGTTTGTGGAAACGGCTCGATCCACACCTCGTAACGGCCCGTCTCGTTGGACGCATACGCCATCCACTTGCCATCCGGCGACATCGCGCTGCTGTGTTGTGCCGAGTCAGGAAAATCGACCAGCCGGGTGACCGTTCGGGACTTCAGGTCGAACAGCGAAATGCCGTAGTCGCGCTGACCGGTCAGCGTCAGGAAGCGCATCTGCGATCCGCCAGCAGTCCAACCCTCACCGGCTCTCGTGTCGATCAGATGCTCGGCATCCCCGGTGCCATCGGCGCGACGCCAATAGACGGCGTCAGGTCGATCGGCACTCGACACGATGAATACGAGACGTTGGCCGTCCGGTGTCCACATCGGCGCCCAGTTGATTTGACCAACGACGAGCGGGAGAGCCTTCCGTCCAGCGATGTTCGAGATGTCCGCGGTCCAGAGCCGCGGCCCGTCGGGGCCCTTCAGGTCGCGCGTTTCGAAGGCCACGCGTGTGCCGTCGGGCGACACACGCGGCGCGTAGACCGTCGGCGGGAGCTGACCCAGAACTTTCTTCGTGCCGTCCAGATCGACGAGCGTCAGCTCGAAGCCGGCGGGCATCTGCCCACGCGCGCCACTGACGGTCACCAACATGGCGAGCGCGGCCAGCACGAAGTCATTGCGAACAATGCGTCCAATCATCTGCTCACCATCCGCGAAATGGTCGATTCACTCCGCTGTCAGCGTCTCAACCGGATCAACCGCCGCTGCCCTTCGAGCCGGCACGTAACTCGCCAGCGCCGCAGCCATGCCGAGTACGCCGAGCACCCCGGCATACGTTGGAGGATCGAGTCGCTCGACGCCAAACAGCAGCGACGACATCAACTGCGTCAGCGCCACGGCGGTGAGGAGACCGACGCCCGCGCCAACGCTGGCCAAGACAAGCCCCTGACGCACGAACATTTGTATGAGCTCGGATGGCGCTGCCCCGAGCGCCAGCCGGATGCCAATCTCCCGCGAACGCTGCGCGACGATGTAGGCAATCACGCCGTAGATACCAATGATGCCGAGCACCAGGGCCATCGCTGCGGCGATTCCCAGCATCACGAGGGCGAACGACGTCCGCGCCATCGACTCGTCGTACAGATCCTTCATCGTCCGGACGAGGAACACGGGCATGCTCGGGTTCAGCGACCACACGGCACTCCGGATCCCGTCGAGCAAGCTCTCACGGCCCGCCTCGTCGGTACGGATGACCAGATTGATCGGACGCATCACGAAGAGCGGCCCGCCGAAGTTTTCCATCATCACCGGCCAATACACCATCGCCGGCGCGGGCTGATAGAGCGCATCCTCGTGCACGTCTTCGACGACGCCGATGACCTCCCGCCAGACTGGTGCAGCCGCACCAGGCGGTTGGCCGACGTGCTGACCCAGCGCCGCCGCAGGTGAGCCCCATTCTTCGCGAGCGAAATTCTCGGAGATGACCGCGACTCGTGCCCGCCCATAGATGTCGCTCCAGGTGATGTCACGCCCGGCGATCATCCGCGTGCCGATCGCGCCGAAGTAGCCGGGCGACACGGCCTTCATTCGCCGCATTGGAAATGGTTTGTCTGGCGGGTAGGTCTTTCCTTCGACAAGGACGGGGTTCTGCCACACGCGCAGAGGGCCTTCCATCGGCACCGCGCTGGCGAAGGCGGCGGCTTTCACGCCGGGGAGCGCCGCAATCTTGTCGAGGATCTCGTGCTGCAGCCGCATGACACGTTCGAGGTCGGGCACCTGCTGTGGCGGGACCCATACCCTGGCCGTCTGCAAGTCGGCCGTCGCCGTAAATCCAGCTTTGACGTTCAGCAGCGCTTGAAACGTCCGGATCATCAGACCGGAGCCAACCAGCAGCACGAGTGCGAGTGCGACCTGCACGACGACGAGCGAATTGCGTGTCCGCTGCCGCTCGCGGCTCGCGCTCGTACCGCGAGCCGAGCCACCGAGCGCCGTGCCATGCTGCTGCGCGGCGTGTTTCAGCGCGGGAAGTGCGCCGAACAACAGGCTCGACAGCAATGAGATGACCATGGCAAACGCCATCGCACGGGGATCGAGCGAGATGTCTTCGACGCGAGGCAGCGTGGTCGGCGCTGTTGCGACGACCACCTTCAGCCCGGCGTACGCGAGCGCAACGCCCAGAGCCCCACCGATCAGCGAGAGCACCAGGCTCTCGACCAGTACTTCTCTCGCGATGTGTCCTCGCCCGGCGCCGAGCGCCGTGCGAACCGCGAATTCGTGGCGCCGGCTCTCCGACCTCACCAGCATCAGATTGGCGACATTGGCACAGGCGATCAGCAGAACAATCCCGATCGTCCCCATCAGGATCCAGAGCATGTCGCCGACGCCGCCGACGACCCGATCCTTCAGCGGTTGCACCGCCGGCGTGATCCGAAAGTTCTCGATCAGCTGTCGCCCGCCGGAGTTGGGCGGTATCGGCCACGCGTTGAGCCAGATCGGCAGCATCCTGGCGATATCGGCGTTGGCATCGGCGACCGTCATGCCAGGCTTGAGCCGCGCCAGGCTCCAGAAGCCGAAGTTGTCGAGCCTGACACGGCTGCGGTCGAGGACGATTGGCGAGATCACCTCGGCGGCGGGTTCCATGTCGAGGAATCGGAACCCCTCGGGCATGACGCCAATGACTTCTGCCGGACTCGAATCGGCAGACAGCCGGCGTCCGATCACGGAGCGATCGCCGCCGAACCGCCGCTGCCAGTAGGCGTGAGTCAGGATCAATGGAATCGGCGATGCGGCCCCCTCGCCACGAACGTCCCCGCCGCGTGGGAGGTCGGCCTCCGTGAACAGCCGGCCCAACTGTGGCTGGACGTCCAACGCCTGAAGGACGTCGTGGGTCACGAAGAGTGCGCGCGCCTGTTCCGGCTCGCCGAAGCCGGTGATCGTCCGGCCGCCGTCGCCGTAGAGACCGATGTGCTGAAAGACGCGACTCTCCTCGCGATACGTGAAGTACTGCGACGGCGACATCCGGAACTCGTCGACCTTGAGCCCGGGTGCGACGTGCTCGACGCTGACCAGTTCCCCCGCGTTCGGGTAGGACAGCGGCTTGATCAACACGCCATCGACCACGCTGAAGATTGCCGTATTCGCGCCGATGCCGAGGGCGAGCGTCAAGACCACCGCGAGCGTGAACCCGGGGCGCCGCCGCATGCCGCGCCACGCCAGGCGGAGATCGCGGCCCAACGTATCGAGCGGGCTGATGGTGTTCATGCGATAGATCTCCTCGCGGATCCGCACCGTGTTCCCCAGCTTGAGGTGCGCCACTCGACGCGCCGCCTCAGGCGACATCCCGCGCGCGATGTTCTCGTCGGTCTCGATCTCGAGGTACGAGCGTAGTTCTTCAGCGCGATCACGATCCCACTGCCCTCGGCGAAAGAACCGGCGCCACGTCATGGCTCGCTAGCGAGGCTCCGCCCCCGAACGAACATTACTGAGTGCTGTCACGACGTCTGGTCCGTCGACGGCTTGAGAATCCTGCCGATGGCGCGGACGATTTCTTCCCAGCGCGTCGTCTGCGCCGCCAGTTGTTTGCGGCCGGTTGGGGTCAGCCGGTAGTACTTCGCCTTGCGGTTGTTGTCGGACGTGCCCCAGAACGAGGCGATCCACCCCCGGTTCTCGAGCCGATGTAAAGCGGGGTACAGCGAGCCGTGCTCGATCTGGAGCACGTCCTCCGATCCACGCTCGATCGCGTGGGCGATGGTGTGTCCGTGCGCCGGCCCCATCACGAGGACCCGAAGCACAAGCATGTCGAGCGTGCCCGAGGGCGTCTCACTTTGCAGCGGCGATTCACTCCGCGGCATGCCTGCCCCCAGTTCCACATGATGATCTATGCATCAGATTCCCTTCGAAATAGCCGATACGAGGGATCTTTACACTTTGTTCAGAAGATTATCTAGTGGAATGTAACTTCACTGCCTGTCGCGCTGGGTGCTCTCCGTGGCTACGTCAGCGAGAACGCGCGCTCGGCGTTGGTTTGAAAGAACTTCTTCCTGTCGCCCGCACTCATCGGAACGTTGTCGCTGGCGACGACCTCGTCGACCTCGAACTGGTACGGGTAATCCATCGCATAGAGCACGCGATCGACGCCCAGCACCGACTGGATGAACGTGATCACTGGCGCCCATGCCATCCCGCTCGTCGTCACGTAGAAGTGTTCTTTCAAGTACTCGCTGATCGTCTTGTTCAGCGAGGCGGCGCCGGTGCGAATCGCCGGTCTGGCGGTGCGGTTCATGTAGTCGAGGCGATACAGCCAGAACGGCAGCGCCTCGCCGCCGTGGCCGATGACGAGCCGCAGCGTGGGAAAGCGATCGAGCGCACCGCTGCGGATGATCGCGAGCGCGTGCAGCCCGGTCTCGGCGCCGAATCCCCACAACGCGCCTTCGAGCCCGCGCTCGACGTACGGCCCGATCATCGCCGGAGGCGGGGCCTGCGGGTGGATGTAGATCGGAACGCTCAACGCTTCGGCGGCCTCGAAGATCTCCCAGAATTTCGGGTCGTCGAGACACTCACCGCGTGTATGGGAGTTGATGATGACGCCCTTCAGCCCGAGCCGGCGCACGGCGCGATCCATTTCCCTGGCGGCTGCCGGTGGATCGTGCGGCGCCACCGCGGCGAGCGCCGCGAAGCGCGTCGGGTATCGCTTCACCGCCTCGGCGACTTGATCGTTGGTGTCGGTCGCAATCGCATTCGCCGTCGCGGCATCGAACACCTGCACTCCCGGCGAGGTGAGCGAGAGGATCTGTACATCGATGCCCGAGGCGTTCATGTCGCCGATGCGCCGGTCACCGATGTCGGCGAGGCGCTCGACCAGCTGTCCGCGGGCACCGAGACGCGTCCACAGTGCGATGAACCCTGGATCGTCGATCGCGCGGTCCGCCGCCATCTGCTGATAGCGCTTCAGCAGATCGGCGGGCGCCCAGGCTTCTTCCGTCGCGATGCGCTTGTAGTCGGCTCTGGCGGGCACGCTACCTCGACTCGGTCCTGGCGTACGACTTCAGCAGGCCGCACGATTCGCAGCGCCACGCCGCCACGGAGTACTTCCGTTTGCCTCGCAGCTTGAGCCCGAACCACATCGACCGTTCCGGCGGGCCCTCGACCCACACGCCCGCCCTCGACGAGTGGTTGTCGCCTCGATCGAGCAGAAAGCCTTCCTTCATCAGGCGTCCGCAGTCCGGGCACTTGTGATCGGTCACTGATCGCCTCACCAAAAGGGCGCCAGTGCGAAGTATAGAGGATTGATTGACGTCCACCGACAAGGTGTTATAAACATAACGCCCTGCGAGCAGGCCTCCGCGCCACCGCAGCATGAACGGAATGCTCAGACACCACGTCGTCGCGGCACTGATCGTCACGGTCTTCGCGTCCAGTCTCCGCGGACAACAGGCCGACGCGCCGCAGCGATTCGAGGTCGCCTCGGTCAAGCTGAACACGTCGGGCGACACTCGTCGAATGATCGGCCCCGGCCCCGGCGGCCGGTTCACTGCTGTCAACGTCACGTTGCGTCAGCTCGTGGCGTTCGCTCTGGGCGTGTCCAACTCCCGGTCGGACATGCTCGTCGTTGGTGGACCCGAGTGGGTCGATCGTCAGCGCTTCGACGTGGACGCCGTCGCTGTCGGCCGCGACATTCCTCGCGGGACGGCTGGTCCATTGGTGCGGGCGCTGTTGGAGGAACGCTTTCAACTGCGCGCTCACAAGGAGACGACCGAGAGACCCGTGTACCACCTGGTGATGGATCGCACGGACGGGCGTCTCGGGCCGCGTCTCCGACCCACCGCCACGGACTGCGAAGCGCGACGCGCCGCGCGAGCTGCCGGAGCCGCACCGCCACCGGCGGTTCCAGCGGCGCCGCCTCAGGACCCCGCCACAATCCGCCCCAGATGTGGACTCCGTGAATCTCCAGGACGCTTCGCCGGGGACGGCGTGACCGCCGCTCAGCTCGCGGAAGGACTCGCGCCCTTCGCCGGCCGTGTCGTCATCGATCGAACCGGGTTACTGCAGTTCTTCGACCTGGACCTCGAATGGAACACCGACGTGCGCGCCGGCCCGGACGCGGTGACGCCGGCGGGTGCAACGAGCGATCTGCCCGGTCTGTTCACCGCGCTGAGGGAGCAGCTCGGGCTGAAACTCGACGACGCCCGTGGGCCGGTGGAAGTCGTCATCATCGATTCGGCGAGCCCGCTGATCCCCAACTAGCGGTACGCGGCTCGGGTCGCCGCTCCGCTCAATGCGACGTATAGAGGAAAAGCTCAGACGTGTGCGCCAGCCCGGGACGGAGCGACTCGGCGATCCACCAGATGCCTTCGAAGCCGACGTTGGTCGAGAGTCGCGTCCACAATCCGCCCTGGTCCTCGCTGATGAACGCCACCGTGCGGGCGGTGTCGCTGTTCCACCAGTTGTCGACCGTCAGCTGAGGCGCCTCGGTGTCGACGCGCTCCTCGCGTCCCGAGGCGCGCTCGTATTCTTCGCTCGCGCGAACCTGGTCGCCGATCAGGAAAAAGCGCCGAATCTGAATGGACTTGATCGGCGGCGATGCGCCTCGCCGGTTCATCTCCGGCAGCCCGAGATACAGCTCGATGATGCGCGGCCCTTCGTCACCAAACGCCAGCGCCTGCCGAAGCACGTTCTTGGACCGCCACACCGCGGGCAGCGAGGCCGACGCCAGGCGTGCAAGACGTTCGGTCTCCTTCACTGAGAGGTGGGCCGGCGTTCCACCCACCACCTTGAGACCGGGACGATCCTGCAGCGCGAAGAGCACCTCGTGACGGAGGTCGTCGGAGACGGTCACACGGGCAAACCGCTCGGGCTTCAGATGCTGAAAACGTCGAGCGCAGTCGGGCGACTCCGCACCGCTTCGCACGACGTCGACGCTCGCGTCCTCAGGCTCACGGTCGGCCGCGAGCACGATCAACTGGTCACCGGCCCGCAGTTGCTGCGAGCCGCTCAACGCAAAACACTCGTCGAGCCCGGGAAAGAGTGTCGGGTCGGCCGGAACCGTTTGCGCCGCGACCGACACGGCGGCGAAGACGAGCGGTGCAGCGATTAGCATTCTGGTGGTCATCGGAGGCTCCATCTCGTCGTTCCACTAACCGGCGTCGATCGCGGCGTCGCCGAATTCGGGGTCGCACAGCTGACACCGGCACGCGACGTCGCGCATGTAGCCTTTGAACATGTCGTCCAGACGCGTCAACAACGGGCTCCCCTCGTACGCTTCGACGATCGCTTGATCGATCTCGAACGCGCTTTGGCCCTCGTAGCGAGCTTCCGGAGGCGTGAACTCGAGATACCCCAGATCGCCCGCCGGAAGGAACACCATCCGTTCGTCCTCGCCCTCCGCGTCGGGCGCGGGCACAAATCCGAAGGGCGCGAAATGCTCCGAGGCAATTCGTTGGTGCTCGGCGGCGTACCACGCCGCCGCCCAATGCGAGACCACGCGCGCCGATGTCTCAGCCTGACCGGCGCAACCCGAAAACGTGACCTGAACGTAGTAGTCCGGTTCGTCCGCACCGGTGGGCTGCAGTCCCCGCACGTACACGGTGGGTGGCACGCCGGACAGATACTCGAGCACGACCGACGTCGCACCCGAGGGGTGCGGCATTCGACCCTCCAGCCAGGTGCGCAGATCGTCGACGAGCGAGACATTCAGCGGCGCCGGAGGAATCTCGATCAGTCGTTCGCCGTCGGGGAGCTCCACCACACGACGCGCTTCGACGCTCGCCACCGGCGACCCGAACAGCCGCCGCCACAACGAGGGCGGCGGTGGCTGCACGGGGTGCTCCGCCACCGCCACACGTTCCGAGGTCAACTGGCCCTGAATCACGTACGCATGTCCACCCATACCGGTCCCTTAGCGCAAGCTCCCATTCCCAACTCCCAACGCCCAACTCCCACGTCCCAACGAAACAAAGACCCGATGTTTTGGGAGTTGGGAGTAGGAGATTGGAGGTTGACACGAATCTCACCTTACGCCGCCGCTGCTCGGATCGCCGTCTCGCCTCGCGCCAGGAGAGCCTGCCAGGTTGGCAGACGCTGGACGGCCATCAGGCCAAGCGGCTCGTTCGGCGTGGCTTCGTGCTCCCTGATATTCAGCTGCCACCAGCCGACGTCGCGCCATTCGCCAAGCTTGTAGCCGACGCGGCGATAGACGCCGAGCGGCTCGAAGCCCATCGACTCGTGAAGCGCAACGCTGCTGTCGTTCGGCAGCGCGATGCCCGCATAGGCGTTGAAATACCCCTGTGCCGCGAGAATGCCGAACAGCGACAGATACAACCCGCGGCCGACACCCAGTCGGCGATAGTGGCGATCGGTGTAGACCGACGTGTCGACCGACCATTGATACGCGGCGCGCACGCGGTGCCGCGCCGCATAGGCGTAGCCGATCACATGCCCGTCGCCTTCGCAGACGAGCCATGGGTAGTGGCGAAGTGTCTCGACGATCCGGCGAGCCATCTCGTATCGATCCGGCGCAACCGTCTCGAACGAAATCGCCGTCTGCTCGACGATGGGCTGGTAGATCGACGCGACGGCGTCGGCGTCGATATCGTTCGCGAGTCTGATTCGCACGGCCATCCTGCCTCCTCGAATGGAGCTCTCTGCCAATGGTAAGTCTGGCGATCGAGGCGAGGATGTCTATTTCAGACGGGCCGACCGAGGCGCGTGCGACACGTTCGTCTCGTCCAGCCGCCAGCCGCACGCGCTGGCCACGAGCGGGGCGAGCTCGTTGAACCCCTGGACCGTGAACTCGACGACCGCCGGGGATGAATTGAACGGCGTGAAGCCAAACGTCATCCGCCGCGCATCAGCGAGGCGCCGCGTCAGTTCGATCGCGTCGGGCGCGAACAGCTCTTTGCCGCTCTCCGAGTCCGTCCACTGCTGCACGACGGCGGGCTCGTCGTCTATCTGGATGCGCACGGAATGGCTGCCGGCCTCCTGCTCGAGGCTCGCAGGCGAGTCGAGCGAGACGTAGACCTCGGTCACGCGCGACACGCATCGGGCCACGAGCTGCGGGCGCACGCGTGTCATCCACGCCGCGACATCGTTGCTGGCACTGAGCTCGAAGGCGATGGTTTTCGAACCGTCGCTGGCCCACCATGCCTGTCGCCGGCCCATCCACTTCTGTACGGGCGCCGGCTGGACGATCACGTTCGCCGGCGCCGGAGTGACGGCAACGGGCGCGATGGTGGAGATGTCCTGCGTCTCGGCGTGAAGCCAGCCGAACGCGAGCATCGCCGTGACCGCGGCAAGCACGCCGGCACCGCCCATCATGGGCATCGACCATCGCGCCACCGGATGACTGGCGCGCGCGCGCCGCGTCGTCGCCGGCACCAGGGCGGCGCTCGATTCGTCGGGCTCGTCGAACGGCATCGCGGCAGGTGTTTCCGAAACTTCACGTGGCATCTCGGCGAACGCCGGTGATTCGTCGGCGGGCGCGTCGCCGTGTATGGACGCGTCGTCGTGCACGACCGTATAGCCGCAGTTACGGCAGAACGTGGCTTCCGCTTCGACGAGCGCGGTGCACTGGGGACACTGTTGAACGGGGCTCAACCCGGCATCGGACATAGATTGCAGCTCGACCGTCTGGAGGGGCAATCCATGTGCCACCCCTGTTCGAGCGCAAAGTCCCCTGAACGAGGGAGAGGGCCGACGCCTACGCAGACAGCCACGTGCGTGACGTTACAGATTGGGTGTGATCAGAGCCGCCGTGTCAAACACGTGCAGAGTGTGCAGAGTGACCGCTACCGACCGACCCACAGGAAGCGCACCAGGGCCACGCTGAACGCGAACAGCGCGCCGCCCCAGAACGTGGCGAGATGCGAGCGCGGCTCGCGGTCGCGATCGCGCCACTGGCCATACTGGTGCATCACGGCGCCGCTGATCAGCGGTGACACGACCAGGCTCGCGCCTTGTAGCGAAACCGGTTGGAGAATCCGCGCGGGCCAGATCAGGCTGAGCACGGCGCCGGCGAGCGCGCCCCACAACGCGATGCCGATTCCAGCGACGACGGGATGGACGTGTCTGCGCCGTCGAAGCGCCT
>Ga0075419_10002826_pt1 | contig 11128 bp, 15 predicted proteins | sample SoiMetdeltSBSDD3_FD_76900 | JGI IMG/M metagenome (GOLD analysis project Ga0075419, IMG submission 76900) | Bulk soil microbial communities from a Populus tree surrounding site in Tennessee, USA - Soil MetaG P. deltoides SBSDD3 | ecosystem: Environmental > Terrestrial > Soil > Tree plantation... | reverse complement strand
GGCGCCGGTCGGCGGGGTTCTGCTGACGTTCCACGAGGCCCGCGGCGACGAGGTCGTCGAGGAGGTACGTCATCACGGTGCGGTCGATGCCCAGCCAGGTCGCGAGGGCGAGCTGACTCGGGTGGTCGCCGCGGATGACGGCGCCGAGGGTGTGGTAACCACGCGGGCCGTGGGGCAGGCCGTCGAGGATGGAGCCGACCGCGCCGAAGTAGGCGCGGGTCAGGACGAGCAACGCGGGACCCACCTCGTCCGCGGTACCCGGCTCCCTTGTCTGCATCCTCACACTCTATCCGCCGCACAGACGAGTTGTAGCGAAGATAATCTGTTAGGCATACGATCTGCGAGACGCCGGACGGCCGGAAGGAGATGGGCGTGACATTCACCGAGAAGGAAGTCGAGTACCTGAACAGCCAGCGGCTGGGGCGGCTCGCGACTGTCACCTCGTCCGGGCAGGCGCACGTGGTACCGACCGGGTTCCGGTTGGCCGACGACCGGACGGCGATCGAGATCGGCGGGCACAACCTTGCCGCCCGCCGGCCTCTGTACCTGCGCAACATCGAGACCAACCCGTGGGTGGCGTTCGTCGTCGACGACCTGGCGTCGGTGAACCCGTGGAGCCCACGCGGCGTGACCGTCCGGGGTCGGGCCGAAATTCATACCGAGGGCGGTCAGCGTCTGGGGCGGGGATTCGACTCGATGCTGATCCGGATCGTCCCGACACACGTCACATCGTGGGGCATCGACATGTCCGCATACGGAAGGGTGTCATGAGCTTCGATACACGTAATGGCACGCGCGGTGCGCGCCAGCCCGGTGGCAAATTCATGCTGTGGGTGAACAGGATGATGGTCAAGCGCGTTCGCAAGAGCGGTCGCGCGGCAGGGTTCGATGCCCTGGTTCTGACGACGGTGGGCCGTAAGAGCGGAATCGCCCGCGAAACTCCGGTGGGGTACTTCCCCGGTGACGACGACAGCTTCCTGATCGTGGCGTCGGCGGCTGGAGCGGCCCGCAATCCTTCGTGGTACTACAACCTCGCCGCACACCCCGACCAGGTGCGTATCGAAACACGTGGCCGCCGGATGTCCGTTACCGCGCAGGAGCTTCACGGGCCCGCGCGCGACGAAGCATGGCGGCGAATCACTACCGCGGTGCCACGTTTCGCCGACTACCAGAAGAAGACGGATCGCGAGTTGCCGATCATCCGCCTCGTACCCTCCTGATGGCGCGGCGCTCGGCGTCACCGCCGCGGAAGGAGGCTGCCGAGCGGTCCTAGGTCGAGGTTCAGATCCTCCTCCGCGAGCCCGAAGTGCTCACGCAGCCTGGTCATTTGCGCGTCCAGGGCCATGAGCGTGGAACCCAGCCGTTCGATCTGGTCGTCGCTCAGGTCGCCCTCGTCGATCCGGCGGATGGCCTGGCGCTCCATCAGCTGCCGGATCAGCTCGATCACGGTGAGCACCAGGCTCGCGAGGCTCCGCTCCGCGCCTTCCCGGTCGATGTCGAGGTGCGTCATGGCTCGTCCGTCCCTATCGGTCGCACGACGGGCAGCGGCTCCGGACCGCCGGGACGTACCGAGGAGAGCAGCGCGCGCAGCGACACGTACACGAGGTCGATGTCGGCGATGGACAGGGTGATCTCACCGGTGATGACGACTCCGGTAGCCAGGACGCGGTCGAGCAAATCCACCAGCGCGACCTGCTGGGCCGGTACGGCAATCTCATTGCTCATCGTCGACTACCGCGAATGAGTAGGCCGGCCACGGGCCGGTGAGCTCGACAGCCAGTTCCGGGTGTTCGTCGGCCAGTGTCGCCACCGCCGTCGCAAACTCCTCGGCGTGCTCGTTGTCGACGAGGTACGCACCGTTGAGGATCATCGAGCGCCGGTCACCGCTCAGGTTCGGGTCCTGCGGCCGGTGTTCGCGCGCCTCGACGGCGATCTCGCTGAGCCGATCGTGGACCGCGTGCGCACTCTCGGCGGCGCGTTGCCATGACGAGTTCCGCGCGCTCAACAGGGCCTGTCGTTGTCGGAGGTAGGCGGTCCCCGAGGTGGGCGCGGACGGCGTCGGCTGGTCGGGCTCGGACCCGGTCGAGTACGCCTTGACTCCCCATTCCAGCCGCCCGGCGACGTTCCGGAGCGCGGCGAGGAACTCGTCGCGATGGCGCCGCACCGCGGTACGCACGCGGTCGTCGTCGGCATAGAGCGTCGCCAGTCGGGCCGGCGCCACGGGTCGGTGGGCGGCGATGAGCGCGATTGCCGCGTGGTGCCGTCGGGCGATTCCTTCGAGCTGGTCGAGGTCGTCGAGGCGGCGCCGCAGACCCTCCGCACCGAACCGTCCACTGTCGACGGAGCCGACGAGCGCCGTCAGCCCCGAAGCGCTGACCACGCGCAGGCTCTCACCGTCGACGCCGGTCGCCCCGGCCAGCCACGGTCCGTCGAGGTCGACGCCGACCGCGTAGACCCATACGGCAACGGAGGGCTCAGTCATCGGGATCCGCCTCGAGGGCGGGGTCGTGGCCCCGTCCAGGCGGCAGGCTCTTGCGTGCGCTCGACGTCAGCCATGGATCGTGCTCCCACCAGTCGATGCCGAGCTCGCGTGCCGTATCCACTGATGCGATCAACAGTCGCAGCTTGACCGTGAGCAGCTCGATGTCCAGCAGGCTGATGCGGATGTCGCCCACGATGACGACACCACGGTCGAGCACGCGCTCGAGGATGTCACCCAGGTTCGCCGGCTCGTGGCTCCCGACACCCACCGGCGCGGAGGACGAGGCCCGCGGTTCGATGGTCATCGTTCCGGATCTCCGCTGTCGCTCTTGCCGCGGGGGTACCGGCGCCTGCGGGTGTATCCCACGAGGCTGCCATTGTCGTCGATCTCCGCCTCGTAGAGTGCCAACACATCCGTGGATGACGGGATCCTGCGGTCCTCGACAACCTCCACTCCGACGACCCAGCCGTCCTCGGCGGGCTCCAGGGACACGACCCCTTGGGTTTCGCGACCGGTCAGGTCGGCCACCTGCTCGAGGCCGGCCCGAGCGGCTTCGCGGGCATCTATCGGCTCGCGACGTGGCCGATCCTCCCGTCGGCGTCGCGATTCTTGCCCTTGCTGCATGGCATCCTCCCTCAGCGTCGCAACATCCGGTCCACGGCCGCCTGCTCCATCTCCTCGGCGTCCTCGCCCGAGAGCTGCCGCTCGGCCCGCTCCTGGTCGATCGCCTCGAGCTCCTGCCGGACTTTCGCGGGGTTGTAGAGCTCTTGCTCCGCTTCCTTCTCGAGCAACCGAGCCAGTGCGATCAGGCCACGCAACGGCGCGAAAGGAAGGCCGAGGGTCGACGAGACGAGATCCATCGCGTCCTGCCTCTCTACCCCTGCGTGGTGGTGACGAAGTCGTACGGCGCCATGGGACCGAGCAATCGGGCATTGGCCCGGCCCTCCCATGAGCGGGCGAGACTGTCGAGCAGATCTTCGAGCTCGCCGCTGTTGTCGATGTCGACGAGCATCGCCACATGCGCCGCGTCCTCCTCGTGGGTCGGTGGGCGCACGGATACCGCCGCGACGACGGGTGTCACGGCTTCGATGACAACATCGGTGTCGGCGCTGCGCTTGGCCTCCACCGCCGTGCCGAGCAACTCGCCCAGCTGAAGTCGTGTATCCCTTGTGGACTCGATGGGCTCGTCCCGAATTTGCTCCACCAGGGCCATCGCGTCCGGGTTCTCACTGAGGACTTCGTGCACGAGCGCGGACTCGTCGTACCGGGCGTGAAACACGTACTGCGTCTCGCCCTCGAGTTGATTCAGCGCGTCGGTGAACTCGTCCGCGTGCGGCTCGAGCAGCTCGTGCACCACCGCCGTCCGCGACGAGAGCACCGCCCCGAACCGCATGGGCAGTACGGGTACCGCGCCAGCGGCGGCGTCGAGGACGTCCCGATGAGCGAAGAGGTCGGCCCGGCTGCCCAGCGGCTTGTCCACGTCGACCCGACTGACGAGGGCCGCGACCTCACCGCTGCGGATGAGTTCCACCGGCGCGGGCGGATCGCCGACCCCCTCGTTCCCGGGCAGCACCTCAACGTCCGACTCGACGATGCCGTAGACGTACCAGCCGTGCTCGGTCGACATGTCAGCCCTCCGCCCGGGCGTGGGTCGACGACTTCCGACGCGATCCCCCGTTGTGCCGCTCGACGAAACCCTCGACCGTCTCCCGCGCGGTATCGATGGCTCCCCGCGCCGCCCCTTTGACCTTCTTCTCCGCTCCCTTCTCCTGCGCCCCCTCCACGAACTCGGGCAGACCCTTGCTCTGGCCCGTTTCGGCGAGGTCGAGCCGGTTCGCGGCCTCGGCGAAGCGCAGGTACGTGTCGACGCTCGCGACCACGACGCGCGCGTCCACTGTGAGCAGTTCGATGCCCACGAGCGAGACCCGGACGTAGGCGTCGATCACGAGCCCCTTGTCGAGAATCGAGTCGACGACCTCGGCGAGTCCCGAACCACCCGGGCGCTCGAGTCCGCCGCCGCCCGACCCACCGGTCGGCTGTACGGCCGTTGTCATTGTTCTACCCCCGTTCGGCGACCTACCCGCGGCCGCCAACTCTGCGTGGTTGTTCGCGGCTGCCTTGGCGCCGGCGGGTCGGGCGGCTCTCGCTGGACCCGGAGCGTCCCGACGCGGGCTTGCGCCGGCCCGAACCGCGGGGCTCGCTGCCGCGGCGGGTGCTCTCGGCTTCCTGCTGCTCGCCGCGCGCTTCTTCGTTGTCCTTCGTGACCTCACCGTCGTGGATCTCTCCGCGCCAGCCCTCCACCTCGTCGGGGTGGAGCGCCGCCTCGTTCATCACGTGCCGGGCGAAGTGCTTGAGCTCCAGTCGGGCACGCCGCCCCTGAGCCCGCCAGAGATTGCCGACGTGCTCGAAGAATCCCTGCGGGTGGTACTGCAGGTTGAGGCAGACGCGAGTCAGTTCGGGCGCGAGCTCATGAAACGTGACCGCCCCGTCGACCGTCCCCTTCTCGCCCTCGGATTGCCAGACGATCCGGGTGTCCGGCACCTGCTCGATGATTGTGGACTCCCACGTCCGGTGCGACCAGAAGACCTGCGCCTTCCATCGGAGCTTGGTGTCCTCCTCCTGTTCCACCGACTCCACCTTCTTCATGAAGGTCGGGAAATCGGTGAAGCGGGTCCATTGGTCGTACGCGAGTCGCAACGGCACGCCGACGTCGATGTGTTCGACAATGTTCGTGACTTTGAGGGACGTACCCTTCCCGTTCTTCTGTTTGCCGCCGCGCCCGGTGATGGCGGCCAGCAGCCCTGGCCCGCCGCCATTGGTCGCATAGTCGGTCAACCGCTCGGTGGTTTCGCCGATTCTATCCGTCATCGACGACACGACGCGCTTGCCCGCCACCGTGAGGAGACCCTTCGCGCCCTCCGCCAGGCCGCTGCCGATCGCCGTACCGAGTCCCGGTGTCTTCTCAGCTGACATGGGTCACCTCCGGGCCTTTCGTACGACCGGGCGTCGACGCCCTCCGGCTCGTTGCTCCTCGTCGGACTCCTCGTCGGACTCCTCGTCGGACTCCTCGTCCTCCACGTCCTCGTCGAGGTCCTCGTCCTCTTCTGGCTCCTGCTCGTCGTACTCGTCCGTTTCCTCGTCGTCGTACCCCTCTCCACGTACGCGCTTGGCGGCCTGCGTACCGCGCTCGCCGGCCTCGGCGGCCTTGCCCTCCAGCGCGTCGGTCATCGACTCCGCGCGTGAGGTCATCGCCGACATCGCGGCTGTGCGACCAGCCTCGAGCAGGCGCTGCCCGCTCTCCGCGATCTTGGCCAACTCCGGGCTCGACTGCATCGCCTTCGTGCCCCGCTGCAGCGCCTGCGACGGGAGCCCGCTGAGGCTGCCCGTCGCCGCCGCGGTACCGAGCAACAGCGCCCACTTGAATTTGTGGGTTCTTCCAAGGAAGTAGCCCACACCGATGGCCAACGCCACCGGAGCTCCCGATTTCATCGCGTCCCCCCGTTGTTGTTTCGTTGTACGCCAAGGAGGTCCGATTCCCCGTATGGGCCGCGATAAACCAAGCGACGCCATCAACTCGAGATTGGTTACGACGTGGCGTTCGTGATTCAGGAGGCTATCGGTGATGGACTGATCGGACGGCGTGATGAGGCCAATGAGATCAGCTGGCGGGCGGGGCGGTGCTCTCCCGTACGGTCAGGCTCGTGGCCAGTTCGAGTCCGAGTTGCGGCGTAGGCTCGCCGCGCCCCAGGGCGAGCGCGAGCTGGGTGGCGGCCGCGGCCATCTCGGTGAGCGGTTGGTGGATCGTGGTCATCGGTGGGTCGACCAGCGTGGTGACCGGTAGGTCGTCGAAGCCGACGACGCTGAGGTCCGTCGGGATCCGCAGCCCGACCGACCGTGCGGCCCGGTAGGCGCCGAGCGCCTGCAGGTCGTTGCTGGCGAAGATCGCCGTGGGGCGCTCCCGTCGGTTCAGCAGGTCGAGCGCCGCCGTGTAGCCGTGCTCCAGGGTCAGGTCGGCGCGGATCACGAGGTTGGCGTCCACGGCCAGACCGGCGGTCTCCATGGCGGACCGGTAGCCGTCCAGCCTGGCTTGGCAGCACAGGACCTGGTCCGGACCGCCGATCATCGCGATGCGGCGGTGTCCCAACTCGATCAGGTGCCGGGCCGCCGACCGGCCACCGGCCCAGTTCGTGGCTCCGACGAAGGGAACGTCGTCGGGTAGTTCCACGGTGGGATCGAAGACCACGAAGGGTATGCCTTTGGCGCGCAGTTGCGCACGCTGCTCGTCGGAGAGCTGAGCCACCGTCACGACGCAGGACGGGCGGCGGGCGAGGGCGTCGTCGATCCAGTAAAGGATCGCGTTGCGCTGCGGGCCGAACTCGGTCAGCACTACGCCCATGCGGTGTTCCCGGGCCACCTCCTCGACCCCGCGAATGATCTGGACTCCCCACATGTGCGTCAACTCATCGAAGACGAGCTCCATCAGCTTGCTGTCGTGCGGGGACTTCGGCTTGCGGTACCCGTACTGGTTGATCAGGGCCTCGACGCGGGCGCGCGTGTCCGCGGCGACGCCGGAACGGCCGTTGAGAACCTTGGACACCGTGGGGATCGATACGCCGGCGGATTCGGCGATGTAGGAGATGGTCACAGGCTTGGCCAACGGCCCTCCTCAGACGTTCGTATCGTGCCCGACCGGCTCGTAGTCCAGCCAGTCGAACCGTACGGTTCCGGTGGCGGCGTACATGCCGATGACCCGCCCCGTGAAGCCCCCGGCTACCTCGGTCGACAGGTACCGGCCGTCGAGTTCGGCCAGCACGTCGAATGCGCCATCCGGGTCCTCGACGCCCATTCGGAGGACATCGGGCTCTTTGCACGGGTGCCAGTCGTCGGGTCGGGAGGCGACTACGTCGATGCGTAGCCGGATCGGGCCGTCGGCCGCGGGGCGGGTGGCTACCGTCGCTCGCAGCGGGCCGGTTCGGGCCGCGACCCGTACCTCGCCGTCGCCCACCTCTACCTCGTAGTGGTGCCGCTCGTCGACGCGTACCGCGAGCCCGCCGCACCCTTCGGTAGCGTCCACCAGGGTCCGTACCCGACAGGACAGGTGCTGCTGGCGGCGGCCGACGAACATCACGTCGGGCCGGTCGACCGACTCACCACGCGCCCGAATCGCGAGCCAGCCGGGGCGGTCCGTCAGCGACCAGTACTTGGTGGGACGGGAACGCACCGAGATCCAGCGGGGGTGCAGCCGGTCGGAGTCGAAGTCGTCCCGCACGGTCGGCGCCGGCACGGGGTGCGACGGTGCGACGTCGCCGACCACCGGCCAGCCGTCGGCCCACGTCACCGACGCGAGGTACGTCTCCCGGCCGAGCACATGCCAGCCGGGGGTGCCGCCGCGCGGCCGTACGCCCAGCAGCACCATCCACCACGAGCCGTCCGGCGCCTCGACGAGGTCGGCGTGGCCGGTGTTCTGGATGGGCCGGCTGGTGCCGCGGTGGCTCAGGATCGGGTTGGCTGGGCACGGTTCGAACGGTCCGTCGGGTGCCGGGCCGCGGGCGATCGAGACGGCATGTCCTCGTTCGGTGCCACCTTCGGCGATCAGCAGGTACCAGTGGCCGCCGATCCGGTACAGGTGTGGGGCCTCCGGCGCCTGCGCGCCCGGGGTACCGGACCACAGGCGGCGCGGCGTACCGAACGTCTGCCCGGTGTGGGGGTCGATGCGCACCTGCTCGATGCCGGCGTACGTGCACCAGCAATCGCCGTTGTCGTCCCAGGCGAGATCGGGGTCGATGCCGGTGACCCCGGGCACCCTGGTCGGCTCGGACCACGGGCCGGCGGGATCCGTGGTGGTGAAGACCACGGTCCCGCCGGCCGCTACATTCGTGGTGATCAGCCAGAACCGGCCGTCGTGGTGGCGCAGCGTCGGCGCGTACACGCCGGCGGAGGAAGGCACGGACGATGGTAGGGACAGCTGACTCGGCCTATCCAGCGCGTTGCCGATCTGTTCCCAGTGCACGAGGTCGCGGCTGTGAAACACCGGTACGCCCGGGAAGTACTCGAAGCTGGAACAGGCCAGGTAGTAGTCGTCGCCGACCCGGCAGATGCTCGGATCCGGGTGCATGCCGGCGATGACCGGATTGGTAATCAACTCGTGGTACCGGTGACCGAGCTACCGGACTTGGTGACGAAGTACGTGATCTGCGTGCCGCTCCAGAAGTGGAAGGTGAGAGTGACGCGGGCGCCGTCGTTGACCTCGTTGAAGAACTCCGGCTTCAGGATGATGCCGTTGGCGTTGTAGTCGGGTTGGAAGGTGACCCAGAACTCCTTGAAGGAGGTCCAGTTGTGCGGGCCGGCGTTGCTGCCGTCGGCGTACCTGGCTTCCATCGTCGCGAGCTTGTCGCCGCGGAACTGTGCCGGCAGCGTGAAGCCGCTCGTCGTACCGGTCGCGTTGGACAGCACCGGCGGGTCGTAGCTGATGATGCTGATCCGCCACGGCACCCCCTGGCTGAACCGGGCGTGGATGGTGGCGTTGAGTCCGGTGGCTCGGTTGCCGGCCAGCCGGGTCATCACTGACGCGGTCAGGGTCAGGGTGTTGCCGGAGACGGTGTAGTCGCGGCCGTTGACCAGATCGGTGCTGCCTTGCCGCAGGCCCTGGAAGGTGCCGCCGTTGGGGTTGAGGGTCACCGTCCGGCTGGGGACGGTACCGGTGCGGGGCACGTAGAGCTCGTCGGTGGATGCCGTACCCGAGCGGGTGGTCCAGCTCGCCTTCACCAGCGCCATCAGCTCCGGGTCCCGCCACTGCAGCTGCTGGCGGTTCAGGATCGTACCGGCCTCCCACAGCATGGTAGTGATGTTCTTGGTACGGGCATGGAATCCGAGCGCCTCGAAGAACTTCAGCACCTCTCCTGGCTGGAGGATGCCCGGCCGGGTGTAGTCGAGGCTGAGCAACAGGTACTCGCCGAGAATCACCGGGATCCCGTTGGCCACCAACGTGTTGCGGGTCCGCTCGAACGTGCCCACGAGGTCTTGCTCCACTTCGGCGTTGTACCGGGTGAAGCCGGCGACGTTCACGCTGAACGGCCAGAACCCGTAGAAGTGGATCGTCGCGATCAGGTTCGGGTCGTTCAGTTGGGCGAAGGAGGTCCGCAGCGCGTCCAGGCGGCCCTGGTCGGCGTTGGTGTGCAACGTGGGCAGGACCAGCAGGCGGTTGCTGTTGCCGCCGCCGGAGGCGCGCACTACGCGTACGAACTCGGTGTTGAGCTCGTGCAGCAACTGGTAGTTCTGCGCGTCGTCGGAGGTACCGGCGAACTGGGGTTCGTTGATGCTCTCGAAGAGCAGCTTCTGCGAGTGGTTCCGGAACGCGGCCGCGATCTGCGTCCACAGCGCGATGTAGCGGTTGCGTACGTTGGTGCGGTCGGTGGGGTACGTGTTGATCCATTGCCACGAGTCGTGATGCAGGTTGATCATCACGTAGAAGCCGCGCGCCAGTGCCCAGTCGACGACCTGCCGGACGCGGCTGAGAAAGACCGGGTCGATGGTGTACGACGGTGCGGGCCCGTGTCGATTGCTCCACGTGATCGGCAAGCGGATGCTCTTGAAGCCTTGTGCCCGCAGGTGATCCAGCAGCGCCTCGCTGATCGGCGGGTTGCCCCACGCCGTCTCGTCGGGGATGGCGTCCAGGGTGTTGCCGATGTTCGTGCCCGGCTGCATCGCGGCCACCACGGCCATCGGGTTGGTCGGCTGCGGGCTCGGTGACGTCGAGGTCGACGGGGATGGAGACAGCGACGGAGTCGGCGACGGTGGGCCGGTGCTGCCGGTGCAGGTAACGCCGTTGAGCGCGAACGAAGCCGGTACCGGGTTGTTGTCCGACCAGGATCCGTTGAAGCCGAACGACGCTGTCCCGTTGGTGGCTATGACCGCGTTGTAGCTCACGTTGGTCGCGGTCACGATGTCTGCCGGCTGGGTGTGGGTGGCGTTCCAGATCTGGGTGATCCGCTGTCCGGATGTGAATGTCCACACCAGACTCCAGCCGTTGAGCGGGTCGCCGAGGTTGGTGACTTCCACGTTGGCGGTGAACCCGCCGGGCCACTGGGCGGTAACGGCGTAGTTGACCCGACAGCCCGCCGCGGCGTACGCGTCGGCGGTGGTGATCAGGCCGCCGGCCATGGTCGCGGTGGCGATGCCCGCGGCCAGTGCGAGTCTCCAGCGGGCGGAGTGCAGTGCTCTGGTCATCTGATCCTCGCTTGGTGAGGTCGGGACTTCCCGCCTCCCGCGCCCGGAGCGGATGCGGCGGCTCACTCCGGCGGCACTGCCCAGCGACCGAAGTTTCGGAAACTTTCGCGGCCTCGGCTCCGATAGTTTCTCGCGCTGCCGAGGCTATCGAGCCCAGTGGTAGACGTCAATGGGTCCGGCGGAGCTGAGTGACGTGATCCGGGGTCAGCTCCGCGATGTGGTTGACGCCGAGCAGGCGCATGGTGCGGCGGATCTGGTCGGCGAGGATCTCGATCGTACGGTCGACACCCCGGCGGCCGCCGGCCATCAGGCCGTACAGGTAGGCGCGTCCGATGAGGGTGAAGCGGGCGCCGAGGGCGATCGAGGCGACGATGTCGGCGCCGTGCATGATGCCGGTGTCGAGGTGGATCTCGAGGTCGG
>Ga0075419_10002825_pt1 | contig 11129 bp, 9 predicted proteins | sample SoiMetdeltSBSDD3_FD_76900 | JGI IMG/M metagenome (GOLD analysis project Ga0075419, IMG submission 76900) | Bulk soil microbial communities from a Populus tree surrounding site in Tennessee, USA - Soil MetaG P. deltoides SBSDD3 | ecosystem: Environmental > Terrestrial > Soil > Tree plantation... | reverse complement strand
GGGGTCGGTCATGATCGTCGCGGGGTTGCTGTTGACCAGCACGACCTCGAGCCCTTCCGAGCGGAGGGCCTTGCACGCCTGCGTGCCCGAGTAGTCGAATTCGGCGGCCTGCCCGATGACGATCGGCCCGGAGCCGATCACCAGGACGCGCTTCAAGTCTGTACGTCGTGGCATTAAACGCGCGTCCTCATCGCTCTTCCATCGCGTCGAGAAACTGCCGGAACAGATAGTCGGCGTCGTGTGGCCCGGGCGACGCCTCGGGATGATACTGCACCGAGAAGATCGGCTTGCTGACGTGACGGAAGCCTTCGACGGTGTTGTCGTAGAGGTTGAGATGCGTCACCGTCGTGTCGGCAGGCAGGGAGCCGGCGTCGACGGCGAATCCGTGGTTCTGCGACGTGATCTCCACCTTTCCCGACTGCAGCTCCTTCACTGGATGATTGGCGCCGCGATGGCCGAACTTGAGCTTGTAGGTCTCGGCACCGACGGCGAGTCCCATGATCTGGTGTCCGAGGCAGATGCCGAACATCGGCACGTCAGCCTGCGTCAACGCACGAACGTTGTCGATCGCATACGACAAGACCGCCGGATCCCCGGGGCCATTGCTCAGGAAGACGCCGTCCGGCTCGATCGCCAGCAACTCGGAGGCCGGCGCAGTGGCCGGGAACACGTGCACGTCGCAGCCGTAGGTGCTGAGCCGCCGAAGGATGTTGTATTTCACGCCGAAGTCATAAGCCGCAACGCGCAGGCGGCGCGACGATCGCCGTTCCGGTGAGATGCCGAACTCCGCGTGGTCGTCCTCGCCCCACTCGCGCGCGCGCTCGCGCCACTCGAACGGCGAGTCGCAGGTCACACCCTGGACCAGATCCGCGCCTTCCATCTTCGGAATGGCGCGGGCCTTCTCCACCAGCGCTGCCGGGTCGGGTGAACCGGTGCCGATCACGCCGCGCATCACTCCCGCCGAACGGAGCACGCGCGTGAGGGCGCGCGTATCGATGTCGGCGATCGCCACGATGCCGTGGCGAACCAGGTATTCGCGGAGCGTGCCATCGGCGCGCCAGTTGCTGGCAATCGGTGACGCCTCTCGCATCACGAAACCGGCAACGCGAGGGACGACGGATTCGGCGTCGCCCGGGGCGACACCGTAGTTGCCAATCAGGGGCGCCGTCATCGTGACGATCTGACCGGCGTAGGACGGATCGGTCAGCACCTCCTGATATCCGGTCATGCTCGTGTTGAACACGACTTCCCCCGCGGCTTCGCCGGACGCACCCGCAGCGACACCGCGGTACCAGGTACCGTCTTCAAGCGCAAGAATCGCGTTCATATGTTGGTGATCGCCGATCGTAACATCCGCGGCTCAGTTTTCTTGACACAAGCTCGAGCCTAAGCAAAAGTACCGAGTGGTGTCCCACCCTGGTCTCCGAGACACAGCACCACAGGACGTCGCGCCCGGCGCCCGGCTCTCCATTGATATCCGTCGATTCCCCTGGATCAGACGACTCGCCGCCGACTACGTGTTCGACCATGCACGCGTCGCCGACTTCTTTGCCGGTAATCCCGACGATCCCGCCGCCTGGCGCGACGCGATCGCGCGCACGCAGCGGCATCCGCGTCAGCGCGATCGTCTCGTCGACGTCCTGCACGCGCAGCAACGCTCGAGGAACGCGCCACCGAACGCCATCGCCGCAGCGAGCGAGCTCATCGACACCACATCGGTCGCCATCGTCACCGGGCAACAAGCCGGACTCTTCGGCGGCCCGTTGTTCACGCTGCTGAAAGCGGTCACGGCGATCCGGCTCGCGAAGCAGGTGCGCGCGGAACACGGTGTTCCTGCCATCGCGGTGTTCTGGATCGATGCGGAAGATCACGATTGGGACGAGGTGAAGTCGTGCCGCGTGCTCGACACTGATTTGAACGTGATCTCGATCGCGGCGGGCGATCCACCAGGCGCCGGCAACGAGCCGGTCGCACATGTCCGTCTCGACGATTCCGTGGCGGCGGCACTGAGCGCGCTGGAATCCGCATTGCCCGCCACCGAGTTCACACCCGCACTTCTCGATGGGCTGCGCGCCGCGTACTGTCCCGGCACCGGCATGGCCGACGCGTTCGGCCGGTGGCTGGAGCAAACGCTCGGTCCCCTCGGACTCGTGGTGTTCGACGCGTCGGACGGGGCGGCAAAGCCGCTGGTGGCGCAACTGTTCGCGAAGGAAGTCGAACACGCGGGCCGAACGTCCCGACTCGCGGCGGAGGCTGGCGACCGCCTGGCCGCGCGCGACTACCACGTACAAGCGACGCCGCACGAAGGCAGCACGGCGCTGTTCCACATCAACAGCGGCCGCCAGGCGATCAAACCGCACTCGCAAGGCTTTCAGATCGGCGACACCGTCGAAAGCGCGGCGGCCCTGATCGCGCGCATCCTCGACTCACCGGACGCCTTCAGCCCCAACGTGCTGCTGCGTCCCCTGGTGCAGGACACCCTCTTTCCCACCGCGTGCTATGTAGCTGGGCCGAACGAACTTGCCTATCTGGCCCAGCTGCGACAGGTTTACGAGTCGTTTTCGCTACCGATGCCGCTGATTCAACCGCGCGCGTCCGCGACGATCCTCGACACCAATGCGATGCGATTCCTGACTCGCCACGACATCCAGATGGAATCGCTGCGCGCACAGGATGAAGCGGTCTTGAACGACGTGCTCGAATCGCAGCTCCCACCAGCCGTCGAGGCCTCGCTCGAGGACGCGATCCAGGCAATCCAGCCCCGCATGGAACGCCTCGCCAAGGAGGTCCAGCTCATCGATGCGACGCTGGAAGGGGCAGCCCGGTCCACGTTAGGCCGCATGCAAGACGATCTGAAGAAACTGCACGGGAAAATCATCCAGGCGGCCAAACGCAAAGATGAGACCCTGCGGCGACAGTTTCGTCATGCGAAAGGACAGGCATTTCCGGAAGGGGAGCCGCAGGAGCGCGTCATCGGCTTCGTATACTTTTTGAATAGGTACGGTCCTGCACTCGTCGATCGATTGAGCCGAGATCTCCCATTAGAGGCGGGCATCCACTGGGTGGTCACCATCTGACAGGCCTGGCTTTCGACCGACTGACGACCGCACTCGAGCACTGTGGCAACCCCACGTAAGCCGTCTACCGCCGCCCTTCGCCGCTCGGCCGCCTCGGTGCGGCTGGTGCTGCCCAAGTTCCTGCCCAAAACGCGGTGGGCTCGTTACTTTCTTTACGGATTCGGCCTTGCCGGCATCGTCGGGGCGATCGGGCTCGCTTCGGTGTGGGTCTCGTTTTCACACTTGATCGAGGAGCGGCTGCACGGGGAGCGTGAGCGGACGCTGCCGCGCGTCTACGCACGCCCGTTCGAATTTCGACGCAACCAGTCACTGTCGCAGCAGGACCTCGTCGTTCGGTTGAACGATCTCGGGTATGCCGAGCGAGCCAGCCCCAGACACGCCGGTGAGTTCGCCGTTGTCAAGAACACGGTGATGCTCGTCCCGCGCGGCGGCGAGTTGATGGGACAAGTCGTGCGGCTGACGTTCCCACAGCGCGCTGCGAAAGCGCAGACCGCGCCGCGAGGGATCCAGGCGATCGAGGTCGTCGGCAAGGGGCGCGCGGACGTCGTTCGTCTCGACCCTCCGCTGCTGACGGCGCTGATGACATCCGGTGCGCGCGAGAAACGTCGTCATGTGCCCCTCGCGACGATCCCGCAGCGCATGCAGCAGGCCGTGCTCGCCATCGAGGATCAGAGCTTCTATTCACACCCGGGCATCAACCCGTTCCGGACACTGGCCGCGGCGCTCGGCAGTGTGTTCAGCAGCGGCCGGCCGAGCGGCGCCAGCACGATCACTCAGCAGCTGGCGCGCATGTTCTTCCTCGCCGACGAGTTCAACGAAGAGCTGCAGACCAAGACGGTGTCGCCACTCCGAAAGGCCCGAGAAATCATGATGTCGCTCGTGCTCGAGCGGCGCGCGTCGAAAGACGAGATTCTCGAGATGTACTTGAACGACGTCTATCTCGGCCAGCGCGGTTCGTTCGCGATTCATGGCGTCGCCGAGGCGTCGCGCATCTTCTTCGGCAAGGATGTCGCCAACGTGAGCCTCAGCGAAGCGGCGCTGATTGCCGGTGTCATTCAAAGTCCGGGAAGCCGGTCGCCGTTCAGCAACCCGAAGCGATCGGTCGAGCGGCGCAACATCGTGCTGCGCGCGATGCAGACCGAGGAGTTCATCACCGAACCGGAAACCGAGCGCGCCATTCGGGAGCCGCTGCAAGTGCTGCAACGCGGTGTCGACAACGAAGCGCCGTACTTCGTCGACATGGTCGGCCAGCAGGTCGCCGCCCGCTTCGGCGGCGTGACCTCCCAGCCCGGAGCGGTCGACGTGTACACGACGCTCGACCTGAACCTGCAGCGCGCCGCGCTCGATGCCATGCGAACGGGATTGAGCAAGGTCGACGAGCTGCTCTCGAAGCGCCGGCGCAAGCCAACGGAAGCGGCACAAGCCGCCCTGCTCGCCATCGATCCGCGCACGGGCGAGGTCCTAGCGATGGTCGGCGGCCGCTCGTACAACCAGTCCCAATACAACCGGGCGATGGACGCACGGCGCCAGCCCGGATCGGTCTTCAAGCCGTTCGTCTTTCTCGCCGCGTTCGAGGTCGGCGCCGAAGAAGGGCTCACCGATCTCACGCCGGCGTCGATGACCAACGACGAACCGGAGATCTTCGAATTCGACGATCAGGTGTGGGAGCCGAAGAACTACGACGACTACGAAGGCGAGATCACATTCAGGCGCGCGCTCGCGATGTCGCGCAACCTGGGCACGATTCACGTCGGGGCGCGTGTCGGTTTTGACAAGGTCGCCGAGTTGTGGCGCCGTGTCGGCGTCGGTACGCCACCCAAGGGATTCCCGTCGATCACGCTGGGCGTGTTCGAGCTGACGCCCGCTGAAGTGGCGCAGGCGTACACGATCTTCACCAACTCCGGCAACGTCCGCCCGCTCGAGGCGATCGATTACATCCAACAGGGGGCGAACGTCCTCAGACCAGAACCGCCGAAGCTGAAGCCGGTCGCACGGGCAGACACGACGTATCTCGTGACCAACATGATGCGCAGCGTCCTCAACGAAGGCACCGGCGCCGGCGCGCGCGCGGCGGGCTTCTCTCCAGACGCCGCCGGCAAGAGCGGGACGACCAACGATCTGCGTGACGCGTGGTTCGTCGGCTTCACGCCCGAGCTGCTCACCGTCGTGTGGGTCGGATTCGACAACAACCAGCCACTGGGACTTTCCGGCTCGCAGGCGGCGCTGCCGATCTGGACCGACTTCGTGAAGGCGGCCACGGCGGGACGCGGAAGCCACGAGTTCGAAGTGCCGGACGGGATCACGTTCGTCGAGATCGACCGCGATACCGGCAAGCTGGCTTCTCCCTCCTGTCCCCGCCGATTCACCGAGTCGTTCCTGGTCGGAACCGAGCCGGTGGAACTGTGCGACCTCCACCACTAGCGTCACGGTTAGAGCACGGCCTCGATACCAGTTCAGAAGCCGCCGTAGCGCGCAGCGCTTCGGCGGTCTCGCCGAAGCCTTGGCGGAGGCGGAGCCCGGCCTGCACTGGCCGCTGAACTTCGCCCTCGGTGTCTCCGTCGACTACCAAGGATGTTCAGACACCGGCAGCGGCGCCCTCCCTTTGCCGATTTCATCAACTGGACCGATTACCACTGGGACCCGGTGCCGAGGCCTCAAGGGCCGATTCGAGGCCCGTGGCGCCAGCCGGGCCAGTTCGGGATAGGCCAGCTGTTGCTGGCGGGCCTGGTGGTCCTGCTTGGTGCGAAAGTCTTCTCTGCCTATCGAAATCACCGCGGATCGTGGCTGGGTAAGGCAGTCCTCGGTGGGCTCGTCCTCATGATCTTCGCCTCCCTCTCCTCCCGCCGGTCCCGCTCGTTTCGCTGGTAAAATTCTGGTGTGAACCAGGAGGTCTTTGCGGCTCTGGCCGAGGCGCTCGAGCGGGGCGAAGAAGTGGCCCTCGTCACGATCGTGTCGGCAACCGGCTCCACGCCCCAACGCGTCGGCGCGAAGATGCTGGTCTTTCCAGATGGACGCACGGTCGGCACCATCGGCGGCGGGTGTTACGAGAACGACGCGTTCTGGAAGGCGCGCGAAGCCATCACGGCGCGGCGGCCGCTCAACGTCAAGTACGAGTTGAACGACGACTTCGCGCAGGAGACAGGACTCGTCTGCGGCGGTCAAATGGAAGTGTTCATCGAACCGGTTGAGGCGTCGCCCGACGTCTACGTCTTCGGCGCCGGCCACGTCGGCTACTTCGTCGCGAAGATGGCGCACGAGGTCGGCTTCCGTGTACACGTCGTCGACGATCGCGAGAAGTTCGCGAATACCGAGCGCTTCGGCCCGGGCATTGATGTCATCGTCGAGGACATCCCCACCTGGGTGGGCGCGCACGCGTTGCCGCCGACGGCGTATGCCGTGATCGTTACCCGCGGCCACACTCACGATCTGGATGCCCTGCGCGCGCTCACCGCGCACCCGCTGCGTTATCTCGGCCTGATCGGCAGCAAGGCGAAGGTCAAGCGGATCTTCGATGCGCTGCGCGAGGAAGGCACCAGCAGCGAGGCGCTGCGCGTGGTTCACGCGCCAATCGGGCTCGATATCGGCGCGATCACGCCGCAGGAAATCGCGGTCAGCATCGTCGCCGAGCTGATTGCGGCCAAGCACGGCAAAATCACCGAGCCGAACGTGGCCGCAGTGAGCATGCGCTGGCAAGGGGCACTCAGCAAATAGACGCTATACTTGTGAGAGGCCTAAGCGCCTGTCCGGCAATGGGTTCCTACCAACTTTCGCCCCGTTCGCAACGCTTGTTGGCCACGCTCGTGCGGGAATACATCGAGACGGGCGAACCAGTGCCGTCCCAGATTCTGGCGCGTAAGAGCGGACTGGGCGTGTCCTCGGCCACTGTGCGCAACATCCTCGTACAGCTCGACGAGGAAGGGTATATCCATCAGCCGCACACCTCGGCCGGCCGTGTCCCGACCGATCGTGGATACCGGGTGTTCGTCGACCTCTTGCTCCAGTCGCGCCGTTCCGCCCGAGCGCCGCTCGACGTTGAAGTTCAGCTCCGACGCCACGTTGCCCAGTCGCCGTTGATCGATCATCTGCTCGCCAGCGTGTCGCACCTGGTGTCGAAAGCGGCAGGCCATGTGGGCTTCGCCCTGGCGGACACCGACGCGGCGGTGCTGCAGCGGATCGAGTTCGTGCCGCTCGGAGGGCCGCGGGTCCTGGTGGTCGTCGTCGCAAACGGAAACCAGGTGACGCAGAAGGTCGTCACAACTGACGAAGAGTTGCGTCACGACGATCTGGTGCATGCCGCGAACTACTTGAACACCGAGTTCGCCGGGCTGCCGCTCCTCGAGGTGCGAGCGGCGGTGATGGCCCGTCTCGAGCAGGAGCGGACCCTTTACGATCAACTGCTGGCGCGCGCGTTGCGTCTGGCGAGGTCGACGCTCGAAGAGCTGCCGAACCCGCAGACGTTCCACGTCGAGGGTGCGGCGTCCCTGCTGGGCGGCGATTCGCATGAGCCGGTTTCGATGGCCACGCTGCGCGCGCTGCTCGATATGATGGAAGAAAAAGAGCGGCTCGTTCGGCTGCTCAACGAGTACATCGACGGTCCCGGCCTGACGGTGGTCATCGGCACTGAACATGTGGCGCCCGACCTGCGTCGCTTCAGTCTGATTGCGTCGACCGAAGTCGACGGCCATACAACGCGAACCGTGGGCGTGATCGGACCGACGCGGATGCACTACTCCAGGGCGATCACGCTTGTGGACACCACGGCACAGGCCGTCTCTCGCGTTCTCCGCGACGTGCACTGATGGAATCCGGCGAAAGCCGGACACTACACAAGTCCCCCGTGAACGACATATTGAAGGAACAGGAACAACAGAATCAGCAGGATCAGGCGGATCAGCAACCGGCCGATGCGCAGCCGGACCCTCTCGACGCCCTCCGTCGCGAAAAAGACGCGGTGCAAGATCGACTGCTGCGAACGGCCGCTGAGTTCGATAATTATCGCAAGCGAGTCGATCGCGAACGGCGAGACCTCGCGGACTACATCGCGGCCGAGGTTGTGGGCGAGCTCCTGCCGATCATCGACAACCTCGAGCGCGCGCTGAACGCGGCCAGCGAAACCGACCCGCTACGAAAGGGCGTCGAACTGACTCTGAAGCAGATGATCGAGGTGCTGCGCAAACGCGGCGTGAAACCGATCGAGGCGCTCGGCGCCGACTTCGACCCGAACTTCCATCAGGCCGTCATCCACGAAGCCAGCAGCGAGCACCGTGAAGGCTAAGTGATGGAAGAGCTGCAGCGCGGTTATCTGATCGGCGAGCGCCTGCTTCGGCCCGCCATGGTGAAGGTGGCCAAAGCCGCGTGAGCAAGCGCGATTACTACGAAATCCTCGGGGTCGCTCGAAGTGCGACCGAACAGGAGATCAAGAGCGCTTACCGCAAGCTCGCGCTCAAGTTCCATCCGGATCGCAATCCAGGCGACAAGGTCGCCGAAGAGCAATTCAAGGAAGCGGCCGAAGCCTACGCCGTTCTGGCCGACACCGACAAGCGGCACATGTACGACCGCTTCGGCCACGCCGGACTCGGCGGCGCTGCAACCGGCGGTTTCGATCCGACCGTCTTCACAGGTTTCGAGGACATTCTCGGCGGCCTCGGCGACATCTTTGGCTTTGGCGACGTCTTTGGCGGCGGGCGACGACGCGGCGGCCCGCAGCGCGGCACCGACCTGCGCTACGACCTCGAGATCTCGTTCGACGAAGCGGCCAAGGGTACCGAAGCGTCCATCCAGATCCCACGACAGGAAACGTGCGAGACGTGCCATGGCAGCGGCGCCGCAGCGGGCTCTTCGCCCGTCACGTGTCCGCAATGTCAGGGGCGCGGCCAACTGCGATACCAGCAGGGGTTCTTCACAGTGGCCCGCACATGCGGTCAATGCCGCGGCTCGGGCTCGGTGATCACCAAGCCCTGCGCCACCTGCCGCGGCGCCGGGCGCGTGCAGCAAGAGAAGAAGCTCAACGTGCGCATCCCGGCGGGTATCGCCACCGGCCAGCGGTTGCGGCTCTCCGGCGAAGGCGAGGCTGGACCTGGCGGTGGGCCGTCTGGCGACCTGTACGTGGTCGTTCACGTTCAAGAGCACCCGTTCTTCCAACGGGATGGCAACGATCTCTACTGCGAGGTCCCGCTCAACTTCACCACGCTGGCGCTCGGTGGTGAGATTCAGATTCCCACGCTCGACGGCCAAGAGGCGTTCGCCATTCCGGCCGGCACGCAGACCGGAAGTACGTTCCGCATCCGCGGCCAGGGCATGCCCGATGTATCGGGGCGTGGGCGCGGCGATCTCCTGATGACCGTGAAGGTCTCGACACCGAAGAAGCTTTCGAAAGAGCAGCGCAAGCTGCTCGAGCAGCTCTCCGAAACGTTGCCCAAGGAACAGTTCGAACCGACGCCGGTCGGCGATCAGGCCGATAAGGGACTGTTCGATCGCGTCAAAGACATTTTTGGATAGGCGCAGCTGGCCGGCGCTCGACGTCGGGGTCGGCCCTCTCCTCGACGACACGGAGCTGCTGCAGGCAGCTCTCGCTGATTACGCGGTGACGGCCGTCAACGAAGACGCCAGCTCCTGGCGCGTGTTCTTTCAGACGCCCGCCGAGCGAGATCGCGCCTGCCACACGCTCCGTGCCACGTTCACCGATCTCGCGCTCGAGCCTGTCGACGTGCCGGACGAGAACTGGGCGGCGCGTTCGCAAGCCGCACTTCGCGCGGTTCGCGTCGGATCGGTCGTGGTCGCCCCGCCCTGGGATGTCGCCGCTTCCGGCAATCCCGACGACACGGTCATCGTCATCAAACCGTCGATGGGCTTCGGCACCGGGCACCACGCCACGACGCGTCTTTGTCTCGCGGCACTGCAACGACTCGATCTGCATGGCCGATCGGTGATGGACGTCGGCACCGGCTCGGGCGTGCTCGCAATCGCGGCGAGCGTGATGGGGGCCGAGCCGGTTCGCGCCTTCGACGATGACGATGACGCGGTGGCGTCGGCGCGTGAAAACCTGGCCCTCAATCCACCGGCCCGTGTCGTCGTCGACGTTGGCGACCTTCGCGCGACAGGACGGGCCGCGGCCGATGTCGTGCTGGCCAACCTGACCGGCGGCCTGCTCGTGGCAGCGGCGCCAGAACTGCGGCATTTGACGAAACCAGGCGGGCGGTTAATTCTGAGTGGGTTCCTGCGGGTGGAAGAGGCAGACGTCCTTCGAGCGTTCAGTCCGCTCACGCTCGAACATCGCGACGAAGAAGAGGATTGGCTATGCGTCACGCTGCAGTGAAGCGAACCCTGGCAGTCATCGTCATCGCGCTCGGCATCTCGACGGCCATTCCGTCGGCCGAACGAATGGGCTATCCGCCGGAGGAGTTCACGGCAAGACGGCAGAAGCTGACGAAAGCGCTGGGCAGCGGCACAGTACTCCTGTTCGGCGCATCCGGGCCGACGCCGGGTACTCGCTTTCGCCAGGACAACGACTTCTACTACCTCACCGGCAACGAGGGGCTGAACGCGGCGTTCGTGATGGATCTGTCTTCCGGCGCGTCGTTCATGTTCCTACCCAAGCTCACGGAGCGTGAGATTCGCTACGAAGGCGGGAACTGGCTGGAGGAGCCTGGCGCGGCGAGAAAGTACGGTTTCACATCGGTCCAGCCGCTGTCGGAGCTTCACGAGTTTCTGGCGCGGCGGCGTGCCATCGCTGGCGCAAACGTCCTGTGGACGCGGCTGTCGGAGCGTGACTTCGTCAACGAGGGACGGGCCGATGTCGCGATCCAGACGGCGCGGCGCCTGATCAGCCCGTTTTCACAGCAGCCGACCGAGGACGCCGCACGCATCACGGCACTGCGCGCGCAGTTTCCGTACTACGACATGAAGGACCTCGTTCCCGCGCTCGACCGGCTGCGGATGATCAAGTCGGCGCGTGAGATCGAGATCCTGCGCTACAACGGCCGAATCTCCGCCGAAGCCGTCAAGCGCGCGATGCAGGCGAGCGGTCCGGGCAAGTACGAATACGAACTCGAG
>Ga0075419_10002824_pt1 | contig 11130 bp, 9 predicted proteins | sample SoiMetdeltSBSDD3_FD_76900 | JGI IMG/M metagenome (GOLD analysis project Ga0075419, IMG submission 76900) | Bulk soil microbial communities from a Populus tree surrounding site in Tennessee, USA - Soil MetaG P. deltoides SBSDD3 | ecosystem: Environmental > Terrestrial > Soil > Tree plantation... | reverse complement strand
TGGAGTCTGCGGAGGAAACCTCGAGCACGATCTCTTCCGCCGGGCGGTCTTCCCGCAGTCCCTTGAACGCGGACTGGCGAATGATCTTGTCGGCGGATAGGCCGCGATATTCGACCTCGCAGACCAGCTTCGGCGCGGCCCATCGAACGCCCTTCTCGGCGCCGGCAGGCAGAGCGTTCCCGAGTTTGGGTTTCGCCGTGGCGATCTTGTCGAGCGCGGCGCGCAGCGTTTGCGCCTGATCGCTCGAATAGCCGGTGCCCACGCGGCCGGCATAATAGAGCGTGCCGCCGTCGAAGTAGCCGGTAAGCAGCGCGCCCACCGTGCCTTTGGCGGTGGTGGAGGGCACGTAGCCGATGATGACGAACTCCTGCCGCAGCATACCTTTGGCCTTGCGCCAATGCTCGCCGCGCCCAGGCCGATAGGGCAGGTCGATGCGCTTCGACACGATGCCTTCCAAGCCGAGGCGGCAGGCGTGCTCGAACATCGTCGGTCCATCCTGCGCCAGATGCTCGCTGAAACGGATCGGCGAGCTTGCCGGCAAACCGCCGACGATCTGCGCCAGTAGCGCCTTGCGGTCCAATAGCGTCGCCTGGGTCAGGTCGAAGCCTTCGCAATAGAGCAGGTCGAACACGAAATAGCGGAATCGATCACCCCGGAGCGCTGCCAGGTCCGCCTGCAGCAGGGTGAAGCTCGGAATCCCGGCGGTGTCCTCGACCACGATCTCGCCGTCGATCAGCGCGGCGCTCAGATCGAGCTTCTTCAGCGCCGCGGCGATGCCCGAAAATCGCGAGGTCCAATCGAGCCCTTTGCGCGTGAGCAGCCGGACGTTGCGTCCGTCGATGCGGGCCTGCACCCGGTAGCCGTCGTATTTGATCTCGTGCACCCATTTCGGGCCGCTCGGCGCCTTGTCGGTGACTTGCGGCAGGCTCGGCTCCAGGAAAGCCGGCAGGATGCCCTTGCGGGCGCCGCGCACGTCGCCCGCGTCGGGCGGAGCAGTTTTTCGCGCCGCGATCACCTGGGCGCGGCCCGCGTGATCCTTGTGCAGCTCGCCCACCGCCGCCAGCTCTTCGGTGGTGCGGCCGCTGACCGCGGAGGTGGTCTCCTCCTCGGTGATCTCGCGCTCGCCGGCGTGGCGCGCGAACTCGTCGTCGGCCTTGATCAGCAGCCATGGCTCGCTCTTCTCGCCGGGCCGCCGCCGCATGCGCACCAGGTGCCAGCGGCCCTTGAGCCGATTGCCGTCGAGCGTGATGTCGAGGTGGCCCTTGGCGAGGCCTTTCTCCGGATCGGAGGCCGCCTCCCAGCGCCCGCGATCCCACACGATCATCGCCCCGCCGCCGTACTCGCCCTTCGGGATGTTGCCCTCGAAGTCGAGATACTGCATCGGGTGGTCTTCGGTGCGCACCGCCAGCCGCTTCTCGCCTGCGATCAGGCTCGGCCCGCGGGTCACCGCCCAGCTCTTGAGCGTGCCGCCGAGCTCGAGCCGCAGGTCGTAGTGCACCCGCCGCGCGTCGTGCTTCTGCACCACGAACTGCCGGCCGTCTGCCTTGCCGCGCTTCGGTGTTGGGCGTTGGGGTTTGGGCTCCGCCGTGCGGCTGAAGTCGCGTTTTCGCGCATAGTCCTGGAGCGGTTCGCGTGCCGCCGATCTCGGAGATTTTTCGCGAGCTGCCACCACCGCTCCAATGCTACGAAGACTGAGCGATCCGCATCTCGCAGTATTTCAGCGCCCGCCTGGCGCGCGACGCCCAGGACGAGTCATTGTCCAGTGCCAGATAGCGCCGCCAGTAGGTGGCCGCGTCCGCGTATCGGTCGGTGCGCTGGTGCAGCAGGCCGAGATTGAAGATCGCATCGGCGTAGTCCGGATCGGCAGCGAGCGCGCGCTCGAGGCAGCCGACCGCCTTGTCGGACTGGCGCTGGTCGTCGAGCAGATCGGCCAGATTGTACCAAGCCTCGGCGAAGCGGGGGTCCGCTTTGGTGGCCGCCCGATAGGCCGCCTCGGCCTCGACCTTGCTACCGACCGCGCGCAACAGATTGCCGAGATTGAACGCGGCGGTGGGATCGGCGGGATCGATCCGCATGATCCGCCGGTAAAGCCGCTGCGCGGTCTCGACGTCGTTCGCCGCCTCGGCCGCCTGCGCCTCTTCGAACAGCTCGTCGGGATTCTCCTGCGCCTCGCCAACCGGCAGCACGAACTGGCCGCGCTGGTCGGTACGGCCCTTCATGTGCTCGACCAGAATGGCGTCCGACGACGCCGGATAGAGCTTGAGGTTGGAAAGCGCGGCGTCCGGCAGCCACTTGCGGATCTCGGAGAGGCTCCTGGTGATGGTCGAGAGCGCGACGCCACGGTCGAAGAGTTCGGCGAGCTGCCGCGCCGCGGTCAGGTCGCGGAAGCCGTAGCGCGCGTCTCGGCAATCGAGCAGGCCGAACGCCGTGAGCTCTTCGATCGCGTCGGGCGGCAGTCCGCTCAATGCGCCGATCTGATCGGCCGAATAGGTCTTGGCCTGGTCGTCGGGCGCCGCCCGGCCGGCCCATTCGAGGAAATGCCGCTCGCTGGCGACCGCCACGCCGTAGGATTTCGCCAGCGCCAGGCTCTTCGACGCCCTGCCGTCCGCGAGCAGCGGCCATCCGAGCGCGCCGACCACGAGCACGTCGGTCTTCTTGGTGAGCCCGCGGCGCGGCGTGCCGCCGCTGCCGCGCACCAGCGCGAACGCCTCCTCCCGTTTGATCGCCGCCAACCGGCCGGTGAAGGCCACGGTGCGCGCAAACGGCGAGCTGTTCGAGTCAGGTGCCATGCATCGGAGTTTAGCAACGCACTGCGCGGGAGCAATGCGCCGCGCATGATCCGCCGGACGTGCCGCAAACCCTGCCGGCTCCCTCTCCCCGTTTCGCGGGGCGAGCGTTTGAGCCCGCTGCACGTGCACAGACTTATATCTGACGATTCGAACTCAGTTGAAAAGCGCCGTCTACCGCCCGGCCGCCTTCTTCTTGGCGGGCCGGCGCGCGCCGGTGCTGGCCGCCGCCGGCTTCCTGGCGCCGGCGTTGATGCTCGCCCGCAACGCGTCCATCAGGTTGATCACCCTCGGCGGCGCCTTCTCCTCGCCGACCGTCTGCAGCGGCACGCCCGCCTGCTTGTTCTTGAGCAATTCGACCAGCGCCTTCTCGTAGTGATCCTCGAAGGTCTTTGGCTCGAAATGCCCGGCCTTGGTCTCCACGATGTGGGCCGCGAGCTTCTTCATCTCGGCCGGCAGCTTGAGCTCCGGGATATCCTCGAAATATTCGCCGTGCTCGCGGATCTCGTAAGGATAGCGCAGCGTGGTTGCCAAGAGGCCCTTGTCGAACGGCTCCAGCATCACGACGTGCTCGCGGCGGCTGAGCACCACGCGGGCGAGCCCGACCATCTTCTTGTCGCGCATGGCGTCGCGGATCACCGAGAACGCCTCCTGGCCGACCTGATCGGTGGGCGCGATGTAGTACGGGCTCTCGAGATAGCGGTCGTCGACCTCGGCGCGCGGCACGAAGCGGTCGATGTCGATCGTGTGGGTGCTCTCGATCTTGATTTTCTCGATCTCCTCGTCCTCGACCAGGACGTATTGGCCTTTGGCGTATTCGTAGCCGCGCTTGATGTCTTCCCGGTCGACCGGCTCGCCGCTTTCGGCGTCGACCATCTGCTGCTTGAGGCGGTTGCCGTTCTTGGCGTTGATGCGGTTGAACGACACCCGTTCCGATCCCGACGAGGCCGGATAGAGCGCGATCGGGCACGAGACCAGCGACAGTTTCAGGTAGCCTTTCCAATAGGCGCGCGGGGCCATGGCCAACTCCTACTCGGCACGCGGACTTCATGCCGCGCACGAATGCACGGCGTGGGCGTCACTATAGCGGGCCCGCCGACATGGGTCGACCGGCGCCCAAGGCGGCGCCGGCGGCCTTCGATTTGACACGATCGACGAAAGTGCGCGGACCCCAGCCGATCCTAGCCGGGGAGGGGTGTCCGCCGGGTTAACGCCAGCGAGCGCGACGCTATCCGCGCCGCGCTGCCTGCCAGGTGCCGGCGCAGTTGCCGCCGGCACCCTGGCCGCGCCAGGTGCCCCCGCCGGTATTGCGCGACAGCCGCCCCTCGCCGCCGGCGGATTGGCCGGCGGCCGCGACACTGACCCAGACGCTGCCGTCAGGCGCGACCCGCCCCTGCAGGTTGGCGGGGCCGGCCTGATAGACGACGTCGCCGTTGATGATCTGGACCGCGAATTGATACTGCGGGTCGCAGTTGCCCATCTGGGTGTTGATGACGACGGCCCAGCTGCCGTCGAAGGCGGTGCGGCCGAGCGCGGCGCTCTCCACCGGCGGCGGCACCGTGCGCCGGGTCGCTTTCTGGCCCCTGGGGCGCTCCAAAGGCACCACCTCGACCGGACCGAGATCGCGTTGCCACACCGTGCCGCGGTCGAACTGGATCACTAGGCCGTCCGGCGAATAGATCGCACCTTCGTTCCAGTTCTGCACCCAGATGTGGCCGCCCCGGTCGATCCAGGCGCGGGTGGGCTCACCCGCTTCGTTCACCAGGTTGAGGTCCCAGCCGTTCTGGGTGATGAAGGCCGGCGAGCCGATGAGCCCGTCCCGGCACATGTTCACGCAGCGGTACCGCCCGCTCAGATCCGCGACTTGCGCCGACGCCGCGGTTGCGGTGAGCGCAACCACGCCGGCAAGCAAACTCAACAAGGCTTTCATGGCTTCGTTCCTAACTAACCGGTTACCCGCGAGCGCGTAAGATCGACGGCGCGCGTCGGTCGTGCGCCATGCCAGCGCGGAAAGACCGCGGAGTCAACAAGCTAGCCGTGACAGCGTTAGCGAATTGCCGCGCGACGGCGGGGATGAAAAACGAGCCGCGGCGCCCGAGCCGGACGCCGCGGCCGTACTCTTTAATCTTGGCGTTTTCGTCGGAAAACGCGTCAGGTGAACAATGCTAGTTCGCCGCCAGCGCGGCGGCGATGTCGGCCTGCTTGGCGGTGGTGCCGTGACCGCCGACGATGGTCGCGCCGGTGATGTTGGCCTTGCGCAAGGCGTCGCCCACCGCGACCGTGTTCGGGGTCCGCCCGACCGGACCGCGCGGCGAGATCAGGTCCGTGGTCCACACCAGGTTGGGACCGACCACGTGCGCGATGATCATGCCGTCGGAATGCGGGTTGGGGATGTTGTAGAGCGTGACCTCGATGGTGTCGTCCTTGAGCGACATCGTGTCCTTGACGTCCACGATCTTCGCCGGCTTGGGCTGCCGCGCCAGCGCGTCCGGCGTGACCTTGTGCTCGGCTTGCACCATCTTCTCGACGAACGGCCGCGCCTGGCCCGGGATCACCAGCTCGGCGCCTTCCGCCACGTAGGCGCGGGTGCCGCCGCTGTGGTCCATGTGGTGATGGGTGAGCACGAGCTGCTTGATCGGCTTGCCCGGATACTTGGCCTTGGCCGCGTCGATCACCCAGCGGGACTGGCCTTCGTCGACCGGCGCGTCGACGATCACGATGCCGTCCTTCATCGCCACGATCAGGTTATTGGCTCCGCCGCCGACCACATGCTGCACGTTCGGCGCCAGCTCGGAGAGCCGGAAGCCGCCGCCCTCCGGGAAATAGACCTTGTCGCTGTCGAGGAAGCGGCCGAGGAACATGCGCCGCAGCACCCATTGATAGGGCGCTTCGGCGGCGGCCGTCTTGGCCTTGGCCTTGACGTCGTCGTTGACCGCGAAGGTGTTGGCCGGGATCGGCGCGTCGACGGTGACCTCCTTGATGGTCAGCCGCTGCACTTCGACGCCATTGAGCTGGAACGACAGGGTGTGCGCCCGCTTGATGCCGCCGGCGTCGCGCCAGTCGGACAGCACCAGGTCGTAGTTGGAGTCGCCGTAGACGTTGTCGACGTCACGGGTGCGCACCACCGCCGGCAGATGCGTGCTGCGGTCGAACAGCACCGTGAAGTCGCCGGTGCGGGTCTTGATCGACACCGCCGGCAACGTGCGCTCGCCGACCTTCTGGTCGCCCAGCGCGGTGACGCTCGCCGGCTCGTTGAGCGCCCGCAGCAGCATCCGCGAGGAGGCGCGTTCGCGCTCGCGCAGGTGAGCGGCCAGCCGGATGCCGGACATCGGCTGCTGGGCGCCCTTGTCGTCGATCACGACGCCGAACGTCGGCGTGGTGATCTCGCTGAACTTGATGCGCTCGACCGCCGGATATTTCATGTCGCGGTCCCAGTCGACGCGCGAGGTGCGGTTGGTGTTGTCGACGGTCTGGGTATAGGTCGAGTCGCCGAGGAACTTGGCCTCGCCGGTCGGCGAGTACGACTGCCCAGGCTCCCAATGCTTGGCCTCGCCCTTGATGATGGTGGTCTTGGCCGCGCCGACCTTGGCGGCGCCGCCCTGCGCCTCGACCGCCTGCTTGATCAGGTCGATGCCCGATTGCGCGGCAGCCGGCTGGACCAGCGCAGCGCCCAATGCGAGCGCGGCGGTGGGTACCAAAATACGCCACATGATGTCCTCCCGTTGTGTTTGATTGCAAACGTCGTTGGCTTGCGTGCGCCCTTGTCGCGCGGGCGTTGGCGATACCAACACCCGACCGGGCAGGGCTATTCGGCTCTTGCCGACATTTTCCCGGATGATCCGTGCAGTGGCATGGACGATAGCACCGCGCCGGGGTGCGCGGAAGGTGGCCAGCGCTGTCCGCGCTGTTCGCTCCAAATCGGCCGCAGCGGCGGCCGGAGCAGCATGCCGCACCCCCTTGCGGGCGGGGCATTTGCATGGTGACTGGAGCCCGGCGCGCCCTGGCCGGCGCAGGTAACCCGGAGAGTCCCATGCTTCGCACCCAGCGCTCATTGGTCGCCGTCGCGATCGCACTTGCCACGCTCGTCGGCGCGGCGATGCCGTCAGCCGCGCAGAATTGGCCGCAGCGCCCGGTCAGGTTCCTGGTGACGCTCGGACCCGGCAGCGGCATCGACATCGGCACCCGGCTGCTCGCCGACCGGCTGACCAAGCGTTGGGGCCAGCCGGTCGTGGTCGAGAACCGTCCCGGCGGCGATGCGCTCGTCGCCATCAGCGCGTTCGTCGGCGCCAACGACGATCACGTGCTGCTGGCGTCGCCGACGTCGTCGTTCACCGCCCATCCCCACGTCTACAAGAGCCCGTCCTACAAGCCGAGCGACCTGGCGCCGATCGCGCGCGTCTCGAACACCATCATCGTTATCGCGGTGCCCGCCGACCTGCCGGTCAAATCGATGGCCGAGCTGGCGGCGATGGCGCGCGCAGAGCCCGGCAAGCTCAACTGGGCCGGCACCACGGGCGCCATCGACTTCCTGTTCGCCGGCTTCCTCAAGAACGCCGGCCTGAACATGTCGAAGGTGCCGTATCGCAACCAGGTGGAGGCTGCCAACGACCTTGCCGCCGGCCGCATCCAGGTCAATGAGACCGCCTACGCGATCGTGCGGCCGCAGCTGCAGGCCGGCAAGCTCAAGCTCCTGGCGGTGACCAACAGCACGCGGGCGCCCGAGCTGCCCAACCTGCCCACCGTGGCCGAGGCCGGATTCCCCGACCTTACTCTCGACGGCTTGGTCGGCTTCTTCGGCCCGCACGACATGCCGCTCCAATTGCGCGAGCGCATCGCCGCGGACGTCAAGGAGGCCGCCGATCCGGTGGTCATCGAACGGCTCAACGCCACCGGGCAGATTCCCAATTTCAGCGGGCCTTCCGAGTTCCACGCCGCGATCGAGCAGCAACGCGCGCGCATCGCCGCGGCCGCCAAGGACCTCGGCATCGTGCCGACCCAGTGACGGCGAATTCGTCGCGAGCCGAAGACTGCGCTATCGCGTCTGATACGAGGTGACGCCGGTCGAGCGGTCGTACAGCAGCCGGATATCGTTGATGGTGCAGAGGTTGACGTTTCGTATGATCGGGGACGGGTAGCCCTCCATCGCCCAGTCGATCTTGATCGTCCAGTTGCAGCCTTTGTCCGCCTGATTGAACTTGATGTAGACGCTCTCGCCGTCCTTGAGCACTTCGCTCAGCTCGTTGTCGTCGAAGTCGTCATCGTCGGGCGGATTGACGCCGATGAACTTGATGCCGTAGCCGGTCGCGTTGTAGATGGTGATGTTGCGCTCGTCCGCACCGAGCGACGGCGTCGCGCTCATCAGGCAGGCGGCGGCGGCCAGCATTGCGATCAGTCCAGTGCGCATTTATTTCTCCGCTGTGGTCGGCGTTTTGAGTCCGGCGGCGACACCAAGCATTGGCCGCATGCGCAAGTCAATCGAACGTCGCGCAAACCGATTTACGACAACTTTATGCGGTGCAGGGGCCGCGCAAATCACGCGCAGCAGCGACAATTTCATCGCGGAAGCACAAACCGTCATCGTGAATTCTCAACTCTAAACACACAGACGCGCGGTGATTTGTGCGTGGCACTCGCGAATCGTCGGTCGTGTTGCCGACCTATCTTCGCGGCTGCGACGCCTGCGCGCTTCGATGCTCACGCATCGAACCGGAACAGCCGGAAGAAGTCGGTCGGATCGGCGAACAGCTGCCGCGCCGCGCCAAAGCCGGCCGCGCGGCCGAGCTCGCACCACGCCGCCGCGGTCTCCGGGAAGTCGCAGGTGGTCACATGCCGGCGGATCTGCTGCCACTCGTCTGCGCTCAACATGCTCCAGCGCGGCTCGTTCACCCGCACGAAGCGGTCGAGCCAGGCCGGCCGATCTTCGCCGTCGCGGCGCGTCGGCTCGTACAGCAGGAACAGGCCGCGAGCGCCGACGGCGCCGCGGATCGCCTTCATCAGGGCGAGCTTGTCCTCGGTCGCAAGGTGATGGATCGACAGGCTGCACCAGGCGGCGTCGGCGTGCTCCGGCCGCCGCAGCATGGCCTCGACGAAATCGCGGTGGTCGAGATCGACTTCGAACGGCATGCCGGCGAGGTTCTTGGCGGCGAGCTCGAGCGCCGGCTGCGACAGGTCGATGCCGTGATAGTGGCGCACCTTGGTGCCGCGTAGCGCCGCCGTCATCATGCTGGCGTCGCCGCAGGCGATGTCGAGGAAGCTGAACGGAGACTTGAACGTTTCGTTCAGCGTCGCCCGCAGCATGCCGCCGACCTCGCGCTGCGACAGGCAATCGCTTTTCACCAGCTTGCCGTAGGTCGCCCACTGCTCCTGGAATTGCGCCAGCGCCGCGGCGTCCACCACCGCGCCGCCGGGCTGGAATTGATGGATATGGACGTTGACCAAGTCGCTGCCTCCTCAATCTGTCGACTGCACAAAAATCTCCCCCATGAAACACGCAATTCCCTTCAATTTCGTTTGCGGAAAGGAACAGGCTTGCAACGCGTGGCTGCTTCGCGATCCGCGGCGCCCGACCCGTCCAAGCCGCCACCGCGCCGAGCGAGACATCTGTGCGACGACATCGGCAACCAGTCACGACGGTATCCGGTCGCGTTCGCCGGTAGGCTGGAACTCCGGCGCCCACGCGCATACCGGCGCGGCAAAACAAATTCTTCCAGGCCTACATAGTTCTGCAACAATTGGGGGACAGCGTATCCCTTGTGTCACCAGTAACCAGTAAGAGTATGCGTATGCCCCACACCCTCGCAGCGGCCGCAACGGCCACCGGTCTGAGCCAGACCACCATCCTCAAGGCAATCGAAGACGGCACGATCGCCGCCATTAAGGACGAGCACGGCGAATGGCAGGTCGAGCCCGCCGAGCTTCGGCAGCTCCATCCGCCGATCGCCGAGCACGATGTCGGCGGCGAGGTCGCCCCGCCGCTCGCCGCGCTCGACGTCGACGCGCTGGGAGCGCAGATCGAGGCGCTGCTCCGGCAGGCCGCGCAACGCCTGCGGCAACAGGCCGACGCGCGGCGCGCGCGCGAGAGCGGGCACGCTTCGCAATTGCTGCCCGCCGACGAGCAAATGTAGGGTAGGCAAAGGCGCGAAGCGCCGTGCCCACGCGCAGTAGGCGTCGTGCTCCTCGGTCGCGGTGGGCTCGCTTCGCTTAGCCCACCCTGCAGGTCCGGATCATCCGTCCGCGCGCGTCATTGCCGGTCGACCTTCTCGACCCCGCCGAGATCCATCGACCAGGAGAGCGCCGAGCGGCACCAGATCTGGCGCCTGGGCGGGTTGAGCTCCTGGCGCTGATTGATCGAGCCGACGCGCAGCGAATAGCTCGGCGGGTTGCTGATCGCCGACGCATAGATCGGCGTGCCGCAGTCCGGACAGAAGGCATGGGCGCGCTTCGATCCGCTCTCCGCGGTCTTGATGTAGATCTTCGGCTCGCCGCGCAGCAGCACGAAGCTTGCGGCCGGCGCCTGGATGTTGGCGCGATAGGGCGATCCGGTCAGCGTCTGGCAATCGGTGCAGTGGCAAAGTAGGACGGTGTCGGGATCGACCGCCGCCTCATAGGCGATCTTGCCGCAATGGCATTTGCCCTCGACCTGCATGGCGTTCTCCTTCAAGAACGATCCGGCATGTTCTCATTCGTAGCTCTCGTTGGTAGCCCGGATTCTGCGACGCGAAATCCGGGACGATCTCGAGCCTTCGTCAGTGTTGATTCAACTTCATTTGCGAACGCTTGAAACGACCCGGATATCGCGGAGCCTGTCACCGGGCGGCGCTTCGCGCCGACCCGTTGGCTCCATCCGGGCTACTTGCTGCGTCGTGGCCGCGGTGCGCACGCGCGTCAGCGGCGATCGGGTATGCCGGTAGTCGCGGCCATACCAGACTACTCCGCTTCACGTTTGCGTGCCCGCATTTCGTCAGAGTCCTGCCCGCATTCCGTCGGGAGCACCTCGTACCTCTTGTGGCACATCGCTACCATTCGGCGTCAATCAATCGGTGTTGCGTGATGCTCGGGGAACTGCTCAGCGAAGCACTTTCATTTGCGCCGGACAGCGCGGTGCTGTTCGCGTTGGCGGCTGTGCTGCCCAGCTTGTTGGTTCTGTATGCCCATTGCAGCGTCGAGGCCGGAAAGCGCCGGCGCGATCATTCGCTCGGCAGGCTCGAGACGATCGAGCTGGAGCGGGCGGTGCTGCTGTACAGGAAGGCGGCCAGGCGCCGCGACGAGATTTACCTCGAACGCAAGGACGTCGGCACGGGTTGGCGCGCCCGCTGGCGCAGCAGAGCCAAATTCCGCAAGACCT
>Ga0075419_10002817_pt1 | contig 11144 bp, 12 predicted proteins | sample SoiMetdeltSBSDD3_FD_76900 | JGI IMG/M metagenome (GOLD analysis project Ga0075419, IMG submission 76900) | Bulk soil microbial communities from a Populus tree surrounding site in Tennessee, USA - Soil MetaG P. deltoides SBSDD3 | ecosystem: Environmental > Terrestrial > Soil > Tree plantation... | reverse complement strand
GATATCGAGCGCGAGGCGCGCGCGCAGGCGGAAGCGGCCAGTCACGCGAAGGATGAATTCCTGGCGATGCTGAGCCACGAGCTGCGCAACCCGCTGGCCGCGATCTGGACGGCGGCCGCGATCGTGAAGAGCGACGGCCGAAGCCCCGAGCAGCTCGAGTTCGCCGTGAGGGTGATCGACCGGCAAACCCGACACCTGCGGCGCATGCTCGACGACCTGCTCGACGTCGGCCGCGCGATGACGGGTAAGATCACCCTCGAGCCGGCACCGATCGAGCTCGCGGCCCACGCGCGACACGTGATCGAGACGTTGGAGACCACGGGTCGGCTATCGGACCGCAACGTCGAGCTCGCTGCGTCACCGGTGTGGGTCGAGGGCGACCAGACGCGCGTGGAGCAGATCCTCACCAACCTGCTCGTCAACGCCGCGACCTACACCGGCCCCAGCGGGAGCATCCGCGTGCGCGTCGCGCGTGAAGCGGCCGAGGCGGTGCTCGAGGTCGCCGACGACGGCAGGGGAATCGAGCCGGACAATCTCCCGCGCGTCTTCGACCTGTTCTTTCAGGGCGAGGCCACGACGCACCGCTCGACCGGCGGGCTCGGCATCGGCTTGACCCTCGTGCAGCGGCTCGTCAACCTTCACGGCGGCGTCGTGACGGCCAAGAGCGAAGGTCGGGGAACCGGCGCCACCTTCGTCGTCCGATTCCCCGCGGTGGCCGAGCCGACGCGCGCCCACATGACTCCAGTGTCCGCGTAACGCGGGAGGATCTCGATGCGAGGCTTTCAGTCGACGGCCGCCGTGGTGATCGTTGCAACGCTCATCGGTCTCGGCTCGGCGGTGCGCGGACCGGCGCTCGCCGAGCAGGCAGTTGTGATTCCGCCGCCCGCGCTCGACGACCCGAAGGTATCGAGGGTGCTGCAGACCGCGGTTCTGGCCGGCGGCTGTTTCTGGGGCGTGCAGGGCGTCTATCAGCACGTGCGCGGCGTCCACAAGGCGGTCTCGGGCTACTCCGGCGGCACGAAGGCCACGGCGGACTACGAGACCGTCAGTCGCGGGGCGACCGGGCACGCCGAGTCGGTCGAGATCGTGTTCGATCCGAAGGAGATCTCGTACGGCGAGATCCTCCAGATCTTCTTCTCGGTCGTGCACGATCCCACCCAGCTCGATCGCCAGGGGCCCGACGTCGGCACACAGTATCGGTCGAGCATCTTCTACACGAACGACTCGCAGAAGCGCATCGCGCAGGCGTACATCGCTCAGCTCACCAAGGCCAAGGCGTTCCGCCGCGAGGTCGTCACGCGCGTCGATCCGTTGAAGGATTTTTACGCGGCCGAGGATTACCACCAGGACTTCTTGATCAACAACCCGAGCTACCCCTACATCGTCGTCCACGACCTGCCGAAGATCGAAAGCTTCAAGAAGCTCTTTCCCGGCCGGTATCGCGACCAGCCGGTGCTGGCCAGAAGCGCCCGGTAGCGCCGGTCAGTACCGCTCGGTGCTCCAGCCGCGCGCCACGTCGACCAGGGTCGCCAGAACCCGACGGTCGACGGCGCACGCGACGATACCCGGAAGCCGGAACATATTCGAGCGTTCGTCGCGCCAGACCTCGCGGAAGTCGGCGCGCCGGCCGTCGTGGGCACGGATCGCGTCGCCGCCGAGCACCCGCGCCAGGTGCATCGCGACGGGAAAGTCGTAGACGTTCGGCGTGTGAAAGAGCGCGCCGCCCAGGTAGCCGTTCGCCATCAACGGAAACAGGCTGCCGGGCGTGTCGTCGCCGAGCACGCCGTCGAGCCCGGCGGCGCTCACCGCCCGCGCCCGCTCGGCGTCGCCGCCGCCCTTGAACCCGCTGACCAGAATCCGGCGCAGGTTCCGCGAGTGATCCGCCGCGATCGGCGCCAGCGCGTCGAGCACCATTCGCGCGGGCCGGCTGTGATCGTCCGGGCCGAGCACGATGCGATCGCCGCGCACCTCGAGCCACGTGCCCTCGGGGCCCTCTTCGGGCAGATAGACCATCGAGTAGTGAACGGTCTCCGAGTTCCGCGCGTGCAGCATGACCGAGTAGCGGGTGCCGATGCGATCGCGATAGTCGCGCGTGCCGTCGATCGGATCGATGGCCAGCACCCACTCGCTGCGGTCGGCGAATCGCGCCAGATCGCCGGTGGTTTCTTCGGCCTCGATCCGGCAGGCGCGCACGATCGGGCCCATGTCGCGCAAGGCGGAGACCAGGAGCTCCTGCACCGAGAGGTCGGCCAGGGTCAACGCGTCCGTGTCCGCAAAGCCCGAGGCTTTCCCGCCGAGCGCAATGTTGTGACGCCTCAGCTCGCGCGCGAGGGCTCCGGACCAGCGGACCACCCGCGGCAGCTCCGCGGCCAGAACCGGAATCGGGTCGCTCACGAAGCGGAGGGGGTGCGGGCGGGCGCGGCGGCCGGCTGGACCTCGCGCAGGCGCCGCTCGAGGAATCGCCGCTCGGCATCGTTCGTGGCAAGCTCGAGCGCTCGCGCGTAGCTCCTCGCGGCGTCGGCATCCGCGCCGAGCCGCCGCAAGAGGTCGGCGCGCGCGGCGTGCAAGAGGTGGTAGCGGTCGAGCTCGCCGCCGGCCGCGAGCGCGTCGATGAGGGCGAGCGCCGGCCGCGGGCCGTCCACCATGGCGACCGCGGCCGCGCGATTCAACGACACGACGGGCGAGGGCTGCGCACGCTCGAGCAAATCGTAGAGGCGCACGATCTCGGGCCAGTCGGTGTTCTCGGGCCGAGCCGCGCGGCAGTGCACCGCGGCGATCGCTGCCTGCAGCGCGAACGGGCCGGCATCGCCGCGAAGCGCTTCGGCGACGAGCGGCAGCGCCTCGGTGATCTGGGCCCGGTTCCAGCGTCGGCGATCTTGATCCTCGAGCAGCACGAGATCTCCCCCTTCGTCGAGCCGCGCCTCGCGCCGCGAGTCGTGAAGCAGCATCAGGGCCAAGAGGCCCGTGACCTCGGCCGGCGGCGCCGGCGTCAGCAGCGAGCGCACCACGCGGCCCAGGCGAATCGCCTCGGCGCAGAGATCGGTTCGCACGAGCGCCTCGCCTCGGGTCGGCGCGTAACCCTCGGTGAAGATCAGATAGATGACCGTCAGCACCGCATCGAGACGCGCCGGCATGTCGCCGGTCTCGGGCACCGAGTATGGGATGTGCGCGTCGCGGATCTTGCCCTTTGCGCGCACGAGCCGCTGGGCCATCGTGGCGACGGGAACCAGGAATGCCCGCGCGATCTCCTCGGTCTCCAGGCCGCCGAGCGTGCGCAGAGTGAGCGCCACCTGTGCCTCGAGCGACAGCGCCGGGTGACAGCAGGTGAAGATCAGGCGGAGGCGATCGTCGGGGATCTGGTCGGGGTCGTAGTCCGGCTCGTCGACGACCCGGGTCGATTCGGTCGCCGCGTACACGTCGAGCTTCTCGCCGAGGTTCACCCGCCTCCGGATCCGGTCGATGGCCTTGTGCCGGGCGGTCTTGATGATCCAGGCGCGAGGAGCCTCGGGAACGCCGGCGGCGGGCCATTGATCCACCGCCGCGGCAAACGCCTCCTGCGCCGCGTCTTCCGCGACGTCGAAATCGCCGACCTGCCTGATCAGGGAGGCGACGATGCGCCCCCAGTCCGACCGATAGACGGCATCGACGGCAGTGTGAGCCCCCTGGGCGTGCTCCACGGTAGATAATCTACGACGGGTGTCGATTCCGGCGCCCGCCGTTCGACCTACTGATGGAGGCGCCTGTGAAATACCTGTTGCTCGTATATCTCGACGAGAGCTGGGAAAAACGGAGCCTGGCCGAGCGCCAGGAGTGCTACTGGGGCCAGGTGAAAGTCACCGAAGAGCTGGCGTTGCAGGGCGGGCAGTATCTCGGCGGCAACCCGCTGCATCCCGTGTCCACGGCCACCAGCGTCCGTGTGCGAGACGGTAAGCGCCTCTTGACCGACGGGCCGTTCGCGGAAACGCGCGAGCAGCTCGGCGGGTATATGCTCATCGACGTCGACAACCTGGACGACGCGCTCGCCTTCGCGGCTCGAGGCCCGCTGGCGCGCGTCGGTACCATCGAGGTGCGGCCTGTCAGAGAGGGCCCGCCGCAGTAGCGCTATCCAGCGCAGCGCCCAATCGAACACTACGGAGGAAAAGCGACCATGACGTATGCGCTGTGGATTGTGCAGGGGCTGCTCGCGCTCCTGTTCCTGTTCGCCGGCGCGATGAAGTTCATCATGTCGGTCGAGGAGATGACCCAGCAGATCCAGTTGCCGGGCTTGTTCTTGAGGTTCATCGGTGTCTGCGAGATCCTCGGCGGCCTGGGTCTGATCCTGCCGAGCCTGCTGCGGATCCGTCCGGGGCTCACGCCGCTGGCCGCCGCCTGCTTGATAGTCATCATGATCGGCGCGACGGTGATCAGCCTGATGATCGGCGACGTCGCGACGGCGGTGGCGCCGTTCGTGGTGGTGCTGCTCCTCGCGTTCGTTGCCTACGGCCGCTGGAAGGTGGCGCCGATTCGCTCGTCGTCCCAGTCGTCGGCCCTCGAGGGGGCTCGGTAGTCGCCGTGCTGCTCAAGGTGGTCGGAGGCATCGTCGCCGCGGCCGTGCTGGTCGTTGGCGTGCTGGCCGTGATCGTGGCCACGCGCCCGTCCGAGTTCCGCATCGAGCGCGCCACGACGATCGCCGCGCCGGCGCCGGTGGTGTTCGCGCAGGTGAACGACTTTCACAAGTGGGAAGCGTGGTCTCCGTGGGCGACGCTCGACCCCCAGGTGAAGAACTCGTACGAAGGCGCGCCGGCCGGCCAGGGCGCCGTGTTCGCGTGGGCCGGCAACGACAAGGTCGGCGAGGGACGCATGACGATCACGGACAGCCGTCCCAACGAGCTGATCCGGATCAAGCTCGAGTTCCGGAAGCCCTTCGCGGCGACCAACACGGCGGAGTTCGCGTTCAAGCCGGACGGCGATCGCACCGCCGTGAAGTGGAGCATGTTCGGTCACAACAACTTCATGAGCCGAGCCGTCTTCCTGTTCGTCGACATGGACAAGGCCCTCGGGGGCGAGTTCGAGAAGGGTCTGGCCGCCATGAAGGCGGCGGCGGAAGCCTCAGCGAAGAAGGAGTGAAGCGTATGAGCGGTGTACGAGTGCTGGTCGGCACGCGCAAGGGGGCGTTCATCCTGACCGCCGACGGCAAGCGCGAGAAGTGGGACGTGAGCGGTCCGCACTTCGGCGGCTGGGAGATCTACCATCTCAAGGGATCGCCCGCCGATCCGAACCGGATCTACGCGTCGCAGTCGAGCAGCTGGTTCGGGCAGATCATCCAGCGCTCGAGCGACGGCGGCAAGACGTGGGAGACGGTGGGCAACAAGTTCGCGTACGAGGGCGCCGTCGGCAACCACCTCTGGTACGACGGCACGCAACGCCCCTTCGAATTCGCCCGCGTGTGGCACCTCGAGCCGTCGCTGAGTGACCCGGACACCGTGTACGCCGGCATCCAGGATGCCGCGCTGTACCGGACGACCGACGGCGGCCAGACGTGGCGCGAGCTTCCCGCCCTGCGTACCCACCCATCGGCCGGCGCCTGGCAGCCCGGGGCCGGCGGCATGTGCCTGCACACGATCGTCCTCGATCCGCGGACCCCCGGACGGATCTTCATCGCGATCTCGGCCGCGGGTGTGTTCAGAAGCGACGACGACGGCAAGAGCTGGCGGCCCATCAACCGAGGCCTGCGGTCGGAGCAGATCCCGGACCCGACGGCCGAGGTCGGCCACTGCGTCCACCGCATCGCGATGCATCCCTCGCGCCCCGACGTGCTCTTCATGCAGAAGCACTGGGATGTCATGCGCAGCGACGACGCCGGCGAGTCGTGGAAAGACGTCGGCGAGGGGCTGCCGACCGACTTCGGATTCCCGATCGACGTGCACGCGCACGAGCCGAGCACGATCTACGTCGTGCCGATCAAGAGCGATTCGGAGCACTACGTGCCGGAGGGCAAGCTGCGCGTGTACAGGAGCCGGACGGGCGGGCATGAGTGGGAGCCGCTGACGAAGGGCTTGCCGCAGAGCCACTGCTACGTCAACGTGCTGCGCGACGCGATGGCCGTTGACGCGCTGGATCCGTGCGGCGTCTACTTCGGCACGAGCGGCGGCCAGGTATACGGCTCGGCCAACGCGGGGGACAGCTGGAGCGCAATCGTCCGGGATCTTCCCCCGGTGGTGTCCGTCGAGGCGCAGACTCTGCCATGATCCGGGTGATCTTGCCTGCGCATCTCAGGACGCTCGCGCGCGTGAACGGCGAGGTGAAGGTCGAGGTCGCCGGTAAAGCCACGCAGCGCGCGGTCCTCGACGCGCTCGAGGCCAGCTATCCCGCGCTCCGTGGCACGATCCGCGATCAGGTCACGCTCGAGCGCCGCGCGTTCGTGAGATTCTTTGCCTGCGAGCAGGATCTGTCGCAGGACTCCCCCGACGAGCCGCTGCCGGAGCCCGTCGCGGCGGGGACCGAGCCGTTCATGATCGTCGGAGCCATGGCCGGCGGCTAGGAGAGGACGCGTTCGATGAGCTCGTTCAAGATCTTCTACGGCTGGGTCATCGTCGCCGCGGGCATTGTGGTCACCTGCATCGGCGTCGGCGCGATGCTCTCGCTCAGCGTGTTCCTTCAGCCCATAACGGAGGCGACGGGCTGGTCGCGAACGGGTATCTCGACGGCCGCGATGGTGAACTGGCTCTGCATGGGCCTCGGCGCGTTCTTGTGGGGAGCTCTGTCCGACCGCTACGGCACTCGCACGGTCATACTCGGTGGCGGCGTGCTGCTCGGTCTGGGCCTGGTGACGGCAAGCCGTGCCGCCACGCTCTGGCAGTTCCAGGTTTTGTTCGGCGTGCTGGTCGGGCTGGCTGCCGGCAGCTTCTACACGCCGCTGACCGCGACCACGACGCGCTGGTTCACACGCAATCGAAGCCTGGCCGTCGCGCTCGTGTCGGCAGGCCTCAGTCTCGGCTCCACGATGATCGGGCCGCTCGCGCGCTGGATCACCACGAATTACGACTGGCGCACGGCGATGCTCGTGATCGGCGATCTCGCGTGGCTCGTGATCATCCCGGCCGCGTTCCTCGTGCGCGAGCCGCCGGCGCCCGCGGCCGCCGGCGCGGCGGCTCCGGCCGATCAGGGCCCCGAGATGACGGTCGCGCAGGCGCTACGCACGCCGCAGTTCGCGGCGATCGCGTTGACGTTCTTCGCGTGCTGCGCCACGCACTCCGGTCCGATCTTCCACATGGTCACCCACGCGATCGACCACGGCGTGCCGGTGATGGCGGCGACCACGGTGCTGAGCGTGGCCGGTCTGGCTTCGCTGGGGGGCAGGATCATCTGCGGGCTCATAGCCGACCGCATCGGCGCCAAACGGATGCTGCTGGCGGGCCTGGCGCTGCAAGCGCTCTCGGTGAGCCTCTACGTGTTCACCAGCAGCCTGGGGAGCTTTTACGCACTGGCGGTCATGTTCGGGTTCTCCTACGGCGGCGTGATGCCTCTCTACGCGATCCTGGTACGCGAGTACTTCGGCGCCCGCATCATGGGCACGACGTTCGGCGCCGTGGCCCTGGTGTAAACGCTGGGGATGTCGCTCGGGCCATGGGCCGGCGGATGGCTCTACGACTCGCTCGGCGGCTACTTCTGGCTCTACATCGGCTCGTTCGGCATCGGCCTGGGCGCTGTGGCGATCGCGTTCACGTTCCGTCCGCCACGCCGGGAGCCGGTCGTGCTGCCGGCTCCCAGCCTGGCGCACTGAGCGTTCGCCGACCCGGTCAGAAGTTCAGCACCTCCGGCAGCGGGCCGACGATCGGCACCTCGAAGAACGTTCCAGTCGGTCCGCCGCCGTCCGGGTCGACCACGACGGCGCCGTCGCTTTCGAAGAAGATCGCGATCTGCGTTTGCGCCTGAAGGGCCTGGACGACCGCGGCGGTCGCGATGGCGGTCAGGAACGTGTGAGGGTTCGCCGGCGCCAGCGGAATGGCGGCCCGCACGAGGTCATTTCTGAAATATGACGTGCGGTCGGTCAGCTCGCCGGCCCGAATGATCGCGCTCGCGGTCGGGTTCGGCACGGTCATATCGCCCTTGGCGAACTGGATGATGACCGGCCCGGGATCGGTCTCGTGGAGCGGACGCTTGCGAAGATGCGGCGCGTAGGCGACGGGATTCCCGGACTGCGAAACCCACTCGGTGTTGTCGATGACCTCCTGAATGGCCATCGCGCCCGCCACGGTGTTGATGCGCTGCGCCAGCTCATCGCGCAGCGGGATGTTCTCGTTGAAGCCCCACGCGGGCGGTGCGAGCGGGCCCGCGTTGAGAAGCGCCGGCACCCGGCTCGCGAGCGCGATACCTACCAGTGCCCGAAACGACGGGCTGAGCCTCGCGATCTCGATGATCGCGCCGCCCGGCACGTTGGGCACGCCAGCCCGGATGGAATCCTCGAGCGCGAGTAGCTTCACGCCGTAGATACCGCCGAAGGATTGCCCGGCGTAATAGATCCGCCGGTGGCTCAGGCCCGGGATTCCGCCGGTCTCGATGACCCGCACGAGCTGCATGAGGTCGGCCACCGTCTGGCGGAGCCCGTCACGGTTGCCGATGATGACGCGCGGCGGCCGCGCGCTCGAGCCTTCGGTCGAGTCGATAGTCCCGTTGCCGTCCTGGTCGATGCCGCGGCCGCCGTCCGGGATGGTCACCGGCATGCCGGTCGTCGGGATGATCGTCAGCGTGCCGGCGGCGCCGCCGCCGTGGCCGACCACGTTGATCGCGATCGTTGCGAGCCCGTGGCTCGCGAACGTCGAGGCGACCGCGAGCGGCGCCCCCTGCTTGCTGTCGGTGAAGCCGTGGCCGAAGATCACCACCGGCCAGCCGCCCACGGGCATGGGGCCGGCCGGCAGGATCAGCGTGAAGTAGAGCGTGTTCTCGCCCTGGACAGCCGGCACGCCGCTGCGCGTTGGGATCGGCGGGATGAACTGCTCGCTCGTCTCCCAGTTCGGCGACTTGAAGCTGCCGAAGGCGATGGCGCCGACGGCGCCCGGAGCAATGTCGAGCGCCGACAACGGAAGCAACGACGGGTTGGTCGGGAACACCGGCGCGTTGTTTGCGATGCCGATCTGGCGCTTCCACTGGATCGCCGTCACGCCGGCGCGCGGGAAGGTTCCGAGCATCATGGCCGGGCTCGGGCGATCCCGTTTGATGTGGGCGCGGATCTTCTCCATCACCGCCGTGGCGCTCAACGTGCTGAACACGCTCGCCGCGACCACTCGGTGCCCGTGAATCTTCGCGCGCTCGAGCGCCTCGCGGAGGTCTCTGCGATAGTCGCCGAGCGGCCCGCCGTGGTGACGTCCGTGCTTACCGTCGTCGAGAAAGTCCTCGAAGGCTTCGCCCTTCACTCGCTTGCCGTCGGTGTCGCGCACGCCGTCGGTCACCACCAGGAGATAGCGCGTGTGCTGGTCGAGGAGCTCGTCGGACTCGGCGTGCAAGGTCAGGGTTTCTGGGTCCCACACGATCTGGTTGATCCCGACGGGATCGCTGCCGTGCTCGTGCCCGAGCTTCAGCAGAAACACGGTGCGGCTCGACACCGTCGACACGTCGATCGGGCCCGAGAAGGGAATCGACAGCCGCGGCTGCAAGTTGAAGCCGTCCAGCGTGTTGATGACGTCGATGTCCGCACAGTCCGACGGGCGGACGACGCAATCGGGCCTGGGCAGGCTCACGCGCAGCCCGGTTTTCTGACCGTGGTCGTCGACCGTGAACCGATCGGTCGGGAACGGCGCGCTCGCCGGGGACGACAGGTCGAAGAGCGCCTCGACGGCGAAGGCAGCTCCGGGGACCAGCAGCAGGACGGTGGCGACGGCGGCGACGAAGCGGCGGTACTGCGGACTCATGAGGTGCCTCCTTCAGCAAGGACTGCACTGCAAATCGAGTCCACAACGTAAGCGGCGCAGGAGTAACACGCGTATATCTCGGGTGTCAAATCGCGAGGCTTGACATCGACGTTCGCGCGGCCGATTCTCGGCGCGGCATTCGAACGATATCCGAGGAGGCGCTCATGCCACGGCTGGCGATCGGCATTTTCCTGGTGGCGATGCTGATTCTCATCGGTGAGATGGTCGATGCTCAATCGTGGCGACCGCCGACGGACGCGCAGCGCTGCCCGTCGAAGTGGGGCGCCGGCGATCAGCGCGGGTCGGCCAATCACATGAAGCCCGAAACCGTGCTGCGCGCGACGCGGCTGATCAAGACGGGCGAGGTGATCGAGCTCGGGCACGTTCTCTCGTCCGAGATGCCGATTTCGAGCACGTGGCGCTTCGACATGCACGTCAAGCGCACGTTCATGAACCCGCAGTCCAACCGCCGCGGCAGCAACGAAGAAGTCGTCCTGTCCGAGATCGGTCAGGTGGGCACGCAGTTCGACGGCTTCGCGCACCAGACGATCGAGAACAGCCTCTACAACTGCTTCAAGCTCGACGAGATCTCGACGCGGACCGGATTCAGCAAGCTCGGGATCGAGAACGTCGGCGCGCTGATCACGCGCGGGGTGCTGATCGACGTCACCGGCCTCAAGGGCGTCGACATGCTGGCGGACAACTACGAGATCACCGTGCAAGACCTGCAACAGGCGCTCCAGCGGCAGAGCCTGACCTTGCAGCCGGGCGACGCGGTGATCATGCACACCGGCTGGGGCAAGCTGTGGGCGAAGGACAACGCGCGCTACATGCGTGGCGGTCCCGGCATCGGCGTCGCGGCGGCCGAGTGGCTGGCGCGTCAGGACCCGATGCTGGTCGGCGCGGACAACGTCCCGGTAGAGGTCTCGCCGAACCCGGATCCGCAGATCTCGCTGCCCATCCACCAGATCATGCTCGTGATCAACGGGATCCACTTGCTCGAGAACATGAAGCTCGACGAGCTCGCGTCCAAGCGCGTCCACGAGTTCGCGTTCGTGATGCAGCCGCTGAAGCTGAAGGGAGCCACCGGCTCGACCGTCGCACCGATCGCGGTGCGCTGAGCGGTTCGCGAGCGCGTCGTGGTCGCGCGAGCGATCGACCACGCGCGCTCGCAGTCGCTGGCGCTGCTGGCGCGTCACGTTAGAATCGAATAAGAAGGACGAGCGACGTGGCGGCGATGGGCGATGCAGGCTGAGG
>Ga0075419_10002815_pt1 | contig 11154 bp, 9 predicted proteins | sample SoiMetdeltSBSDD3_FD_76900 | JGI IMG/M metagenome (GOLD analysis project Ga0075419, IMG submission 76900) | Bulk soil microbial communities from a Populus tree surrounding site in Tennessee, USA - Soil MetaG P. deltoides SBSDD3 | ecosystem: Environmental > Terrestrial > Soil > Tree plantation... | reverse complement strand
GGCTACACCGCGGCGGTACGGCGGCATGCCGACGTCCCCGCGGAGGAGCTGCGGGAGGCGGCCGCTCTGGCTTCCCGCTGGCGCGACACCGAAGCCGAACGCGGCTTCTCCATGGCCCTCGGCCGGCTCGGCGACCCGGCCGACGGGCAGTGCGTGCTCGTCGAGGCGTACGACGAGGCCGGTGCTGTGCACGCGATGCTCTCGTTCAGCCCATGGGGCTCCCACGGGTTGTCGCTCGACCTCATGCGCCGCGCCCCCGACGCGGACAACGGTGTCGTGGAGTTCATGGTGACCGCGCTGACCCGCGAGGCGCCGAAGCTCGGCGTGGACCGGATCTCGTTGAACTTCGCCGTGTTCCGGGCCGCGTTCGCCGAGGGTGCCCGGATCGGCGCGGGGCCGGTACTGCAGGCGTGGCGGCGCATGCTGATGTTCCTGTCGCGGTGGTGGCAGCTCGAGTCGCTGTACCGGGCGAACGCCAAGTTCCAACCACATTGGACACCGCGCTACGTCTGCTTCGGCGACCGGCGGGAGCTGGCGAAGGTCGGTATCGCGTTCGCGATCGCCGAGGGCTTCCTGACCCTGCCGCGGTTCGGCCGCGCGCCGGCATTGCCGACGGCACCGGTGGAACCCGTAGCGGACGCACCGGTCACCGCCGACTCCACGGTCGAGCTGGTGGAGGCCGCGGCGCCGGACTCACGGCAGGCGAAGCTGGCGCGGATGCGCGAACTCGGCATGGACCCGTACCCGGTCGGCTTCGCGCCCACCGACTCGTGCGCCGGGGTCGCCGCGCGTTACCCCGGACTCGGCAAAGATGTCCACACTGGAGCGACGGTGGCGATCGCGGGACGGGCGATGTTGCTGCGCGACCACGGCCGACTCTGCTTCGCGACCGTCCGCGACTGGACCGGAGACCTGCAGGTCATGCTGGAGCCGGCGGCCGATCTCGACCGCTGGCGATCCACAGTGGACATCGGCGACCAGGTATGGGTACACGGCGAGGTCGTCACCTCGCGACGCGGGGAGCTGTCGGTGCTCGCCGATCGCTGGGCGATCACCGGCAAGAGCCTGCGACCGTTGCCGGACAAGCACGGCGGGATGGCCAACCCGGAAGCGCGGGTACGCCAGCGGTACCTCGACCTGATCGTCAACGAGGAGGCTCGGGACATCCTGCGCGCCCGCGGCGCCCTGGTACACGGGCTGCGGGAGGCGTTGGTGCACCGGGGTTTCCTCGAGGTGGAGACGCCGATCCTGCAACGGGTCCACGGCGGTGCGAACGCCCGGCCGTTCACGACCCACATCAACGCCTACGACCTGCGGCTCTACCTGCGCATCGCGCCGGAGCTGTACCTCAAGCGGCTCGTGGTCGGCGGCGTCGACCGGGTGTTCGAGCTGGGCCGCACGTTCCGCAACGAAGGCGTGTCGGTCAAGCACAACCCGGAGTTCACGATGCTCGAGGCGTACCAGGCATACGCCGACTACGACACGATGCGCCGGCTGACCCAGGACATCGTCCGGGAAGCGGCGACCGCGGCGTACGGCTCGGCGGTGGCGCGGCACGACGGCGCCGAGTACGACATCTCCGGAGACTGGCCGGTCCGTACGGTCAACGAGGCGCTCTCCGACGCCCTGGGAGAACACGTCACCGCCGACACCGAAGCCGCGACCCTGCGCCGGTGGTGCGATGCGGCGCGCATCCCGTACGACCCGAAGTGGGAACGCGGTGCGGTGCTGCTGGAGATGTACGAGCGGCTCGTCGAGCAGCGCACCACGCTGCCCACGTTCTACACCGACTTCCCGACCGACGTGTCCCCGTTGACCCGCCAGCACCGCGTCGACCCGCGGCTGGCCGAGCGGTGGGACCTGGTCGCGTTCGGCACCGAGCTGGGTACGGCGTACACCGAGCTGACCGATCCGGTCGAGCAGCGGCGGCGGCTGACGGACCAGTCCCTGCGCGCCGCCGGCGGCGACCCCGAGGCGATGGAGCTGGACGAGGAGTTCCTGCTCGCGCTGGAGTACGCGATGCCGCCGACCGGCGGGCTGGGCATCGGGGTCGACCGGCTCGTCATGCTGCTGACCGGGCGCTCGATCCGCGAGACGCTGGCGTTCCCGCTGGTCCGCGCCACCTAGGCTAGACAAATGGGGCTGACCGCCGAGCAGGCCGAGCACTTCCTCGCCAAGGGGTACGTGGTGGTCCGCGGTTGCTTCTCCCGCGCCGCGGCCGCCGAGTACACCGGTACGATCTGGCGGCGCCTGGGCTACGCGCCGGACGATCCGGCTACCTGGTCGGAGCCGACGGTGCACATGCCGAGCCACCAGAAGATAGACATCAGCCGGTTCGCGCCGGCGGCGTGGGAGGCGGCGTGCGAGCTGGTCGGCGGCGCACACCGGATCAGTACCGCCAAGCCGTACACGTGGAACGACGGGTTCGTCGTCAACCTGCACGAGGGAGCGGATCGCCCGTGGGAGCCGGCCTCGCCCGCGGTACCGGGGTGGCACAAGGACGGCGACTTCTTCCGGCACTTCCTGGACTCACCGGAACAGGGACTACTGACGCTCGTACTGTGGTCCGACGTCATCACGCGGGGTGGTCCGACGTACCTGGCGGCGGACTCGATCGGGCCGGTGGCGCGGTTCCTGGCCGAGCACCCCGAGGGGGTGCACCCGGAGGACATCCCGTACGACGAGCTGATCGCGCGGTGCGGCGAGTTCGTCGAGGCGACCGGTGAGGCCGGCGACGTGTACCTGATGCACCCGTACGTCCTGCACGCGAAGTCCCAGAACGTGTTGCGTACCCCCAGGTTCATCACCAACCCGCCGCTGACGCTGGCCGAGCCGATGAGGTTCGACGGGGCCGATCTGTCCCTTGTGGAGCGTGCGGCGCTGCGCGGGCTCGGCGTCGACCGGTACCGCTTCACGCCGGCCGGGCCGCGCGAGGAGGTCGTCCCGGCCCGGATCGCGCGGCAGCGGGCCATGAAGGCCGACGAACAGAGGCGCATGTGGACGACGGACTCGAGGTGACCCCGGACATCACCGTGCCCCGGGCGGAACTGATCTGGCGATTCAGCCGGTCCAGCGGTCCGGGTGGGCAGTCGGTCAACACGACCGACTCCCGGGTCGAGTTGCTCTTCGACCTGGCCGCCACTACCGCGCTACCCGAGCATCTGAAGGCCCGTGCGCTGCAGCGGCTCGCCTCCCGGCTGGTCGACGGGGTGCTTTCGGTGACGGCATCCGAGTACCGTTCCCAGCTGCAGAACCGGCACGCGGCCGCGGCGCGCCTCGCGGCCCTGCTCGCCGCGGCGATCGCGCCACCGACCCGGCCGCGCCGCCCGACCCGGCCGAGCCGCCGCGCGGTGCAGGCGCGGCTCGACTCCAAGCGCCGGCGCAGCCAGGTCAAGCGCGACCGCCGCCGCCCCGACGACTAGCCCGTCGATCAAGGACTTGTGCACATGGTTTGGAGATCAAACCATGTGCACAAGTCCTTGATCGACGGGGAAGAGAGCACTAGTCGGTAACGCCGTAGTCCGATGCGGACGGCAGGGTCGGCGTGGGCGCGGTCGACGGCGATGCGGCGGACCGGTAGTACCGCAGCAGCACGTGGCCGCCGTGGCGCATCTGCTGACCGGCGGCGGGCTCCTGCGCGTAGATCTGCTGGGAGCGCGTCGGATCGGAGTTGTCCGTGGCCTCGCCCTGGGGCACCAGGCCGAGCGCGGCCAGGCGTGCCTCGGCGGCGGCGATCGGCGTACCGGTCAGGTCCGGCACCACCACCGTGGTGATCGCCACGCGGAGAGTCACCGATGTACCGGGAGCGACGTCGGTACCGGCGCTCGGCAGTACCGCCAGGACCGTGCCGTCCGGCGCGGTCGGCTGGTCCACCGTGATGCTCTCGAACTGCAGGCCGGCCGTTTCCAGCTCGTCCGCCGCGTCCACTTCGGACTCTCCGACGACCGCGGGGATCTCCACTAGCGCCGGCGCGGGCGGCGGTACCGAGGGCGACGGTGTCGGGTCCCAGGGCGACGGTGTCGGGTCCCAGGGCGACGGTGTCGGGTCCGACGGCGACGGCGTCGGTGTGTCGGTCTTCGCGTAGTACCGCAGCGTCACGTGCGCGCCGTGCCGCACGTCGTCACCGCGCGCCGGCTGCTGGGCGTACACCCGCTCCGATCGCGTGGGATCGGTGTTCGGCACCGCCAGGTCGACCGGGATCAGACCGGCCTTGCGCAAGGTGGAGTCCGCCTCGGTGACAGGCATCCCGCTCACGTCGGGGACGGAGACGATGGTGATCGCCTCCTGCACGGTGACCGTGCTGCCATCCCGGACCTTGCGTCCCGGCTCGGGCACCACTCCGACCACCTGCCCGTCCGGCACGTCCGCGCGGGCCACGGTGACAACCTTGTAGTGCAGGCCGGCGCGGGTGAGCGTGCGCTCCGCAGTGGGCAGCGGCTCCTTCAGCACGCCCGGTATCGCCACGAAAGCCACCGCCGACGGACTCGGCCGAGCCGACGGTGAGGGCGAAGCGGAGGGGGACAGAGACGGGGACGGCAATGCCGAGGTGGGCGCGGCGGCCGAGGTGGGCGCGGCCCGGTTGGGGGCGGACCCGCTACAGGACGCGAGGAGGACCATCGTCACCACGCCGAGAGCCGGTGCAAGCCGATGCGGTACGACCATGAAAGAGAATGTAGTTCAGTTTCACCCTGAGAAATTTAGGTTTGCCCAGGAAGGAGGGGAAGCTCCCGTCCGTGCCAGCGCGGCGGGTCCACGCCCGGCGGTAACGGGGTCAACCGGAACCGCCGTACCAGATTCGGCAGGATCGTGCGGAGGGCGGCGACCGTACCGCGGCGGTCGCCCCCGCCGTCGTGCATCAGGACGATCGCGCCCGCGGTCGTGCCGGCGCAGACGGTGCCGGAGATGCTGCCCGCGCCCGGCTTGCGCCAGTCCTGCGGGTCGACCGTCCAGTGCAGCGACGTCATCCCCAGCTCGCGGGCGACGGCGACCACGGGGCTCGCCCAGTTGCCGCCGGGCTGGCGGTAGTACGAGACGCGGGAGCCCGGCGCCGCCGCCATGATGGCCTCGTTGGTACGCGCGAGGTCGGCCCTGATCGCCTCGCGGGGCAGGAACCCGAGCCGCATGTTGTGGTCCCAGCTGTGGTTGCACAGCGTGTGACCGTCCGCCACGATGTCGCGGACCAGTTGGGGGAACGCGACCACGTTGACGCCGATCAGGCAGAACGTGGCCCGGACCTGGTAACGCCGCAACAGCTCCAGCACCTGCGGCGTCCAGTTGGGGTCCGGGCCGTCGTCGAAGGTCAGCGCCACGTCGGCCGTACCGCTGGTGATCCGGCTGCCGAACGGCCCGGTCTTCTCGGCCGGCAGCGGCGGCCGGTTCGGTCCGGTGATCGGGTTGACCTGGGCCACGGGTCGAGCGACCGGGGGCGGCGCGGCCACCGCCGCAACGGTCTCGACCGGGGCCGGTCGGGCCGCACTCGGGGACGGAGCCGCGGTGGGCGACCCGCTCACCACGCGACCCAGCAGGTATGCGCTCGCCACGATCGTCACCACGACGACGCCTGCGGCGGCCAGCCAGCGGTAACCGATCACCTCGTCCAACCCCTTCGTCAGCGAGGTCATCGTAGATGGATATAGCCTGATTCAAGGGGTATTTCATTACGAGCCGGTGCGTCGCACGAAACCTTCACATCCGCATGGTTGGCTGTGCCGCGTGAGTTCTATCGAGTACCTCGATCAACTTGCCGCCACCCGTCCGGCGCGTGACTACAAGCGGCGCCTATTCGAGGCCCTCGACATCCAGCCGGGTCAGGTCGTGCTCGACGTGGGCTGCGGACCGGGTACCGACCTCGCGGGGCTGGCGACCGCGGTCGCCGGTACCGGCACGGTCCTCGGGGTCGACCACGACCCGGCGATGGTCGCCGAGGCCGTCCGGCGCACCGCTGGCCTCGGCAACGTCGAGGTGCGTACCGGAGACGCTCACGCGCTGCCCGTCGATGACGCGTCCGTGGACCGCGCCCGGGCCGACCGGGTTCTCCAGCACCTGACCGCGCCGGCGCAGGCGCTCGCCGAGCTGTTCCGGGTGATCCGACCCGGCGGCAGGCTCGGCCTCGTCGAGCCCGACTGGGACACGCTCGTGATCGACGATCCGGACGTGCTGACCAGTCGCGACTTCACCCGCTTCCTCGCCGACGTCCAGGTCCGCAACGGCGCGATCGGCCGCCAGCTCGGCCGCCTCGCGACCGGTGCCGGGTTCGCGGTGGCTGACCTCGCCGCCGCCACCGCCACGTTCCGCGACGTCGAGGCCGCGGATCAGATTCTGGGGGTACGCCGGAACGCCAGGCGAGCGGTCGACGCCGGCCGGATGACGCCGGACGCCACCGAGCAATGGCTGGGCCGGCTGACCGACGGTGGCCCGTTCCTGGCCACGTTCACGTTCTTCACGGTTATAGCGGTCAGAGCTGGAGACGGAGTACCCGGTCGTCATCCGCCGTCGGGTCACCCCGACCATCGCGGTTCGACGTGAGGATCCACAGTGCACCGTCCGGCGCCAGCGCGACGTGCCGGAGCCGGCCGTACTTCCCGACCAGCAGCGCCTCGGGCGACTTGCCGTCGAGCCCGATGCGGTACAACCGCTCGCCGCGCAGGCACGCCATGTACACCCTGTCCTCGGCGACCGCGATACCGCTGGGCGACGCGTCGCTCGTGGACCAGGTCGCCAGCGGGGCGACGAACCGCGAGTCGTTTGACGGCCCCTCGACGTCGGGCCAGCCGTAGTTGCGGCCCGCCTCGATGCGGTTCAGCTCGTCGTACCGGTTCTGCCCGAACTCCGACGCGTACAGCTGCCCGGTCGAGTCCCAGGCCAGCCCCTGCACGTTTCGGTGCCCGTAGCTGTACACCGGCGAGTTCCCGAACGGGTTGCCGGGCGCCGGTTTCCCCTCCGGCGTCAGCCGCAGGATCTTCCCGCCGAGGTTCTCGCGGTCCTGCGATCGGGATCGTTCGGCGGCGTCCCCGGTACCGGCGTAGAGCATGCCGTCCGGGCCGAACGCGATCCGCCCCCCGTTGTGGTTGCCGGCCTTCGGGATGCCCGTGAAGATCGGCTCCGGCGGCGAGCCCAGGTGCAAGCGCGCGATCCGGTTGTCCTCCGCGGTCGTGTAGTAGATGTAGACCCAGCCGTCGTTGGCGTACGACGGCGATACCGCGATGCCGAGCAACCCGCCCTCACCGGCCGGCCGCGCCTCGGCGATCTTCTGCACCTCGGTCACCTGGCCGCGCGGCGAGACGGTGACGATCCTCGCCGAGTCGCGCTCGGTCACCAGCGCGTTTCCGTCGGGCAGGAACGCGAGTCCCCACGGTGCCGCGAGTTTGGTCGCGATGGCCTGTACCGATCCGGCCGGTACCTCCACCTCCGGCGCCCCCGACACCGACGGATCGGTGAACCACCCTCGCCATATCCCCACGCCGACGACCGCCGCCAGCAAAACCGCGACCCCCGCAGCCGCGATACCCAAGGTTCTCAGGCGCGCCATGCGGCCCACCTTATCTCGCAGTCTCCTCCGTCGATCTAGGAGAAGTTAACGTGGTTTGAAGATCGAAGCACGTTGACTTGTCCTAGATCGACGGAGTAGGGTGCGAGGCGGGGAAAGCGCTTTCCGCCAACTGGGAGGACCCGTCGGTGACCGCTGCGGCGGTCCACACAGGAGGGTCCTCGTTTCATGAGTGGAGCGCAGCGCCGCGGCCTGGTCGCGGCCGGGGTGGCAGCCGTGGTGACCGCGGCACTGGTGGGCTGGGCCGGTACGGCGGCCGCGGCGACGTTGTTCAATGACGACTTCGAGGACGGTAACTCGTCCAGCTGGACGACATCGGGCGGTACGTGGTCCGTGGTCACCGACGGCAGCCGGGTGCTCCGGCAGTCGGGTACCAGTTCCGATGCCCGGGCCCGAGCCGGGTCCACGGCTTGGACGAACTACACAGTCACGGCGCGGGTGAAGCCGACCGCGGTCAACGGCAGCAACCGGTTCGCCGCAGTGCTGGCGCGGGCGCAGTCGAACACGTCGTACTACTACCTGGCGCTGCGGTCGAACAACACGGTGGAGCTGAAGAAGCTCGTCGGCGGCTCGTCGACGACACTGGCCACCGCGCCGGTGACGTTCACGCTGAACACCTGGTACACGCTGTCGCTGACGGTCTCCGGCACGTCGTTGAGCGGGCGCGTCAACGGGGGCACCCCGTTGACCGCTACCGACAGCCAGTTCGCGACGGGTCAGATCGGGGTGGCCACGTTCAACGCGGCGGCCAACTTCGACGACGTGCTGGTCGTGGACGCGGCCGGCCCGGCCCCCACGACCGCGTCGCCGTCGCCGAGCCCGAGCCCGTCGGCCTCGACACCCAGCCCACCGCCACCACCTCCACCGCCGGGCCAGGCCGACGGCTTCGCCTCGGTCAACGCGCTCGGCCAGAACGGCACCACGGGCGGCGTGGGCGGTCCGACGGTCACGGTGACCACGACCGACCAGCTGCTGACCGCGATCGACACGGTCGGACCGCTGATCATCCGAGTCCAGGGCACCATCAACATCACGAGCAAGCAGGGCGTACGGCCGAACAAGACGATCGTCGGCGTCGGTACCACCGCCGTCATCAACGGTGGTGGCCTCGACTTCTACCGGTCGTTCAACGTGATCGTGCGGAACATCCGGTTCACCAACGCCGAGGATGACGCGATCAACGTCGGGCAGAATTCACACCACATCTGGATCGACCACAACGAGTTCACCGGCGCCATCGACGGTTCGATCGACATCGTGCGGGGTGCCGAGTACGTGACGGTGTCCTGGAACTGGTTCCACGGTACGGACAAGTCGATGCTGATCGGTCACTCGGACGGCAACGCCGGTGAGGACACCGGGCACCTGAAGGTGACCATCCACCACAACTACTACGACGGCTCGGTACAGCGGCACCCGCGGGTCCGCTTCGGTGAGCCGGTACACGTGTACAACAACTACTACCGGGCCAACAGCCTGTACGGCATCGCGTCCACGATGAACGCCGGCGTCATGGTCGAGGGCAACTACTTCCAGAACGTGCCGTTCCCGTGCTACTCCGCCAGCGGCTACGCCGACAGCGGCCCGGGCCGGCTCGTGCAGCGCAACAACATCTTCGTCGGATCGGGAGTCTGCGAGACCAACGGCTCGGTGGTCGAACCGCGCACGTTCTACCAGTACGTGGTGGACGATCCGGCGACCGTGCCGAGCGTCGTACCGGCCGGAGTGGGGGTGGGCCGCCTCTGATCGTCATCGGACTCGTCCGGCGTCCATCCGGAGCCCCCGACCCCCGTGTAGCCCGGATCCGCGAAGGGCTCGTCGTCCTCGTAGAGCTCATACACGGTCATAACGCGGACCCTAGGCTCGGCCGGCGCGACTAGGATCCCGGATTCGTGCCACGCGCGAGGATCACGGGAACCGATCGGGCCGCTCGGGCGTGTACGGGCATGGAAGCCCCGACGGCCGAGCGCGCCGAGCATGCCGAGCGCTCGGACCACGCCGAGCCGTTCGAGGACTTCTACGCCAGCCACGTCGATCGGGTGTACCGGGCGCTCGCGGTCGCCCTCGGCGACCCCGACCTGGCTCGGGAGGCGACCGACGAGGCGATGCTGCGCGCGTACGCGCGGTGGTCCCGCGTCGGCGCGTACGACAACCCGGGCGGCTGGGTGTTCCGGGTGGGTCTCAACTGGGCGACGTCGTGGTGGCGCCGGGTTCGCGGCGAACGCCCGATGGCCGCGCACGACATCGAGGTAGACCCGGTCGATCCACCCGAGGCGGCAGCGGCGGGGGCCGCACTCGCCTGCCTGCCGCTCGCGCAACGGGCGGTCGTGGTGTGCCGGGTTTTGCTGGAACTGTCCACATCGGAGACCGCCGCGACGCTCGGCGTACCGGAGGGGACGGTCAAGAGCCGATTGGCGCGCGCCCTGGCCGGGCTGCGGGCCGCTCTCGCCGAGGAGGAACAGTGAACGACGTCGCGGTCCCGGAGACACTGGCGGACGCGGTACGGCGAGTCGCCGCGGCGGTCCCGGCGAGCGCCGCGGACCTGGGTGGCCTGCGGCAGCGGTACCGGCGCCGGCGCCGGCGGCGGGTGGCGGCGACCGCAGGGCTCGCCGCGGTGGTCGTCGGGGCCGCGGCGACGACCGTGCCGCTGCTGGCTCGTGGCGGTACCGGTAGCCGTCCGAACGAACCGGTCGCCTCGAGCCCGGGCGCGCCCCCGGTCACGGAGCCCGCACCCGCTCCGGTACAGCGGCTGATGCTCGCGCCGTTCAGTTTCCAGCAACCGCCGCCGCCGGACCACACGGTGGGCGAGGTTCTGCCCGACGGCAGCGTAGTCTTCCGTCCAGTGTCCGAAGTGGACCATCCCAGCCGGGTGGTACCGCTGCCCGACGGCCGGCTCGTCCTCCTCGGCCCGGTGGACCTGACTCCGGGCGTCATCGAACAGCCGGACGGCCCGATGAACCCGGCCGTCGGGTTCATGCTCGTCGTCCAGGGCAACGACGGCCGGATCGAGCTGTCCCGCGACGTACGCGTTATCGGCGAAGACGTTCCGCTGCTCGGGGCCACCGATACGGAGGCGTACCTGCTGCGGCCCGCCGGTGTCGTCGCGCACGACTATGCCACCGGGCACGAAAGGCTGATCCTGCCGGCAAGTGCGCTGCCGGTCGACCGAGCCGCCGGGCGTGGCGTCGACGTCACGGCGAGCCGGATCGCGTTCGGCACCGCGACGTGCCGCGTGCAGATCTTCGACCTCGCTACCGCCCAACCGATCGCCACCCTGGCCCCGCCGCCGGGGTGCACCACGCCCGGCGAGGTACGCCTGTCCCCCGGCGGCAGTCTCGTCGCGGTCAACTACAGCATTGGATCACCGCACAACTACCCCGAGCCGATCCAGACCAGGCTCGCCGTCATCGACGTGGCGACCGGCGCCACCAAGCTCGACACGCTGCTGTTCGAGGGCGCCTGGCAGATGGCGGTGGGCGAGGGCTACACGATGTTCGGCACGCGGCCCGTCCACGAAGGCGATTATCTCGTGATCCCGCGCGGCACGATCTATCGCGTCGTTCCGGAGACGGATGCCACGCGGATGCTCGTCATCGAATCGGCAAGCG
>Ga0075419_10002813_pt1 | contig 11157 bp, 11 predicted proteins | sample SoiMetdeltSBSDD3_FD_76900 | JGI IMG/M metagenome (GOLD analysis project Ga0075419, IMG submission 76900) | Bulk soil microbial communities from a Populus tree surrounding site in Tennessee, USA - Soil MetaG P. deltoides SBSDD3 | ecosystem: Environmental > Terrestrial > Soil > Tree plantation... | reverse complement strand
TTTTTTATATCCTTCCAGTCATCGATGGTAAAAATATGATGATCCGGGTAATGTAACATATAGTAAGATTCGGAGTGATCCATGAGAAGATCTTTTAAAGGCTGCGGATTGGCAATACCTGTTACCAGTAAAATTTCTGTGCCCGGAAGAAAACTTGTTGTTTCATAGTGACGAATTATATGATAAGGTGCAGGGTACCGATTAGCGGTAAAAAAAATATGCTGCTTATCCAATGGCCTGATCTCTTCAATAATTTTATTTTTTTCTTTTTCAGTTAAGAACGGCTCACACTTTGTCACTACAATTATTTCTGCCCTTTTATAACTTGACTTCAGGTCCCGCAAATCACCAGTAGGTAAATAGAAATCACGGGTAAAAAGGTTGTTGTAATCGGTAAGCAAAATATTCATCCCCGCTTTTATGGCACGATGCTGAAATGCATCATCCAGGATTATCGATCGTATATCCGGTCTGTCATGTAAAAGCTGTGGAATAGCATCTAACCTGTCTTCTCCAACGGCAACAGGGATCTCCGGAAACTTTACATGGAACAACATGGGTTCATCTCCAATTTCCAATGCGTTGGATTTTTCATTTGCCAATGCATAGCCTTTTGTTTTTCGTTTATATCCCCTGCTAAGCGTAGCCACTTTGAAATGATCTTTCAAATTTCTTACCAAAAACTCTACCATTGGCGATTTCCCTGTGCCCCCTACTGAAAGATTACCCACACATATCAATGGCAAACCGAAACTGGCTGAATCAAGTATTTTTTTATCGTATAACTTATTCCTGATAAAAATGATCAACCAATAAATAATAGCCAGGGGAAACAAGAGTATCCGGAATGATTTCAGGAATATATTAGAATACATAAACAGTGGTCGGCGTTACACAAAGATTTAAAGGTACGTCAAATTCATCGGTATCATCAATTGTATCTAACGGTTCGAAATAACTAAAACCAATTGTAAGGCATTCATCTCGACATTGGGAAAGATAACGATCATAAAAACCTTTTCCATAGCCTACACGAAATCCTTTTCTATCAAATGAAAGCAATGGCACAAAGACCATGTCAATACCACCTGGGTTGACTACTGCTCCGTCCTCCGGTTCATAAAGACCGTATTGATTTTTCCTAAAACGTGTGTCATCATTTGTTTGTATTGATTGCATTGTTTGATGGTTGAAATCAGATTTCGGATAACAAATGATCATGTCAGGATTTTGAAACTCCAGATAGTCAGTAAATAAATGTGTATTGGGTTCATGATTTTGTTCTATCGGCCAGTAAGAAAGCAGGAAAGTAATAAAAGGTAATTGTGCGGTTTGTAACTGGATCAGCAGCAGATCATCAAGTTTAGCCCTTTCCATAGCTGAAATGGCCTGTCGTTTTTCTTTATATAATTTTCTTGCTTCTGCTTTGAGCATTATTGAAGGACCAGGATTATCAAGATTATTAAGGATTATGATGAAATAAAGATAAGATGCAAATCCTTATACACGATCTTCAATAAATATAGAAAAGATCGTAGTGCCATAATTACGTTCGGTAGTATAAAATGGATATTTCTTATAATCGTTTCTTGGCGTATGTTCAAGGACAAACCATCCTTTATTATTCAACAATTGTTTTTCAAAAATAAGTTTTGGAAGATCGTCAATATTACCAAGAGCATACGGAGGACCTGCAAAAATAAAGTCGAATTTATCTGTGCATTGATCAATGAATTTAAAGACTTCCATCTTCAGCACCTTGAAATTTTCGAGCTTTAGTTCGGCCGCCGTTTTTTTTATAAACTCATACATCTTTGCATCTTTTTCCACTATGGTAAGTTCCATGGCTCCACGACTTGCTAATTCATAACTTATACTGCCTGTACCCCCGAAAAGATCAAGTGTTTTCAATTCGTCGATATCGAGATTATTGGAAATGATATTGAACAAACCTTCTTTCGCTACATCTGTTGTCGGCCTCGTATGCGGCATATGGGCCGGTGGGTTTATTTTTCTGCGGCCATGCTCTCCACCTATAATACGCATGCAGCCAATTTACTGATTGATGAATAATAATGTTCCGGGTGAATTGTCAATGCAGTTGTAAGTTTTATTTCATGAGCTAGCCTTTCAAATTCAAGATTGATAAAATATTTATACAGCTCCCTGTACAACGCAGAGTCTTTTTCAATCAAACCGGATAAGAGAAGCTGCACCTCCTGTTGTGATAGATTTAGCTGCTCACAGCATTTTAATAAATAATATAAAACATCTTCCGGAGTCGCGTAAGGAAATGTTTGACATAGCAGCAATTTATTTTCTTTTAAAATGACAACAGAAATTTCGTCGGTCTTAAAATCAATGAATATGGCTCCTTGGTGATGCGAAGAAACTTTTTTTAATATAACCGTATAGAGGTGCCAGAATTTTCCACTCAAAAATTTCCGGCTAATTGATGAATGAAGACTTGCCGGCATGCGGTAAACAGTATAAAGATTAAAAGCAGGCAGGTTTTCTGAAATAATATTCGCACGTGTGGTTTTTCCATGGATCGCATCCAGGTGCAAGTGACCATCTTCATATTTATACACAGCCGAAGGTATTTGAGCTGATTCATTAGCGTCGTAAGCCACGGCTGTTTGGTAATAACGATTATTCATTAAACCCGTCTCATCCAGGAATTTCAAATAGTCATCCTCATCCTCAGCAGTAAAATAGCCAAACTCAATTAACTCTTTTGATAGATAATTCATAACAGCAAAACGGCAGTGCCTCATTCCTGCAATCAATAATAAAATTGAATTTGCGGGATTAGGTTCTGCATCCGGCTTGATATGAAATGAAGCTTTCAAATAGTAGGTTTATTGCGGCAATGTTAGAACAAAATTTCAAATAACCAGATCCAAATCCCAAACAAATTCCAAATATAGATTTCCAGACCCTGATGTTTGAAATCAAAAGTTGGAATTTGGGATTTGATATTTGTGATTTACTAAAACTTATCTTGCAATCCTTTTATCAGTGGGTAGCCTTCAAAATAGTTTGCAACTTAAGATCACAAATAAGCAGATCATTAAATTGACGCTGCCTATTAGTATCGCTATTCTTGTACCACAGTTGAATTTTATTACCAATAATATTTTTCTTGGTCACTATTCATCGACTACGCTTGCCGTCGCCAGTATTACCGGAGTTTATTATTTGATCTTTGCCTCGATCGGGTTTGCCTTGAATAATGGGTTACTGGCTCTTATCAGTCGCCGGGCCGGTGAAAACCGTCCCGATGAGATCGGTAAAATTTTCAACCAGGGAATTTTTATTGCATTGCTGATCTCTGCGATCGCGGTTACAGTTTCTTACTCGGTAACGCCAACATTGTTTCGTTCCATCTTACATGAACCGGAAAAAGCTGAGATGGCTATTAGTTTTATCCAGATTCGTATTTGGGGTTTACCATTTCTTTATATCTATCAATTGCGAAATGCCCTACTTGTCGGTACCAATCAAAGCAAATACATGGTGATGGGAACAATTGCAGAAGCTGTCGCCAATGTTGTATTTGATTATACCTTGATTTTTGGTAAATGGGGTATGCCTGAACTTGGTTTTAATGGCGCTGCCTATGCTTCCATTATTGCGGAATTTGTCGGCATGTTTGTTATTTACCTTGTCATTCATCAAAAAGGAATAGCGCAACAATATGCATTATTCAGGAATTTACGATGGGATAAAAAGAATACATCGTTGATAACAGCAATGTCTGGCCCGCTGGTATTTCAACATGCTATCAGCATTATCAGCTGGGAATTTTTTTTCATACTTATAGAAAGAAACCAACAATCAGATACGCCACAGGCCCTCTCAAATGTGATGCGAAATATTTTTGGGATTTTTGGCTGTATGAGCTGGGCATTTGCTTCCACAAGCAATAGCATGGTAAGTAATATCATCGGGCAGGGTAAACAAGACCAGGTCATTTACCTTATCAATAAAATTGTAAAGCTAAGTACAGGTATTGCGCTGGTAATTTGTGTACTTCTCAATTTATTTCCTCAGTTATTTCTTTCAATTTTCGGGCAGGGTGATGAATTCATACAACAAGGCATACCGGTTATCAGGGTGGTATCACTTGCCATGATCTTAATGTCATTCTCTGTTGTATGGCTTCATGCAGTGACGGGTACCGGAAATACAAAAGTTACTTTTTTAATTGAGGCGGTGACTATCATTTTATACTGTGTCTATATTTATGTCGTTCTTGAAAAGCTCAAACTTTCTATCACGATTGGATGGATGAGTGAATGGCTATACTGGATTTGCATGTTCACTCCGGCATTCTTTTATTTAAGAAGCGGAAGATGGAAGAAGAAGAACCCCCTGTCCCCCTAAAGGGGAGACTTAGATTTGATCTTTCCCTTTGTTTAAGTAGCATAAAATTTTGCGGACTAATCAAATGAAAAAGATTTGGTAGCAAGCTTTGGTAACTCCGATTATGCTTTTGTTGCGACGCTCCGTTCAAGGTTCAATAATTCTATTATTCTTTTTTGTCTTATCCCTTTAGTGGGGACAGGGGGTTCAATCCACAAACTGTACCGAATAGATCATCGGTAAATAATTATTCAAGGTCTGCCAGCTTTCACCGCGATCAGGAGAGAAAAATAAATTGCCTGTAGTTGTTCCAAAAGCTAACGCATCACCGGAGTTTGTAAGGCAATGACGATAAACTATATCAAAACAATTTTCCTGGGGTAATCCTTTCCTTTGTTCTTTCCATGTCTTACCACCATCATCAGTACGGCAAATAACTAATGCACCTTTAATTGCAGTACGAGTCATATCACTATTTGCCGGCGCCACCCATGCCTGGTTTGGGTTGTCTTCAGCAACTGCAATAGCAAACCCAAATCTTGCCGTGCCTTCTTTTTGTCCTATATCATTCCAATTCACTGCTGAATCTGCCGAACGAAAAATGCTACAATGATTTTGTTGCCATAATATATCAGGATCTGATGGAGCGGCAACAAGTATATGCGGATCATAACCGGTCTCTGCGTTTGGATCGGGAAGGAAATCCGCCCACATACCTTTATTTCGAATATACCATGTCTTGCCGCTATCCGTTGTTTCAAAAACACCAGCACAACTGATACCAATATGAATTCGTTCTTCATTTCTGGGGTCAACAACTATAGAATGAATCCCGGGTTGATCACGACCTCCACCAAACCAACCTTCTTTCCGGGTTGGATGCTTCCATAATGATTCCACCAATTGAAAATTGTTTCCATTGTCTTCACTTAAAAACAAACCACCAGGATCGGTGCCCAACCAAATGCGTGAGGGAAATTTCTTACCGCCATGCGCCATTGCCCATATGTAGCGGGTAGTTGCCGGCACGCCATCTTTTATCTCCGAGCCTTCAGGATAGGCGGGTGCAGTTACTTCTTCCCATGTGTTACCTCTGTCATTTGATCGATGAAGTTTAACACCCCAATGTCCATGATCGAGTGCTGCCCACCACGTTTTCGTTCTTGGATCAGCATACCCAATGGAAACAGGAACTCCTTCGAATGAAAGATTCTCTGCCTGCCATTTACCATTTTTATAGCCGTAAGAAATAAAACCTTTCCTTGTCCCTAATAAAAGAGTTGATTTCATAACTATTCTTTTTATCCGCCTGATAAGGCTTGCATAATATAAATTTCGCTTTTTGAAGAAAATGTATCGCTCAATTTATTCCGGTCGTTGATCATTTTACCATCAATAAAAATATTTACATGCCTGCGAAGACTTCCTCTTTCATCAAGCACATAACTCTGAAGACCGGGATAGTTTGATTCTATTTCTTTAAAAATTTCACCCAATGATTGTCCATTAGCCGGAGTATCTTTCAGGTTGGGAAAAAATCGCTTTAATGCGTATGTAAATTTTACCGTTGGCATTTGGATACTAAATGTGGAGGACTAAGCTAAGGATAATTTCGTTTTAGAAGATCAGGAATGATTTTATTCTAATAAAAAACCTTTTCATTATTGTGAACATTCAATATACTTTTCGGTATCCCGCCGCCACACTGCCGTTCAAACCGACGATAGGGGCTTTCTTTTTTTCTATCCTTATTTCGACTTCTTTTATTATGCTGTATTTAGTGTAGATCTTTTCAGCAATGGATTGAGCAATTGTCTCAAGGAGTTCGCGGGGCTTATTCATTTCATCTTTTACAATGGCAAATAAAGCAGCATAATTGACGGTTTCATCAATTGACCTGAGAGCATGGCCTTCAGCAGGAAATTTTGCCCATACATCAACCACAAATTCACCACCTGTTTTTTTCTCTTCTTCATATAGACCATGAAAAGAATAAAACTGCAAACCTCTTAATTCAATAGTGAATTCTTCCATCACAACAATTTAACCATTTAACAATTCAGCGATCTGTTAATGAAGTCCCTTTGCCCCTAGCCATCTTTCCGCATCAAGTGCAGCCATACAGCCACTCCCCGCCGCAGTTACAGCTTGTCTATAAATTTTATCCTGTACATCACCACTTGCAAATACACCTTCAAGATTTGTTCTTGAAGAACCTGGGACCGTTTTTATATAACCGGCCTCATCCATTTCCAACCACCCTTTAAAAATTTCTGAGTTAGGTTGGTGGCCTATGGCAACAAAAAATCCGCTGACAGCGATCGTTTGTGTTTCACCCGTCTTATTGTTTTTAACCCTTACGCCACTTACATTTTTATCACCCAACACTTCCTCTGTATCCGTATTCCAGTAAATTTTAATATTAGGGGTATTCAATACTCTATCCTGCATCACTTTGCTTGCCCGCATTGCATCGCGACGAATGAACATGTGAATAGTTGTACAAAGTTTACTGAGATATAAAGCCTCTTCTGCTGCAGTATCACCTGCGCCAACGATCGCTACTTCTTTATTGCGAAAGAAAAATCCATCACACACCGCACATGCACTAACACCAAAACCATTTAATCTTTGTTCGCTTTCCAATCCAAGCCATTTTGCAGAGGCACCTGTTGATATGATCACGGCATTTGCTGTTATCCATTTTTCTTCGTCGATCTCTACTTTATAGGGATGGGTTGAAAAATCAACTTTTGTTGCAATGCCATAACGAATATCAGTACCCATACGATGGGCTTGTTTTTCAAAATGCACCATCATTTCCGGGCCCTGCACGCCATCAGCATAACCAGGATAATTTTCAACCTCAGTTGTAATCGTTAGCTGTCCGCCTGGTTGTATACCCTGGTACAATACAGGTTTCAAATTTGCTCTTGCCGCATAAATAGCCGCTGTATAGCCAGCCGTCCCAGATCCGATGATAAGACAATTTACTTTCTCGTTAGTCGTATTATCCATTCTTTGTTTCTTGTTTACAAAACACCCTCTCGCAGGAGAGGGATTCAGTTTGCAAAAATAAATGTAATTGATCAATCAAATGGGTCGGCATTACGACCAAACTATCAACAATTGTTACCGCGGAATGATGATAGTCCGGAATTGCGGAGCATAGCCTCCAAAATAACCCAAGGCACCATTGCTGATGTTACTTAACACTTTTGTTGGCGATGCAAATGGATTTCCAATGCTACTATAACTAAATTCCATTGTTCGCCAGAAATCATATGTAGCCTTATCAATTTGACAAAGCTTTAATGTTACAGTATCTCCTTTGTCAAATAAAGTATAATCATCGGGCAGATCTATGGTTCTGTCAACGCCCCTTTCCACTTCAATCTCGTAAGAAATGCCATCGATGATCTGATCGTCATACACAGAATTAAATGCCGGGTAAAAAGTCTCGCTATTCCTTTTTGTAAAATAGCGGATATAATCACCAAAGCCCGGTTGATCTGTTGCTCTTACCATCAGAGCTGCTTTATTCGGATCATTACTGCCGGGGGCTTGCTTCCAAAAAAGTGAATCGATTCTTCTCGTGATCGTTGGAATTTTTGTGATTGCAGTATACTCTTTTCCTTCAGCAATTATTCTTAAACTGTATTGAGTATTTGTTTGTCCTAAAAATGCAGTGGAAAGGTTTGATGAATCAATTGAATAGAAATAAAAAGTGTATCCATTGGAAAGCGGTGTTGAATATTCTTTCAGTTTGTGTGTGACTACCCCATTTGAAACATATACTTCGGCATTTCTTACAAAGCTTGCAGCAAGAATATCCGCAGTTATTTGGGCAAAGAAATTCTGACTCCTGCTTAAAATAACCAATGGCGGTTGATTGGTTTCAATTGTAGCTTCAACAACAAGTTTTGGGAATGATTCATCAAGATCAAATGTTACCCCTTTCTCACAGGAAATGAGAAGCAGGCTTACAGTAATTAAAAGAAAAAGATATTTCATAGTCCGCAGCAAAGTTAATCCCCCTGATTATCGAATTGTTTCGCGAACAGTAATTACTTAAAATGAAACAGTCCCGCAAATGCGGGACTGTTATCAGTTTAACCCATCAATATATTACCCTAAATAAGCTTTGAGTGCATTGCTGTAACGGGCTTTTTGCAAACGCTTAATTGCCCTTTCTTTGATCTGGCGAATACGTTCTTTGGTGAGATCATATTTCTGCCCAATCTGTTCAATGGTTACTCCATTTTCACCATCAAGACCGAAATAAGCATTTACAATTTCAGCTTCACGAGGAGAAAGAGATTTCAAAATGCGGCGGATCTCATTCCGTAATGAATCTTTCATCACATCATCATCAGTATCATCACTACCTTCCAGCAAGTCACCCATGGCTACATCTTCAGCTTCATGCACTGGTGCATCAAGACTGGTGTGGCGGGTATTACTTTGGAAAATATTGTTGATCTCCGTTTCGCTCATCTCAAGTATCTCTGCAAGTTCTTCCGTGCTTGGCTCTCTTTCATGTTCTTGTTCGAAAGCCATATAAGCCTTATTGGCTTTGTTATAGGTGCCAATTTTGTTTTGAGGCAGGCGGACTAATCTGCCCTGCTCTGCCAACGCCTGGAGGATGGACTGGCGAATCCACCAAACGGCGTATGAGATGAATTTAAAACCCTTTGTTTCATCGAAACGCTGGGCTGCTTTTATCAACCCGAGGTTGCCCTCGTTGATCAGATCGCTAAGAGAAAGCCCCTGGTGCTGGTACTGCTTAGCAACAGATACCACGAAACGAAGGTTGGCTTGCACCAATTTGTCTAATGCTCTTTGTGCGTCAACCGGATTACGATGAGCCATTTTAATGCGCTGGGCAAGTGTTGTCTCCTCTTCGGGAGTGATCATAGGGATCTTAGAGATCTCCTGTAGATACTTTTCAACTGCCTGGCTGTCTCTGTTCGTGATCTGGGTGGCAATTTTTAGCTGCCTCATAATGAATAATTACAAGTTTAAAACGTAAAATAGAGTTGGTTTGTTCAAGGAAAGTTGCAAAGGGTAAGTTAATTACTACCGTCCAAGTATCAGTGCAAATTTAGGCCACAATCGCCGTTTCTCATAGTCTTTGGGGAAAAATGTTTAATAAAAAGAGAAATACAAACGATTGATAAAAATCAAAGACCGATGAAACGCTTACTGGGCCTATATCCTATCGATCATAAAAAACTGTCCCATTAAATTATTGATCGAAGTTATCCGCAAGCTTTACAGAAAAATCAACTCGTAACTGGTGCATTTTTCTTACGTAAATAAAACCAAAGGGCTACTCCGGATATAATAAGCAGTGAAGAGATCAATTCGGCCTGGGTGAAATGAAGCCCTAAGAAATCGATCTTTTTATTCACTCTTATCTTCTCGATAAAAAACCTTTCTATCCCATTTAATATAAGGTAGAGAGCAAATAAAGTGCCCGGAATTTTGAGCTTTTTTCTCACTGACCAAAGAAGTAGAAAGAGAATAAAACAGATCACAGTTTCATAGAATGGAGTTGGAAAATGTGGCTCTGCAAGCTCAAAACAAAATTTATCATTACACCCTGGAATCCGTACTCCTTCTCCCGCTACATTATTTGGGTATGTGTAACCCCACATCCAATCTGGTAACCAGGTTAAAGGCTTAGGTCTTGTATTGGCTATACCCCAATCTCCGTCTCCAGACACATGGCACCCAATACGACCGACTGAATATGCAAGCATTAGGGCTGGGGCAGCTGCATCATTCAAATGCCAAAAACCAATTTTATGTTTTCTTGCATACCACCAAATTGCCAGCGCAGCGCATATTAAGCCGCCATAAAACGTCAAACCTTCTGCTGAAAAAATAGAGCTTGGGTCTTTTATAAATGAACTCCAGTTTTCAAAAGCATCAAAAACTTTAGCTCCAATTAAACCAAACACCAATGCAAGTATTGTAAGCTCTCCTACTCTATCCTGTGGCCATATCCTGATCTTTCTTAATTCGGGTTTTTGCAAAACCTGTTTTTTCTTTTCCCACCATTTTAGTCCTGCAAATAATAATCCCAGGGCAATACCTGCCGGCCAACTGCCTCTGTCTGAAAAAATAAATGCCTGCGGATCATCTGTCACAGACTTATTCATTATAAAAAGTGCAAGAATCTTATAGCCAAGAACGAAGCCTAACAAAAAATTTAAAAAAAGATCAATGAAGGAAGCGGGTTTGCCAACCATTATCTGCACTTCTGTGGGCTGTAAAAGACCTTGTTTGCTTTTTCTTTTTAATTCTGCTGAAAGAATAACAGCTGCAAGAATAAATGCGATGGCGACAAAGAAACCAAATGAGTTAATAAATCTGAGTGGCTGCCATTCTACATTAAAAAGATCACGAAAGGCATAATAAAGATTGGGATACATCAGCTGCTTGTTGGTTAGTTTAAATAGTGTGGGCGAATATACAAAAAGAAAATTGTGGACTTGGTTAACCTTTACATCAACCAAACCCACAAATTATATTCAAGAATTTTTAATTGCAGTGTTGCGCAAATGCGTTGATAAGATTGCTGGCGATCATTTGCGCAGGACGACCTTCGATCTGGTGTCTTTCTATAAAATGAACAAGCTGCCCGTCTTTAAATAATGCAATTGCCGGAGACGACGGTGGATAAGGCAATAAATGTTCTCGGAGCTTTCTTACAGCATCAATATCAAACCCTGCAAAACTTGTGGTTAGATGATCGGGTTTTTTATCGCTGTTTAAAACAGC
>Ga0075419_10002810_pt1 | contig 11159 bp, 8 predicted proteins | sample SoiMetdeltSBSDD3_FD_76900 | JGI IMG/M metagenome (GOLD analysis project Ga0075419, IMG submission 76900) | Bulk soil microbial communities from a Populus tree surrounding site in Tennessee, USA - Soil MetaG P. deltoides SBSDD3 | ecosystem: Environmental > Terrestrial > Soil > Tree plantation... | reverse complement strand
AGGCAAGCGAACGATCTGTGGCTTTTTCCATATCGATCACGGACATGTTGGTATTATTCATCCCCAGTGGTTTGAATATTTTTTCTCTCATATTGTCTTCCCAGCTTTTCCCGGTAAGCTTTTCAATGACGATTCCCTGCGCCATGAACATGAAATTATTGTATTGATATTTTTCTCTTAGTTCAAAAGTGGGTTCCTGGTACCGTACCCGTTCAAGCAATTCATTGCGGCTCGCGGTAGAGCCATACCATGAATAGTCATGCCGTGGCAACCCGGTACGATGACACATCATATCACGCAGTGTTGCATGTTTATTTGTATAATCATTTTTAAAAACCAATTCAGGTAAATAATCTCTTACCGGTTTGTCTATGCTTACTTTCCCTTCTTTTTCCAGCATGCCAAGTATGGAAGCAGTAAATGCTTTGGTGCATGAGCCGATCGCAAACAATGTGTTTTCAGTAACCGGTAATTTCTTTTCATAATCACGATAACCAAAGCCACCGGTATAAATGACTTTGTTTTTTTCGACTACTGCAATAGTAACGCCGGGAGCATTCCATTCTTTTAAAAGGCGCAATGCAAAAGTGTCCAGGCCTTTTAAGCGAGGATCAGTTGGAGGTTGGGTAAATGACTGTAGAGTAAGAACCAGGAATAAAACAAAAAAAATTTTTCTCATAAGCATAGCATTGAAATGACAATTAAAGATAAGGAGTCTAGTAATTGAAAATGGTTAGTTGAGCATTGAACATTGAGCATTTTTTTGATTTTAGAAAATGTTCAATGCTCAATTTTCTCCCGATAGCTATCGGGACAATGTTCAATGTAAGGCCTGATCCATATCGTTTAAAATATCCTCTATATTTTCCAATCCCACACTCATCCTTATCAATCCATCAGTAATCCCGTATTTTTCGCGGCTCTCTCTTGGTGTGCTGGCATGTGTCATTGATGCGGGGTGACAAAGAATGCTTTCCGCTGTCCCAAGCGAAACGGTGCGGACACACATTTTAAGTTTATTCATAAAATCAATACCAGCTTGCAAGCCTCCTTTCATTTCATAACTCAGCATTCCCCCGCCATGTTTCATTTGCTTCATCGCCACTTTATGATCTGGGTGTGATGCGAGCCCTGCATAATTGACTTTTGAAATTGCCGAATGCTTGCTAAGGAACTCTGCGACCTTCATTGCATTAACGCAATGACGTTCCATTCTTAGTTCAAGGGTTTTCATCCCTTGTGTTAATAAGAATGCATCAAAGGGATTACTATTCACACCAAGAATGCGATAAGTTTTCTTAACATGACCATTCATTTTTTCCAGATCCTTTCCCAATAAAACGCCACCGATCGCTGTACCATGACCATTTAAAAATTTTGTTGTGCTGTGAAAAACAAAATCAACACCATATTTAAAAGGTTGTTGCAAGTAAGGAGTGGCAAACGTGTTATCAACTGCAACCAGTAAATTATTTGCTTTGGCTATTTTAGTAAGCTCTTCAAGATCTACGCATTGAATTGTTGGATTAGCCGGCGTTTCGAGGTACATCATTTTTATTCCTGGATTTGCTTTAATAGCTTCTTTTGCTTTATTCAAATCTCGAAGGTCAACGATGACCGGCTCTACACCAAATTGGGGAAGGATTCTTGTTATCAATTCCTCTAATCCGCTATAAAGCGAATAGTGTGTAAGGATCTTGTCGCCTTTTTTCAGACTACTAACCATCAAAGTTGTCAACGCTGCCATTCCCGATGCATGAAGGAAAGCTTTTAATTGTAATGGATTTCCAGAGGCATCTTTTAATCCAAAGGCTTCAAGTGCCGCAATCTTATTTTCTGCTTCTGTAAAATTCGGATTGCCCCAGCGGCTATAGATATAACCTTCTTCTTCACCACTAAATCTTCTCATACCCTGTTCCGCTTCATCATAAACGAACGTTGATGAGGCGTAGATAGGAGTGACGTGGGCATACAATGGGTCTTGCTTGTGTCCGGCGTGTAATGCAGCCGAGCCAAAACCAGAAAGTGGAAAACTTTTATCCATATATAGATTTTGGATGTAGAAATTTGGTATCGATTCCGATAGTTATCGGAATCAAATGTAGCATGATTTCAACGTCACCGGGCAAAAACATCACGAACACACTACCAAGCAATCGAACCATGAAAGATCTTCTTTCTCAACTCGCAGCCTATAATATTTGGGCGAATCAAAAACTATTGGAAATAATTCTTGCGTTACCTGAAGACAAACAAAAGCAGGAAGTGCCCAGCAGTTTTCGAAGTTTATACACGACCGTATTTCACATGTGGGATGCAGAAAGTATCTGGTGGCAACGCATGAAACTGCATGAACGTATCATCAGGCCCAGCGATAACTCAAATACATCGATGAAAGAAGTTGCTAATGGTTTATTACAACAAAACCATCAGTGGCAGGAATGGGTAAGCACAGCGACCGAACCAATACTCGATCATGTGTTTCAATACTATAGTCAAAAGAAAGAATCTTTTAAGCAACCCATCTTTCAAATGATGCTCCATGTTTTTAATCATGGCACCTATCATCGCGGTCAGTTGGTTAATATGCTTCGCCAGTTAGGCATTGAAAAAATTCCGCCAACAGATTTTATTGTTTGGAGCAGGAAGAAATAGATTATTCCAAATGCATCTTCTTCATTAATGCGATAAAACGGGGTTCATTTCGAATTGAGTCAAACGTAGGGTCGACTTTCAGAAGATACATAAAGAGATCCCGCATTTCATAAGCCTTTTCGAGGTTACTAAACGCCTCGTCATAATCATTGAGAAGAACATAAATACCGGCCAAATGGTAAGGAGTTTGATCAGGAAATTCTGTTATAGTTTTCTCCAGTTCTGCTCTTGCACGAGCCTTGTCTCCGGAAACAGCATAAGCATAACTGAGAGTCGCGCCCTGGTAATAGTTTGTTTTGGAAGTCCCGGTTCTGTCGATCTGCTTAATTACTTCAAACGCTTCTGAATAATTTTTTTTTGCCAAAAGAGTATAAGCGAGATTTCCTTTTGCAAGATTAAAATTGGGACCAATTACAAGGGTTTTCTTAAGTTGCTCATATGCCGAGTCATATTTTTTGGCGAGGTAATAATTCCTGCCAAGTACATAATTCAGATTTACGGAAAGAGGATCGAGAGCCAGCCCTTTTTTAATTTCATTAATTCCCTGTTCAACACTTTCCCCCGTATATTGCAACAAGTTTCCATAAAATTTATGAGCGTCAGGATAATTTGGATTATATGCGATAGCTTTTTCTAAAGTGACTTTTGATTTCGCCCAATCATAATCGAATGTGGACTGAATAAAACCTAATGTTGTCAAAGCTTCGCCTAGAGTACTGTCCAGTAATAATGCTTTATTAGCATAATCGCTGGCAATAGGAATGGCTTCCCGTTGTGTTAGTCCTCTTGGGTTATATATATAAAGATCAGCAAGGCCCGAATATGCCAAAGCGTAATCAGGATCCAATTTAATGGCTTTTTTATAATTTAATTCTGCACTGTCAAAACCTTCTACTGTGCGGGCATCCAAAAAGTAACGGCCCCTGCGATAAAATTTATAGGCTTCAACGTTATCGGTATAGTGTTTTGAAATCTCTCTTTTTTCCTCCGGGGTTAATTTTGTTTTAAGTGCAGCAGCAATATTTTGTGCTACTTCGCTTTGGATGGATAAAACATCTTCCAAAGCATAGTCATAACTATTTCCCCAAAGTATTTTGTTGGTGCTAACATCTATAAGTTCAGCAGTCACCTGTATCTTATCTGCATGTCTTTGAAAAGTTCCGGTTAGGATAACCTTAACACCAAGCTCATCGCCAATTTGTTTAACCGATTTTGTCGTTTTCTTAAAACTTTTTACAGAGTACCATGCAATCACTTTTTGAAGCGAAGAAAGTTTAGAAAGATTATTAATAATATCCTGACTGATCCCGTCGGACAGATATATTTCACTATCACTTACTCCTGCATTTTCAAAGGGTAATACCGCTATTGATTTTTCAGTTGCTGAAACAGATTCGGTAGTTGAAAAGTTTTTATAGATAAGAAAAGAAACAACCAAAAGTATTACAGCGATCATTGCAATAATCAATTTTTTGCGAAACGACCGTTTTTCAATCTCTTTTAGTTTGCCCGTCAACTCTTCTTTTTTGGGAACCACCAAACCCTTATTTGACAAGGCAAAAATTTCCATAGGTTCTTCGATATTTTTAAAATGAAATTTACCTATGGATACGCAGTTAAATTCCTGCTGATTCTTTATTTTGCTGTTTATTTCAGAGGAAAAAAGAATTGAATTGGCAATACCTAGTGACTGTACCCGTGATGCTACATTTATACTATCTCCAAAAACTTTACCATCTTCAAAAAAAATTTCTCCGACATGCAAACCAATACGTAGCGGAACTTTCGGCTCCATTTGAAATTGTTGCTGCATTTCAATGGCACACCGGAGTGCCTCTGTAGCACTTGAAAAAGTACAAAGGCTTCCGTCTCCATAGTCATTCAGGATTTCACCTCCATGTGATGAAACAAATTGTTTAAGAACAGCAACATAGCGTTTGCTTAAGGATACAGCAGCTTGTTCATCCTTCTGCATCATTGCTGTAGAACCAACAATGTCGGTGAAAAGAATAGCAGCAAGCTGGCGGTTTTGCAACATGATAAGCTTAATGATTATCGCAAGAGTAAATTTAGGCTTATGTCTTCAACAGGTTTTAGATAATTCAGCGTATACACGTTGATATACATGATCGGGTCTTTGATATGAAAGCCAATTTTATAAAAATGCTTATCATTAATTAATATACTTCGATGGGTTGGAGGAGAAAATTCCCAATAGACTTTTATGGTTTGTTCAGCAAGAAATAACTTTATAATTTAAATTGAACCCCCGCAAATACCGAGTAATTTCCAGATCCACCCGAGCCTTTTGTATAGACGCCTGTGATTTTTGTTGCCATTGCATCCGTCGGATTTTGCCTTATTTTTCTGGCAACAATAAATGGAATATAAGAATATAACGTTACTTTTTTCATTTTAAATATCAATCCGGGCTCAGCTGATAAATTATGACCGGGTCTGCGAAGACCGTTGCTGCCTCCAAAAAGATCGTGAACGGGTACACCTTCATCACGTAACCCGACAGAAAAAACCAATTTACTGAAGTTGAAGATGAAACCACTTCTGATAGAATATACGTCCGGTACACTGTAAATATCAGATCCTATTTTAATTTGAAGTGCTGTTGGCGTTTTCCCGTTTGTGGTCGATACTCCGCTTTGATCTCTTGCATTAATAAGATAATAAAAATTACCATAAAAACTTATAGTCTTAGTAGCATTAATGTAATAAAATGTATTCAGTTCAGTAATAATGCCGGTTCCCCCATCGCCTAGTCCAATGGATGCATTAACCGGTGCTAATACTTTTGTACTATCGTTCCTGTAAAAATAATCCTGGTATTTGTAGTCGCCTGTAGGCAATTTAATTCCAATCCCCAGTTGTATGTTTCCTTTTAAATAAACAGTGGGCTTTAATAACCACTTATATGCAGTAAAGCGAATGTCGCCAATCCCGAAAGTATGAGTGCTATGCCTTGGAGTACCGAGGCCCCCATGTTCCAGTGTTGTCGAACGGGAATTCGCAGCGATAGGTAAGCTTAAATCCATAGACCATCCATTATTCAGCATTCGGCTTACAGTTATATCCATGGTATAGGAACGTACGATGGATTCGTCTTCTTTTTTTGTGTTCTGATCAGTTGTGCCTTTAAAGTCGCGGAATGCCTTAAAATATCGTGAATTGACATTTATTTGCCAGACTGAAGTAGAAAAAGCATTATCGGTTAAATTATATTGACCAAAGCCCGATATATTCCGAACCATAATGCATCCTTGTGATGTTGCATAATTGGTAAATAGTAGATATGTCAGTGAAAAAATGGTGAGCTTTTTCATATTATATGTTTAATCGATATAAGGTAAACTAAATTCACCATTTACCTATTCTTTATTTCGGAAGGTCAATATAACGTTTCCATGTAAGGAGTTCGTGAATATGCTTTGTCAACTCGGTATTGAAAAAATTCCCCCAACAGATTTTATGGTTTGGAGCAGGAAGAAATAAACGGTAAATAATTGTTTATTTTCTTCTCTTTAGTTGCCCCGCCCTTCAGGGCGGGATGATTTGAAAATTGTAGTTTCCTGTTCAGGGCTTTAGCCCTTTATAAGATATGCCTTTTATCAAACTACTAGTTCATACCGTTTGGGCGACCAAAGACCACAAACCGCTTATGAACAAAGCCAACAAAGATTCTCTTTGCAAACATATAAGGGAATATTCATCGCGGAAAAACATTCATCTTATTAATGTAAATGGCTGGCTCGATCATTTGCATTGTTTCGTTTCTTTGACTTCAGAACAAAATGTGGCCACAGTTATGAATCTTATCAAAGGTGAATCATCTTATTGGGCAAATAAAAATTTGCATTGGCCTGTGAAATTTGGTTGGCAGGATGATTATTTTGCTGTTTCAGTCGGTGCGTCACAATTTGATGCAGTGAATAATTACATTACTGCCCAGGAAGAACACCATCAAAAGAAAACATTTCAACAGGAATATGATGAATTTATAAAAAATTATCTTTTTGAGCAGTAAAGGGCTAAAGCCCTCTCGTCAATTTTAGTTTCATTTGACCCCCGCTCTGAATAGCGGGGCAATTAACAGGAACAATTATTCGGAAAAACCCCGCAACAGATTTCATTTTTTCGAGCAGGAAGAAATAAAATCAAAACTTGAACTGAACTCCGACAAACACCTGGTAATCTCCGGACCCTCCAGGGCTTACTGTGTATATACCTGTATAATTCGTTTTAAATTTGTCTGGTACATTCTGCTTTATTTTTCTTGCAATGATAAAAGGAACATAAGCATAAACAGTTGCCTTTTTCATTTTATAAACAATGCCAGGCTCTGCGGAAAGATTATTGCCTGACCGCCGAAGCCCCTCACTGCCGCCAAATAGATCATAAACAGGTAAACCTTCATTTCTTAAGCCGCCAGAAAATATCCAGTTTTTAAAATTGAAATTAGCTCCCACTCTCAAAGAGTATTGATCAGGCACACTTAATATAATATTGTTTGCAAGGCTATCAATTCGTGGCGGTACTTTGCCGGCTGTAAAAGCCGTTCCATTCTGCTCTCTTGGATTTATCAGGTAATAAAAATTACCATAGAGGCTGATTGTTCTTGTAGTATTTACTATATAGAATAAATTCAATTCTGTAATGATACCGGTTCCACCATCCCCCAATTGAATGGAAGGGTTAACGGCGGAGAGAACTTTTGTTGAATCATTCCTGTAGAAATAGTCCTGGTATTTATAATCCCCTGTTGGTAGTTTGAGACCTAAACCTAATTGTATATTCCCTCTTTGTTTTAGAGATGGTTTTAATAGCCATTTGTAAGCAGTGAAACGAATATCACCAATGCCAAATGACCTTGTTGTATGTCTTTTTGTGTTGGGGCCGCCATGTTCCACCGAAGCTTCCCGGCTGTTAGAGGAGACGGGCAGGCTAAAATTCAATGACCATCCGTTGTTCAAGAATTTACTTAATGAAATATCCATTAAGTACGATTTAATAACAGATTCGTTTTGCTTCGGGGTATTCTGGTTTTGAGTTTCTTTGAAATCGCGGAACGATTTGAAATAACGATTATTAATGTTTAATTGCCATTCTGAGACTGAAAAGCCATTATCGGTAATATTATATTGGCCAAAGCCTGAAATATTGCGAATCATTATGCAACCTTGCGGACTAGCAGTCTTCGCAAGTAATATGGCAGAAAAAAAAAGTATGAACAGCTTTTTCATAAAAAGTTTTTGATTTGGTTAATGGTTTTATTGTCGGTTGGGTTGTAGTTTTTTTAAAAGATATTCTTTGCGGCTGCGGGAAACATCAATCGATGATCCGTCACTCATGAGCACATAACCACCTTCGCCCCTGATATATTTTTCCACTTCGTTCAGGTTAATAAGAAAAGAATGATGCACCCTTGCAAAAGAAAAATCCTCGAGCATCTCTTCAATTTCTTTCAATGTTCGTGACGCAGTAATTTTTTGCTTATTCTTTAAATGCAAAATTGTATAGTTACTGTCCGCGGTGCAGCTGATCACTGATTCAACAAGTATCATATGCAATCCTTCCAATGTCGGGATCGCAATTTTAGCAACGGGTGTTCCCGGCTGATGCAATTTCTGTAACAATATTTCAATCTGTTCTGGCATTGGATTTTTTAATCTAAGAGCAACTTTTTGCACGGCTCTTTGCAGTTCGTCCCGGTCGACTGGCTTTAATAGATAATCCAAAGCGCTAAAGCGGATAGCTTTAATTGCATATTGATCATAGCTCGTGGTAAAGATGAGTTGAAAGTTTATGTCACCCAATTTTTCAATCAATTCAAAGCCGTTCATTTTTGGCATTTCAATATCCAGGAAAACCAGTTGCGGTTCTTCCTCCTTAATAGCTTTTAATGCACTTACTCCGTTGTAGCAGATGTCAGCGACTTTTACTTCCGGGCAAAATCGTTGCAAAAGAGTTGCAAGACTTTCGCAACAGTATGGTTCATCATCTACAATGATAGCTTTGATCATTTGTTGTTCATTTACATATTAGCTAAGAGAATACGCCGCCTCCCTGATCCGTATTTTGAGCATCACTTTTGTACCTGCTGCATTTCTATTTTCGTCATATAGATCTTCGAATTCAAAAAATGTTTTTTTCTCGTCCGTTTCATTTAATAGATCAAATCTTTCACGGGTGATCTTCAATCCCAATGATTTCTTTTTTTCATCTGAAGGTTTTAGTTCAGCCGCTGCTTTTCTTCCGATACCATCATCGATAATATGGCAAATTAAAAAATCACTTTCAGTACATAAGCTAATTTCAAGATGACCTTCTCCATCTTTATTCATTAAGCCATGCCAAATGGCATTTTCAGCAAATGGCTGTAATAGGAGAGGGGGTATATAAATATTGTCAATATCAACCGAATTGATAAAATTGATAGTATAGGTAAATGAATTTTTGAACCTGAGCCGTTCCATGTCAAGATAGAGGCGTAGCATTTCCAGTTCGTCTTCCAGGGTGATCAGCTTATTTTTTGAATTGATCAAAACGATCCTTATCAATCGTGAAAACTTGGTAAGATAATCCGATGCAAAATCAGTTTCATTTTTTAAGATGAAATGGTTGATCGAACTAAGGCAGTTAAAAATAAAATGGGGATTCATCTGTGCACGCAAAGCCTGCATTTCCAGCTCTGAAGCTTTCAGTTTCAGATCGGATTGTGTTTTTTGATTTTCCAGTTGTTCATTTTTTCTTTTCAACGTGAGGCTTCTATAGATAAATAATGCGGCTAACAACGCTATAAATAAACCTGCGGCAAATACCCATTTTAGCAATGACGCCTGTTTCAATTTCTCTTCTTTGATCTTATTAGCCTGGTCAAGTACCCTATTGTTTTTATCAAGTGATGCAATTTGCTCCTGCTGCTTGTTGGATTCAGTTTGTTTTTTATAATTGGAAAGCATAAACAAAAACTGTTTGGTTGTCAAATCATTTTCTAAGGCAGTGGATAATTTAAGATAGTAATAGGCGCTGTCACTTTTGGATAAATTGCCATATAAAGTTGATAAGAGTGTATAGTTCTTTATCATAAATGGTCTCACATCAGCCGCCCGGGAAATAGAAAGACTTTCATGGGCATAGTTAAGAGCTGTCGTATTATTTCCTTTTCCGGCATAGGCATTCGCCGCACCCAATAAAACTCTCATCAAATCCCATTTGTCGTTTTCCCGTCTTAAGGTCCCGATTGGTTTTAAGAAGATTTGTAATGCAGAATCATATTGTTTTTTTAATAAAAAGATCTCTCCAATCGCCACTTTGATGTTCAGGTTCTCGGGATCAGTTCGTATAGCTTCCCGCAGATATAGTAAAGATGAGTCTGGCTTATTCAATAAACGATATAAGGAGGCAAGTGATTCGGCGAGAAAATTCCATCGCGTATAGCGGTAATTTAATGAATGTTCTTCAGCATAGGCCCTGGTTTGAAGATAATAATTGAGTGCTTCCTCATTTGCCCCGACATTTTTATAGAAATTGGCCATACCTGTCAGCGAACGTGCAACACATGAATGATCACTCATTTCTTTTCGTTTCAAAAGACTTTGACTGGCAAAAAAAACTCCCTGGTCATAATCACCAATAGTAGTATACAATAACCCCAACCAGGCCCAGGTTTTTCCTTGCGCTTCCCAATCATTAGTTTTATCGAAATAAGGAAGCGACTTACGATAGCAGCTGATAGATTCTTTAAATTCATTTTGATGGAAGAGATCCTGGCCAAGCCAAACATTGGTCCATCCGATCCCTTTATCATTACCAAGCTTTTCAAAAAGCTGGAGGGCATCCCGCAAATATTTCTCTGCTGTCAGTAAATTTTTTCTAAAGATGTCAGCCACGCCAAGATGCATGAGGGATGTTGCTAATCCCATGGTATAATTCATTTCCTGTGATTCTTTGTTAGCAGGAATTGCCCAACGTGATATAGAATCAGATATATAAGAATCAAATTGCCACCACCAGAACTCTTCTGCAAGCGCATTAAGGCAATTTATTCTTTCAATCCCACGTGTGACTGACAATTGTTCTTTTAAGCTGTCAATTTTAACCCTGTCAGGATGATCTTGTGCGTTGGAGTCAATGGCAACGATAGTGCTTACTGCAAGGATCAATATGGTTCTCAATGACAGCATTACAGCTAGATTGATTGATATTGAGAGATGTATTCTCTTAAAGTTAACGAATAAAACATCTTATAAACGTCCCCTCTTCTTCAAACTTATTCTTTTTTTAATTATTGTTTAATTGCCAATGAGCAAGGTTGCAAAATCATGGCTATCCTGCAGCATTGGGTGAGCAGTTGGGATAGCATATTTATCTTAAAACAGGTTCATATCTCTGTACTTGTAATAGTTAGAAGAAACTTATATAATAAATCCAGGCACAAATTTCAGCAGACACAACAGGTTACTGGTTCATTTATACAAATCGTTATTCGTTTT
>Ga0075419_10002808_pt1 | contig 11162 bp, 2 predicted proteins | sample SoiMetdeltSBSDD3_FD_76900 | JGI IMG/M metagenome (GOLD analysis project Ga0075419, IMG submission 76900) | Bulk soil microbial communities from a Populus tree surrounding site in Tennessee, USA - Soil MetaG P. deltoides SBSDD3 | ecosystem: Environmental > Terrestrial > Soil > Tree plantation... | reverse complement strand
TCGAAGATCCCGGGTGCGGCCTTGCGTCCGGTGAGTGCGACTCGCGCGGGCGCGATGACCTCGCCCGCCTTCACGCCCGACTCGGTCGCGAGTGATCGCGTCTCCGTCTCGATCGCCGCGAGTGTCCAGTCCGGCACGCGCTTGAGGCGCTCGGCGAGCGACTCCAGCCGGTCGGCCGCGGCAGGCCGCGCCAGCAGTTCGTCCCACGCCTCGCTCTCCATGTGCAGCTCGTCGCGCAGCACGAACGCGCCCACGTCCTCCGCATCGGCGAGCGTGCGCACACGGTCGCCGAGCGTGCGCACGAACGCGGTGCACCACTCCGGACCGCGGTCGGCCAGGCGGTGCCCGCGCGTGGACAGGAACGCCATCACGCGCCCGACGCGGTCGGCTTCCTCCAGGCGCTTCAGGTGCTGGGCGTTGATCCATTCCAGCTTCTGCGTGTCGAACACCGCGGGGTTCGGGTTCACGCGCTCGAGCGTGAACAGCCGCTCCAGCTCGGCGAGCGAGAACAGTTCGGTCTTGCCATCCAACGCCCAGCCCAGCAGTGCCAGGAAGTTCACGAGCGCTTCGGGCAGGACGCCGAGGTCGCCGAACGCCTCCACACTCGTGGCGCCGTGGCGCTTGGAGAGGCGCTTGCCATCCGGGCCCAGGATCATGCTGGCGTGCGCGAACACCGGCACCGCGGCACCCAGCGCACGATAGAGCAGGATCTGCCGCGGCGTGTTCGAGATGTGATCGTCGCCGCGGATCACGTGCGTGATGCGCATCTCGAGATCGTCCACCACACAGGCGAAGTTGTAGGTCGGCAGGCCGTCCGAACGCAGCAACACGAAGTCGTCGAGGACCGCGCTCTGGAACGAGACGCGGCCGCGCACGACGTCGTCCCACGCCACCTCTTCGGGAGCGGGCAACGCGAAGCGCAGCGCGGCGGGGATCCCGGCCTCGGCGTTGGCGGCGCGCACCGCCGGTGACAGCGTGCGGCAGCGCTGGTCATAACGGGGATCCTCGGCGCGCTCGATCTGCGCCTGGCGTCTCGCTTCGAGCTCTTCGGGTGTGCAGTAGCACGGGTAGGCACGCCCGGCCTGGACCAGCCGTTCGGCGTAGGCGTCGTAGAGCGCGCGGCGCTGGGACTGGAAGTAAGGACCCCACTCGCCTCCCACGCCCGGGCCTTCGTCCCACGCCAGCCCCAGCCAGCGCATGCCGTTCAGGATCGCCTGCACCGACTCCTCGGTCGATCGCTCGGCGTCGGTGTCCTCGACACGCAGCACGAACGTGCCGCCGTGCGCGCGCGCGAACAGGTAGTTGTAGAGCGCGGTGCGGGCGCCGCCCACGTGCAGGTGGCCCGTGGGGCTCGGCGCAAAGCGGACACGAACGCTCATCGAATGGATCCTTCGCAGGAGAAGGGCAGGAGAAACGCAGGAGAGGCGCAGGAGCAGGGCGCGAAGGCGGCGGGCGAGCCCGGGCTGCGAACAGCGGCGAGGGCCGCGCTCGACGCGAGGCGGCCACCAGTACACGCGCCGCCCGCGCAGGGTCAAGCAGACCTGGGCTCGCCCGGTGCGAGCCGGCACCAAAGCGACCGGGCGGGCGCCGTGAGGAGCCCGCCCGGATCGGCCCGCGACCAGACTATTGCAGCACGACGAACTTCTGCTTGAGGCTCGTGCCTCCCACCGTCAGCCGGGCGAAGTAGACACCGCCCTCCACCGGCCGGCCCACGGCGTTGCGCAGGTTCCACTGCAGCGAGAACCGGCCCGCCTGCGCGATGCCGGAGTCCACGCGCTGCACGCGTCGGCCCGAGAGGTCGTAGATGTCCAGCTCGTACGTGGCGCCCGCGAGCGTGGCCGGGATGGCGAAGTGGAAGCGTGTGCTGGCCCCCTGGCGCGTCGGGTTCGGCAGCGGCAGCCCGAACTCGAGCTGCGCCACCGTGCCCTGCGGCCCGTCGCCGGGCCCGTCGTCCACGCCCACGAACAGCGGGGAGCTCGCGAACCCGGTCCGGCGCGCGTCGTGGTGGAACTGCGGCCACGGCGGCGTCTGCCCCGGGGAGAACGGGAAGTCGTAGTCCCACACGTACAGGTTCTTGTCCCAGCCCGCGAGCATGATCTCGGACTTGCCGTCCTTGTCGATGTCGGCCACGGCCGGCGTGCCGCGCACCTCGCCTGCGAGCAGGATCGGGAAACCGGGCAGCATCGTCGCGGTCGCACCCGACAACGCCACCAGCTGGCCCTCCTCGCCGCCGCAGATGATGTCGTTGAAACCGTCGCCGTTGATGTCGGCCACCACCGGGCTCGACTCCGATGCGCCGCTCGTGTGCGTCGTGTAGCGGACGTTGCTCCACGGGAACACCAGCGTGCCGTTGCGGTTGAAGACATAGAGCCCGCCGTTCGTGGCCATGTGCACGATATCGGCGAAACCGTCGTTGTTCATATCGGCGATCGCGGGCGAGGGCGCGCGGCTCGAGCCACTCGTCCGCGTCCACACCGGCCAGCCCGCGCGCAGAGTGCCGTTCGCGTTCAACACATAAAGCGAGTCGCTCGTCGTCGAGAAGATGATCTCCGGCGACGCGTCGCCGGGGCCGTCGAGGAACGCGACCGCGGGCGACGAGGTGATCGCACTCAGCGTGATGTACGGGAACCCGGGCACGTTGGTGCCGTCGCCGTTCCACACGTAGAGCTTGCCGTCGATGCTGCCGTAGATCAGCTCGGGGAACGCGTCGCCATCCATGTTCGCGGCCGCCGGGGTGCTGATGTTGAACGCCCCGTTCAGCACCTTGAACACGCCCTTAGTGGACGGGTTCGAGTCGCCGTTCATCCACTCCTGGCCGTTCTCGCGCATGACGTAGATCTGGGTGCCGTTGGAGCCGACCGCGATCTCCATGTGTCCGTCGTTATTGAGGTCGGTGACCACGGCGCTCGACCAGATCGGGTCCGGCGTGAGCAGAGGGAACCCGGGCCGGATCTGTCCATTCGGCCCGAACACGTACAGCCCCGCGGAATCCGGCGGGCTCGCCTCGACACCCCAGCAAGGCGCGATGAACGACATGCCCTCGCCCGGGCCCAGCACCGACATCGACGGGCCGGCGGCGAAGTACGACGCCCCGCGCATCGAGAAGTCGCCGATCGTCGTGCCCTGGCCATCGGCGTCCACCGGGGCCGAGCCGTCGGCGTTCAGCACATACAGCAGGTCGGAACCCACCGCGATCGTGGCGTTCTGCATCGAATAGGCGAACTCGACCGCCACCGACGACGGCGTGGTATGCGCGGTCGGGACCGGGAAGATCGAGTGGGTCGGCGGGTTCGTGTTGATGCCGATGGTCTCGAAGAACGGGGACTCGTTGCCCGAGGAGTCCACCGCGGTGCAGCGGTACCAGAACTTGGTGAGCGGCGGCAGGTTCTCGTCGTGGTAGTACGCGATCCGGTCGGTGGGCACCGAGTTCACACGCGCGAACGGTCCGGCCTGCGACGTGCTGCGATAGATGTTGTAGCCGGAGACGTCCGACGCCTGGATGAACAGCACCACGCTGCCCTGGAGGCTCGCGGCCTCGGAAGGCTGGTCCAGCGTGAGCACGAACGTGCCCGGATTGTACGAGACGACCTTGGTGCCGACCGGGAAGTAGGCCCCGCCGTCGCGGATCACATCGCCGGGGGTCAGCGTCGCGAGCATGCTCTTCACCGCGGCGGTCGCGAGCGAGAAGTTGCAGGTCGAGGGTCCGAACTGACAGGTGCCGCCCGCGAACACGGCATTCGTGTTCCACGTCAGCTTGACGGCGTCGGCCTCGCCGATCGCGCCCAGGTCGCCCGGGGCGTTCGGGAACGTCAGGTCCACCTCACGCAGGTAGCGCTGCTGCAGGCCGTCGCTCACCTCGAGCTGGAACCTCGCACCCACCCCGGTGACGCTGAACGTGAACGCATCGCCCGCGACCGTGGCGCCCGAGGCGATGTCGCCGAACGTGCTGGTGCTGTCGGTGACCGTGGCGAACCCGTTCAGGCAGCGCAGCTTCGCGGTCACGGTCTTGCCGATGCCGGAGCCGTTGTTGCGCACCTTCGGGATGTACGTGGCGGTCTCGCCCGTGGTCGGACGGCCGTCGTTGTTGCCCGGCGACTCGGTGATGGCGTGCTCGTACGGCACCAGTTCCGGTGCGCGCACGGTGAGCTGGACGGACTCCCGCCAGCTGCGAACCGGATCCCACAGGATCAGCAAGAAGGGCACCTCGCGCTGGTCGGGCACGTTGGCGGGGATCGAGATGCGGAACGGCGAGATCGGATTGCCCGTGGCTCCCGCCGCAATGGGGACATAGGTGGCGTCGCTGTTGATCACGCTCACGAACGCGTCCGCGGTGCTGAGCGTGGCCAGCACCACCCCGCTCGTGGCGGCGCCGCCGCGATTGCGCAGCGCGATGCGCAGGTCCACGAGCTCGCCCGCGTCTGCGATCCCGTCGCCGTTGCCACTGGTCCCGCCCAGGTTGTCGTCATCCACGGTCATCGCGGCCTCCCCCACCGCAGCGGCGGCGGAGGGGGTGACGCTGAGCACGGACTGGAGCGGCTTGGCGTTGTACGCCGTCACCGTGAGCGTGAACGAGCCCGTGGAGTCCGGCCGGAACGGCAGCGTCACGTGGCCGGCGGCGTTGGTGAGCCCTGACCGGAACTCGTCGCCCGCCTTGTAGGCGGTGACCCGTGCATTGGCCACCGGATTGCCACCGCTGGTGACGTTCACCGACAGCAGCGAGTCGCCGAGCGCGAACGAGCCCGGCGCCGACATCGCCAGCGAACGCCACTGGCCGTTGTACATGCGCAGTTCCGGGTCACCCAGCATGAGCAGCGTGAGCTGCGTCCACCGGTTGACGCCGTCATAGAACGAGAACGCGAGGAACGGCAGCTTCTGGCGCGCCTGCAGCTCGCCGACCGCCGAGACGCTGTCCTCGAAGAACAGCCGGAAGTACTCCTGCTGATAGGCGCGGCCCGCGGTCGGGAAGTCGAAGCGCGTCGAACCCACGACCGAGACCGCGCCGCCGTTCGGGTTCTTGAGGAACGCCTCGCCGATGCAGGGGAAGTCGATCGCGCTCGAGGTGCAGTCGATCGCGTAAAGGTTGAACATCTTGTTGCCGTTCGTGAGCGAGGCGGCGTCGCCGTTGACGAGCGAGGCGTCGGCGACGGACATGGAGTTGCGGTAGCCGTGCCCGACATGCAGCGCAAGGCCATAACCCAGGTTGAGCTCCGTCATCACCGCGGCGCGGCTCTCGTTGAGCGCGCCCGGACGGAAGACCGGATCGGTGTAGTTCTCGTACAGGCGCTTCACCGTGATCCCGGGGTTCAAGTCGGTGAGCGGCAGGATGTCCTCGGCCAGCGCCGCACCGTCGAGGTCGATGGCGCCGCCGTTGTAGGGCTGCGGGAACAGCACCTCGGCGAACAACAGCCAACGGTCGGTGTAGCCGGAGGCGGGCGTGCGGGTGTAGGAGAGCGTCTTGTTCACGAATGTCTGCGCCTCGGCGAGCGTGGACACGGTCGCGCGGCCCACGTAGACCTCGGGCATCAAGTCGGCTTCGTCACCGGTGACGAACGAGTCCTGGAATCCCTCGCCGTACTCCGAGTTGCCGTCGGCGTTCCAGTTGCCGTCGAGACAGGAGTAGTAGATGTCGGCGGCGATGTGCTCGAGCTGGTAGAACGAGACGTTGAACGCGAGCCGCTCCGGGATCACGTCGGTGTCGCCGCCGAGCAGCACCCACTTGGTGCCCCAGCGCGAGTAGGCGTCGCGGATGAACGCGCGGATGCGCTCGGCGTCGTCGGCGCCGAACGGGTACTGCTGCCGGATGAACGACATCGTGCGCACCACGGCGGGCACGCCGGCCTGCGTCTTCCAGTCCGCGAGTTGCTGGAACGCCGGCGCCATGGCGTCGGTCGTGACGATCAGGTACTCGACCGGGCTGCCCAGCACGGACGGGACCTGGAGCGGCTTGAACGGCTCGGCCTTGCGGCCGTTGCCCGCCGGACCGCCGGTCGTGGCCGCGCTCTCGAGCGAGACCAGCGCGCGTGTGGGCACGCCGCTCGGCAGCTCGTCCTCCCATTCACGCACGATGCGCTCGCGCGGCACGGCGGGAGCCGCACCGTCTTCGACCGTGAGTCGCACTTTCAGGAGCGTGATGCGCTCGAGCCGGCCAGACTGCGCATCCCAGCGCGCGGGTGCGACGCGCAGGTAGGCCACGTTGCGTCCGCGCAGGCTGCCCTGCATGCCGAGCGAGGCGAGCTGCTCGGGCTGGAAACCGGCCCGCGAGTAGAAGCTGGCATCCGCCTCGGTCCGCACCAGCGGGCCGGCTCCGGGGCTGGTCACCGGCGCCGGGGCGAGGCGCACCGCGTCGCGCAGCAGTTCGGTCTCGGCCGACAGCACCTCGACCTGCGTCACCTTCATGCCCGCGGGCAGGTCGACGCGTTCGCTCAGCCAGGGCAGGTCGGGGCGGCCGGCGAGGTACTCGTGTGTGCCCCCCCGTGCCTCGAGGGCGACCTCACCCTTGGCGGATGAGGTGACGCGCAGCCGAGCGGCATCGAAGCGGAGTTCGCGTTCGATCGTGAGAGCCGACGCCGCGGAGGCGAATGCCATGAGCGCGAGTGCCGGCAGCAAGACGAGACGAGGACGCATGAAGGGGCTCTCCCAAGGTCGTTCGGGATGCGAAGCAAGGGGATGTGTCGCGAAGACCGAGGACCTGGGGCCTGCGATGAAACGGGCGGGGCCGGTCGGGATGTCGGTCGAGAGGTAGCCAGACTGCCGGAAGCTGCTCCACAACGATAGGGGCGCAGCCTTCAGCGGGTCAACGACTTCTCGGGGCGGACGCACCCCGGGCCGGCCGCGTCCAGTGGGGCCCGTAGGCGGGGTGCACGCTGGGGGGCCCCGCGGGCTCACGGAATGCGTATTGCCACGGCAAGCCAGCGATGGGCAGGACGATCCGGTCAGCTGCGAGCGCGGCCTGGACCTGGTCCGGATCGGGCCCCGAGGAGGTGCCCAACGAAGCCAGGGCGCGGTCGAACTCTCGCGTCCGCCAGCCGGTCCGAAACGCCCCCACCGCGGGCCCGCGCAACGGCATGACGAGCTGGACCAGCTCGGGCTCGAGCCCCGGAAGCAGCGCCTGGCTCTCGACCAGGTGCACTTGCGCGGCCGCGGCCCGCAGCGCCTGCGAGGCCGCCGCCGGGCCACGCAGCGGGCGGATGTCGACGTAGTGACCGGCCTGCTCCCACTGCCGCTGGAGCGCCGGCATCACGAGCGCACCCGCCAGGTCGGCATCGAACGCGGCCGTCAGGTGGTGACTCTCGGGCCGGACCGGCTGCCCCGCCCGCGGGCTGCGCGAAGCCAGCTGGGCAGCCCGCCGGTCGGCGCGCTCGGCGGCGGTCTCGAGCCGCGGCCAGTCGTAGTCGTCCCGTGCCCCCGGCAGCCAGCGCCGCAACGGCTCCCCTCGCGAGCCCAAGGCCCCCAACAGTTCTTCGCGGTTGAGCGAGTGGGCGAGCGACTGGCGCACCAGCGCCTTGGTCGTGGGCGGGACATCCGCACGCAGGACGAGCAACAGCCGCCGCGGCGGATCCGCCGCGCGACGCTCCACCGACCAACCCTTGGGCAGCGGCTGGTCCAGCAGCCCCGGCGGCACCGGCCAGGTCACATCGGCGAGACCCTGGCGCAGTATCGAGCGCGCTCGTGCCGAGCCGGAGCCGAAGCGCACGTGCAGCGTGTCGAGCGAGGCTTCCACTCCGGCCGCGCTCGCAGCTCGGACAAGCGTGAGCGAACGCTCGCCGTCGTGGGCGACGATGCGATAGGGGCCCACGCCCACGGCGTCGGCCCACTCCCCCTTGCGGCGCTTCCACGGGGTCGCGACACCGGGCACGGCCAGCTTCTCGAGCAGCCGCCGGTCGCGCACGGCGAGCCGCAGGACCAGCGTGCGTTCATCCGGTGTCTCGATCCCCAGCGACGGCAGCGATCGGCCCGCGCGCACCTGCGACACGCCGCGAACCGCTCCCAGCAGCCAGCTCCGCGTGGCGTGATCGTCCCGGCCGAGCCCGGCGAGCAGCGCGTCGCGCAGGTCGCGGCTCGTGACCTTGCTGCGGTCGGTGTAGCGCAGCGCAGCCGGCAATCGGAAGGTCCACGTCAGGCTGTCGGACGAGCACTCGATCGCACTCGCGATCCCCGCGCGGATTCGGCCCGAGGAATCCCGTTCGACGAGGCCGCGCGACAGGTGTCGCTCGAGCGCAAATCGCAGCGCATCGGGCGGACCGTCGGGATCGAACGCCGGCCGTGACCGGCCCGCGTACCAGATGAGCGAGGACGCGGGTTCGCTCGCGCGCCGCTCGCAACTGGACGAGAGAGCCAGCACGGCGAGCACGGCGAGCACGGCCGAGACGCTGGGCTTCCGTGCGAGCGTGGGCATGCGCGCGCATCCTACACCGAGACGTGCGGGGAAGTCGGGCTCCGCCAGCCGCCGGCGCGTGCGGCCCGGCCGGGCCCGAAGCGCCCGCGGTGCTGTGCTAGCGTGCGTGACATGCCCCGCCTGCCCGCGATGACCGGCCCTGCTCCCGATGTGCTCGGGCTCGAACGCCTCCACCCCGAGCAGCGCGACGCGGTCACGCACGGGGAGGGTCCGCTGCTGATCGTGGCCGGTGCCGGCACGGGGAAGACGCAGGTGGTCACGCACCGCATCGCGTGGCTCATCTCCGAGAAGAAAGCACGGCCCGAGCAGGTGCTGGCGCTCACGTTCACCGACAAGGCCGCGGCCGAGATGGAGTCGCGCGTGGACCAGCTCGTGCCCTACGGCCTGGTCGGCGCCACGATCGCGACGTTCAACGCGTTCTGCGACCGGCTCGTGCGCGAACACGCCGTGGAACTGGGGCTCACCAGCCGTCTGCGCGTGGAGTCCGAGGCCGAGATCCTCGTGTTCCTGCGCGAGCGCGTGTTCGAGCTGGGCCTCGAGCGCTACCTGCCGCTCGGACGACCCGACGACAACCTGCGCGAGCTCGTCCGGCTCTTCAGCCGAGCGCGCAACGAGGACGTGGACCCCGAGCGCTACGCCGCGTTCGCCGCCACGCTCGTGGACGCGGCCGGCGACGACGCCGAGAAGCGTGACCGCGCGGCGGCCGAACAAGAGAAGGCTCGCGCCTATGCGAAGTTCGAGCAGCTGCTGTTCGCGGCCGGCCGCGTGGACTTCGACTCGCAGATCCGGCTCGCGCTGCGGCTCCTGCGCGAGCGCCCGCACGTCCGGCGTGCGGTGCAGGAGCAATACCGCTGGATCCTCGTGGACGAGTTCCAGGACACGAACCACGTGCAGTTCGAACTGGTGCGGCTGCTGGCCGGGACGCGCCGGAACCTGACCGTGGTCGGCGACGACGACCAGAGCATCTACCGGTTCCGTGGCGCGAAGATCGAGAACATCCTGCAGTTCCTCGAGGTGTTCCCGGGTGCCCGGCAGGTACTCCTGAATCGCAACCACCGCTCGGGCCAGCGCATCCTGAACGACGCGCACCGGCTGATCCGTGCGAACGACCCGGCGCGGCTCGAGGTGCAGAACGGGCTCGACAAGCGGCTGCTGGCGCAGCGCGAGGATCCGGTCACCGGCGAGACGCTCCAGGGCGCGGTCGAGCATCATGCATTCGCCTCCGGCCGGGACGAGACCGCGTGGGTGGCCGACCAGATCGCAGACGCCATCGAGTCCGGCGCGGCCCGTGCGGCCGACTTCGCGGTGCTGGGGCGCGCACACAATCATCTCGACGCGTTCGCGGTCGCGCTGCAGGCGCGCGGCGTGCCGTTCCGCCGCGTCGGCACGCGCGGGCTCTACTCGCGGCCCGAGGTGATGCTGTGCCTGAACGCGCTGCGCACCGTGGCCGACCCCGACCATGGCGCCGTGCACCCCGTGCTGGGCGATCCGCGCTTCGGCGCGGATCCCGTGGACCTGGCGCGACTCGGCCACCGCGCCAAGCGTTTCAATCGTGGGTTGCTCAAACTCGCCGTCGAGGCCGCGGCCGGGCGCGACCACGGCGAGCCGCTCTCCCCCGCCACGCGAGACGCGGTGCAGCGCTTCGCCGCGCTGCATGCGCGGCTGTGCGAGAGTGCGATCCGGCGACCGACGAGCGAAGTGCTGTACCAGTTCGTGAGCGAGAGCGGGATGCTGGGCGAACTCTCCGACGACCTGAACGCCGAAGCGCTCGAGAAGGCGCAGAACCTCAACAAGCTGTTCGGTATCGTCTCGCGCGTGGGCCCGCTGCTGCGCAGCGACCGCGTGCCCGCGTTCATCGAGCACCTGGACCTGCTGATCGAGATGGGCGACGACCCGTCGGCGGCCGAACTCGAGGCCAATGAGGACACCGTGAGCCTGCTCACGGCGCACGGCGCCAAGGGGCTCGAGTACCCGGTGGTGTTCGTGGTGAACCTCGTCGAACAGCGCTTCCCGCAGTACAACAAGGCGGAGGGGCTGGAGTTCCCGGCCGAACTGCGCCAGCTGCACACGGGCATCCTCGGCGCCGGTGATCCGCGCGAGGACCACTATCGCGAGGAACGCCGGCTGGCCTACGTGGCCATGACGCGCGCGAAGGACCGACTGGTGCTCACGCACGCTTCGGACTACGGCGGCCGGCGCGCGGCCAAGATGTCGCGCTTCGTGAGCGAGGCGCTCGGGCTGCCCGCCGCCCCGAAGGGGGCGAAGGCCGCCTCGGCGCTGCAGTCCATCCAGCGCTATGCGCCGGCCGCGGAGCCGGCGGCCGCGCCGATCGCACCGCTGCCGGACGGGCGGGCACTCACGCTCTCGCACGCGCAGATCGACGACTGGCTCACCTGCCCGCTCAAGTACGCGTACGCGCACGTCGCGCACGTCCCGCTCGCGGGGGATCCGCAGTTCATGTACGGCAACGCCATCCACCACGCCATCAAGGTCTGGCACCAGCACCGCATCAAGGGGCTGCCCATCTCGGCGGACGACGTGGTCGGGGCGTTCGATTCGGCGTGGTCGTCCGAGGGATTCCTGTCGCTCGAGCACGAGGAACTGCAGCAGGCGCAGGGCCGCGATGCGCTGCGCCGATTCGTGGCGCGCGACGCCGCCGACCCGCGCACGCCGCTCGCGGTCGAGACCGAGTTCAAGTTCAAGGTCGGTGACGACGTGGTGATCGGGCGCTGGGACCGCATCGACGAGCGCCGCGAGGGCATCGTGC
>Ga0075419_10002807_pt1 | contig 11166 bp, 5 predicted proteins | sample SoiMetdeltSBSDD3_FD_76900 | JGI IMG/M metagenome (GOLD analysis project Ga0075419, IMG submission 76900) | Bulk soil microbial communities from a Populus tree surrounding site in Tennessee, USA - Soil MetaG P. deltoides SBSDD3 | ecosystem: Environmental > Terrestrial > Soil > Tree plantation... | reverse complement strand
GAGCTGGTCGACGACGTGAAAGAGCTGCGCCGTCCGCGATACTGAAACCGACAGCACGATGCCATCGAGGTCGACGTTCACGACCTGCGCGGCGGCTTGTCCGGGCGCGACAATCAACAGGCAGACGAGGGCGAGAACGACCGACCGCAGCCGATGTGGTCTCATCGCGACTCCATCGTATCGTCCGCATCCATTCGATGCCAGGCATTGGATGGTTGCCACCCGCACGCGGTCCGCGTATCGGTCACGAATGGATAACCCGAAGTAGCAGCCGGGGCACAGCTGCGGTGACTCGTTTTGTCGCGTCATCCCCATATAATCGCCACCGAAAACGATGCCGCTCGATTCCGGCACACGGCTCGGCCCCTACGAGATCGTCGCCGCTATTGGCGCCGGTGGAATGGGCGAAGTGTATCGGGCTCGGGACACCCGCCTCGAGCGTACGGTGGCAATCAAGATCCTACCCACGTCATTTGCCACCGACAACGACCGTCGCGAGCGGTTCACGCGCGAGGCCAAGGTCATCTCCAGCCTGGACCACCCGCACATCTGCACGCTTTACGACATCGGCGAGCACGCGGGGACAGCGTTCCTCGTCATGCAGTATCTCGAGGGGGAGACGCTCGAGCAGCGTTTGCTTCGCGGCCCACTTCCGACTGCGGATGCCCTGCGCCACGCGGCCGAGATCGCCGATGCCCTTGACCGCGCGCACCGTCAAGGCATCGTTCATCGGGATCTGAAGCCTGGCAACGTCATGTTGACCAAGGGCGGCGCCAAAGTGCTCGACTTCGGGCTCGCCAAGGTCGGGGCATCGTCGATCGCGGGTGCGGGTGCGTCGGCACTCCCGACGACCCCACCGGCCATCACCGCGCAAGGCACCATTCTTGGCACGTTCCAGTACATGGCGCCCGAGCAGCTCGAAGGCGCCGAGGCCGATCACCGGACCGACATCTTTGCGTTCGGCAGCGTGCTGTACGAAATGCTCACTGGCAAGCGGGCATTCGAGGGACGCAGTCAGGCCAGTCTAATCGCCGCGATCATGTCAGCGGCTCCAGTGCCGCTCGCCAGCCTGCAGCCGCTCGCGCCGCCCGCCGTCGAGCGCGTCGTCATGAAGTGCCTCGAAAAGGATCCCGATCGACGCTGGCAGAGCGCGGCCGATCTCGCCGACGAGTTGAAGTGGATGTCATCGGGAGGATCGACTGCCGTGTCGTCGGCACCGGCCGCAGCTGCGGTCACCACGGCGGCGGCACGGACGATGCCCGGCGCGCGGGCGTGGCGAGCGGCGGTCGCGATTCTGAGTGTGGCGCTGATCGCGGTCGCCTCGTTGTGGCTACGTGACCGATGGCTCTCGCAAGCAGCGCCGGCCTCCACGATCCGATTCACCACAGCACTGCCAGACGGGTTGGTGCTGACACCGAGCCTGGCATCAGGGTCGTCGAGTGCGCCGATCGCCCTGTCGCCGGACGGTCAACGAATGGCGATCGCGGCAGTGGCGCAAGATGGATCTCCGAGCAAGGCACAGATCTGGATCCGATCGCTCGACGCGCTGACCGCGACGCCGCTCGCCGGGACCAACGGCGCCTCGTCGCCGTTCTGGTCCCCTGATAGCCGATCGATTGGCTTCTTCGCCGACGGTCAGCTCAAGAGGATCGGTGCGCGGGGCGGCCCGGTCGCGACGCTGTGTTCTGCCGACAGAAGTCTCGGTGCAAGTTGGGGCACGAGCGGCACGATCGTGTTCACGCCGACGGCCAACTCGATCTTGATGAAGGTACCCGAGGCGGGAGGCGTCCCGGTGGCGGCGACCCGGTTCGGGCCGGGTGAAGTCATGCACTGGCGCCCCAGCTTTCTTCCAGATGGGCGCCACTTCATCTACCGTGCGGCGATCGCCGGTCAGCGCGGACCGTTCTACGTAGCGTCGATCGACTCGATGGACAGCACACTCGTGCTGCAAGCCGACTCGTCGAATGCCGTGTACTCCAAGGGTCACCTGCTCTTCTTGCTGGGCTCGACCCTCATGGCGCAGCGGTTCGATCTCGGGAGCCTGACGGTTTCAGGTGGAGCGTTTCCAATCGCCGATCGCATCGAAACGCAAATGTCCGTCGAAGTACCACTGGGCCTCTTTTCGGTTACCGACTCCGGGCTCCTCGCGTATCGAACGGGCACGGCCATTGCCGGAGGCGAGCTCGTGTGGTTCGACCGTAATGGGAAGCGCTTGTCGAAGGTGAGTGAGCCCGGACGCTACACCGACCTCGAGCTTTCGCCGGACGGAAAGCGGCTCGCGCTCGCGGTGAGAGACGGGGGAAGCACAACGTTCGATCTCTGGATCATGGATCTCGAACGCGGCGTCCGCTCGCGGTTCACGTCCGATCCCGCGAATGAAGGTGGCGCGCGGTGGACGTCTGACGGAAAGCTGATCGCGTATTACGTGGAGAAGAAAGGCCTGTTCGTGAAGCCATCTGGAAGCTCGACGAGCGAGCGTCGCGTGATCGACGGCGCTCGCGGGGAATACCCGGACAGCTGGACGCCCGATCAACGTGCACTGCTCTACGAGCTCGAAGACCCGAAGACGTCGTGGGACATCTGGGTGCTGCCGGTTTCTCCCGAAGGACCACCGCGTCCCCTGATTCAGGCGCCCGAGCGGCAGGAGTTTGGACGAATCTCGCCAAACGGCCGGTGGGTGGCGTATCGCTCCACCGAATCAGGGCGCGAGGAAGTGTTCGTCGTGCCGTATCCCGGCCCCGGCGACAAAGTGCAAGTGTCGAGCACCGGCGGCAAGTTCCCGCGCTGGCGTCGCGACGGCAAGGAACTCTTCTACCTGAATTCCGACAACAAGATGACGGTTGCCGCTGTTGACGGCTCTGGTCCGACCTTCAAAGCCGGCGCCGAGACGCCCCTCTTCGACACGATTCCGCTCGGTGCAAACTGGCCATACGACGTGACGGCGGACGGACAGCGGTTTCTGATCAACAGCCGCGGCGAGCAGGCGTCGTCGACACCAATTACGGTCGTGGTGAACTGGGCGGCGGCTCTGAAGTAGATGACCGGCCTCGCTCTGCTCTCTCCAGCGCGTGAGCGATCCGCTCCATGCCGTCCGCGAAGGTTGAGCCGAAACCGGCTTGGCAGGCGATCTTCTCCATGTTCCTACGGCAGCGCGAACACGTGCAGTGACTCGTTGTTGCCCTGTCCCTGTGTCGCAGCGACGACGGCGACGTACTGCTTGCCGTTGCGCCCCACGTAGGTGATCGGAATCGCGGTGACGTTGTAGTCGAAGCGAACGGACCACAGCTCTTTGCCGGTCCGCGAATCGAACGCGCGGAAACGCCGGTCGCGTGTGGCGCCGATGAAGACGAGTCCGCCTGCCGTCACGATCGGACCGCCGTAACCCGGCGAGCCGACATTCTTCCTTCCTTCGGGCATGCCGTCGTTCACACCAAGCGGCACGCGCCACGCGAACTCGCCGGTCGCAGCATTCACCGCCATCAGGCTCGCCCATGGGGGACGGTAGCAGGGAAGGTTGCCGAGCGATCGTCCGTCGGCATCGCGCGCCTCGGCGCTGAGCGGGCCGCCGCTCTGATGCACGTACGGGAACTCGGTGGCCTTCGTCTTCTCGTTGTAGCGAGGATTCGGCGCAATCCACCCCGTCGTCGGCTCGTCCTTCGAGTTCACGAAGATGTAGCCGAGCTCGGGATCGGTGGCGGTGCCGCCCCAATTGACGCCGCCCGTGACGCCGGGGAAGAGCACTGTCGGCGCTGCTCCGCTCGGCCGGTAGTTCCACGGCGTATACGGGCCGTCATTGCGGAACTGCATCTTGTCCCATAACGCGCGGCACGCCTCGGCATGCGCCGGTGTGGTGTCTTCGGCGGTGACGAGATCGCTGCGCGTCATGCTGACTCTGGCGAGCGGCCCGGGCTTCTTCGGGATGGGTTGCGTCGCCGGATACCACTCGCCGGGCACGTCCGCCTTGGTCTGCGGACGTTCGTCGACGCCGTAGATCGGCGTGCCGTTCTCGCGATTGAGGATGAACATCCAGCCGGATTTCCCGACCTGTGCCAGCGCAGGAATCGTCTTGCCGTCTTTCTTGATGTCGATCAGACCGGGCGCGGGCGGGAGGTTGTAGTCCCACAGCTCGTGGCGGATGTTCTGGAAGTGCCACCTCAGTTTGCCCGTCTGCGCGTCGAGGGCCACGGTGGTGTTGCTGAACAGATTGTTGCCGGGTCGATCGCCGCCGTAGTAGTTCATGCCGGGACCGCTGATCGGCATGTAGACGAGACCGCGCTGCTCGTCGACGGTCAGCGTGAATGACCACACATTGTTTCCGGTGCGACCTTTCCAACTGTCCTTCGCCCATGTGTCGTGCCCGACTTCGCCTGGGAGCGGAATCGTGTGGAAGTCCCAGATCTTCTTGCCGCTACGCGCGTCGTAGGCGTGCACGTCGCCCTTCTCGCCCATCGCGCGTTCGAGGTGCAGGCCGATGTGCCGCTCACCGGGTCCGAAGAAATTCGATCCCATCAGGATGACGTTCCGGTAGATCGCGGGCACTCCGCTGTACGCGATCTCCAGATCGATCTGACCGCCGTCCCCGAACGTGGTGTCGAGCGCGCCGGTATCGGCGCGAAGGGCCATCAGCTTCTTGAGGCTGGTGAAGAAGATTCGAGGAGGCAGGCGCGCATCGCCCGGCCAGTACGCGACGCCGCGAAACGAGGCGAGCCCTTCGGGCAGCTCGTGCCGCCAGATCTCCTTCCCGGTCTCCGGCTCGAGCGCGACGACACGATGGCCCGAGGGCAAATACATCACGCCGTTGACGACAATGGGTGTGACCTCTTGAAAGATTTCGAACGAGCTCGCGGCCTTGTCGACAGCCGGAACCGACCGGCCAGGTTCAGGGCGTAGTCGATACGACCACGCCTCGACCAGCATCGAGACGTTCTTCGTGTTGATTTGAGTGAGAGGGGAGTAACGGGTGCCGGCGAGATCGCGATTGTAGGTGGGCCAGCCTTCGCTCGCTGCGCGAGCTTCGGCTAGGCTGGCCTGTCGGCCGGCCCCGCTCGCTGCGCGAGCTTCGGCTAGGCCGGCCTGTCGGCCGGGTCCGTCGGCTTGGCGAGCCGCGGGAAGTCGGGTGCCAACGTGCACAACGAGCGCGACCACGACGCCGAGGATCACACCGAGTCTGATGCGCATGCTCTCCTCAATTCAGTCGCATCACGCGAGTCGCCAGAGTCTAGATCGATTGTTACGTCAGTGGACCTTCGATCGCCTAGAACGCGACCAGGTACGTCAGCTTCGCGATCACCGCGCGATTGAGCAGCGTGCCGCTCCGCTCATCCCGGCGGTCGTTGTAGACGAGAAAGAAGTCGCTGAGCGGGCGGTGGATGATGTTGAAGCGGAGATTCGACGTCCACTGCCGCGTGTCGCTGTTGTACTGGACCAGCGCGTTGAAGAACACGCTGGTCGTGAAGTTGTAGTTCACGCGCGTCGTCAGCAGCTTCGAGACGAATGCGCCGTCGGGGACCGAGACGTCGTTGATTTGCAGGCCGACCGAGGCATTGAAGTTCTCGTTGAGTCGGAGTGTGGGAGAGAGCGTATACGCGCGGCGGTAGCCGTCGTAGAAGGGCCCGATTGCATAGCGGCTGTTCAGCGACAGCCGCGCCGCGGCGTTGGTGTTCCAGAAGATGAAGTACTCGTTGAACTCGTAGCGGCCCGGCTCCACCCACACGTCACGCGCCGTGTTGAGCCGGAACCGTTCGCTCACGACTTCGACGTTGGGATTCACGCCGATTTCCATGTTCGAGCTGTCCTGGAACGTGATCGGAAAGTGGAAATCGAGGTAGCGGGACTCCACCGCCCCGCCGTCCTGTCGGTGAAATGCGTCGAACTGCGCGTGCGGCCTGATCTCGCGAATCAAACCTGACACGGTGAGAGGGCGGAAGCGGCGGGCGATGAAGGCGAAGTAGTTGTTCACACCGCGACGCGGCACGAACCCCAGCTCGTTCTCGAAGTGCTGCCCGACGCCTTCGAACGCCGATTGCAGCTGCCACACCCGGCCGGCGTAGTTGAAACCGGCGCGCGACGCGTATTCATTGCCGCCAGAGTCGCTGTCGGGCGCGCTCGCTGGAGGCGAGAACGATCTCGCGGCGTAGCCGTTGACGTTCAGATACGAACCGAAGCGGAAGTTCGCGTCGAAGCCGCCGACACGGTTGTAGGCCGGGCCGCGGGGCTCGCGCGCCAGCAGGATGGCGCCGACATCCGAGTTGGCGAGTACATCGCGGCGCACGCGCAGCGCGGTGATGTTGGTCCGCGGCTCGCCGGAAGACGCGTCCTGTTGGACGTTGAGCGCGCCAATCGAGTAGGCACCCTGCCGACCCGTCAATCGTGTCCCCGCGACGATCGGAATCGCCTCGTCGTTTTCCGACAGGCCGATGCGGCGGCTGAAGAACATTCGCAGATCGGCCGTTTGTCGGCCGCCCCCGCCTCCGCCTCCGCCCCCTCCGCCACCGCCGGCGGCAAATCCTGTCACGCCGGAGCCGAACTGAAAGATGCCGGAATTCTCGAGGAAGAAGTCGCGCTTTTCAGGAAAGAACAGACTGAATCGAGTCAGGTTGATCTGCTGCTCGTCGGCCTCGACCTGCGAGAAGTCGGTGTTGACCGTGAAGTCCCAGACCAGTCCGCTGGTGATGCCATACTTCACGTCGACGCCGGCGTCCACGTCGCCGGTCGTCGGGCCGAGTCCGATCGTGTTGGTGCTGCCTGCCGCGTACGGCTTGACCCGCAGGTTCCGTCCTCGTCGCAGCCCGCGCAATCCCTCGATGCCTCCGGCGAGCGAGACGCGCTCGATGTCGTAGATGCGCGGCAGCGGTGCCCAGTAACTGTCCTCGTTCAACCGCCGCACCTTTCGCTCGAAGTTGACACCCCAGCTCTGAACGTCATCGCTGGCGAATCTCAGGGTGCGAAACGGAATTCTGATCTCCGCATACCACCCGGTCTCCGCGATGCGCGCCTGAACGTCCCAGACCGCGTCCCAATCCGCGTTGTTCTCGCGCCCTTCGTTCGACATCTGCGCGTCCCACTTCGCGCCCGCTGGATTGGTCGCGAACTGATACCCGTTTCGCTCGTCGTGAAAGGTATCCAGAATGATGCGGAACGCGTCGTTGTTGCCGGTGTTGAAATCCTCCTTCAGGTCATTGACGATGATCCGCGACGGCTCCTCGTCTCGCGCAAATACGGCGAAGTACAACGCCTCATCGTCATAGAGCACGCGAACTTCGGTGTCGTACGTCGCGGGTATGCCTTCCCGCGGTTCGTTCTGGATGAAGCCGGACGCGACCGGTGCATCGCTCCACGACGCTTCGTCGAATGTGCCATCGACGACGATGGGACCGGCGGTCCGGACGGCGGGCAGCCGCCGCTGCAGACGTGCAGCGGCATAGTCGATGGGCGGCGAAGGAGCGGCACTGTTGCTGGGCGCCGGGCCCTGTTGCGCGGCCGCGGCGTGGATCATCCCGACGAACGCCGCCACCGTCAGCGGCGCTGCTCTTTTCATGTGAGTCAATCTATCTCGCGGATTCTATCAAGCGCTCCACGGGCGACACTCCTTGACATCCTAGGAGAGCAGACGTTACTCTCCCAGGCGCTCTAGGAGAGCGACTTCATGCCCACGACAACGGAACTCTTGCAGGGCACGCTCGACCTCCTGATTCTCAAAGCCGTCTCGCTGCGTCCTGAGCATGGCTACGGCATCCTCCTGCGGATCCAGCAGATCTCTCGCGACGCGTTGCAGATTCAGCAGGGATCCCTTTACCCCGCGCTCTATCGCCTCGAGCATCAAGGCTTGATCGCGTCGGATTGGGGCGAGTCCGAGAACAAGCGAAAAGCGAAGTTTTACCGTTTGACAGCAGCGGGCCGTCGTCGGCTCCGCGACGAAGCGGAGTATTGGAAGCGCTTTTCGGAAGCGATCGGCCTGGTGCTCGCCGCGGTGCCCGAGGACGTATGAGCGCGCTGCCGCGTCTGCGGTCCTTTCTGTCAGCGCTGCTTCGCCGGCGACGACTCGAAGCGGAGCTGGAGGCGGAGTGGCGGGCGCATCTCGACGCGCACGTCGATGCGCTGGTGGCGGCCGGCATGTCGCCAACCGAGGCCGGCCGTCGCGCACGTATCGACTTTGGCGATCCGCTGCGCTGGAAGGAGCAGGCCCTCGAGGTGCGCGGCGTGGGATGGATCAGCGGTCTCGGCGCCGATCTCCGGTACGGCCTTCGGCAGATGCGGCGTACGCCGGTGTTTACGGCGACCGTGCTGGTGACGCTGGCCGCGGGCATCGGATTGAATACCGCGGTCTTCAGCGTGATCGACGCGGTCCTGGTGCGCGCCTTGTCCTATCCCGATGCTGAACGCGTCCTGTGGATCACCACGGCCGATCGCGACAGCGAGGTCGTCATGGCCGTCGACTTTCTGGCATGGAGAGAACAGGCGACCTCACTCGACGGCCTCGTCGCGTTTGACTTCGACAACTACGCCATCTACACCGCTGACACCGTGGTGGAGTCGCGAGTCGCCTCGGTGTCCGACGACTTCTGGACGGTCACAGGTGCCAGTCCCATGTTGGGCCGTCTGCCGCTCGGCGGCGAAGAGGCCGTACTTCTCTCCTACCCGTTCTTCGTCACTGCATTTCACGCCGATTCCGGGATCGCGGGACGTGCCGTCAGAATCAGCGGACGCCAAGTCACGATCGCCGGCGTGCTGCCGCCTGACTTTCGCCCGCAGCTGACGAGGCCGTTTGCCTGGAACGGTCTTCAGGAAAAGGCCATCGATGCGTATCGCACGCTGACGGTGACGCCGCCGACGAAGGCGCCGAACGGCGCCACCGTCATGCAAGGGGTCAATGTCATTGGGAAGCTGAAAGAAGGTGTGACCATCGAACGCGCTCGGGCGGACCTCGAGGCGATTCGAAGCCGCACGAACACGGCCAACCCGAAGATGCGTCTGCCTCTCACCCTGAGGATCATGCCGCTCAAAGAGAAGATCGTCGGCAACTCAACCCGCCCGCTTATCGTGCTGCTCGCGGCGGTCAGCGTTGTCTTCTTGATTGCCTGTGTCAACGTAGCCCATCTGTTTCTCGCGCGTGCGTCGGCCAGGCGCGCCGAGGTGGCGATCCGGGCATCGATCGGGGCAGGCCGCTGGAGGCTGGCACGCCAGTTCTTCATCGAAAGCGCGCTCATCGCGGCGGCCGGCGCCGCCGCGGGTCTTGTGGTCGCGCGGTGGAGTCTGGCCACTATCGTTCGAATTCTCCCATACGGTGTCCCGCGGCTGCAGGAAACGACGATCGACGGTCGCACGCTCGCGTTCGCGGCGGCGGCGACGATGGTCGCTGCACTCGTCTTCGGCATGGTTCCGGTGTGGTCGCTGTGGAAGGACGATGCGCGCGGCGTGTTGAGACAGACGTTGTACGGCGCGTTGCCGATTGCGGGCAAGCTCCGTACGAAAGCGGCGCTCGTCGCGCTCGAGTTCGCGTTGACGATCGTGTTGCTGATTGGCGCGGGCCTCCTGATCAAGAGCCTCTGGCGCCTGACCGCGCTCCCCGACGGTTTTCACCCCGACCGGATCGTCACGATGGATCTTCGCTTCTTCGGGCCGGCCTATCGAGAGCAGGGCCCACGGCACGCCCACGCCGCCGAGGCGCTTCGACGTGTCTCGATCGTGCCCGGTGTTCTGGCTGCCGCGGTGACGACGAACGCGAACTCGTTCTTGCGGCTGTTCCGCGAGAACGATCCGATTCCACCGAGGCAAGGCGATCAGCCGGCAGAGGCATCGTTGACTGTGGCCTCGGCGGATCTTGCGCGCGTGATGGGAATGCGCGTTGTCAGAGGACGGTGGCTGACCGATTCGGAGCCGTTTCCGGCGTTTGTCATCAACGAGACGCTCGCTCGCCGCTACTTCGGCGACTCGGACCCTCTAGGCGTGCGCTTGCGGGTTCCCTATGTGGCACAGGATTCGTGGGCCACTGTGGTCGGAGTGGTGGCCGACAACACGAAGCTTCAGCGACTCGACAGCCCGGCGGATCCGGACGTGTACGTCGACTACGCACATGCCCCGCTGTTCGGCTACTCGATTGTCGCCAGCGTGGCCATCGATGCCGCGGCGGCCGCGGCGGAGGTCCGTCGCGCAGCTGCTGGAATAGACGCCGCGGCACCGGTCCTGAACGTCAAAACGCTGGAGGAGGCTCTCGCCGACTCGATTGCCCCGTACCGTTTCAACCTCTTCACCTTCGGTTTGTTCGGCGCTGTTGCGCTTCTGCTCGCGTCTGTTGGCATTTACGGGACGTTGGCGTATTCCATGTCGCGGCGTACTCAGGAAATCGGTATCCGGCTGGCACTCGGCGCCACGCGCAACGAGGTCGTGGCGATGGTCATCCGCCAGGGAATGACAGTGGCTCTGATCGGCACACTCGCCGGTCTCGCCCTCGGCATCGCTGTGGCGCGCGTGATGAGGGGACTCTTGTACGAGGTGTCGCCGAGCGATCCGTACATTTTCGCCGCCGCCTCCGCCGTGTTGCTTCTGACGGGATTCGCCGCCTCCCTTGGACCAGCCCTCAGAGCCGCGACTGTTCAACCCGTGATCGCCTTTCGCCACGAGTAGCGCGCCACGCGAGCTTACATTTTCATGACAAAACCGCCGTAGGCGCCGGACCTAGAATACTGCCGTGGGTCCTAGCGAGGCCCGGTGAGGCTCCGCCTCGCTAGGCCAGTGTCTCTTTGCCCGCGCTTCGCGCGGGCAGGCCGCCTTGACCGGCGGACGCTAACTCAAATGCGACGAATCGAGGCGGTCAAGACGGCCGGAGATTATCGGCGACGTGCGCGTCGAATCGCGCTGCTCCTGTCCGCCATTCTGATTCCCACCGCTGCCGTCATCCTGCTGGTCGTCCGTGTCGTTCGACAGGAGACGGAGCTGTCCGAGCGGCGCGCCTCCGAGCAGCGACGCGAAGCGCTCGACCAGTTGCGCCGCGAACTGACGGCCCACCTGCAGGCCCTTCGTCTGGAGGAAGTCAACCGCTTGATCGGGGAGTCGGGTCGCCGGCTTCCACCGAACTCTCCGATTGTCTTCGTCGCTCCGCTCATGGACGACCGCATGGTCGTGCCATGGGAAGACGGACGCACCGCGCCTCTTTCCACGGCGGAGTTC
>Ga0075419_10002806_pt1 | contig 11170 bp, 9 predicted proteins | sample SoiMetdeltSBSDD3_FD_76900 | JGI IMG/M metagenome (GOLD analysis project Ga0075419, IMG submission 76900) | Bulk soil microbial communities from a Populus tree surrounding site in Tennessee, USA - Soil MetaG P. deltoides SBSDD3 | ecosystem: Environmental > Terrestrial > Soil > Tree plantation... | reverse complement strand
GCTGATTTTACTGATCAACGCTCTTTATCCAATGCTGTCGATAAATTGGAACAATTGTTAAAAGAAAACGATCAATTGAGAAACAAGATCAGGGAAACAGCGATCACTTATCGATCATTTGAAATAGCGGAAAAGATCTATAAAGAAATTTATAATTAGAGTTGAGTAAGCCAGATAATAAAAAGCCTGTCATTCATTTTTGGGTTCCTTATCCTGTTGGTCTTGCACCTTCACAGCGATTCAGGGTTGAATTATTCTTACCCGGGCTGCAGCGGGCAGGTTATTCGTTCAAGCTATTGACCTTTCTTGATCAGACAGCATGGGACATTTTATATAAACCAGGTAAAAGGTTGTTGAAAGCCTGGGGAACGGTAAAAGGTTTTTTGAGAAGAGTTAATCATCTTTTTCAATCTGTAAGAGCTGATTATGTTTTTATTCATCGCGAAGCAACACCGATCGGTCCGCCGGTTTTTGAATGGCTGCTTGCAAAAGTCTTCAGGAAAAAAATTATTCATGAATTTGACGATGCGATCTGGATTCCCGGTGGTGAAAAAATCTCATGGATGAAGAAATCGGCAAAAGCAACCTGGAAAATAAAATACATTATTAAATGGGCGTATAAGGTCGCCGGCGGAAATGATTTTCTCTGTGCCTATGCAAGGCAATACAATTCATCTGTTTTCAGAATTCCGACAGTTGTCGACACAGATGGGGGACATTATAAGCAAAGAGACCAGTATGAAGGGACGAGAATAGTTGTTGGCTGGACGGGCACACACACTACTTTACATAATCTTGAAGTGATAGAAGGGTTGATACCTGAACTAAAAAAGAAATTGATTTTGATTTTTTATTGATATCAAATAAAGCACCGAACTGGGATTTTGATTTTATTTATAAGCAATGGGAACTGGAAACCGAGCAAGAAGATCTGCTGAAAATGCATATCGGTATCATGCCCTCAAAACAAGGACCATGGTTTGAGGGTAAATGCGGATTTAAATTAATACAATATCACGCCTGTGGCATACCGGCAGTCGCTTCGCCGGTTGGTGTGAACAGCCTGATAACGCTTGATCATAAAACGGGCTTTATTGCCAATAACAGGGAAGAATGGAAGGCTGATCTTAAGCAATTAATTACTGATGCTTCGCTTCGTGCATCAATGGGAAAGCAGGGAAGAGAACATATCGAAAGAAATTACAGCTTAAACAGTTTGTTTCCTGCTTTTGTCTCTTTGTTTTCGTAAAACCAGTTCTGTTTTTGGCGGATAGAACAGGATGATCAGGAAGGCGGTATAGAATGGCAGGCACGGGATCTTATATCGCACAAGGGAACCAAAATTGGACGTGGACACCCCCACCGCAAATGCAAAGACCAATGTAAACACCAGGCAAAACTGTAAGGTTTCATCAGCAAAAATACGTTGCACCACCCGGATGGGATTGTTTCTGAAAATAACGACGATCGTAAAGACAAGGAAGAACAATGCTTCTGCTGCCGATATCATCACAATCGGTTTGCGTGCTTCCCAGGGATAGGGCCGGAACAAAGTTACATTGACACCAGCCGGCGCCATTTGCATCATGCCCAGGAACGTAGGATCAAAATTGCCAAGAGTATAGCCGGAACCATCTTGTTCATTAGAGATCCGGTATAAGTAATCTCTTGTAACAAATGATTTATAAGCAACGCTTTCAACATTGTATTCGCCAAACATTTCGGTCTGCAATCTTCCGCCAACCAAAACGATGCCTGCAATAGCAAGCGCATACAAAAAATAACGGGCAAAAATTATGAGGCGGGTATCTTTTATTTTATATGATAGCAAACCTACTCCCCATAATAAACATGCAGGTAAGAATGCGATAAGGATATACGATTTGATAATATAAACAACATATAACAGGAACAAAGTAATAGCCGAATACAAAATGACCCTTTTATTTTCATAAAAGATAAGATATATGAAATGGGTAATCCACCCGATGCAAGTCATGGTAATAGTATCCTTCATAAAGCCCGAGCCCCAAAAAACCACGCTTGGTAAAAACAATATTGCCCATGAGAATTGTTTGGCAAGCCTGGGGTAGAGCTTGGTAAAAACTATGTACATTTTCCAGATACCAATAAAAGATAATGATGCGAATATTACAGCCGTTGGCAAATAAGTGGTCATCGTTACAAGACCAAGCAAGGCGCCGATCTGGGAAATGATATATTCAGGCGATTTAGCACCATACCAATAAAGCTGTGTGGTATACTTGTAGACATCAACATCATAAATTTCAGCTTGGGCGGTTATCAACCGGAACCATGTAGCAAAAGATTCGTCCATTGATGAGTTGATCACTTGTGTCTGGTGCCAGTAATTCAATGTGTCACCACCTTTATAATAAAATTGATAAATGATGCCAAGAAGAACTGCCCCGATTATTTTAAAAGTGAAAGCAGGCATGAAATAAGGCCTCAATGGATGACCCTTTGGATAATATTTATTTTTAAAATAAGATGCGAATACAAAGACGACAAAAAGATATATAGGAAGTAAAAGGAAATCAGTTATAGTAATATATTGCATAAAATTCTTAAGGATATTGTATGTGCGGCATTGCTGGGATAGTTGCCCTTTCTGATACGGGGCGGCAACAGGTTTCGAAATTACGACAATCGATCCGAACTCTACAGACCAGGGGACCGGATGATGAAGGTATTTATCTATGTGATGAAATGGGCCTTGCACAACGCAGACTGGCAATTATCGATACAAGTGCAGCTGCCAACCAGCCAATGTGGGATAAAACCAGGCGGTATTCAATTATTTTTAATGGCGAGATCTTTAATTACCAGCAACTCCGTAAAATTTATTTTTCAGAGGAAGAACGGCAGCACCTGCGTACAAGTTCGGACACCGAAATACTTCTTGAGCTTTTTATAAAGCAAAAAGAAAAATGCCTTCCCTTACTGGAAGGTTTTTTTGCGTTTATCATTTATGACACTCAAACAAAAGAGCTCTTTATTGCAAGAGATCGGTTTGGAAAAAAACCGCTCAATTATTTTATTGATGAGGACCGTTTCATTTTCGCTTCTGAAATTAAGGCTTTGTATGATTTTGGCATTCCCAAAGAGTTGAACTATGAGGCACTGCAGCTTTACCTCCAGCTGGCCTACATACCACAGCCACTGAGCATGCTTAAGCATGTAAAAAAATTGAGCCCCGGTTCTTACCTAACGCTGAAAGGAAAAAATATCGAAGAAAAAGTTTGGTACGAGCTGAAACCAACTTATGACTATAAAAATGCGCCATCATATGAACAGGCGCAAAAAGAGCTGATCACTTTGATGGAAGATGCCGTTGTAAAAAGATTGATAAGTGACGTGCCACTTGGCGCCTTCTTAAGTGGCGGTATCGATTCCTCGGTGATCGTTGCGTTGGCAAGCCGCCATCAAAAGCATTTGAATACATTTTCCATTGGCTTTAAGGGTGAGCAATATTTTGATGAAACACATTATGCAGAGATCGTAGCAGCAAAATTCAAAACTAATCACGCAACTTTCCGCCTGGGTTTTGACGATTATCTTTCACACATCTATGATGTGCTGAACTATTTTGATGAGCCATTTGCTGATTCGGCTTCACTACCACAGTTCATTCTTTGCATGGAAACAAGAAAACATGCAACCGTTGCTATTTCCGGTGATGGAGGTGACGAGGTATTTGCCGGGTACAATAAACACTATGCTGAATGGCAGGCAAGAAAAAGATCATTGGCAGGTACCCTTGTAAAGATGGGATATCCTGTTTGGAAGATCATGCCGAAAAGCCGGAATAATCGCTTCTCAGATCTCTTCAGGCAATTACATCGCTATGCAGAAGGCGCCGGTCTATCGGCCCAAGAGCGTTATTGGCACTGGGCTTCTACATTTTCGACTGCCGAGGTGGATAAACTGATTGCGAAACAAACCGGCGGTAAGATCAATCAATCAATTATTGATTCGGTAAAAGAAAAATATCTTTCAAATATCAATGCTGATTTTAATTCTGTCTTAAAAGCTGACCTGGACCTTGTGCTTGTCAGCGATATGCTTGTTAAGGTTGACCTGATGAGCATGGCAAACAGTGTCGAAGTTCGATCTCCTTTTCTTGATCATCATGTTGTGGAATTTGCATTTACATTGCCCTCTGAATATAAGATCAATAAAGCAGGACGAAAGAAGATCGTGAAAGATGCGTTCCGGAATATTCTTCCTCCGGAGATCTATAATCGCGGTAAAAGGGGATTTGAGATACCCATGTTGAAATGGTTCCGTGAAGAACTGCATACTTATATTTTTGACGACCTGTTGAATGAAAAATTTGTAAGGGAGCAAGGCATCTTTAACCCGGAATTTATCAGCTGTATGAAAAAACAGCTTTACTCAAATGCGCCCGGTCATATCGTGGAGCAGCTTTGGGTATTGATCGTTTTTCAGCATTGGTATAAGAAATATTTTATGTAAAACCTGTGAGTAAAGGAATCTTTACCATATCACTTGACTTTGAACTTTTCTGGGGGGTGAGAGATCACCGCACATTGGAAAACTATGGTGACAATGTTCGCAATGTTCACAATGTTGTTCCCCGTTTGCTTGCTTTGTTTAATAAATATGATGTGCATTGCACATGGGCTACCGTTGGTTTTTTGTTTTTTTCTGACAAAACAGAAATGTTAGCCTGGCTGCCAAAGCAAAGACCGGAATATGTAAAAAAAGAGTATGACCCTTATTCTTATCTTGAGCAAAATGAGTTGGAAAAAGTGTACCATTTCGCGCCGGCATTGATCGAACAGATAAAAAAAGCGCCGGGCCAGGAAATAGGCACGCACACATTCTGCCATTTTTATACGCTTGAAAGAAATACAACGATCGACCAATTCAGAAGTGATCTTCAGGCAGCAATAGAGATCGCAAAAGAGAAAGGAGTTGAAATAAAAAGTATTGTATTTCCACGCAATCAATATTCTGATGCACATATCAAAACATGTTTAGAGCAGGGCATCATTATTTATCGTGGTAATGCTTCGGCAGGCGCGTACAAGCCTGTGTCAAGAGAAAATGAAAACATCGTGAGAAAGGGAATTCGTTTTGCAGATGCTTACATGAATTTAACAGGTCATCAGTGTCATGCCATGCCTGCAGCAAATGCTATTGTAAATATACCCGCAAGCCGTTTTTTAAGACCCTACAAACCAGGGTTGAAAATATTTGATGGCCTGAAGTTGCGAAGAATCAAACAAGGAATAAAATTTGCCGCAAAGCACGGATTGATCTACCAGCTATGGTGGCACCCGCATAATTTCGGCAAATACATGGATGAGAATTTTAATTTCCTCGAGGAGGTCTTTAAATATTATCACCAATTAAACCAGGAGGGAAAAATCGAATCATTAAACCTGCTGGAGATCTATTCAAGAGCCCAAAATCCATGAAACCAAAGATCATCATACTTGCCCGCGACTGCGATTCTACCAATGTGGTGTACAACTACCTTAAAAAATCCTTTGAGATCGATACGGTGGTCTTTGAAAAACCAATTCCCCGGAAGAAACAATTCCTGAACAGGGCAAAACGTCTTGGTTACATCAATGCCATGAGCCAGGTTGTATTTTTTCTTTGCATTGCGCCGATAATAAAAAGATTTTCTCAAAAACGAAAGGCAGAAATTTTCAAACAGTATGATCTTGATGAGACGCGTCCACCGGAACAGATTGTAAAGCGAATACGGTATGCAAATACAGAAGAAGGTCGTGCAGTACTGAAACAGCTGAATCCTGACCTGGTCATTGTGAATGGCACAAGGATCATTTCTAAAAAAACATTGGAGTCCCTGCCTGCCACCTTCATTAATATTCATACAGGGATCACTCCCGCATTTCGGGGAGTACACGGCGGTTACTGGGCAGTAGCTAAAGGAAAGAAAAACCTATTCGGCACCACTATACATTATGTCGATACCGGTGTCGACACCGGTGGAATTATCGAACAGGTTTTTGTAGAGCCACCTTCAACTGATAATTTTTATACTTATCCTTATTTGCAATATGCAACAGTACTCCCGGTTCTGAAACAGGTGGTTCAATCTTTTGTTGAAGGCAATAAACCTCCCACAAGACCCGCGGTAACGGATGAATCAGAATTATGGTTTCATCCAACAGTGTTGCAATGGTTAAAAGGACTGAAAAAGACATATATTTTTATTCCCGCACTTTTAGTAATACCCTTTTTCTGAAGTAATTTGTGCCGGTAAATGCCCAGAGTTTTAAGAATTCTCAATCGCCTGATCATTGGTGGCCCTTCGAAAAACGCTATATATCTCTCAAGGTATATGCAGCCGGACTTTGATACACTCCTTGTTATTGGTGGTAAAGAAGATCATGAACAGGATGCAGATTTTTTGGCAACAGCAAATAACATCGAACCACGATGCATTCCGGAAATGAAAAGACCAATTTCTCCCACGGATGATTGGGCTGCTTATAATAAGCTGAAAAAATTAATTAAGGAATACAAACCGGATATTGTCCATACCCATGCAGCAAAGTCCGGCGCTTTGGGAAGATTAGCCGCAAAACATGCAGGTGTCCCGGTCATTGTTCACACATTTCATGGTCATATTTTTCATTCTTATTTCAATACGTTAAAAACAAATTTTTTCATAAGAACTGAAAGATACCTGGCTGGTTTAAGTGATGCCATCGTTGCTATCAGTGATGTACAAAAAAAGGAGCTCTCATCGGATTTTAAAATTGCAAAGGCGGAAAAGTTTCGTGTCATACCACTTGGCCTCGACCTCGACCATTTCACCATCGACCAGGCCATAAAACGAAATAAGTTCAGAACAGAGTTTGGATTAGATGATGATACGGTTGCGATCGGTATTATCGGCAGACTCGTTCCTGTTAAAAATCATTCTCTCTTTTTGAAAGCGCTAAAACATGTGCTGAATAATACAAGTGTAAAGATCAAAGCATTTATTATCGGTGATGGTGAAAGCAGGAATACGATCGAACAACTTGCGAATAGCCTTGATATAAAATTTTCACGGCATACAGACGAAAAACATTTGCATCCGGTAGTCTTAACTTCATGGAGAACAGATGTTGACACCATCTGTGCCGGTCTTGACATCATTGCTTTAACGTCTTTGAATGAAGGAACACCGGTGAGTCTTATAGAGGCACAGGCAGCAGGAAAGCCAATTGTGTCGACAAGGGTGGGTGGCATTGCCGATGTGGTGCTGGAAGATGAAACCGCTTTACTCTCAGCTATAACTGACGAAAAATTATTTTCCGAGAATTTATTACGCCTGGTAAATGATGCTTCATTACGGAATAAATTCAGCAACGCCGGTAAGGATTTTGTGATAAGTAAATTCAGCTATCATCGCCTGGTGAACGATATGAGTAATCTTTATCGTGAGCTGCTTGATAGAAAAAATCATACGAATAAAAAATAAGTTTTATGAGATTGTGGGGAGACAAAAAAGAAGGTTTTGATTATGGTCTTCTTGGTGCAGATATGCATTCTCATTTACTGCCCGGTGTAGATGATGGCTCACCCGATCTTGCGACTTCTATCAAGCTGATTAACGGATTAACAGACCTGGGGTTTAAAAAACTGATAACAACTCCGCATATACTTTGGGAGATCTATCAGAATACAAGAGATGATCTTCTGAAACGCTACGATATCTTCAGGGAAGAATTGGCGAAGCAAGGAATCAACACTGAGATAAAAGTTGCTGCGGAATATTATCTGGATGATAATGTAAAAAACCTGCTTGCTAATAAAGAACCGTTATTGACCATTCACGACAATCTTGTACTGGTCGAATTTTCTATGGCGAGTGAACCGATCGATTTTAAAGAGATACTTTTTGAAATGGAGATGCAGGGTTATCAACCGGTGATTGCACATCCCGAACGTTATATTTACCAGGAAAGGCATAAAGAATTTTTTGAAGAGCTTAAGATCGCAGGGTATTTATTCCAGTTAAATATTATGTCGGTTGCAGGCACTTATGGTAAAACAGTTAATGAACTGGCCCGTTATTTTGTTAAAAAAGGGTATTACGAATTGGCGGGTACCGATCTTCACAATCAACATCAGCTTGCCCATCTGCACAACTCATCCATCACTCCCGTTTTGAAAGAGCTTCTGGCTTCAGGAAAGCTATTGAATCCCAATCTTTGAATTGTTTGAACTTTTTTGCAGATCAATTGTAATTGGTAAAGATGACAAAGTTCACCATAAGGGATCTTGAAAATCTTTCGGGTATCAAAGCCCATACGATCCGGATTTGGGAGCAACGCTATTCCTTTCTTAAGCCAGCACGTACTGATACAAATATCCGCTATTATACCAACGATGATCTTAAGACCATTCTTAATATTTCTATTTTAAACAAGTACGGTTATAAGATTTCCCATATAAATAAGATGTCAGCTAGTGATGTAGAGAAGAGAGTAGCGGAACTCAATATTGCCGGGGCGAAATACGAGAAGATCGTAAATGAGCTGATACAATTGATGGTAGATCTCGATACAATTGGCTTTGAAAAAGTCTTGGAAAAACAAATAACCGCAAGCGGCATTGAAAAGACGATCATAAAGATCATTTTTCCATTTTTTGAAAGGATAGGAATTCTGTGGCAAACCGGTCATATCAATCCCGCGCAGGAACATCTTACTTCGAATATCATCAGGCAGAAACTGATTGTAGGCATCGACCAGGCTAAGCCATTGCTCAAGGTCAAAAAATCTTTTTTGCTGTTTCTGCCTGAACGCGAGCATCATGAGCTCGGATTATTGCTTGTATATTATTTATTAAAAAGAAGGGGAGCAGAAGTATCATATATAGGAGCGAATGTTCCTTTAAAAGATGCTCAATTTGTAGCCGAAGCTAAAAAACCTGATTACGTGTATATCCATCTTACATCTTCTTCACCCGGATTTGATTTTGAAAAATTTCTTCGGCACGCAGCTGAAAGAATTCACAAACCAAAGATCATTATATCCGGTTATATCACTCACACGTATAAAAAAACCCTTCCAAAAAATGTGGAGTTCAAACACTCTCTTCCTGAACTTGTAGAATTTATTTCTTCTCTTTAAGCATCTGCTTCGTTTTCCGTTTCGTATTTTTTGTTGAGGAATTCTTATCGCGTTTAGTTTAATCTTTAAACAATTGAAAAGCGGACCGGCACAACTGTTTAACTTTACTATGTTAAAAGTTAAACAAGAAATTTTATGTCTGCCGCTGAGTTCGATGACATATTATTGAATAATTCAGGATCATTAAAGCCATTTGCGGTGCGTCTTACACGTGATCCGGAAATGGCCAAAGACCTTTACCAGGAAACCATTTATAGAGCATTGGCAAATCGTGATAAGTATGGATCAGGATCAAATATTAAGGCATGGCTATTTACGATCATGCGTAATATTTTTATAAATGACTATCGCAGGAAAGCGAAACAAAGAATAGTTTTTAATGATACGATGAATGATGCATTGATTCATTCAGGAAAAGCAGTTGTAACAAATACCGGCGAAAGTGCATTACAAATGGAAGAGATCAATAAGGCTGTTTATCGGTTACCACAAATTTTTAAAACACCTTTTTTGTTGTACTTTGAAGGTTACCGGTATCATGAGATCGCCTATTCACTCAACGAGCCGTTGGGAACTATAAAAAGCCGGATTTATTTTGCACGTAAACTTTTAAAAGATCAACTAAACCGGCATTAAAATTTTCTTATGTCATCTTCAGTGATAATTGTGGGCAGTGGCTTCGCAGGTTTATCAGCTGCTTCGTTCATGGCGAAAGCGGGTTGGAAGGTGATTGTTATTGAGAAGAACAGCGGACCCGGCGGAAGAGCCCGTCAATTAAAGGAACAAGGTTTTACTTTCGATATGGGGCCAAGCTGGTATTGGATGCCGGACGTATTTGAAAGATACTTTTCAAAATTTGGAAAAAACGTTGCTGATAATTATTCACTGCATCGTCTTGATCCGTCCTACAGAATTTATTGGAACAATGGTTTTACCGATATACCGGCAGATTATGATGCTTTTAAGAAAATGGTAAATGAATTTGAACCTGGTGCAGCCAAACAATTAGAAAGCTATTTGCAAGAAGCCAAATTCAAGTATGAGGTTGGAATAAATAAACTGGTCCATAAACCCGGTCGTACAGTAAGTGAATTTATTGATAGAGATATTTTCAAAGGAATTTTTCGCCTTGATGTTTTTACTTCTATCAGGAAACATATTCACCGGCATTTTAAAAACCAAAAACTTCGCCGGTTGATGGAGTTCCCGGTTTTATTTCTTGGCGCTTTACCAGAAAATACACCTGCGCTTTATAGCCTGATGAATTATGCCGATATAAAAGGAGGTACCTGGTATCCGGTAGGCGGCATGTATGCAGTTGTTGAAGCAATGTATAACCTGGCCCTGGAGCTTGGAGTCAGATTTCATTTTAATGAAGAAGCACAGCAAATACCCATTGAAGATGGCATGGCAAAGAAACTAGTCACTAACAAGAACATTTACGAAGCTGATGTGATCATCAGCGCCGCAGATTATCATTTTACTGAAGAAAAGCTTTTGCCGGAGAAATACCGCAGCTATAGCAGTTCCTATTGGGATAAACGCGTGATGGCGCCGAGCTGCCTGCTTTATTTTGTCGGGTTAAATAAAAAATTAAAGAATGTGATTCATCATTCTTTGTTCTTTGATGTGCCCTTTGAGCAACATGCAAAAGAAATCTACAATGAACCACAATGGCCAACTGACCCGCTTTTCTATGTAAGTGTGAATTCGGTTACAGACAACAGCGTTGCTCCGGACGGTTGCGATAATATGGTCTTGCTTATCCCTGTCGCGGCGGGACTGAAGGGCGATGATGAAAAAACAAGAGAGATATATTTTCGGCAGATAATAAAGCGGATGGAGAAATATACAGGTCAATCCATACTTGATGCTGTTGTCTATAAAAAAACTTTTTCTATTTCTGATTTTGCCAGTGAGTATAATTCATTTCGCGGAAATGCTTATGGACTTGCAAATACATTAATGCAAACTGCTCTATTCAAACCATCATGTAAAAGCAAAAAGGTGAGAAATTT